>Ga0307424_1000418_pt1 | contig 22720 bp, 19 predicted proteins | sample SalMarWE160320MG_FD_202157 | JGI IMG/M metagenome (GOLD analysis project Ga0307424, IMG submission 202157) | Salt marsh sediment microbial communities from the Plum Island Ecosystem LTER, Massachusetts, United States - WE1603-20 | ecosystem: Environmental > Aquatic > Marine > Intertidal zone >... | reverse complement strand
CGGCACCATGTTTATAATTAATTATAAATAAATAAATTACACGAATCGGCAACCCCCCCGCGTCCCCCCGCGTATCTCCTTGTAGGTGCAGTATCAAAGAAGTATCATAGTGATATCAGCCTGGACGGAAAGGAGATCCAAGCCATGATCCGGGAAGTCGTCAGGAATTGCCCTTCGGGGTTCGCCTATCTGGTGATCGGGATCCTGGGCCTCGGCGTGTCCGTGTTCCTGTTCACCCGCGTGGAAGTCTGGGGGGTGGAAGCCCTGGTGCTGGCCATCCTCGGGATTCTCGTCTTCACCTTCCTGCTCCTCGGGCTCTTCGTGGTGAATCCCAACGAGGCGCGGGTCCTCCAGCTGTTCGGCAGCTACGCCGGGACCGCCCGGGAGGCCGGCCTGCGCTGGGCGAATCCCCTCTATACGAAGAAGAAGATCTCGGCCCGGGTGCGGAACTTCGAGACCGGCAAGCTCAAGGTCAACGACCACTCGGGCAACCCGATCGAGATCGGCACCGTGGTGGTGTGGAAGGTGGTGGATACCGCCGAGGCCAAGTTCAACGTGGACGACTACCGCGACTTCGTGCACGTGCAGAGCGAGGCCGCGCTCCGGAACCTGGCCACCCGCTATCCCTACGTGACCCACGACGACGAGGAAGGAAAGGCCCTGTCCAGCCACACCGCGGAGATCTCCGAGCATCTGAAGGGGGAGATCCAGGAGCGGCTGGAGAAGGCGGGGGTGCTGGTGCTGGAAGCCCGCATCAGCCACCTGGCCTACGCCTCCGAGATCGCCGGGGCCATGCTCCGCCGGCAGCAGGCGAGCGCGGTCATCGCCGCCCGTCAGAAGATCGTGGAGGGTGCGGTGGGGATGGTGGAGAGCGCCCTGGAGCAGCTGTCCAGGAAAAAGGTGGTGTCCCTGGACGAGGAGAGGAAGGCGGCCATGGTCAGCAACCTCATGGTGGTTCTGTGCAGCGACCGGGATCCGCAGCCGGTGGTGAACGCAGGGTCCCTCTACACCTAGGCCGTCGTGTCCGATCGCAAGGGATTCCCGCTCCGCCTCCGGCCCGAGGTGTACCGCGCGCTCCGCAAGTGGGCCGACGACGAACTCCGGAGCGTCAATGCCCAGATCGAGTACCTGGTAATCCGGGCGCTGCGGGAGGCGGGGAGGTTTCCCGACGGGAAGGAAGCGCTGGACGCCGAGGACCGGCCGCGGTGACGGGGCCGGGTCAGGCCCGCTCGTAGTCGAGGAAGGTGAACGGGTAGGCATGACGCGCGTCCGCCTCGTGCCGTTCCTCCCGGACCAACCGGAAAGGCTCCAGGGCGCCTTCGGGGAAGAAGGTGTCCCCCTCCACCGCGGCGTGGACCCGGGTGAGGTAGAGCCGGTCGCAGGCGGCCAGGGCGCGGCGGTAGAGCGATGCCCCCCCGATCACGAAGGCGCGCTCGGCGGCCCCGCAGGCGGCCAGCGCCTCGTCCCAGGAGGGGACGACCGTGACCCCCTCCGGAGCGAAGTCCGGGTTCCGGGTGAGCACGACCGAGGTGCGCCCGGGGAGCGGCCGCCCGATCGACTCGTAGGTCCTCCGCCCCATCACCATCGGGTGCCCCAGGGTCAGGGTCTTGAACCGCTTGAGATCGTCCGGCAGATACCAGGGGAGGTCCCCGTCGCGGCCGATCACCCCGTTCTCGGAGACGGCCACGATCACGCACAACGTCATACCGCGACCGGGGCCTTGATGTGGGGATGGGGGTCGTAGCCCACGATGGCGATCTGGTCGTAGCGGAAGGCGAAGAGATCCCGGGCCCCGGGATCGAGGACCAGGCGGGGGAGGGGGCGGGGCGTCCGGGTGAGCTGGAGCCGGGCCTGGTCCAGGTGGTTCCGGTAGAGGTGGGCGTCGCCGAAGGTGTGCACGAAGTCCCCGGGGCGGAGCCCGGCCACCTGGGCCACCATGTGGGTGAGGAGCCCGTAGGAGGCGATGTTGAAGGGGACGCCCAGGAACACGTCGGCGCTCCGCTGGTAGAGCTGGCAGGAGAGCCGCCCTCCCGACACGTGGAACTGGAAGAGCACGTGGCAGGGGGGCAGGGCCATCCGGGGCAGGTCGGCCACGTTCCAGGCGCTCACCACCAGCCGCCGGGAATCGGGATCGGTGCGCAGCCGCTGCAGCACCTCGGCCAGCTGGTCCACGGTCGTGCCCCCGGCCCCGGTCCAGGAACGCCACTGCTTGCCGTAGATCGGTCCCAGGTCCCCGGAGGCGTCGGCCCACTCGTCCCAGATGCTCACCCGGTGCTCGTGCAGGTAGGCGACGTTGGTGTCGCCCCGCAGGAACCACAACAGCTCGTGGATGATGGAGCGGAGGTGGAGCTTCTTGGTGGTGACCAGGGGGAAGCCCTGCTCCAGGTCGAAGCGCATCTGGTGCCCGAAGACGCTCAGGGTGCCGGTCCCGGTGCGGTCGTCCTTGGGCGCGCCCTCGTCGAGGATCCGCTGCATGAGGTCCAGGTATTGCCGCATCGGTCCTCCGACGATTGCGGTTCGGGACGAGCCCGGCGCTAGGCTCGTCCCAGGCGTTCCCGCATGGCCGCGGCCACCGCGTCGGGGGTGAATCCGTACTTCTCCTGGAGCACCTGCCAGGGGGCCGAGGCCCCGAAACCGCGGATGCCCAGGATGGTGCCGTCCAGGCCCACGAAGCGCTCCCAACCCAGGGGGCTGGCCGCCTCCACCGCCAGCCGCTTCCCGATCTCCGGCGCCAGCACCTGCCGCCGGTAGTCGGCGTCCTGCTCTTCGAAGAGTTCCCAGGACGGCACCGCCACCACCCGCACCCGTCCCCCCCCGGCGTTCACCTGTTGCGCCGCCTCCAGGGTGACCCAGACCTCGGATCCGGTGGCGAAGGCGATGAGTTCCGGGGCGCCCTCCGGATCGGACAGGACGTAGGCCCCCCGCCGCAGATCCCCCTGCGCGCCCAGGGCGGCGAAGTCGAGCACCGGCACCGACTGGCGGGTCAGCGAGAGGGCGACCGGACCCTCGCGTTCCAGGGCCACTTCCCAGGCCAGGACGGTCTCGGCCGCGTCGCAGGGGCGGATCACCGTGACCTGGGGAATGGCCCGCAGCGCGGCCAGGGCGGCGATCGGCTGGTGGGTCGGTCCGTCCTCGCCCAGGAAAATCGAGTCGTGGGTGAAGACGAAGATCCCCCGGCTCTTCATGAGCGCGGCCAGGCGGAGCGAGGGGCGCAGGTAGTCGCTGAAGATGAGGAAGGTCCCCCCGTAGGGGAGGAGCCCACCGTGCAGGGCCAGCCCGTTCATGACCGCGGTCATGCCGTGCTCGCGCACCCCGAAGTGAAGGTAGCGCCCGGCCGGGTTCTCCCGGGAGAAGGCGGTCTCCTCGTTTCCGGCCTCGGTCAGGTTGGACGGGGTGAGATCGGCGCTGCCGCCGACGAGGGCGGGCACCCGCGGCACCAGCCACTCGATGGCCTGGTGGGAGGCCTTCCGGGTGGCCACCTTCTCCCCGGGCTTGAAGACCGGTCGGCCCTCGCCGGAACCCGGGGGTGCCGGATGGTGCAGGGCGTCCCACAGCGCGGCCCGGTCGGGGTGGGTCCGGCGGTAGGTTTCGAACCGTACTTCCCAGTCCCGGCGGGCCCCGGTGTGGCGGCGCCCGAGTTCCCGGTAGTGCTCCCGGACGTCGTCGGGGACGAAGAAGGGTTCCTCGCTCGGCCAGGCGTAGGCGCGCTTGGCCCCCAGGATCTCGTCCTCGCCCAGGGGGGAGCCGTGGGCGCTCTCCGAATCCTGCTTGGTCGGCGCCCCCAGGGCGATGTGGGTGCGGGCCACGATCAACGACGGGCGGGCCGCGTCCCGGCCGGCGGCGGCGAAGGCGGCCTCCAGGCCCCCGCGGTCGTGCCCATCCACGTGCTGCACGTGCCAGCCGTAGGCCCGGTAGCGGGCCCCCACGTCCTCGCCGGTGAAGGCGAGGGAGGTCTCCCCGTCGATGGTGATCCGGTTGTCGTCGTAGAGCACGGTGAGCTTGCCCAGGCCCAGGTGCCCGGCCAGGGAGGCGGCCTCGGACTGCACCCCTTCCATCATGTCCCCGTCGGAGGCGAAAACATAGGTGCGGTGATCCACCACGCTCGTGTCCTGGGTGTTGAGCCGCGCCCCCAGGTGGCGCTCGGCCAGGGCCAGGCCCACTGCGGCCGAGATCCCCTGCCCCAGGGGACCGGTGGTCGCCTCCACCCCCGGGGTGTGGCGCACCTCGGGATGGCCCGGCGTCTTGCTGCCCCACTGGCGGAAGTTACGCAGGTCCTCCAGGGAGATGTCGTAGCCCAGCAGGTGCAGCATCGCGTACTGGAGCATGCAGGCGTGACCGGCGCTGAGCACGAAGCGGTCCCGGTCCGGCCAGGCGGGATCGGCGGGATCGAAGCGGAGGACCCGGGACCAGAGCACGTAGGCGGCGTCGGCCAGGCCCATGGGGGTCCCGGGGTGGCCGCTCGCCGCGCGCTGGACCGCATCCATGGCCAGCACGCGGATGGCGTTCACGCTCCGCTGTTCGAGGCTCTGGCCGGCGAGATCGTGGGTCTGGGTCTTGGTGGACGGCACGGGCAGCTCCCGATAAGGAAGGAAGGACCCCGCGGGGTCGTCTGCTACTTGTAGTAGTCGGTGTTGATCTTGAGCCAGCGCTCCCACTCGGTGTCGTCCACCCCCTCGATGGGAGCGTCCTCGGGCCCGATGGCCGCCACCGGACAGGCCGGCTCGCAGGCGCCGCAGTCGATGCACTCCTCGGGATTGATGTACAACATCTCCGCCGCCTCGAACCCCTCCTCGTCCTTGCGCGGGTGGATGCAATCCACGGGACAGACGTCCACGCAGGAGGCGTCCTTGGTCCCGATGCAAGGTTGACCGATGATGTAAGTCATTCCGTTCCCTCGTTGTACGATGTCAAGACCGGACCCACCGGTCCGGTCCCCGGCGCAGGCCGCGGGTCCGGGGAAGGTCCCGCCTTCTCCGGCCCGCCAAACGAACCATGCTACGGCGTGGGTCGGCTCCGGGGCAAGCCCGGTTGGGCCCGGGGCGCGTCCTCGATCCAGGCCTTCCGGGTCACCGCGTGCGGTCCCGGGGCGATCCGCAGCCTTTGCCCCAGGACGAGCCCCCGCGGGGTGACGCGCATGCCGTAGCCCAGGACGCGGACCCCGGCCCGGCGGGCCTCGCGGAAGGCGTGCCCGAAAGCGGGATCGATGCCGTCCGCCGGCCCCACCCGGGTCACGTCGGGCCGCGAGGCCACCAGGAGCAGCACCGCGGCCTCCCCGGCCCGGGCCCGGCGGGCGAGTTCCTCCAGGTGGCGGCGGCCGCGTTCGGTGACCGCGTCCGGGAAGAGGGCGAGCCGCCCCCGGGCCAGGGTCACGTTCTTGACCTCGACCCAGGCCGGGGGGAGGCCCTCGGCCTCCAGCAGGAAGTCGGCCCGGCTCCGCGCCCCCCAGGCCGCCTCGGCCCGGATCCGGGAGTAGCGGCGGAGGCAGGGAATGCGCCCCGCCGCCAGGGCCTCGGCCACCACCCGGTTGGCCCGGACCGGATGCACGCCCACCCAGACCGGACCCACCCGAATGGCTTCCAGGGACCAGGGGAGCTTGCGGGCGGGATTCGGGCTCCGGGACACCACCACCGTCGACCCGGGGGTGGAGACCCCCAGCATGGAGCCGGGATTGGCGCAGTGGACGGTGAGCCGGGTGCCGTCGGCCAGGGCCACGTCGGCCAGGAACCGCTGGCGCCGGGCCAGGAGGCGGCCCCGGCGGACGGGCTCGGGGAACCTCACCACGGGGGCGCTCCGCGGACGCGGCGAGGAGAAGCGGACCCGGGGAGCGGGGGCACGTCTACCAGGGATCGGAGCAGTCGGTGAAGAAATGGCACCGGGGGCACCGGCTCTTGCACGAGCGCTCGTGGAGGGAGGCCCCGCAGTTGGGGCAGACTTGCCGGAAGTCGGAGTGGGGACGACGGGGGTCGGCCGGGGCCGGAGACCGGTCGGCCGGAGGGGGCGGGAGGGGGTCCCGCTCCGTCACCGGGGCTCGGACCCCTCGGGAAAGACGACGCCCAGCCAGAACCACTCCTGTCCCGCGGGATGGGGCGACTCCAGCTTGACCCGGAACTCCCGGCGCCCGTGGATGACCCGGGTCTCCGATACCGTTCCCGGCAGGTAGGTATAGGTGGCCTCGATGGGGCCGCCGGGGCGCGAGGGATCCAGGTCGCGCGTGAACTTGTGCTGGACCGAAACCCGCTGTCCGACCTTGAGCGGCTCGGTGTTGATGTGTTCGATCATCGGTGCCCGTTCCTCCGGGCGGGGATCCTAGCACGCCGGCCCCGGGGCGGGAACCGGCGGTCCATCGAGGCGCCATCCCTCCCGCAGCCAGTCCGCCGCCCGCCGGTCCATTTCCGGGGTCAGGTGGTGGCCCCCCGGGAGCCGGACCGCCTCCGCGGCGTACCCGGCCCGCCGCAGGGCGGCCAGGGAGCGATCCTGCGCCTCGGGGAGGACGGCCCGATCCCGGTCCCCGTGCAGGAGCAGGGCCTCGAGACCACCACCCCGGCTCAGGGCCTCCTCCACGAAGGACTCTCGGAGGCGTCCGGCCACCGCGATCAGGCGATGAAACACATCTTGGTGGTTGAGGGCGGCCACGTATCCCAAATAGGCTCCCTGGGAATGTCCGATCAGCGCCCGCCGGGAAGGAGTCCATCCGTGTCGGGTTTCCAGGTGCAACACCGTTTCGCGGAGCCAGGCCGCGCTCGCGGCGATCGTCTCGCCGAAGGGCTCGGGGTTGCCGTCGTAGAGGTACCAGGCATGACCGATCCGGATCCCGTCCCCGTCGCGCTTCTCGAAGGCGTAGGGTCCGGCGGGGAGGACGAGATGCACAGGGAGGGCGGCCACCCGGGGCCACGACTCCAGGAACGTCTCCGGCGTCTCTCCCATGCCGTGGCACAGCACCACCAGGGGGGACGCGGCCGCCGGTCCCGGACGCCAGAGCACCGGGATCCGGTGGGAAACGGGAACGCGGGCGGTGCTCCAGGCGTCTCGGTTCATGGCCCGAGTATAGCCGCCCGGCCCGGGGCGGGGAGGAGGCGGTGAGCCGGCTCGCGGTGGGGGGGCCGCTCATGACCCGGCCGGAGTGGCGGCGGCTGTGCGAGGAGCATCACGACCTCCTGGTGGTGGGCGGCGGCATCCACGGGGCCGGGGTGGCCCGGGACGCCGCACTCCGCGGCCTGCGGGTGGCCCTGATCGAGCGCGACGACTGGGGTTCGGGAACCAGCAGCCGGTCGTCGAAGCTCTTCCACGGAGGCCTGCGCTACCTGGAGCAGGGCGCCCTGGGCCTGGTCCGCGAGGCCCTGGCCGAACGGGAACGCCACCTGCGCCTGGCTCCGGACCGGGTGCGCCGGCTCCAGTTCCGCATCCCCCCCGGACCCCGGGGCGGACGGTCGCGGTGGAAGATCCGGGCCGGGATCGCACTCTACGGAGCGCTGGCCCTGCGTCCGGCCGAGGCGCGCTTCTGGGGTGCCGAACCCGGTTTCGAGGACGCCATCATGGACGACGCCCGGTTCTGCCTGGACGTGGCCGCCAGCGCCCGCAGCCACGGAGCGCTGCTCCTGCACTACGCGGAGTGGATGGAGTGGGTGCGGCGCGGGGACCGGGTGGTGGGCGCCCGGGTGCTCGACCGCTTCACCGGCCGGGAAGGGTTCATCTCGGCCGGCGCCTTCGTGAACGCGGCCGGTCCCTGGGCGGGGCTTCTCCTCACCTCGCCCCGGGAGCGGGAAAGTCCGCTGCGGCTCACCCGGGGCACCCACATCGTTCTCGACCGGAGGGAGGACGACGACGCGCGGCTGTTCTTCGCCCCCCAGGACGGCCGGGTCCTGTTCCTGCTCCCCTTCGACGAGGGGACCAGCCTGCTCAGCACCACCGATCTGGACGAGCCCGCCCCGGTGCGGGAGCCGGTCCCCCTGGAGGCGGAGATTCGCTACCTGCGGGACGCCTTCCTGGCCCAGTTCCCCGGGTGGACGCACTGGCGTCCGGTGGGTCTCCAGTGCGGCCTCCGTCCCCTGATCGCGGCGGGCGGGGCTCCCTCGGCCCTCTCCCGGGAGGAGCGGATTCTCACCGACCCCGGCGGCACCGTGCACTCGATCCTGGGCGGCAAGTACACGACCTTCCGGGCGGTGGCCGAACGGGTGGTGGACCGGGTGGAGCGGCAGCTCGGCCGCGAGTCCGGATCGCACCCCACCCGGACGGCGCCCTTCGCCCCCGAATCCCATTCCGGGGACGCCATGGCCCGGATCCGCCGGGCCTTCGCCGAGGAGGACGCGGTGCGCCTGGAGGACGTCTTCCTGCGGCGGACCAGTCTGGGGCACCGGGGCGGGGTGAACCCGGACCTCCTGCGCCAGGCCGAGCAGCTCTGGCGCCTGCGCTGGGGGAAGAGCGACGCCGAGTCGCAGGAGGAGGTGAAGGCCTACCAGGACCTGCAGCGGCGGCGGCTGGGACCGCTGGGCGCCTGGTAGGGGCCCGCGGGGCCGCGGCCGGGAGTGCTTGACGCCCCCCGGAAAGCCAGGCATCTTCTTACCCCGGTGCGGGTAACGGTTCGGGATCGTCCGCGGAACGAGGGCTTATGCTTCCCTGCAATTTCAATCACCTTTACTACTTCTACCGGGTGGCCGTGCACAAGAGCGTGAGCAAGGCCTCGAAAGAGCTGCTCATCGCCCAGAGCGCCCTCAGCACCCAACTCAAGCAGCTCGAGGAGTCGATGGAGACGACCCTGTTCAACCGGACCAAGGGGGGCATGGACCTGACCGAGAAGGGGGACCTCCTCTTCGGCTACGCCTCCAAGATGTTCGAGACCTTCGACGAGATGAAGCGGGCCATGGTCCTGGCCGAGAAGGAGGTCAAGGGGCCTCTCAACATCGCCGCCGTCCATTCGGTGGGGATCTACCTCCTTCCCCGCATCCTCACCGAGTACAACCGGGAGTATCCCGACGTGCAGATCAACCTGGAACTGCACAGCTCCAACCGGGTGATGGAGATCCTGCAGGAGAACCAGGCCGACCTCGCCTTCATCGCCTGGAACCGGCAGTACCCGCTGCTCAAGTCCTGGGTGCTGCTGCAGAACGACCTGGTCCTGGCCGCGCCGTCCAAGCATTCCCTGACCCGGAAGCGCAAGGTGGAACTCCAGGACCTGGTGGACGACGGCTTCATCGGCTACGAGCCGGGGACGCCCACCCGCATGATGATCGACTCCCATTTCAAGAACCTGGGCGTGAACCTCAAGTACGTCATGGAGTGCGCCAACATCGCCACCATGAAGCGCCTGGTCATCGAGGGGATGGGACTGGCCTTCCTGCCGGAGATCTCGGTTTCCGCCGAACTCGACCACAAGGTGCTGAAGCCGATCCAGGTCGAGGGGGTGAAGCTGGAGCGCCCGGTCACCGTCTACTGGAAGGAACGGCGCGTGCTCCCCCGGCCCGCGCAGAAGATGCTCCAGTTCATGGAGGGATGGCAGGCGAAGGACGGGAAGGGAAAGCGCGCCGGGGCCGCCGCCTCGGGCTCCGGCCGGTAGTCCCTCCGCGGCGGGCGCTTCCGGGTCGATTCCCGGCTAGGACGTCTTCTGATTCTGCTTCTGCTTCGACTCCGACCCGGACGGCGCGTCGGTGGGCTTGGGCGGGTCCGGAATCTGACCGGGGCTCCGGTGGTCCTCCCCGCGCACGTCGTCCTCCAGATCCTGGGTGGCCCGCTTGAAGTCCCGGATGCCCTTCCCCAGAGCCCGGCCGATCTCGGGAATGCGGCTCGCCCCGAACAGCAACAGGACGATGAGGAAGATGATCAGCAGTTCCTGCGTTCCGATACCGAACATGGGCTCCTCCGGATCGTGGTGATCCCGCCCCGGGCACATTCCGCCCGCGCGCGATCATGGCCAGTCTAGCACAGGGAACCGTCTCCGCCGGTCACCCCATCCGGGACGGGGGGCGCGCTCCGGTGGCCCGGTACCGGGCCACGTCCCGGAGGATCGCGCCGTGGTCGAAGGCCAGGGGGGAGGGGAGGCCGTCGGGGGCGAAGAACGCGGCCCGGGCGGCGTCGTCGCCGGCGGCGGGCGTCCCCTCGGCCCGGACCAGGAACACGGTGGACACCGTGGGGTGCCGCGGATCCCGTCCCGGCTCCGAATAGGTGTGAAACTGCTCCAGCTCCCGGGCCCGGAGGCCGGTCTCCTCCCGGAGTTCGCGGGCCACCGCCGTCTCCAGGCTCTCGCCCGCGTCCACGAACCCGCCCGGCAACGCCCAGCCCGGGGGTTCGTGCCCGCGCTCGATGAGCAGCACCCGGCCGTCGGGCGTCTCCACCACCGCGTCCACGGTAACCCGGGGCTGGTCCCAGCGCCCGGTGGGCCGGCCGCAGTGGGGACAGAGGAGGCGGCCCATGGCCCGGGCTACTCGGCCAGGAGTTCGGAGACCTTGAACAGCGACCGGAACTCCACCTCGTGCTGGGCGAAGGCCTCGGCGCCACCCTGCTCCCGGTCGACCACGCAGACCAGGCGGGGCACGGTGGCCCCTTCCCCCCGGGCCACGGCCAGGGCCCGCAGCACCGACGATCCGGTGGTCACCACGTCCTCGATCAGGGCCACCGTCTTGCCGGCGGGGAAGTGCCCTTCGATGAGCTTGGCCGTGCCGTGCCCCTTGGGTTCCTTGCGCACCAGGAAGGTGGGGATGGGGCGGCCCCGGCGGAAACTCTCCGCGGCCAGGGCGCCCACCAGCGGCGCGGCCCCGAGCACGGGGCCGCCCACCGCGGCCAGGTCCAGGTCCTGGAGTTCGTCCAGGAGCAGACGGGCGCAGAGGTCGGCTCCCTCCGGATGCAGGCTGGTCCGGCGGACGTCCAGGTAGAAGGAACTCTTCTGTCCGGAAGAGAGGACGAAATCCCCGCGGAGCAGGCTCTCCTCGACGAGGATCTCCTTCAACCGGTCGCGAGCGCTCTGGGACATGGTGACCTCCAAGGGTGCGATACGGCGCCCGCCACGCTAAGCCCGGGGCCGGACAGCGTCAAGGGGCGTGCTAGACTTTGTGTTATGAGTTCGGGAACATCCGTGCCGGGGATCCGGAACCGGCACCATCGGCCCCGCTTCCACCGTTTCGTGCTGCCGCTCCTCCTGGCTCTGGCCGTGCCGTGCCCGGGCCGCGCCGCCCCGTCGCAGGCGGTGGCCGGCCGCATCGTGGTGGCGCTGACCGACGCCGGGGCCAAGGCCCTGCGCCAGGGCCGGCTGCAGCTTCCCCTCCCCCCGGGAGGGGAGTCCCGTGCGCCCCGCCTCAGCCCGCTCTTCGTGTCCACCTCCGGACCGCTGTCGCGCTACGCGGTGCTCACCTTCCGCCCCGATCCGGCCGACGGGCCGGATCCTGCGGCCGCCGATGCCCGCTGGATCGACGCGCTTGCCGGGTCGCCCCAGGTCACCGGCGCCGAACCGGACCGGATCTTCCGGGTGGCCGGCTTTCCCGACGACCCCTACTTCGCCGGCAACGACTCGCTTCCCTCCCAGTTCCACCTGTGGAATCCGGGCGGGCTGTCGTTGAACGCGGTCCGGGCCTGGCCGTTCGTGCCGGCGGGACGCGAGGTGGTGGTGGCGGTGCTCGATACCGGGATCGACTGGCACCATCCCGACCTGGCTGGCGTCGCCCCCCCGGGCGAGCGGATCTGGGTCAACGCGGCCGAGGCGTCGGGAACGGCGGGGGTGGACGATGACCAGAACGGCTTCGTGGACGACGTGGTGGGCTGGGACTTCGTCCACCTCACGTCGCCCCCCGGAGGTGACGCGAACCCGGCGCCGGGAGAGGACAGCGCCATCCCGGATGCGGATCCCTCGGACCAGGCCGGGCACGGCACCCAGGTAGCGGGGCTGGTGACCGCGATCACCGGAAACGGGATCGGGTTGGCCGGAGCCGCCCCCGTCGCGCGCATCATGCCGGTCCGAGTGGCCTGGCTGGGGCAGTACGGGGAGTCGTACTTGATCATGTCGTTCTGCGCCCAGGGGATCGAGTACGCGGCCCGGAACGGGGCTCGGGTCATCAATTGCTCCTGGGATAGCGGGGACGAGAGTGGATTGGGAGCGGCGGTGGACGAGGCGATCCAGGTCTACGACGTGGTGGTGGTCGCCTCGGCCGGCAACGACGGGGTCACCAGCACGTCCTCCCAGTACCTGGGATCCCGGAACGATGTGCTGGGGGTGGCGGGCATCCTGGAGAGCGGGGTCAAGGCCGGAAAGAGCAATTACGGGAGCTGGGTTGAGATTGCCGCCTTTTATCGCGGCATGCCCACCACCAACTTCAACCGTTCCACCCAGACGTCCACCTACATCGTGAACCCGGTGGGAGGAACGTCCTTCGCCGCGCCCCAGGTGGCGGCCGAGGCCGCCCTGCTCCGCGCGGTGGATCCGGCGGCCGACGCGGCTACCGTGCGGACCGCTGTGGTGACCACCGGGCGCGACCTGTCCGACGTGGAGCCGGACTACGCTCCGGGCTTGGGTGGGGGGCTGGCCGACTTCAAGGCTGCCGTCCAGACCCTGGGCGGAGGATGGGACAAGGCCGTTTCCTGTCGCGGGCTCACCCCGGAGCCGGACGCCCTGGGGTTGGCCTTCCTGGCCGATTCCACGCTGAACCTGGTGGCCGGCGACACCGGGCTTCCGGCACCGGGATGGACCGGCGGCATGCCCAGGAACGTGCCCAAGGAGATGACTTTGCCGCCGGTGGTCGCCCACTGGGAAACCGGGGTCCCGGCCATCCTGGTCTGGGCCGACGGTGCGGAACTTCGGGCGGCGGGGGAGTCGGGGACGTCGGTGCCGGGGTGGCCGGTGCCGCTTCCCGCCGGGGCCTCGGCCCTGGTGGCCGCGCCGCTGGGAACCGGAGGGGATGCGGTGTTCGTCCCCCACGGCGACGACGTGCTCGTCCTGGCCGCCGCCCCCGGCGGGCTGGTCTCGCGAAACCTGGGCGCGGCCCTCACCGCGATCGCGATTTCCGCCCCGGGGGCCGATTCCACCGTGCTGGTGGCCGGAGTGGATACCACCGGCGCCCTGGTCCTGCTGCGGGACGGGCCGCAGGGGACGGGCCCGGTCCTGCGCACCGGCCTGGCCGCGGGAGTGCCCCCGGTGATCGGCGAGTTCGCCGCGCCGGGAGCGCCGGAAGTGGTGGTGGTCGCGCCGGATTCTCTCACCCCGGGAATCCTGCAGCACGTCTCCTTCGTGGAGCCGACCGGCGCCGTGGCCCTCACCGTGGACCTGGACGCGCCCCCGGTGGAGGATCTTTCCTTGGCCGGGTTCGCCGCCGGCCTCCGGGTGGTGGCGGTGGCGGTGGACGCGGCCGGTGGCGTGCACGTGATCGACCGGAGTGGGGCGGTGCAGTCGGTGCAGGCTCCCGGGGCCGCGGCCGGCGAGGTCCTGTGCGCCGACGTGGACGGGGACTACGCTGCGGACCTGCTGGTCCTCACCCGGGACGGGATGCTGGCCGGCTGGACCGCGGACCTCCAGCCTCTGGCCGGATTCCCGCGCCCCTTTCCCTACGGTTTCGCCGAACCCGCGGTGATCGCCGAGGGCGCAAGCGGACGCCTGGTGGCCCTGGCCGACACCGCGGGGGGGCTCTGGTCGCTCCCCCTGGGCCCCACCCTGCGACCGGATCCCTGGACCGCCGCCGGCGGCGGCCCGGGCCGCGCTCGCTTCCTGGGCTTCGACCGGGCCACCCCGGTCGTCCCCACCGCCGCCCTCCGGTGGGAGGTGCCGGGCCGGGTCTGCTGGGAGGGGACCGGACTCGATGCGCTCCTGGGCCTCCGCCTCCGGGACGGCGGAGGCACGGTCTGGGAAGGGCCTCCCGCCGGCACCGGATGTGCCGCGGTCTCCGGGGAGGCGGGCCGGACGGTGATCCTGGAGGGCCGGGAACGCACCGGGACCTGGCTCCGGCTGGCCGCGATCGGGATTCCGGGGCCGGGGTCGCCGGGACTCCGGGTGGGGGCGCCGGCTCCCAACCCGTTCCGGAGCGGGATGCGGCTGGTGTGGTCGGGGGCCCGGGGGCCGGTGCGGGTGGAGATCCTGGACGTGCGCGGCCGCCTGGTCCTGGACCGGACCCTGGCCGGGGAGGCCGGGGAGTTCCGCTGGAACGGGGAGGACGGGGCCGGGGTGCGGGCGGCGCCGGGTCTCTACTTCCTGAAGCTGGCCGACGGGCGGCGGACCGCGGTCCGGCGGGTGCTGCGGGTTCCCTGAGCCCGCCCGGCCCAGCGCGGCCGGCCCGGACATGACGAAGGGCGAGGCTTGCGCCTCGCCCTCGCCGCTGCGGGCTGGCCGGAAGACCGTCCTAGAAGCCGGTCAAATCGTTCTGGCCGGAGTGCACCTTGGCGTCTTCCACGAGGGTGGGCCGCGCGGAAGCCGAGGGGGAACTCTCGTTGCCCGAGATGTCGACGGCGGTCACGTACACGCGGACCGCGGGTCCCTGCACCTGAACCACCGAATAGGCGGTGGTGATGGGGCGCGTGTTGGCCAGCGTGGCAACCCCGTCCGTCTCCACGTACAGGTAGTAGCCGTTCAGGTCCGGCTCGGCGTTCGGCTGCCACCACACGGCCACCATACCGGCGTCCATGTTGGCACCCTGAAGCACCGGCGCCAGGGGCGGCGTGGTGTCGGGAGAGAACGTCGTGTCGTTGCCGCAACCCAGGACGACCAGGGCCGGGACGACCAGCAGAGCGAACAGAATTACGAAGCGCGGCTTCATGTCCTATTGTCCTCCTTCTCGAGCTGTCGGGGCCCGGAGCGGTGGCCCGGGCTCAGTCCGGAAAATCGATGCGGCGGGCCGTTCCCCATACGTCGCGTGTCAAAGCAATGGCCGTACCAACCAGGGAGAGGCGACCGGAATTTTCCACCCATCCTCTTGTTGAACAATCGGTACCCGGGACCCGGCCTTGAGAGGAATGTGGAGGGGCTGGGGTAAATCCCCCGAACCCCCCGTGCCGGATGCAATCCGCGGGGAAGGGGATGGTGCAAAGCGCACGCCGGCCGGGTTTGACCGCTCAGTATGCTCGTGATAGCGTTCGCGGCATTTCCAGGAGGGCGAGTTGAGGATGCGGACATGGGCCGCGGTGCTGGCCGGGGTCCTGCTCGGAACCGGGGCCGGGGCGGACCCCCAGGCCGGCGGCGACCTCCTCCTTCCCCTCCCCGGTACCCCCGTCGTCACCTCTTCTTTCGGCGAATACCGGGCCGGGCACTACCACGGCGGCCTCGACTTCTCTACCGGCGGCAAGGAGGGACTCCCGGTCCGGGCCCCGGCCTCCGGTTGGGTCTACCGGTTGCGGGCCTCGGGGGTGGGCTACGGGCGCTCGGTCTACTTCCGGCTGGATGACGGACGGACCGCGGTGTTCGGGCACCTTGGCCGGTTCGCCCCCCGGATCCAGGAGCGCGTGGAGGCCGAGCAGGACCGGCTCGGCCGCTACGAGGTCGACTTCCAGCCGGAGCCGGGGACGCTGCGCTTCGAGCGCGGCGAGGTCCTGGCCACCACCGGCCACAGCGGGGCCGGTCCCCCCCATCTCCATGCCGAACTCCGGACCGGACCCGCAGCGGCGGTGGCGGTGAACCCGCTCCTGTCCGGCTGGCCGGTCCCGGACACCTCGGCCCCGCGGCTCACCCGGCTGCGCGTCGCCCCGGCCCGGGCCGGGGTGCGGGTGAACGGGGGTCTGGAGGCGGCCACCCTCGAGGTGCCGGCCGGCGCCCCCTTCGCCATCACCGGCCCGGTGCGCTTCTGGGTGGAGACCAGCGACTACGGCTCGGGCGGCGCCTACCGGCTCGCCCCCTACGCGGTGGAGGCGGCCGTGGACAGCCTGCCCCTGGTCCGGGTGGCTTTCGACCGCGTGGACTGGAACTGGCCCCGCGAGGTGGAGTGGACCTACGACAACCCGCTGGCCCGGGGCCGGGGGGAGCGGTGGATCGCCCTGGACCCGCCGCCGGGAAGCCGCCAGACCGTGACCGGAGAGCCGGGGCCGGGCCGGGAGTTGGAGCAGGTTCCCGGGATGCACGTGCTGCACGTGGCGGTGACCGACGCGGCCGGGAACCGGACGGAGGCGGCCTTTCCCTACGGGGTCGGCCCGGCCGCGGACGGTCCGGTGACCGCGCCCCGGGTGGAGCGGAGCCGGTTGATCTCCCACGGCCCCTTCCTGGAACTCCGGGTGGCCGGCGTGCCGTGGCGCGCGGTCCGGATCCGGAGCGCCGGACCGGGGCCCGGGGCCGCCGCCCCGGCGTGGTCGCCCGCGGACGCGACCGGAGGCTCGGTGTTCCAGCTCCAGGGGGCCGACAGCACCGCCGCCGGCCTGTGGACCTTCGAGGTCTCGGTGGGCGATTCCCTGGTCCTGGTCGCGCGGGCGGTCCGGATCGGCTCCGGCCCGGGTCCGGACCCGGGCTTGGTGCAGGCGGGGGCCCTCCGTCTGGAGGCCGGTCCCGCCGTGGCCTACCGCCCCATGTGGATCACGGTGGAGGAGGAACCGCCGGTCGAGATCGCGGACCGGCCGGAACTGGTGCCCCTGTCCGGGCCGCTGCGGCTGGAGCCCTGGGCGGAGCCGCTCCGGGACCGGATGGCGGTGGAGATCCGGCCCCCGGCCGGGGAATGCCGGCGGGGGCTGGCCCTCATGAGCCGGGACGACGGCACCTGGAGCTTCGAGGGGGCGGACACCACCGGCTCCGGGGTGGGCGCCTCCCTGGGCCGGTTGGCCACCCTCGCCCTCTTCCGGGACGACACCCCGCCCCGGGTGACCTGGACCCGTCCCGCCCCCCACGCCCCCCGGACCCTGGTGGCCCGGATCCGGGACGACGGGGTCGGCGTCTCCTGGACCGGGCTCTCCATGCACCTGAACGGACGGGTGGTGGTGGCGGAGTGGGATCCGGAGGGAAAGCGCTACACCGGGTTCTTGCGAACCCCCCTGGAACCGGGGGAGTATGTGGTCTCCGTCCTGGCCGCGGACCGCGTCGGGAACCGGGTGACGGAGTCCTTGGCCTTCACCGTGCAGTGAGGAGCGCCGTGTCCAGGCAGTTCGTTCATCTCCACGTGCATTCCGACTTCACCCTGCTCGACGGGGCGGCCAAGACCGGCGGCCTGGTGGAGCGGGCGGCCGCCCTTCAGATGCCGGCCCTGGCCTTGACCGACGGGGGCAACCTGTTCGGGGCGGTCGCCTTCTACCAGGCGGCGGAGCGGGCCGGGGTGAAGCCGATCCTGGGCATGGAGGCCTACCTCACCCGCGGGAGCCGCCTGGACAAGACCCCCCGGAACCGGAGCCTGGACCACCTGGTGCTCCTGGCCGAGAACGAGACCGGGTTCCGGAACCTCATGAAGCTCTCCACCTCCGGGTTCCTGGAGGGGTTCTATTACCGCCCGCGGGTGGACTACGAACTGCTGGAGGCCCATGCCGAGGGACTGATCGCCCTCTCCTCCGGCCTCTCCGGGGCGGTGGCCCGGGAACTCCTGGAGGGCCGCCAGCGCCAGGCGGTGGAGATGGCCGCGCGCCACCGCGAGATCTTCCCCGGCCGGTACTACGTCGAGATCCAGGACCACGGCATCGCCCACCAGCGGGCACTCATTCCCGGCCTGGTCGACGTGGCCCGGAAGCTCGAGCTTCCGGTGGTGGCCACCAACGACGTCCATTACATCCGCCGCACGGAGGCGGAGGCCCAGGAGATCCTGATCCTCATCCAGCAGCAGCGAACGGTGCACGAGCCGAACCGCTTCCGCTCGGGAACGGACCAGCGGTTCCTGAAGAGCGCGGCGGAGATGGAGGCGCTGTTCACCGGGCTCCCGGAGGCCCTGGACCGGACCCTGGAGATCGCCGAACGCACCGGCGTGCACATGGACTTCGACCGCCTCCTGCTCCCGGACTTTCCCCTCCCCGAAGGGTTCGAGAACCCGGACACCTACCTGGAGCACCTGGCCCGGGAGGGTCTGGCCGACCGCTACACCCACCTCGGCCCGGACATCGAGGCCCGGCTGGTCCTGGAACTCGAGATCATCCGCCAGATGGGATACTCGGGGTACTTCCTCATCGTGCGCGACTTCATCCACTACGCCCGGGACCACGGGGTGGCGGTGGGGCCCGGCCGCGGCTCGGCGGCGGGGAGCCTGGTCGCCTATTGCCTGGGGATCACCGACATCGATCCCCTGCGCTTCGGGCTCCTGTTCGAGCGGTTCCTGAACCCGGAACGGGTGAGCATGCCGGATATCGACGTGGACTTCGACTACCGGCAGCGGGGCCGGGTCATCGACTACGTGAAGCACAAGTACGGCGAGGACTCGGTCACCCAGATCATCACCTTCGGCACCATGGCCGCCCGCGGGGTGATCCGGGACGTGGGCCGGGCCCTGGGCATCGAGTTCACCGAGGTGGACCGGATCGCCAAGCTGGTGCCGGCCGAACTGGGGATCACCCTGGAGCGGGCGGTGGAGCAGGTCCCCGAACTCCAGGAGATGGCGGCCTCGGACGAGGTGCACGCCAAGCTCCTGGGAGTGGCCCGGAACCTGGAAGGGCTGGCCCGCCACGCCAGCACCCACGCCGCCGGGGTGCTCATCGCCCCCGGACGCCTGGACCGGGTGGTGCCGCTGTTCAAGTCGAACAAGGGCGAGATCTCCACCCAGTGGGACATGAAGTCGGTGGAGAAGGTGGGGCTCCTGAAGATGGACTTCCTGGGGCTCCGCACCCTGACCATCCTGGAGGACGCGCTGAACCTCATCGAGGAGCGGACCGGGTCCCGCCCCGAACTGCGGACCCTGCCCCTGGACGACGCGGAGACCTTCGGCACCCTGCGCACCGCGCAGACGGTGGCCGTGTTCCAGCTGGAATCCTCCGGCATGCGGGATCTCCTGCGCCGGCTGGCCCCGGAGACCTTCGAGGACGTGGTGGCGGTCAACGCCCTCTACCGCCCCGGGCCCATGGGCTCGGGGATGGTGAGCGAATTCATCGACTGCAAGCACGGGAAGAAGGCCATCCGCTACGAGCACGACATCCTGGAGCCGATCCTCCGCCCCACCTACGGCATGATGGTCTACCAGGAGCAGGTCATGCAGATCGCCAGCGCCATGGCCGGCTTCACCCTGGGGGAAGCCGACCTCCTGCGCCGGGCCATGGGCAAGAAGCAGAAGGAGGAGATGGACGCCCAGGAGCACAAGTTCGTGGCCGGGGCGGTGGCCCGGGGCATCGCCGAGCCCACCGCCCGCAAGGTGTTCGAGCAGATGGCCTTCTTCGCGGGCTACGGCTTCAACAAGAGCCACAGCGCGGCCTACGCCCTCCTCTCCTACCAGACCGCCTATCTGAAGACCCATCACCCGCCCGAGTTCATGGCCGCCACCCTGGGTTGCGAAATGGACTCCACCGACCGGGTGATGATCCTGGTCGAGGAGTGCCGGCGGTTGCACCTGGCCGTGCTCCCCCCGGACATCAACTCCTCCCGCACCTTCTTCTCGGTCACCGACCAGGGGATCCGCTTCGGCCTGGGCGCGGTCAAGAACGTGGGCAAGGGGGCCATCGAGGAACTGGTGCGGGCGCGGGAAGCGGGCGGGCCCTTCCGCAGCCTCTTCGACCTCACCCGCCGGGTGGGGCACGAGGCGCTGAACCGGCGCGTGATGGAGAGCCTGGTGGCGGCCGGGGCCCTGGACACCCTCCACCCCTCGCGGGCCCGGCTGCACGCGGCGGTGCCGCTGGCCCTGGAGTCCGGAGCCCGCTACCAGCGCGACCAAGCCATGGGCCAGACCGCCCTGTTCGGGGCCGGCGAGGGATCGCCGGGGGAGGAGGGCGCCCTGCCCGAGGCCCCGGAATGGGACCGGAACACCCGGCTCCGCCGCGAGAAGGAGGTGCTCGGTTTCTATCTCTCCGAACATCCCCTGGACACCTACCGGGACGAGATCTCGGCCGTGGCCTCCGGGGACACCGCCGCGCTGAAGAGCCAGGGATCGGGCGAGGTCGGACTCCTGGGCGTGGTGAGTGGGATCGTGCGCAAGGTGGACAAGAAGGGGAGGATGATGGCCTTCCTCACCGTCGAGGACTACGCCGGCACCCTGGAATGCGTGCTCTTCGCCGACGTGTTCGAGAAAGCCAAGCCGTTCCTGGAGTCCGACCGGGTGGTCCTGGTCCGGGGCCGTCTCGACCGGCGGGAGCCGGAGGCGGATCCCAAGATCGTGGCCGGCGAGGTTTTCGATTTCGAGGCCTGCCGCGGGGAGCTGGAGCACACCCTGTTCCTGAAAGTTCCCCTGGACGGACTGGAAGAGGCTAAGCTCCTGGCCATCGGCGACGCGCTGCACCGGTACCCGGGTCGCGGGGACGTGGTGATCTCCCTGGAGACCCCGACCGGCCGGCGCGTCCGCATGAAGGCCAAGCGGTTCCAGGTGGGCGTTCACCCCGATCTTCTCGCCGAGTTGCGTTCGATGCTCGGGCCCCGTGCGGTCCGGCTGGGTGAAGCCGCCAACGGGAGGAACGGTCTTTGAGCAGCATCTGGCTGGACTTCGAGAAGCCGGTGGTGGAGCTGGAGACCAAGATCAAGGAACTGCGCGAGTTCGCGGCCAGCTCCAACATCGAGGTGGGGGAGGAGGTCTCCCGCCTGGAGAAGAAGGCGGACAAGATGCGCCGGGAGATCTACACCCGGCTTTCCCGCTGGCAGCGGGTCCAGCTGGCCCGGCATCCCCGGCGCCCCTACACCCTCGACTACATCGGCATGCTGTGCACGTCCTTCCTCGAGTTGCACGGCGACCGCGCTTTCCGCGACGATCCCTCGATCGTGGGCGGGGTGGCGCGGCTGGACGGGATGCCCCTGGTGGTGGTCGGCCACCAGAAGGGGCGGAACACCAAGGAGAACATCCACCGGAACTTCGGCATGTCCCATCCCGAGGGATATCGGAAGGCGCTCCGGCTGTTCGAACTGGCCGAGAGGTTCCGGCTCCCGATCCTCACCCTGGTGGACACCCCCGGCGCCTATCCCGGGGTGGGCGCGGAGGAGCGGGGCCAGTCCGAGGCCATCGCCCGGAACCTGCGCGAGATGGCGCGGCTCCGGGTGCCGGTGGTGACCGTGGTCATCGGCGAGGGGGGGAGCGGGGGGGCCCTGGCCCTGGCCGTGGCCGACCGGGTCTACATGCTGGAGAACGCCATCTACTCCGTGATCTCCCCGGAGGGGTGCGCGGGCATCCTGTGGAAGGACAAGTCCAAGGCCCCGGAGGCGGCCGAGGTCATGCGGGTCACGGCCCGGGACGTGCTGGAGCTGGGGGTGATCGACGGGCTGATCGCCGAGCCCCTGGGGGGCGCCCACCGGGACCCCGAGGCCACGGCCCGGGCGGTGCGGGAGACGGTGACCGCGGCCTTCGGGGAGTTGGCCGGGGAGTCCGAGACCTCGCTGCTCGAGAATCGACTGGAGAAATACTCGAGAATGGGGGTATTCCAGGATGAGGCGGCTCGTTGACCGGGCCGCTCGGATGCTGTATTCTTTTGCTTCGTATGAAGTTACCGGTTGTGAACAGGCTTTTCGAGGGAGAGGTCCAGACCTTCAAACCTAGGGTACACCGCCCCCGTGGGCGTCCGGTCCCCCGAATCCGGGCGCTGCGCTGACGGGTCCGTCCCGTCGCCCCAGGCACTTGCGAAGGGAATCCTCGACCTCATGAAGCTCAGCACCGTTCTTCTTCTTTCGCTGATCGTGGGCTGGACAGGCCCCGGGCTCTCCGCCGCCCAGGCCGCGCCGGCGACTCCCGTCGCCCTCGAAGCCAGCTCGCCCGCCGGGGTCCGGTTCCGCGTCGCCTTCTCCCCGCCCCGGTGGGTGGACGCCACCGCCGGCGACCGGACGTATCACTACCCCGCCTGGGACCGGCTGGCCTCGGATGCCGAACCGGGATACCCGGCCATCCCCACCGCCTTGGTCCGGGTGGCCCTGCCCCCGACCGGGGAGCCCACGGTGTCGGTGGAGACGGAGGCCCTGGGCCGGGCCGCCGACGTGCGGTTCCCCCCGGCGCCGATGTGGGAGCGTCCGGAGATTCCCGCCCCCCGGGACGGGCGCGCCGTCCCGCGTTCGGTGACGCGGGAGGGGGACGCCTACCGCACCGGGGAGGCCGGCCCCTACGCCGAGATCACGAACATCGGGATCGAGCGTGGCCTGCGCGTGGCCACCGTGGCCGTGCATCCGGTCCGCTGGGATCCCCGGACCGGGGAGGCGGAGTGGATCGCCGCGGCCTCGGTCACCCTCTCCCTTCCCGGCGCCCCCCGCGCCGTTCCCGCCCGGGGACGGCCGGACACGGTGGGCGAGGCGGCCTGGCGCCGCGAGCTGGTGAACCCGGGGGACGCTCCCGCCTTCCGGGCGATGAGCGCGGCCGCGGATACGATTCCGCTACCTCCCGGGCCCGACGGCATCCCCGCCACGTGGTTCGACAAGAGTCCGGGATGGGCCAAGATCCAGGTCACGGCCAACGGGGTGTACCGGCTGACCCGGCAGATGCTGGAGGACGCCGGGGTGCCGGTGGCCACCCTGGATCCCCGGACCCTCCGCCTCTACTCGGGCCCGCTCCTGCCCGAGGTGGGTTGGGCCGCCATGGGCTGGGACACCCTGTCCTGCTCCGCGGCCGGAGTGCTGGGAAAGCGGCCTCCGGTCTACGAGCGGCCGGGTTTCGATGGGGGGTTCCAGGATCCGGGCGGCTTCGGGCAAATCGCCATCTGGGTGCGGGGCGAGGCCGACGGCATCTTCGACTCCGGTGACGACGTGGTGTTCTACGGC
>Ga0307424_1000417_pt1 | contig 22735 bp, 20 predicted proteins | sample SalMarWE160320MG_FD_202157 | JGI IMG/M metagenome (GOLD analysis project Ga0307424, IMG submission 202157) | Salt marsh sediment microbial communities from the Plum Island Ecosystem LTER, Massachusetts, United States - WE1603-20 | ecosystem: Environmental > Aquatic > Marine > Intertidal zone >... | reverse complement strand
CGGCGAATCGAGCCTGTCCGCGGTGGTGTGGGGCATGGCCTACCCGGACCTCTGGCGCGTGATCACCGGAGGGCTCGTCCCGGGTCGGTGGTGGCCGACGCTCGACCGCGGCTGGGCGATGGACCGGCGATGGGAGGCGGTGCGCACCGAGAGGCTGGGACCCGCGCCGGCCACCGCCAGCGGGGGATCCACTCCGTCCCCCACCCGTTCGCGGCGCCTGGGGGATTGGGTGGCCGGCGTCCGCGCCGGGTGGCGCCCCGCGCACATCTTCAACGCCACCGCCGTCGAGACGGGCGCCTCCGTCCGGTTCGCCACGGTGGCCCTGTCGGATCCCGCGGCCGGAACCGCCCGGGAGCCCCGGTACGCGCCCGGATCGGAGCCTCGTGAATTCGCCGATCTCTATCCGGACGCGGACCTGGACGTCGCCACCGCCGCCCGCCTCTCGGCGAGCTTCCCGTGGGTCTCGCCCATGGCTCGCCCGTGGATGGATCCGGTCGACCTCCCACGCGTCACGGGCGCGAACACCCTTCCCGATTACGCCGCCCTCGTAGACTCGGCCGCGTTCCACCTCGGGGACGGCGGATACTTCGACAATTTCGGTGTCTTCTCCGCCCTGGACTTCCTGGAGAGGGTCGACTGGAACGCACTACCCGGCGACGACGCCCACGCCATCCGCCGTGTGATCGTGGTGGAGATCCGCGCGACGCCCGAGGGCGAGGGCAAGCCGGACGGGGGCGGCTTCAAGTACTCGGCCTTCGGGCCTCTCCTGGCCATGAACGCGGTGCGGAACTCGTCGCAGATCGGCCGCAACGACGAGGAGCTGGAGCTGCTGCGGCGGGAGTGGGTCGGCGAGGGGCTCGTGCTGTGCCGGGTCGTCTTTCCGCTGGCGGTCGCGGGACCGCTTTCCTGGCACCTGACGCGGGAGGAGCGGGCCAGGCTCCAGGACGCGTGGAACGATCCCCGGTTGCGGACGCGGGCGGAGGGGCTCCGCCGGTACCTCGAGGGTTCCGAGGGGGGCGCGTGCCCCGAGGAGCCGGGCGGAACCTAGCGTGGAAGGAGTCAGAATACGCGCCGTGGCCGGTGTTGGCCCACGCCACATCATCCGGTGGCTTGCGGCTACGACGCGGCCGCGGGCACCTAGCCTGCCAAGGCGACCGCGTGAGCTCCCGCGCGTACCTCGAGAAGGTGTAACATGAGCGCAATGGATCTGGTGACCGCGGCAAATGGGTCGGTGCCGGGAAACCTGCTCAAGCCCCACAACTGTCACGAAGCCGCGCTGGGCTGGGTGCTGATGGCGAAGTACCCGACGTTGCGGAACGTAGATCCCATGTCCTCGTCGGTGACGTCATCTTCATGGGCAATCGCAACGCCCCGCACCACTCGATGATCGTCGTCCAGAAGACCGGCGCCCAGGACCTGGCACGCGGGTTCAACAATGCGGGTGCGTTCGGAGGCCCGTTCATGGGATGGGATCCCGCTCTGCGTGACCTCGCCGACATGACCCGTTGGGACCCGAACGGCAACTTCAAGGGCAACAACGGCCCGTGTGAGATGTACGCGATCACGTACAACGCGATCTGCGGCAACATCCCCGATGACATGAGCTTCTGAGCGTTGGCTGCCCTTCGCGAAGGCCCGATCAACGCACCGCGAGCGTGACGCTGAACTCCGTCCTGCCCGGGGAGGAGCTCACGGAGATGTCACCGTGGTAGCGCCGCAGCAGCCGTCGGGCGATGTCCAGGCCGAGACCCGTCCCGTGTCCGGGAGCCTTGGTGGTGAAGAAGGGGTCGAAGACCCGGGGTAGCACATCGGGCGGGATGCCGGGTCCGTCGTCGGCGACGGAGACCACCACCTGGTCGAGCTCCCTGCGAGCGGTGATGTGGACGTGTCCGGCCTCCGCGATGGCATCGAGCGCGTTGTCGATCAGGTTCAGCCACACCTGGTTGAGCTCACCGCCGGTCCCGCGAACATCCGGGAGATCCGGCTCCACGTCGAGGGTCACGGACGCGCCCCTCGACTTCGCTTTCGACGCCACGACCCTGATCGTGTCGCGGAGCCCGGACTCCACGCTCGCGACCTCCGGTCCGCCGAGGTTGTCCATGTAGGTGAACCTCTTCACGGCAGCCACCAGATCGTGGATCCGGGTCGCAGCGCGCTCGATGTCGCCGGCGAGCGAGCGTGTGGCGCAGCCGGAGGCGATCCAGAAGAGCGCGGCGTCGAGCATCGTGCCCGACAGCTCCCCGGCCAGCACGTCCAGCGCCTCGATCTCGACCGGCGTCTCGGCGAGTGACGCCGCGTAGCCGGGCTCCACGCCGTGGCGCTCCAGCCACTGTGCGATCTCGTCCTCGCGGTCCGCCTGCTCGACGGGGGTGCGCAGGGGAGCAGGGGACCTGGCCAGACAGGTGGTGCGCAGCCGCTTGACGGCGGCGAGCTGCGTGCGGGTCAGTCCGGCCGATGCGAGCGCCTCCGCCGCCGCGTCCGCGTCGGTCAGGCCGACCAGGAGGAGGCTGGCGCCACGCACGGTGGCGGAAGAAGGGTTGTTGAGCTCGTGGGCCAGGCCGGCGGCCAGCTTCCCGAGGGAGATCATCTTCTCGTCCTGGAGATCGCTGGCGTTGAAGCTGCGGGCGCGGTCCAGCATGAGGTGCACGGTGTACGCGGTGAACGCCGGGCACCTGCAGGCCATCTCGGGAAAGTGCTCCTCGTGGACGGAGAGGGTCTCGGTCTCTTCCTCCAGGTAGTTGTCACCCGGCGGGCCCTTCATCCTGGAGTAGGGGAGCATTCCGGTGACGTCTCCCCTGCTCCAGCCCATGACTCGCCGGGGTCCGACGCCCCGATCCACGCGAACCCCCACACGACCGGAGAGGATGATCCACAGCCGGTGGACCCGCTCGCCCTTCGGCGCGAGGATCCCACCCGCCTCGTGCACCTCGAAGCGCCCCTGAGCGACCAGCCACTCCAGCTCCTCGCGTGGAACATCGTCCAGGGCGGGCAGCGCGGCGAGGCGCTCGACGAGATCGGCATTGGCCATGGACTTCCGCCTCCGGTTCGGTGCGACGCGGTCGGGCGATCCGCGGGTCGTGGGTGAGGGATCGCCGTTGCCCCGCCGCGAGCGTGACCGCGTCGAGCGGGTCGGTCGGCGGGCGCTGCGTCGCATGATAGGGGCGCCGAATACCCCGTGCACGGATTTTCGGAGCCGCCCGGTCCCCCCTAAGTTGCCCGCATCTCCAAGCCGGTGGCCCAACCGCGAGGTTCCCCATGAAGCACGCGCTCTTCGTCTCGCTCGTCTCCGCGCTCCTCCTCGCCCCCAACGCGTCGGAGGCGCAGGTCCCCTCGCCGCAGGACGCCTTCGGGTTCGCACCCGGCGCCGACTACGAGCTGGCCGACTACGACCAGATGAAGGCGTACTTCCACGCGCTGGCCGACGCCTCGCCGCGGGCCTCCCTCCAGGAGATCGGGCGGAGCGCCAAGGGCGAGCCGCTCCTCCTGTTGATCATCTCCAGCGAGGAGAACATGCGCCACCTGGACGAGTGGCGTGGGGTCGCCGAGCGGCTCGCGCGCGCCCGCGTCGACGAGACGGAGGCTCGCCGGCTCGCCACGTCGGGGAAGGCCATCGTGTGGGTGGACGGCGGCATGGACGACCAGGAGTACGCCACGGCACAGATGACGCCCGAGCTGGCGTACCTGCTCATCACGTCGGAGACGGACGAGATGCGGCTCGTCCGCGACAACGTGGTGATCCTCCTCAACCCGGTCCTGAACCCCGACGCCACAGTCAACGACGTGAGCTGGTACCGGGAGGTGCGGGGAACACCCTACGAGACGACGCGGCCGCCCCGTCTGGGCCAGCCGTGGGCGGGCACCGACAACAACCGCGACTGGTTCATGAACAACCAGCCCGAGACGCGTGCGGTGTCGAACGTCCTGTACCGGACGTGGTATCCGCAGATCGTCTACAACCACCACCAGCCCGCCCCGGACTACGCGCGTATCTTCATCCCGCCCTTCGCGGACCCGGTGAACCCGGACATCCACCCCGGGGTGACCACGGGCGTGAACCTGGTGGGCGCGGCGATGGCGGCGCGCTTCGCGCAGAAGGGAATGCCGGGCTACGTGTCCCGCTCGGTCTACTCCATGTGGTGGAATGGCGGGATGAGGCTCACGCCCTATTTCCACAACATGGTGGGGATCCTCACGGAGACCGCCCACCGCCCACCCACGCCCCGCGTCTACGACCCCGAGCGCGTACCCGAGGTGCTGAGCGTGCGCCGCGGCCTGCCGGCGCGAACCGACAGCACCAGCATCTCGTACCCCGATCCCTGGTTCGGCACGGAGTCCCACTTCCGCGACGCCTTCGACTACATGCACGAGGCCACCTTCGCCACGCTCGAGCTGGCCGCGCGCTACCGCGAGGACTTCCTCTTCAACATCTGGCGCATGGGGCGCGACGCCATCGAGAAGGGGCAGGCCGGAGGGCCATTCGCCTACGTGATCCCACCCGACCAGTGGGACCCCGGCGAGGCCGTGGAGCTCGTCAACGTCCTGCGCCGTTCGGGGGTGGAGGTCCACCGTGCCACCCGCCCCTTCCGGGCGGACGGGCTCGACTTCGCCGCCGGCTCCTACATCGTCTACACGGCCCAGGCGTTCCGTCCCCACGTGGTGAACCTGATGGAGTCGAGGGACTACCCCGAGCGTGAGCAGTATCCCGGCGGACCGCCCGAGACCCCCTACGACCTGGCGGGATGGACCCTGCCGCTGCAGATGGGCGTCACCGTGGAGCGGGTGGAGGGCGAGGGCCTGTTCCAGGCGTCCACGGAGGAGGTCGCCGACCTCGCCGAGCTGCCCGTGGGAACCGTAGCCGGGAACGCCGGCTTCGCCTGGGCGTTCGGCCCGAGGGAGAACGCGGCGCACCGTGCCGCCAACCGCCTGCTGGCCGCGGGCCGGCGGGTGTGGCTGGCCGACGGGGCGTTCACGGTAGGCGTCGTCGATCATCCCGCCGGCACCTTCCTGGTGGCCGCCGGGGACGGCGCGTCCGACGCGGTGACGGCGGCCGCGCGGGAGCTCGGCGTGAGCTTCACGGGCGTGCCCACCCGGCCCGACGTGCCCCTCTCCGAGCTGCGCCGGCCGCGTGTCGGGCTCTACAAGGCATGGCACTCGCGGGTCGACGACCAGGGGTGGACCCTCTGGCTCCTGGAGCACTACGACTTCGCGGTGGACACGCTCCACGACGCGGACATCCGCCGGGGTGACCTGTCGGCGTACGACGCCATCATCCTCCCCAACCATCCCGGCCGGGAGATCCTGCAGGGGAACGCCCCGGGCACCATGCCCGACGCGTACGTGGGCGGGATGGGCGCCGAGGGCGTGGCGCAGCTGAAGCGCTACGTCGAAGGGGGCGGAACGGTCATTGCCTTCGACGAATCCACGTCCCTCCCCATGGACCACTTCGGCATCCCGGTCCGGAACGCGGTGGCCGGCCTGCCTCCGGAGGACTTCTTCGTCCCGGGCTCCCTCATCCGCACCGACGTGGATCCCGACCACCTCTTCGCGGCGGGGATGCAGAAGGAGGTAGCGGCCGCGTTCAGTCGGAGCCGTGCGTTCGAGATCGTCCGTCTGCCGCGGTCGGCCGAAGGTGGGCGGGAGGCGACGCCCGAGGCACCGGAGCCGCAGGTGGAGGTCGTCGCGCGGTACGCCGACCACGACCTCCTCATGAGCGGCTGGGCCATGGGCGAGGAGCGCTACCTGGCCGGGAAGCCGGCGATGGTGAACGTGCACCTCGGCTCGGGCAACGTCGTGCTCTTCGGCTTCCGGCCGCAGTTCCGCGGGCAGCCCAGGGGGACGTACAAGCTCCTGTTCAACGCCATCCAGCGGGCAGCCACCGGGCCGAGACCCATCATGTGACGCTCCGCGGGCACCGGCTCCGGACTCAGATCTCCTCGGTCAGCTCCAGGAACCGCTTGTACGGGATGGCGAGCCAGCTCTCCGACTGGAAGGCCCCGTTCGACAAGCTGATCATGGAGACCTTGGCGGCGCTCTCCTCGTTCGGGGCTTCGTAGATGTCCAGGAAGTCGAAGCGGCCCAGAAGCGCGTAGTGCGCGACGAACTTCACCTCGGGGCACTTCTCCTTCACCTGGTGCATCCACTTCCTGCCGAGCTTCTCCCGGTCGCCCACGGCCTTCGACACGTCGGGCGACAGCTTGGTCATCAGGATGTAGGTCTGCACGGTTCGACTCCTTTCCGCGACGCGCGCGAGCCCCGGTGGATCGCGGCGGGGCGGCGGCTGGTCGGGCAGGATACCTCACGCTAGAAAAGGGGTGGGGCGGAAGCAACCACAGCGTGGGGCGGGCCACCCCGGGTCGCGGACACGGTACGCTGGCGCCGCGCTGGTAGAGGAAGGCCCGCACGGATATCTTCGGCACGCCGAGCCCACCCTCCCCGTGCGCGCGACGCGACGGCTCGGCCTTCCCGTGGACCGAACCCGAGGCGCTGCCCGTCGATGAAGAGATACGCCGTCGCGATCCTGATGCTCGTTGCGGTAGCGCTCGCTGTGGAGGGAGTCGGCGCGCAGGAGTCCGCCGTGACCGCCGGGCCCGCGAGCCCCGAACGGCCGTCGACCTCGGCCACCCGGGCCGCTGCCGCCCCCGTCATCGACGGCCGCCTGGACGACGCGGCATGGCAGGACGCCCCGGCGCTCGGCGGATTCGTACAGCGCACACCCCGGGACGGCGAGCCGGCCACGCAGCCCACCGAAGTGCGGGTGCTCTACGACGACCAGGCCCTCTACGTCGCCGTGTGGGCCTACGACGACCGGGCCGCGGCCATCGTGGAGGGGGAGTCGGTCCGGGACTACGACCTCGCGCAGTCCGACGCGGTCCTCCTCGTCCTCGACACCTTCCGCGACGAGAAGAACGGCTTCGTGTTCGGGACGAACCCAGCCGGCATCGAGTACGACGGCCAGATCGTCAACCAGGGCGAGGGCGCCGGACGCCAGGGCCAGGGGGGCCTGACCAGCCAGCGCATGCAGATCGGCTCGGGCGGCGGCTTCAACCTGAACTGGGACGGGAGCTGGACCGTCGCGGCCACGCGCGACGAGCGGGGGTGGTACGCCGAGTTCCGCATCCCCTTCTCGACGCTCCGCTATGCGGGTGGGGGCGTGCAGGATTGGGGCTTCAACGTGGCGCGACGCATCCGCAGGACGAACGAGGAGTCGTTCTGGTCGCCCATCTCGCGGGAGTTCGACCTCTACCGCGTGAGCGAGGCGGGAACGCTCGCGGGACTCCGGCCGCCGGTGCGGCGCTCGGTGCGGGTCACGCCCTACGTGCTGGGCTCGACGTCGCGCGACTACCAGGCGGGGCAGACGTCGTTCGACGGCAACGAGGAGATCGGGGGCGACGCGAAGGTCCAGGTGACGTCGAGCCTGACCCTCGACATGACGTACAACACGGACTTCGCGCAGGTCGAGGTCGACGACGTCCAGACCAACCTTACCCGCTTCGACCTCTTCTTCCCGGAGAAGAGGCCCTTCTTCCTGGAGAACGCGGGCTTCTTCTCCGTGGGCACGTCGGAGACCGAGCTCTTCTTCAGCCGCCGGATCGGAATCTCCGAGGACGGAGCCCAGGTGCCGATCCGCGGGGGGGGCCGGGTGTCCGGGAAAGCGGCAGGCGTCAACATGGGCCTCCTCCACATCCGGACGCAGGGGCTGGAGGGCATCGAGTCGGGAAGCGCTTTCTCCGTCGCGCGACTCGCCAAGGAGCTTCCCAACCGGTCCAGCGTGGGCGGTCTCTTCGTTCAACGCGACGAGCTGGGAACCGGCGGTGACGTGAACCGGACCTACGCGGTGGACGGCAAGCTCGGGATCGGCGAGGCCGTGACCTTCTCGTCCTTCCTGGCCGGAACCGATGCGCCGGACCCCATCGGCCGCGACCATGCCTTCCACCTGGACGGCGCGCTGCTCACCCGCGAGTGGGAAGCGAACCTCGAGTACCACGAGGTCGGCTACGACTTCGATCCCGGCGTGGGCTTTCTCCCCCGCGCGGGGTACCGACGGTACTCGGCGCGCGCGCTGCAGCACATCTTCCCCGAGCATCTACTCGGCCTCCGGGAAATTCGCCCCCACTTCCAGTACAACACGTACCGCGACCTGGAGACCGGCTTCGAGGAAACGGCCCGCCTCCATGTCGACAGCCACTTCGAGTGGCCGAACGGGACGCTGTTCAGCCCTGCGATGAACTGGGACCGCGAGGGCCTGGAAGAGCCCTTCGAGATCGCGGAGGACATCGTCGTCCCCCCGGGGACCTATGACGGATGGGCCGCCGCGTGGCACTTCTACACGAACCAGGCCGCCCCCGTCGCGTTCGAAGCGCGCCTCGACTGGGGCAGCCTCCTGTCGGGAACCAGACACGGAGGCTCCGCGCTCGTCACCGTGCGGAACGGGTCCTCCCTGAGCACGGCCTTCCGCTTCGAGTACAACGACGTGAACCTCGCAGAGGGGAGCTTCATCACCCGCTTGGCCGGCCTGCGCCTCGGGTACTTCTTCACGCCCCGGATCTTCCTGCAGTCGCTGGTCCAGTACAGCGACCAGGCCGATGCATGGTCGGCCAACGTGCGCTTCGGCTGGCTCAACACCGCCGGTACGGGCCTGTTCATCGTGTTCAACGACGCCCACGGCGTGGACGCCCTGGAGGGTCCGCTGAACCGGGCGGTCGTCATCAAGTACAGCAGACAGCTCAACCTGTGGAACTAGACGTGACCACGTTGGCGTCGATGATCGCACCATGACCCGCCCCCCGGTCGGACCTCCGACCTGGGCGCTCGAGCCCGGGCCCGAGGAGATGCGGGCGATCCTCGCGAAGGCGGTCGAGCGCATCGTCGAGCACGTCGCGTCGCTGGCCGACCAGCCCGCCGCGTACCTCGGAGACGCGCGCGCCGAAGCCCGTGCGCTCGCCGAGCCGCTCCCCCACGCCGGCGCCGACTTCGACGGGCTCCTCGACCTCCTCTTCGAGCGTGCGGTCCCGCTCTCGTTCAACACTGCCGGCCCCGGCTACCTCGCCTACATTCCCGGCGGGGGCCTCTTCCCATCGGCCGTCGCCGACCTCGTCGCTACCGCGGTGAACCGCTACGTCGGCGTCTGGATCGCGGCGCCGGCGCTCGTTCAGCTCGAAGTGAACGTGCTGCGCTGGTTCTGCGAGATCGTCGGCTATCCCGCGGGAAGCGGCGGCATCCTCACGACCGGCGGCTCCCTCGCGAACTTCACCGCAATCGTGACCGCGCGCCGTGAGCGCCTCTCCGACGACTTCTCCAGGGGCACCCTGTACGCCTCCGACCAGACGCACCACTCGGTGCGCAAGGCGGCCGTGCTCGCGGGCTTCCCGGAGGCCAACGTGCGGGAGGTCCGCTCGGACGACCACTTTCGCATCGACGTCGCGCACCTGGAAGAGCGCATCGCTGAGGACAAGGCCGCCGGATGGACTCCTTTCCTCGCGGTGGGGAGCGCGGGCACCACCAACACCGGAGCCGTGGACGACCTGGGTGCCCTCGCCGACATCGCCGCGCGGGAGGGAATGTGGCTCCACGCGGACGGCGCCTACGGAGCGTTCTTCGTGATGACCGAACGCGGGCGGGCGGCGATGCGGGGCATCGAGCGCGCCGACTCGCTCACGCTCGACCCGCACAAGGGCCTCTTCCTGCCGTACGGGACCGGCTGTCTGCTCGTCCGCGACGAGCGCGCGCTGCGACGCGCGCACGCGACGTTCGCGGACTACATGCCGGTCATGCAGCACGACGCCGACTTCGTCGACTTCTGCGACATCTCCCCGGAGCTGTCACGGGACTTCCGCGGGTTGCGGGTGTGGCTCCCGATCAAGCTCTTCGGCATCGACGCTTTCCGGGACGCCCTGGACGAGAAGCTCGACCTGGCGCGTTGGGCGACCGACCGCCTGCTGGAGATTCCCCACATGCGGATCGTCGCCGCGCCGGAGCTCTCGCTGGTCGCGTTTCGATTCGAGCCCCCCGGCGTCGAGGGCGACGAGCTCGACGCCATGAACCGCGAGCTGCTCCGACGGGTGAACGAGAGGCGGAACGTCTACCTGACGGGGACGATGCTGCGCGGCCGCTTCACGCTCCGCATCTGCGTGCTGTCGTTCCGCACGCACATGGACCGGATGGAGCTGTGCCTGGACGACATCCGTGCGGCGGTGGGTGGGGTGTATGGACCGAGCTGAATCCCGAGCGGCCGTTGCGCATCCTGGGAGCGCCCCGGGACGTCGAGCTGGATGCGGGTCACCGAAGGAGGCATGCCTGAGACACTTGGTACGAAGCGCCCTGCTCGGCCCCTTCGCGCTCGCGCTGACGCTCCTTCTGCCGCCGCCCGCGCCGGCCCGGGCGCACGAGCGCTTCACAGACCCGATCCTGGCCGAGCTGAACGACTACCTGATGGCGATCCAGGTGCTTCGCCTGCGCGATGCCCGAGCGGCCGAGCTGTTCGGACAGTGGCAGGCCGTCCGGGAGATCTCCTGGCGGATCCGCGATCTCACCGACAGGGAGGGCCTGTCCATCCACGACCCGTCCGTGCAGAGCCAGGTGGCCGCCGCGCGCGAGATGAGGATGCGCCTTCGCGAGGATTGCCGAGCGTACTTCGGATCCCTCGAAGGCGAGCTCCCGACCGTGCGCGTCCGGATCGGTGAGGATGTGACGGTTTCCTGGCCGGACCCGGTTCTCGAGAGCCGTCCCGGCGCGCGGGCCGTCATTCTCATCAGGGTGTCGAACGAACGTCCCGGACAGGTCCACGCCGAGATGCGCCGCCTGAGCAGCACGCTGCAAGAGGACAACGATCGGATCCTCTTCTGGAACAAGACCCTCTTCCTCGAGCCCTCCGACTTCCGCTACACGTTCGCCTACCTCGCCTTGTCCAAGCCCGGACCCGCCGCATCGACCCTTACGCTGACGTCCGAGGCCGGCGCGGGTCGGGTCCGCATCAGGGCGCGCGGGCTCTCGCTCCCCGCTGTGTACGTTCCGGCGCTCCTGCCCGCGTCGAACTCCCGCGTCGCGCTGCCGGACCCCACGCAAGCCGCACAGGCCGCCGACCGAGGTGCTTCCAGGCCAGCGGGGTTTCCGTCCTCCTTCATCCGCTTCCGCGTGCGCGATGCCGCATCCGGCGAGCCCCTGCCCGCACGGGTCGAGGTCACGGACACGCGGAATCACTTCTACTGGACGCCCCTGAGGGGTCCGACGTATCCCCTGACGCGCGAGAACGTCGGCTGGCGGACGCCTCTCTGGGAGTTCCAGCCAGGACCCTACTTCTACGTCGGCGCCGTCGGCGAGCTGGGCGTGGAGCCCGAGGGGAAGACGGCCCGCATCTACCACGGATTCGAATACCGCCCGGCAGAAGTCCCCGTGCCAGAGAACGGCGTCGTGGACGTCGGGCTGGAACGCTGGATCGACATGCCGGAGATGGGCTGGTACTCCGGACAGACCCACATCCACACGACCGACGCCGGCATGCCCGTGCAATTCTCCGAGCTCTGGCCCCTGGTTTCCCAGGCGGAAGATCTGGCCGTGTCGTACATCCTCACCTTGAAGGGTGAGTGGGACACGCACGCGGTCTATGCCGACGAATTCCCGCTCGGACCGGTGTCCTCCGCGAGCACCGCCACGCACCTCGTGGCCTACGGCCAGGAGTACCGCAGCAATCCCTATGGGCACCTGGCGTTGCTGGACCTGGAAGAGCTGATCGAGCCGATCAGCTCGGGCGCTTTGGGAGAGCTGGCGGGAGCCGACTATCCGCCCAACGCCTTCGTGCTCGATGCGGCCATGGCCCTCGGCGCGACCACGGTCGGCGCGCACTTCGGCAACTTCATGACCGAAGAAGCACCGATTCAGACCCGCTGGCCATCGACGGGCTACGAGATGCCGGTGGATGTGGCCCTGGGCAAGATCCAGCTGGCCGAGATCTACGGGAACGCAGGCTCGCGCGACGTGTGGTACAAGCTGCTGAACTGCGGCTTCGACCTGGCCGCTACGGCGGGCCCCGATTGGGCGATCAAGGACACCCCGAGAAGCTACGTCTACCTCGGCGACAAGCCCCTGACGCTCGGCAACTGGATCGCGGGATTGAAGAGGGGTGAGAGCTTCGTCACGCAGGGACCCATGCTCTTCTTCCAGGTCGACGGCGCCCGCCCTGGCGCGCAGCTTCACTATGCGGGTCTTCCGCAGACCATCCACGTGGACGCACGCGCCCTCATGCCGGACGGCTCCCGCCCCGTGGAGATCGTGGTCAACGGGCGGGTCGTGGCGACGGGCACCGACGTCTCCGAGGACATCACCCTGGAGGAGAGCGCGTGGGTCGCAGCTCGGACGGAGGGCGCCCACACCAGTCCCGTCTACGTCACCCTGCAGGGCCGGCCACGCGGGAGTCCTGCGGACGCCCAGGACTTCATCGCGGTCACGGACCGGCTGCTCGAGTGGGTCGAGGACAAGGGGCTCTTCGACTCCTCCCAGCAACGCGAGACCGTCGTCAACGTTCTGCGTGAGGGCCGGCGCGTGTTTACCGAGATGGCCTCGGGACGAGGCCGCTGACGGTGCTCTTCAAGTACCACCTCGAAGATATGCCCCATTTGAAGGGCTTCTCAGCCAATCCGATGGTAGCCTTCCGGGGAAACGGGGTGCATCTGCCCGAGATGTGACCTGCGCCCCAAAGGCGCAGTCGAGCAATCGACTACCCGGGCAGCCGGAACGTGAAGAGCCCGCTCGCCCCGTCGGGGCGAGCGGGCTCACACGTCTTGGCGGAGGTCAGCTCCCTGCGTGGTTGAGGCTCCACGTATAGGCGGCCAGCGCGGTGACCTGCGCGTCCGTGAGGTTCTTGGACGCAGCCGTGGGCATCGCCACGGGTCCTCCAGTCTGGTCCTTGGTCAGCCCTTCCTTGATCACCTTGACCAGCGCAGGAAAGGAGCCGCCCTCGGCGAACTTCCACTCGCCGTTCGTCATGTCTCCGGTCATGGGGGACTTGCCCTTGGCATCCGCCCCGTGGCAGGCCGCACACTTCGCGGTCGCGAACAGTCCCTTGCCCATCTCGATGTTCTCTGCCGTCGCCTCGGGTGGCCGCTCCTGTCTGGTCGCCTGGTAGCCCGCGGTCCCACCGGGGCCCACGAACGCGCCCTGACCCACCGCAGGTACGAGCAGCATCGCGGCCAGCAGTGCCGCCCCCGCGGCGATTCCCTTGTCCCTCGCTTTCACAGACTCCCTCCTTGTTGAAATCCCGATCGGGTGACCCGAGGTCCCCCGATCATTCCTGCGGCCTGGCATCGGCCCATGGGGGAGCCACCCTGACCATACCCCACAGGAGCAAGAACGGCAGAATCATCAAGCCCGTCGCCACCAGCACTCCCTCCAAACCGAACACGTCGAGCTTGTAGACGGTGAGGCCCCGGAGGCTCTTGGAGAACAGCTGACCACCGATGACGACGTTCCACCGGATGCTGAAGATTCCGATCAGCACCAGAACGGAGCTCCCCAGGTAGGAGAGACGCCTGAGCTCCTCCGTGACCTTGATGAGGCCTCCCTTCCAGAGTGCCGGGGAGAGCACGCCCAACGCTATCATGGGGACCAGCGTACCGAGGAGAATCTGTAGAATGATCAGGCTGATGAACAACCTGCTGGAGATCATCTGGGAAAGGATCGAGATGGATTCCTCCGATTCGTACAGACGGTGGATGAAATCGAGCATTTCCAGCGAGAAATCGATGACCATGGCGTAGAACAGGAACGTGGCCAGCTTGTCGAGACAGGCCATGTCCACGGCTTTGGACCGCACCATGGTCGTGATCATGTAGATGACGAGCACCAGAGCGATTCCCGACACGATGGCCGAGAAGAGGAAGACCACGGGCATGAGGACGCTGCTCCACCATGGGTTCGCCTTCACGGACCCGAAGATGAACCCCACGTAACCGTGGAGCAGGAACGCCGAGGGGATGCCGATGATCGTGATCCACCGACCCGCCGTGTCGTCGAACCGCAGAGACCTTTCCGAGATGTCGGTCGCCCCCAGCGTCAGCGCGTAGTAGAACCACCGCTTCAGCCCATGGGCTTGCCGGGACCAGAGGACGAAATCCCTGCGATAGTCGAACCAGAGCTCCAGGAGCAGCACCACGGCGAGGTACCACAAGTACACGAACCCGAACATCGCCATCGCCGATCTGGGATTCGGCGTGAGAAAGATCTCGTAGGACCGCTCCGGATGACCCAGATGCGCCTGCAGCGGCAGAGGCGCGACAATGAGGAAGGCCAACGCCGTGAGGAGTGCGAGTCGATAGGTGGGCTGCACCTCCTTGACGTTGAAGACCCGCTCGAGGGAGGCCAGGATGAACGCCCCCGCGACGAGGCCGGTCAGGTACGGGTAGAGGACCACCAGCAAGCCCCATTGGAGCTCGATCTCGTTCGGGTAGATGTAGCCTTGCATCTGCTACCTCACCTCTCCGTCCAGGTGGGCGTAGAAGACCTTCGGCTTCGTATTGAGGTGTGGCTTGAGGACCTGGATCTCGTTCATCCTCAGGTGCCGCGCCAGCGGTGTGGCGCGCCCCTCGACCTCCCCGAAGATCCGAGCACCCGTCGGGCACACCTCCACGCACGCGGGAACCAGCCCTCGCTTCAACCTGTGATAGCACCACGTGCACTTCGAGGCGACGTTCTTCTCGGGGTGCATCCAGCGGGCGCCGTAGGGGCAGGCCTGGATGCAATACCGGCAGCCGATGCAGTAGTCCTGGTCCACGAGGACCACGCCATCCTCTGTGATGAAGGTCGCCCCGACGGGGCAGACCTGCACACAGGGCGCGTCGATGCAGTGGTTGCAGAGCTTGGGGACGAAGAACGTCCGCTCGATCTCCCCCTCGCTGACCGTGGGCGGGAATCCGTCGATCCCTCCGTTGGGGCTGTCGACCACGACCTCCCCGTCCGTCTGGATCACGTACCGCTCGACCCAGGTGTTGAAGTAGCGTGGCTCGGCGGGGACGTCGTTCTCGATCTTGCAGGCCGCCGCGCAGCGGCCGCAGCCGATGCACTTGCTGACGTCGATTCCCATGCCGTAGAGGCGCCGTTGCGGCTCTTGGCCGACCACCTCGCCTGCCAGCGCAGGAAGGCTGATCACGCCCAGCAGAATGGGCCCTGCCAGGCCGCAGGCCTCCTTCAGGAACTCGCGCCGGTCGACCGCCTGCTCACCATTCTCCGGGGCGCCCTGCCCCGGGGTGACAGAATTCGGCATCACAGGCCTCCCGCCTCCGGGTAATGCGGATAGTGACACTGCCAGCAGAGATACTCGGGGTTGTGCGTCGTCAGGTCGATCTGTGGCGCGCGAAGTCCCTGCAGGGGGTTCTGTGAGGCGTGGCACTGGCCGCAGAAGGCCCGGGTGGTGGGCCGCGTCGGTGTTACTTCACGCGGCGAGATCTTGTGGGCCTCGGGAACCTCGTGGCACACGGTGCAGGCCAACCTCGCGTGATGCGAGACGGCCTTCTGCCGGGAGATTTGTCCGTGGCAGGCGCTGCATTCCTCCGGCGTGTACGGGGGCTCGGGCTCGTGGGGCTCGTGGCACGTGATGCAGGGATCGAGCGGATTGTGCACGACCGGGTCGATCTGCGGAAATCCGGTGGGTCGCGCCGCGTTGTAGGAGTGGCAGAGAGGGCAGAAGGCGCGATCCCTGGGGGCCGGAGGCTGGATGTCGACGGGAGACATCGTGTGCTCCGCCGAGGGGCCATGGCAGACCTCGCACGTCAGACCCTTGTGACGCCCCGCCTTGAGACGGTCCATCTCGGACTCGTGACAGACCGCACACTCCTGCTTGCCGGCGAACTTGATGTCGTGTGCAGCGATCGAGTCGACGGCGGCAGCCCGGTAGTGCCCGAGCTCGCCGAAGGTCTTGGGTATGAGAACGCTCCTCGCGATCAGGAGCGCGGCGACCGCCACGGCGAACGCAATACCCACACGGACAACCTGCTGCGGCACCACGGATGGACTCACGAAGACAGCCTCCCCTTCGAGACTTCGACAGGCATGCATCGGGACGCCCACCCATGGGCAGTAGACGTCAGCGGACATGCTACGCCCCGACGCTTTTCATGCGCTGTAGGGAGTTTGCTGACCGTTCCGTGGGGCAACGCCCCGATCGAGGGTGCGGCCCGGGGGAAGTTCCCTGGTCCGCGGATCGAGCCGTCCGGGGCTGCGGCGATCAGTCCCTGTGCGGATACTGCGTGGCGTAGCTGTGGGCCGTGTAGGCGGCGGCCACGTGGCACACCCAGCCCAGCAGGCCGCCACTCCCGATCCACAGGCCGGGCGTGACGATGAGCCAGAAGAGGCCACGGAGGATGCACCCGTTGTAGATCTGGCCCAGGCCGGGCAGGATGAAGCTCAGCACGGCGGCGGTTCCCGGGTTCCTCATCCCACTCCTCCCATGCGGTTCCCCTCGGGTGGCGGCGGCGGTGCCGCCTGCGCGATGGACCCTACGAGAGTGGGCGCAGCGTCGTTTCGGTGGGGACCAGCGATGCGCCGGTCGCGGAGCTCGCCCCGCGACCGACCGGTTCCTACGCGCCCCGAAAGCCGGGCGCTCAGGTCACGGACGTGCCAGGGGCTCCCGCTGCCGACGCCACGACAGGTAGACGCCGGCGATCGTGCCGCCGACGGGCAGAAGGAGGAGAGACGGCCACCCGGTGAGGATCGCCCCGGCCAGCCACACCGCCCAGACCATCCACACGCCCATGCCGAGCAGCGTGGTCGTGCCCGCGATGACCGATCCGCCCACGGCCAACGAGACCAGGTAGGCGACGATCCCGATCACCACGCCGCCGAGCGCGCGGACCGCCTTCACGGTTCCACCCTCGGGTCCGACACGATATCCGCCTCGAGTTCGAGCTGGTCGCTGTTCGGGAAACGCCTCGGGACGCGAGGCGACCCTTCATGGGGCAAAATGTGTACCGGCGCGCCTTCTCCCCCTGGACCCGCGCAGCCCCGGGGAATCGACCGATTCGTCGCCGCTCTTCCCTGGATTTCGGACCCCTCGATTGTCGCGGCGAGCGCACAGGTTGCGACCGGGCCGCCACAGATCACCGGGTCGGCGCGGGCACGGCGCCGGCGCCGCTCAGCCCTCCTCGCCCGATCTCCGACCGAACTCCCGGTCCAGCATGAGCAAGGCCGCGTCGTTGTCTCCGGCACGGGTGAGGAGGTCGACCGCGCGCTGGGCGTTCTCCTCCTCCTCCACCTGCTCGGTCACGAACCAGTCAAGCGCCCGCTGGGTCGCGAGGTCCCCTTGTTCGGCGGCGACGCCGACGAGCGCGTGGATGGAGGCGGTTACGTTCTGCTCGTGCTCGAGCGCGGTGCGGAAGGCCTGGAGCGGGCGACCGAAGCTCTCCGGGGGCGCCTGGATCGCCTGGAGCGTGACACGTCCGCCCCGGCGGTTCACGTAGTCGAAGAGCCGCATGGCGTGCTCCAGCTCCTCGTGCGCCTGGAGGCGCATCCAGTGAGCAAACCCGTCGAAGCTCTCGTCCTCGAACTGGGCCGCCATGCTCAGGTAGACGTAGCCGGAGGACAGCTCCATGCGAATCTGGTCGTTGAGGGCGTCGAGAACCGCCTTGTCCATGGTCGGGATCCTGTGGTCGGGGAGGGTGAAGGTGTGACAGCCACTACCCTCGGGGAGGAGGCGGGTGCCGACGACGGCGAGTCCTCAACCCCGCAGGCGGATGCCGTGCGGCTCCTCGGGGGCGGCACGGTGTAGCAGAAACCGTCGGGCTGGATGGGCCCGGCGTGGACGCCTGGGCGGGAGGCTTCGCGAGTCTCGAACGGGTGGGGAGGGGTGAGGCGCCAGCCTCGCCAACGGACGATGTCCAACAAAGCGAAGGTTCTTCTGTTCGCCGCGGCGGTGGCGGTCCTGTGCGTGCCCTCCGAGGCGGCGGCGCAGGTCTCGCGGCGCACCGCCGGGATCGTGGTGCGCGGCAGCTTCTGGGGCCTGCCCCAGGGCCACCCGCAGCTGATCTGGACGCGCGTGGACGAGCACACGCTCTTCGACGGGAACGGGGCCGGGGGGTGGGTCTCCTTCCTGTCGCGCGCCAGCGATCAGCTCTTTCTCGAGGTGAGCCTGGGGACGGTGGTGCGCACCGTCGAAGAGGTGAGGCGCCCGGCGGGCACCGACACCCACGTGGAGGCCCTGGTCCCCTTCCTGTGGGGCGTGCGCTTCCTCCCCCTCGACCCTCACGGCGTTGGCGCCCTGCGCCCGTACGTGTCGCTGGGGATCGGGCCGTATTGGGCGATGGACGTGCTGGAAACCGAGACCTCCTCGACGCACGACGTCTCCATCGCCTCGGAGCACGAGTTCGGTGGCTACCTCGGAGCCGGGGTCGACTTCATGTTCACCGACTGGTTCGGCCTGAACTTCGACGTGAAGCGACACTATGTCGACTTCCGGGGGCGCGACGACTACGGCGGCTTCGAGTACGGGATGGGGCTTCAGTTCATGTGGGGGGACCATCGACCGGACCGGCGGCGGGGGCACATCCGGTAAGGGCACCGTCACATCGCCGGTACGTCGCTCGTTCGTCGGATCGGACCTGCTGCTCGCCCTCACAAGGGGAGGATCCATGCGCCGAGTCGGTCGGATGCTGGCGGGTGTCGGCTGTGCGATCGCGCTGTCGGTGTCGTGCGCGTGCGCTGCCTCCGATCTGCTCGGGCCCGATGCCCTCCAGGGGATCGAGGGCATCGCCTTGCTCGGCCCGCTGTGTCCGGTCGTGAGCGAGGCGGACCCCTGCCCCGACCGCCCCTACCAGGCGACCATCGAGATCCGCACCGATGGGGACCGGCACGTGACCAGCGTCCGTTCCGGCGAGGACGGACGGTTCCGCGTGGGGCTGAAGCCCGGCCGCTACCGGCTCGTCCCCGAGCGCGGGGACCCCTTCCCCACGGCCAGCGATCAGGCCGTCGACGTCCTCGAAGGCGTGTACACCCAGGTCACCGTCGGCTTCGACACCGGGATTCGATAGCGTTCGCCGGGTCGGGACCGGTAGCTCCTGCCGCCCTCGAACGTATTCCTCCGTGGAGGATCAGTCGCGTGGGGCAGGAGTGGCGCGCCGCGCCCGGCGGGACCTCGCACCTGCCCGGGACGTTTCCGTCACCGCGATCGCGCATACGTTGCGGAGGCCGACATGGGCGACCCACCTGATGAGCCCGGCAGGCACCGGGGAATCGACCGACGAGACTTCCTGCGTACGTCCACCCTCGCGCTGGGTGCGGCCGCGGCGGGTGCTTGCGCATCGACCTCCACCGACCCGGAGGACGTGGAGCCGCCCGAAGTCGTCGACCCCACGGCACGGGTGTACGCCGTCACCGGGACCGACCTGGCGTCCATGACCCGCCGGCTGCTCGACGATCTGGGCGGCATCGGAAGCGTCGTGCACGAGGGCGAATCCGTGTTCATCAAGCCCAACATGGTCACCCTGCCGTGGGCCCCGAACGGAGACGTCTTCGCGACGGGAGAATGCACCAAGCCGGAGATCCTGGTCGCGGTGGCGGAGGCGTGCCTCCAGGCGGGCGCACGCGAGGTCACCATCGGGGATGGATCACACGCCGTGGAGCTCCCCTGGGCGAGCGCGACCACGCTCGATCACTCCGCGAACCTCGCGGCGGAGGTCGCCCGCCTCGGCGCCGCGTACGGCCGACCCGTCCGGGTCGCCTCTCTGGAAGCGGATTCGCCCGAATGGGTGGAGGTGCCGTCCACCACCTACCTGGGACCGATCAGCGTGTCGGGGTTGGTGGCCGGGGCAGACCGCGTGATCTCGGTGCCCGTGGCCAAGACCCATTCGTGGGCCCAGCTCACCCTGTCGCTGAAGAACTTCGTCGGCATCGCCCCTCTGTGGCGCTACGGCGACCTCCCCAACGGAATCCCGGATCGCGGCGTGGTGTTCGACCACGGCAGCCCGGCGGCCATCGCGGCCATCTACCTGGACATGGTCCGGGGCGTGGAGCCCGATCTGGCGATCATCGACTTCTCCATCGGCGTGGAAGGCAACGGCCCGACCCTGAGCCACGGCGGGCGCACCGTGGACATGCGCGACCGCCTGGGGTCCTTCCTCCTCCTCGCGAGCACGGACCTGGTGGCCGCCGACACGATCGCGGCGTGGATCATGAGCCACGACCCGGGAGACGTGGTACAGCTGGGAATGGCCCGGGCCAAGGGCCTGGGGGAGGCACGGCCGGAGCGCATCGAGGTCGTCGGTGCCTCGCTCCGCGACCTGCGGGTCCCCTGGATGCCGGCACAGCTCCGGAACGTGGCGCCGACGGCCCAGGCCGTGTGCCCCGGGCGTTCGTGCACGTGGCGACCGGTGGTGGGGTAGCGCGTCCTCGCACCACCGAGGATCTGGAGATCTGCACCCGCCCGAGCCAAGGAGCCCTCGGCGTCACCCGCCGCACATCCCGTCCCACCCTTCGCGGCAGCCCAGAGCCAGGAGGGTCGCGGGGTTGCGCTCCCGGAGGACGGGCTTGGTGCCCCGTAGCACGATGGGCAGGTCCTCCATGCGAGGCTCCCCCCGGGCCACGGCGCTCGAGATCCTCCCGTTGCCCGCAGCGTTCTCGCACGCCGCCGGGTAGCCCAGATCACAGCCGCGCTCGAACATCTCGCCGCCGGGCCGGCCCTGGGCGACACGCCGGAATCCGGCCTCGTTGCACGCCCACCCCGAGCCGTTCTCACAGTAGATCTCCGTCAGATGCTCCGCGTACCGGCAGGCCCGGCCGTTGCCGGACTCGCACGCATGGCTCCAGAACGGCAGGTACTGACCCGGGTGATGGTCACCCACCCCCTCCGTGGCGTACAGGCCGGCGAACACCACGGCTATGACCGCTCCGTATGCGAAGTGCCGACCTCCGACGGACAGCGAGGCCCCCAGACGACCGGGATCCAACGCCGCCATGGGCCGGGACACAGCCAGCCGGTCGATCGCCCGCACCATGAGGTTCAGCACGGGGATGGGCAGGAGCTTGTCGTAGAAGGTCGGCACCCCCGACGACACGAGGATCACGAAGAGCACGGTGGTGAACACCGCGTACAACATCCCGAAGATGATCCTCCCCAACTCGGTACGTGGCGAGGTCGATGGGTCCGTGACCAGCAGCAACAACCCGATGAACACCGGCACGGGGATGTGGGCGTCCAGGAAGAGGTAGGTCCCGGTGATGTGGAGATAGGCCAGACTGATGGCCATCAACGTCACCACGGCCGACAGAGACACCTGAGCCACGCCGAACAGCCACTGTCCCGGGACCGCGGCCAGGAAGATCACCAGATAGATGTATGGCGGATCGAAGATCGTGTTGGCGATGATCTCGCCGAAGGTGGTGTTCGACCCATGGGTCACGATCAAGGCGAGGGAGAATACCGCCAGCGGGAAGGACGACGGATTGAAGATGTGGGCCGAGCGGCCGTCCTTGGTCCACCGGATGAGCTCCTTGGCCAGGAACCCCAGGAGGATCATCACGAACTGCCAGTAGAACCAGTCGGGCCGGAACCAAAGGAACAGGTTGATGCTGAGAATGATGGGGACGGGCCCGAACCCGAAATTGTGCGTGTCCCGACGCGACCAGTTCAGCAGCCCTTCCACGCCGTACGCGAACAGGAGCTGCGCCACGATGAAGGGAGCGAACGCCACCACGATGGGCACGTGCCGGCCCCACCAGTAGAAGATGACGAGCTGGGCGATGGTCTGAACCCAGTGCTGGGGCTTCAGCACCACCGCCAGCGTGAGTCTCCGAGCCGCCCGCCTCGCCTGGACGTGCAGACCGGCGGCCCACACGAAGAGCAGGACCGCCGACCCCATGAACGACCCGAACAGCACGGCGTGCTGCCGGACGCTCACAAAGCCGAAGATGGCGAGCGCAGCCGCGAAGGTGACGGGGAGGAGGATGGCCCGTTCCGGCGACAAGCTCCAGGTACGGATGGCTTTGGCTTTGGTCACTGCAGCCGGTTCTGGCATGTGAGCGTCCAGCCGGACGGCGGGCGGCGGGGATTCAACGGAAGACTGGAACGACGAAAATCAACCAGGCTTCGCCGCGACGCTACCCCCTCACTCCACGCGTATGGACTCGATGGGGTCCACCGCCGCGGCCCGCCGGGCCGGCAGCCAGGCCGACACCACCCCCACGGCCAGCAACACCAGCGCCGTCCCGACGAACGTGAGCGGGTCCCGGGCCTCAACGCCGTAGAGGATCCCCTGGAGGAGTCGACTCAACGCCGCGGCGCCGGCCAAGCCCACTACGAGCCCGAACAGGGTGATGCGCGCCCCGTCTCCCACCACCATGCGCATGACGGCGGAGCGCTCCGCGCCCAGCGCCATGCGCACGCCGATCTCCTGCGTGCGTTGGGCCACCGAGTAGGAGAGCACGCCGTAGAGCCCCACGGCGCCAAGGACCAGAGCCAGCAGCGCGGCGATGCCGAGCGTGAACATGGTGAACGACAGCTGCACCACGGCCGGTGACGTGGCGACGAGCTCCTGCCCGGTACGCATGTCCGCCACGGGGATGTCGGGGTCCAGATCCCACACGGTGGAGCGCACGACCTGCGCCAGGGAAGCCGGCTTGCGCGCGCTGATCGCGTACGTCGCCGTGCGTACCTCCCAGCCGTTGTCGCCGTCGGGGCTCCTCATGGGGAGGTAGAGCAAGGGGTCTGTGTCCCGCCGAATGCCCAGGTCCAGGACCTTGTCCATGACGCCTTCCACCGCGA
>Ga0307424_1000416_pt1 | contig 22767 bp, 43 predicted proteins | sample SalMarWE160320MG_FD_202157 | JGI IMG/M metagenome (GOLD analysis project Ga0307424, IMG submission 202157) | Salt marsh sediment microbial communities from the Plum Island Ecosystem LTER, Massachusetts, United States - WE1603-20 | ecosystem: Environmental > Aquatic > Marine > Intertidal zone >... | reverse complement strand
CGTTCGAGCAGCTTTGCCCTCAGGGCCGCTTTCGCAGCCTTCCAGGCCCGCTCTTCGCTCCAGTCGAGCATGGCAGCGGCCTCGGGCTCTTTGAGCCCAACGCCCATCCTGGCAACGGCGTCTCGTATCTTCTCCGCGTCGCTCTGCCGTTGCCGTCTCGGCTTTTGCGCTGCCGGTCTTTGACGAGCTTCGGGTGGCGGCTCCTGGCCTGTGAGGAACGCGCGCAGGTGGGCGGGGTTGTCGGGGTCGTACCCGGCTTCGCTCACGGTCTCTCGACTGATACCAAGCGAAGCGAGGTCCGCAAGACTCAGGTCGCGCTGCTCGAGTAGGCGCTCGACCTCGGCCTGCTGCTCTTCCTGCGCGTCGAGTAGCGCTTCTGTGGCTTGCTCCCCGAGCTCCACCTGCAGGGCCAGGACCTCGTCGGGGTTCGCTTCCGCCCACTCCAAAAATGCTTCCGTCCGCGAGCGCCTGGGCTCCGGCTTGAATGCCTGCCGCATCTCGTGCCAGACCGGACGGAGTTCAGCCGCGAGGTTGTCTGCCACTTCTTCGTCGGTCTCGACGTGCCTGTCGGGTAGCCGTCGTTTCTCGGCGCGTTTGACGTAGCCGCTAAAGTTTTTCTCGCGAAGAATGTCCGTCTTTGCTTCGCGCTCGGCTCGTTCCAGCTGCTGCAGGCGCTCACGTGTCTGCCTCTTCGCCCTGGCTCGTGCGCTCGAACAAGCTCCCTTGGCGCTCGCCCTGAGCAGGTCGGCTTCGGCGTTTACGGCCCGGCGCGTTTCGTCTCGCAACTTCGCGACACGCTCCGCCACCCGGGCCCGAGAACGCCGGCACTGCTCGCGCACCTTCGCCAGCGTGAGCCTTTCGTTCTTCTTCGCCTCCTTGATGGCTGCGCGAATCTCCGTCCGCCGGTGTCGGAGCCCCTGGCGAATTGCCTTGTCGTGCTGCTTGCGAAGCGACGTCTTGACTGCTCGGAATGTCACTTCTTCCCCCACCTTCCGCCCAGTATGCCGGCGGCGTCTGCGATGGTTGCCCGGACTCCCCTTGCCAGGACTGCTGCTGCCTTGGCTCCTCGCTCAACGTCGTCGGCGACCTGGGCAAGCCCATCGAGGGGGTCGGTGTTGTTCGTGCTTCGCTTTCGGTGCTTGCAACGGGTGACGTGCGAGCCGCACTCGGCACACCATCTCGCCTCAATCGTTTCGGTCGTTGCCATCGTCGCCTCTCTTCTTCGGCCAGGGTCGCATCGAGTCCCATCTGCTGTGGCCCTGTCGGCGGAGCCAGAGATAGTGGGCCACCTTCAGTGCTGCCAGGAGCAGCACCGCCAGTAGTTCGGTCCAGGTCTGCGGTGGGTGTTGGGTCCAGTCGTCCACGGTGGTACGACTGTACCACACGGACCGGCACGTCTACGCGCACCACGGGCGCCTCGGGGGCTCCAGTGTTTCGGGCCTCGTCCGTTAGCCTTTCCTCGGTCGCGCAAACGTGCTCCACCATCGGGCAATCGGCCACCGCGTGAATGGGGCGCACGTCGGTGCCCGCGATGCCGACCTCGCGCCGCACCAGGGTCCCGGTGTAGGCCTCGTTTTTCCGGCGGGGAGGCAGGAAGCCTTTGCCCGACCGCAACCGGCGGAATCGCATCGGCGCCGTCGTCGGCAGCTGAGTCAGTTTAGCGAGCTCGCCCGTCAGCTCGTCGGCCTCTCCCGACAGCTTGGTCAGATAACCCGCAAGGGCGTCCTGGTTGCGCGCCACTTCGAGGGTGCCCTGGTGCCCCCAGCCCGCCTGTCGGGCAAGTGCCCGGAGCTCGGGCGGCAGCAACTTCGCGCGCTGGTCGCCGCTGGCGAGCCCGGCGCGCTCTTCGGCGAGCCAGTGCGCCAATTCCGGTGACCAAAGCATGAAATGCATGTGCGGCCACCCGCTTCGGTGGGCCTCGACAACTCCCACCCACTGACTCGACCAATGCGAAACCGCTTGGCGAACTAGGACCGATTTTCCCCCCCGCTTACGCGTGCGCTCGACGTAGTCGCACCAACCCTGTGCACAATGGAATCGCCGCAGCGCCTGCAGGAAATTGCGGCTCTTGCGGCTCAGGTCCTTGTAGGCAGCGTCAGTGTCCCGCCAGTCGTGGAGCCGCTCCCGGCATAGCGTCAGCGTGAGGAAGCACCAACCATCCACAGCGAGTGGCTCGGCTGCTTCCCGGATGCGGGCGAAGTTCACCGCTGCGTCGTGGCGACGGCAGGTCGGACAGCGCCAGCTGTCGCACGTGTAGGGCACGCGCTTGCACGCCGCGGCGTTGTCTTTGCGCCATGTGTAAATCCACCAGTCGCGCGAGCCCTGGTGCCAGCAGTGCTGCACGTGGCGCGGTTGGCGGTCGAGCAGCTTTGCCCGCTGCCGTTCAGCAGCCGCCCGGCGTCGGGCGCGAGCAGCGCCAGCCCAGGGAGGAGGGGTTTGCGCTGACTCTGCACCAGCGCTAGGCGCCTCGACGTGGGCGACTGCCCCGAGCCTAGCACCATTCACAACGGGTTCCCCAGTGAAGCGGTTGGCTCCTCGACATCCCAAACCCAGCCGAGGAACTCGCCCCGGTGAAAGCTCGGCCTCGCGTTGAATCGCGTCCCGTCGCGCGTGCCGAAGCTAGCTCGGCCTGCGTAGCTGTCCACGTCCACGCTTGCGAGGCCACCTCGACGGCGAATCGCCTCTCGCACCGCAGTGCCGAAATCGACGGTGGTGCCGACTACGTCCCCCGCCCACGGCCCTTCATGTCCCGCTTTCTCGGGCGAGAACAGCCGGGCAAACAATGAGTGCTGCCCGCCGCTCACGCTCGAATCCTCCGGAGCTCATTCCAGGCGCGGCTTACGTTGCCACTCCCTGGAAAGAAATCCCGAAAACTGTCGTGCGGTTCTGCGCCGAGCAGCTCGAACAACCAAGCGCAAAAGGCTAGCGGCTTCCTCCCGATTAGCCGCGAGTCCCCGCCTCGCGCTGGCATGGCTCGGAGCCAGTCTCTCTTTCCTGGCCGCTTCCATCGCGCCGGCTTCACGATAAGGACTTCCCAAGCGTTGTGCGGCCCTCGTGTCTGCGGACTGACTCCGATTGGCTTCACCCACGGGCAGACCCGTGCACCATTCGGCAGAAGAGGAACGATGCAACGCAAGGACTCAATGTGCGCGCCAGCTGAAAGAGCCCAGCCGTCGAACTGCTGCAGGTGCGACAGCAGCGCGACATGGTCCACCTCAGTCTTCTCTGGGTAGTAGCCCGCGCGCTCAATAAATGGCGGGTCCGCGTAAGCGAGCCGCAATGGTTCGCTGTCGGAGCGCTCGAGCAGCGACACTTTGCGGCAGCGCCACGCCGTCTGCCTGCATCGCTTCGAGCACCAGCGTAGCTGCCGAGTCGACAGCAATGCCCGACACCAGGCACAACGGCTGTCGCCCGAGTACTCGGTTGACGCATCGCTCGTCGACGGGCTCGACGTGTTGCCGTCGCTGGGAGCTCCCCGCGACGCGTCGTCCAGGACGTCGGGAGCCGGCGCGTCTCCACCTGGCGCCAGCGACGCGTCGCCGACCGCGGTAGGCGACACTGTCAGCGCCGGCATCAGCGACGCGTCGCTGCCGGCGCCGTGCGACGGATGGTCGCTCGAAGTCGATGTTGCCCCGCTTGTCCCGGTCTCCCAGTGCGAAGCAACGACACCGACGGGGCTAGGTCGACCGCGAGCGCCACGCGACCTCGGCCGGTGACCTGGGAGAGACCCGGACTGTCTACCACGACCGGAGCTCATAGGCCCCCCCAATGGGTGGGGTGGTTATCCCCGCATCGTGGGCACGGCAGTTCCGACCAAGAGCGCAGGTCGACCACCACCCGCGTGGAGTACTCCTGGCCACAGCCACAGGCCGCCAGGTGGACCTTACCTCCCAAGAAGGCCCGGGTGCCAGGCGGGCGGGAAACGGCTGATGGGGTGCCCTGCAAGGAGGTTGCGTCCGTGCCCTGCATGCAGCGAATTCCACGCCCATCGGGGCGAGTGAGCGGCGTCAGCGCCCCGATGGGGCGCCCTTCGGCCCCTTGGGGGGTGCGCCGCTCACTTATCCTTGTACTGTCCAGGGGCTGGCGCTGCTTCGCCCTGGAGCCGTCGGTCAATGATTCTGCGTACTTACGCTCGCGGCGACCTGGCCGAGCAATTTTCCGCGATTGGCTGACGGAATTCTCGGGGAAGGCCACATACAACGGCGAGCAGGCGCCCACCGCGGTCGGCATACGAAGAAATGCCTCGCAATTCTTTGTACCCCCTACCGTGGGCCCGGCGTCGCACCCGGCCGGCGAGCGGGAGCCGGCGCGCGGGCGCCGTTCCCGAGTTGACATGGCCGAGCAATTGCGCCGGCGGATGGACGAGCGTTGCGGCTTCGCGCTCGGGGTGGCGTGCCGCCGGGGGGGCTGGGTAAGAGGGCGTGGCGGCGTTTTTGGAGCCGTTTTGCCGTGGTTTCGGTCCGCTGTGGGGCGCTGGGCGCTGGGCAGGGCCGGGGCGGACCGAGGCTCCGGCGCTCCGCGCCTACTGCTCACTTCGCTCCCGCTCCGTTCCGCGTGTGACTGGACAGCCGCGGGCGGCGTTGCTAGGCTTTTTTGGTTCGTCGGCAAGTCGAACTCCTCGAGCGGCGTCCTCACCAGGGCGCCGTTCGTCTATTTTGGGGTGGTGGGTTCCGGGTTAATGCGTCGCCGGGAGCTCCCGGCGACTACGTGACGGGCTCGTCAGAGACGAGCGAGAGATGGAGTGTCCCGAGGTCGAGCGCAGTCAAGGCCCCGCGCGCTCCGGGGAACGTCGCGGCAATGGTCGCGGTGCCGTCACCTCTATCCGCGACGGATAGGTCATCGGCGTCTGATGCTCCTATGCTCGTCTGGATGGCGGTCAGCATCTCGGCGCGCGCGGCCGCGTCGCCCGGGAGCCCCGTAACGCGGTAGGTCACCCGGTGCCGCCGGGCTTGGCCCTTGGCGCGTTCGGGTAGCAGCGCGAGGGCGCCCACCAGCACCGAGGCCACCACGACTACTGCAAGCGCCTTCATTGCGCGGTGTTCGACGCCTTCGCGCGAGCGCGCTCGAGCACCTGCTGGAGGTCATCGGCGGCGCGTAGGCACAGGCTCCGGTCCTCATTGTTCTTGAGCTGCGAGCAGGCGAGCCGCGCGGCTGAGCCGGCAAGCTCGGGCGTCACCGGTGGCGGCTGTTGGCCACCACAGCCGGGGGGCAGCGCGAACACCGCAAGTACGGCTCCGAGCGACAAAAGCATGACGACCCACGATGAAACTGTATTCTGTTGCATGGTTTTTCCTTCAGTCACTGTTGACGAGGGCTACTTGCCCCCGGGTCCAACTCGGCAGCCAGCGGGCGCCGGCTGCGCGGAGAACTCTCCGATATTCGGGCCGCTGCGCGTCATGGACGACAATCAGCGGCATGGGAGATGCCGAGCCGTAAACCTCGCGCACACATCGGTTGCGGGCTCGGCCGTCAATGATGACGAGGTCATATTCCCCGGGCTCGAACGCTCCGACGTAGTTGTCCCACTCGGAACACTGGTCGCTCTCGCTTCGCAGGTAGCTCTCGCGGCTCCCGTCGTACTGAACGGGGACCAGAGCGACGCTCACCCGACGGGAGAGCGGGTCCTCCGCTGGCCAATCGAGGTTTGAGCGGACGCGCTCTGCCCAGGCCGGGTCGTGCTCGACGGCGTGCCAGTGCTCGATGTAGGGACACAGTCGGGGCACAATGACGGTGCTTCCCCCGGCGCCCCACTCGAAGACGCGCCGGGGCTGCGTGGCGTGCAGGACCGCGAGCAGCTGTGCGAACTCTGTCCCCCACATGACGGCCATGGACGCGGCGTTTGCGCCGAACGCTATCGTGGGCAAGGGAGACTCCTCTTTCCGGCGTCCCATCACCGCGTCAGCTTCACCCGGGGTCGAGGACATTCCAAAACCCGTTCGCGTAAATAATCATTCGAGAACTGAACCCGTTGCCGAGAGACGCTCCGGATGACGGGGTGCGAATCTGGGCCCCCGTCGCTGACCCGGACTCATTCGCGAAGGTTGCGCCGTTCACCCCTTCATTGCGCTGCAGGACCTTGATGTGCTGACCCGTGGCTGTCGGCGCTGCCATTCCGTTGAACGTCGTGCCGCTCGTGAAAGTGCACACAACGAAGTATGCGTCATCCCAGCCAGCGGGGTTGAAGTTGTTCTGTATGCCGCCCACGCTAGGCGTGATTGTCGTCAGCGCACCTGCGCCTCCAATCGCGCCCGTGGCACCAGTGGCGCCCGTCGCACCTGTTGCTCCGGCCGGTCCCGTGGCGCCTTGCGCGCCCGTTGCTCCCGTTGCCCCCGTTGCTCCCGTCGGGCCCGTCGGACCCTGCACACCAGTCGCGCCCGTTGGGCCCGTCGGGCCCTGGGCACCCGTCGCTCCCATCGGCCCGGTCGGGCCTTGTATACCCGTCGCTCCCGTTGCTCCCGTGGGGCCCTGTGCGCCGGTGGCCCCGGTCGCGCCCGTTGCGCCCGCGGCGCCCGTGGCTCCCGTTGCGCCGGTTGCGCCAGGGGCGCCCGTTGCTCCCGTCGCGCCCGCGGCGCCCGTGGCGCCCGTCGCTCCCGTTGCACCGGCAGGACCGGTCGGGCCGGCGGGGCCCGTCGCTCCCGTCGCCCCGGTGGCGCCCGTCGCGCCTGTTGGACCGGTGGGTCCAGTTGGTCCGCCTCCGGGCACCGCCCCAAGCACCCACGCGTTGAGCGCAGCACTCCAGAGCAAAACCTGGTTGTCTGCGGTCCCCTCGATGAGAGGACCCGACGGGGCGAGCCGAAGCGGAATACCGGTGAACGGGAACACGGGTTAGACTCAGACCGGCGGCAGCACTTCTTCGAGCGCGCAGACCCAGGTTTTCTCTACGATGGTGTCGCCCCCCGCGGAGATGGTAATCCGTAGGTTGCCACCCACGAGAGAGAGCGCAGCCGTTACGCCGGTATCGACGTAGGGGGTTGCGTTCTCGTCGACACCGGTAATCGCACCGGACTCGACGACGATAACCGCGCCGTTGCGCCAGAGGTCTCCGCCGAGACCTTCGGCATTGGACGAAGTCAACACACCGACGTCGATGCCGATGACCCCGTCAGCCGCTGCGGTGCCCAGAATCTGGGCTAGCGTGTAGTCTACCGTGATGTCGCCGGTGCCCTGGGTCGGCCCCTTCTTCGTTTGCTGGAGACACTCGCTCGCACCCGCGGCACCCGTTGCGCCGGTGGCGCCCGTGGCGCCCGCGGGACCGGTTGCGCCAGTCGCGCCAGTCGGGCCAGTCGGACCGGCCGCTCCCGTCGCCCCCGTCGGTCCGGCAGGCCCGGTTGCGCCAGTCGCGCCCGTGGCTCCGGTGGCTCCGGTCGCACCGGTGGCTCCCGCGTTCGGACCGATGGTCCATGCGTTCAAGGTGACATCCCAGAGGAGGACATCGTTTTGGTTCGTTCCCTCGATGAGGGGGCCACTCGGCGCGAGACGGAGCGGAATACCGGCGAACGGAATCATGGGGTTCCTTCTGGGCCCTCGGGGCCCGTTGTTGCTGCTGGTGTCGGCTCGTCGAAAAGGGTCTTCATCGTCTGTTCATCCGCGAACAGCGGCATTCGTTTCCAATGTTTGGCGGTCAGGCGCGCAAGAATGACTCCGCCCATGTTGTACGAGAACCAATAATCCTCGCTCCACCACATGGAGCCGTCCGGGCTCGGCGCGCTCTGGCAAAACGGCCAGACCTCGATGCCATTCATGGCTGGTAGCGCCTTGTGCTGGGAAACGAAGTTTCGCAGAAGCACGCGAGGCAACGCCATGAAGCCGAGCCCCGTGAGCCATAGACCGTTCTCCCAACGCATTGCGGCGAGCTGCAACGTGTTGGTGGGATAGACCGCACTCACCGGCTTTCCTTCTTGCTCGGCGCGCTCGACCACGAGCTGGGCCGTCGCGCGGTCGAAAATCATGTCGTCGTCGACGAGCAGGAACGTCGTGATGTGGTCCGGCATGTGGCGCAGAGCTCGCGATAGGAGCAGGTTGCGCGCCAAGGCCACGTCGGAACACCCGGCCATGTCGAGGCGTTCGGCGCCGAGCTGCTCGAGTTCGGAGATACAATTGCGCGTTGCTGACGTCACGCCCTCGCGGGTTGGCGTCAGCACCGCGCAATGCTTCAACGGCAAGTCGGACGGGCTCATGACTACAGCGTCTCGTAGAGGCGCGCGGCGAGCGTGCCGGAAGTGAGCGCAGCAGCGCCCGCGGTGACGATGGCCGTGAACTGAACCTCCAAGAGCGTGCTCGCGTCGAGCACCGGCGCCTGGAGGTCTTTGCCCAGGCGGAAAAGGGACTGGAATTTCATTTGCCCGGAGACGGAGGTCGCCTGCGTCTGGGCGAAGCGGACCAACTCGGGTTCCGGCGAGAAGGCGCCTCCGTCGACTCGGTACTGGCAGCCGATTCCCCAGTTGGCCCCGGCGCCCCCGACGTTCTGGGCGCAGACGAGCAGCTCGCAGCCGTAGCGTAGGCCGGGCTTCGGATTGGTGATGGCCAGGATGAAATCCGACGGACCGGTGGCGGGAATCGCCTGAGTCGACCCGCTGAAGGTCAGCGACCCGGCAGTAAGCTGCTTGTCGACGATTCGAAGCGTGAAGCCGGGCCCGGGAACAGCATCGCCCCCGTCGTCGTTGCTGATGATGGGACCAGAGGGCGAGTAGCGAATGGGGAGACCTGACATCGGTTACCTTTCAGTGGAAGCGGCAAGCCTTCACCCCTTGGGATTCAGAAGCGCGCCGGCCGCGGCCTGCACGCCATTAGTCGCTGCCGTCGTGGCGGCATCGGTGAGCACCTGGCCGACGCCCTCGCGCACGGTCGCTGCGACTGCGTGGGCTGCCTGCTTCTTGCCCTCGGCCTTGGCCTTCAGCAAGTCGAGCAATAGCGGTGCCTGCTCGAGCAGGTTCCCGACGATTTCGTTCACCTGGCGGCTCGATTGTTGCTCCAAGGCCTCTGTCTCGTGCTTGGTACGTACGTAGTCGAGCAACTCAGCATGTGCACGCGCCTGCGTCTCCACCGTGCGCGTCAACACTTCGAGCTGCACGTTGGCACTCTGTAGCGTCCTTTCGACTGTCTTCGCCTGGGCATCGTACATCGCCTGTAACGCGCCGGCTGGGGTGCCATCGCTGAAGATTCCGGCTCCGCCCACCTTGTTAGCCCGCGGGCGTCTTCCGTTCACTCTACGCGGTAGCTGGCTCCGCACCGTGCCCGAGAGTGACTCAGCGACAAACAAAAACTGGACCTCTCCCGTGAACTCCTCGGCGAGCTCCGTTGTCAGAGCCTCGGCCTTCTGGCACCACTCGGCGACGTCTCCGAATGGTGCATCCCAAGTCTGCCAACAAGCACCGTCCGAACTCAGGAGTCGCACGCGTGCGGTTGCGTCGCCTTTCTCGTCGACGGCCCGCAGCGTTTCCTCGGCCCAGTTCTCCAGACGTGCCATCAGTTCTCCGGCGGCTTGGGTGGGGTTACCGGCTCCGGCTGCTCCCGTTTGAAGCGACGAATCGCATCGTCACAATAGGATGCGGCGATGGAGCCGATGGATACCCCAATCAGCAGGTGCTCGACGGGTAGGTCGAAGGCTTGGGCAGCACGAGACACAACGGGCAAGAGTGCATCGATGTAGCGTTGCTGGGTCTTCTGACTCAAGTCACAGACGTCCAGCACGTTCCGCAGCGGAACCTCGCCGCTTTCCCTCGGGCTCGTTCCAGCTTGCGCCATGGCGTCGCCGAGTTCCCTGGCGAACATGTCGAGCTCGACGAGCCTTTGACGTTGTGATGCCATCAGCACTTCCCCGCGAGTTGGCGGCGCGCATGCTGAGCAAGGCGCTGGGCGACCTGTAGCGCTACCTCTGGCGGCCAGCAGACGAGGAGCCTGCCGTCCTCTTCGTCGACGCACATCGGCTCGGGGCTCAGGTGTAGCTGAACGCCGCCAGAAGGGGGCGACGAGACGGTGATGCGGTGCTGTCCGGCATGCGTGCCGGGCTCGCTCAGGGCCGTCTCTTGCTGTGCCACAGATGCCAGCCTACCACGGCGACCGCGCCGACCCCAATCCACAGCAGCGGGTTGCCCAAGACTGGCGGAATCGTTGGCAGTTCAGGGCGCTCGGGGAGCTCGAACAGGGGGGGCGGCGCGATTGGCGGCCGGGCGCGCTCGCTCTGATGGCACTCAGCGGTCACGGCCAAATCGGGCGTCTCGCCCTGCTCGGTCGGGCTCCAGTCCGCAAGCAGCCCCGAGCCGAAGTGATGCGTCCATCGCGAGGGGACTTGGCTCGCGACTCCCGACCAGTCGACATGGACCAGGGCGCCGCCGTTGGTGCCCGTTGGGAGGTCGCCAAGCAGCGCTTGGTTGCCCCCTTCGCAGAGACGCGTCTCGCGGTCGGCGAGCTCGCGACTGTCGAGGTCCAGCATCGGGATAACGGTAACGGGGTTCGCGGGCCCGACGACGTATTCGCCTTCCGCCGACCGTCTACTTGCGTCGGCGTCGAGAACAGCGGCCAACCAATCGATGACGAGCGCTTCCGCTTCCTCTCGTTTCGTCCGAGCGTCAGCGTGGAAACGCACAATGAAAATGTTGTGCCCGGGGAGCAGCGAGAGGTTACTCACGGCCGTACTCCAAGAGCAGAGCTATCGCGTCCCAGGTGTGCGGGCCGACGATGCCGTCGTCACGGAGGTTCTCTCGGCGCTGGAAGTTGAGCACACCGTCACGGGTCGCCGAATCGAACACCGACGAACGCCGCACCAGCAGCAACGCCTGGAGCAGGGTTACCGCCGGGCCGTGCGAGCCCAGCGCCAAAACAGGAAGGCCAGCAAACCGGAGCCCAGGACTACGAGGGGTAGGCCGCTCGGCGGCGTCGTCGTCGTCGTTGTCGGCGCTGGTGGTTGTGCCGGTATCGGCTGCCCCCGCTGCGGGGGCGCCGCTTTTGGGATGGCGTACTTCCGCCAGCGCGACAGGAAGCCGCGCAAGTAGGTCTGGAACGGCGCCTCGAAGTATGCGGGCGGTCCGTTCTGGCCGTTCAATGCGCGCACGAACTCCTCGGGGTCACCCGTGAGCAGCCCGTCCCACCAGTGCTGGCGACTCTCTCGGGTCAGCTGAGCGACGAACGCCGCGGCGCCCTGCTCGGGACCATCGTAGGCGTGGTAATGGTGCGCGTCGCCTTCGGCGAGCCAGAAGGGCGTCTCGTCTGGATTGATGGTTACGATGTTCCCGAAATTCCAATTGAACTCCTTCTGCCCCGTCGCGGTTTCGAGGTCCCAGAGCGCGAGCAAGAGAGCCTCGACGGCGGGGTCGATGGTCGTGGCAAACCGGTCGTGCCAGGCCGAGCGAAACAAGGCTTGCGCCTGCTCGGGGGTGACGGGCGTTCTCTGAATGGGTACCTGGGGCATCACCGCCCTCCGCGCTCGGCGAGCCACACGACCAACGCACAGCCCGCAACGATGCCGCCGACGGTCACGGCAACCCGAGCCGCACACGACCTTTGCCCCTGCAGATGCACCGCGTTTAGTTCGGTGCCCGTGACCTCAAACACTCGCCCCAGGTCTTGGCCCCGCAAGGGAAACGAAAGCTCCGCGGGCGATAGCTCGACGGCTTCGTTGGGTAGCGGCATCGACTCGCGCCCCTTACGCGTTGCTGAGCCCGAAATCCTGGAGGCCCGTGCGCAGGTGCTCGGGGGGAGCGTCGGGGTTCTGGGCGAGCAGAGCGCGGCCGTTCCCCTGCGTCTCCGCATAGGTGAACAGGAGCATGCTCGGGTCGGTCGGGTCGAACACGCTGAATAGCGTGCCTCCCGGTCCGGTCTCGCCGATGCCGACCGCGTAGATTTGCCCCGAGACCGGGCCCTTGACCTCGCTCGAGTGACCGCCCGCTCCGAGCGCCTTGGGTTTGCGCAGGACGAAATAGGCGACGGCGCCGGTTGCGGCCAAGGATAGGACGAGGGCAGTTGCTGGTTTCATGAGGTGCTCACCATCAGTAAGAGGAATCCGGCCGAGGTTACCGGCGTCGCGCTCGGCTCTTGCGAGCACGAGCAGCGGCCATCGCTTTTGCCCAGGCCTTGCGCTGGGCTGCGCTCATGCTCTTGCCCGTCGCCTTCTTTCGCCGGGTCGTCCGCTTCGTGGTGCGCTTGGTCGTCCGCTTGGCGCGCACCTTCTTGGTGCTGCGGCGGCGCGGAGCCTTCTTTGCCGTTCGTCGCGTGGCGGCCTTCTTCTTCCGACGGCGGGTGACCTGCTTCTTGCGGCGAGGCTTGCTCGCGTGCTCGGCGCGCTCCAGCTGTGCAATCAGTTTGTTCAGGCTCATAGCTCATGCTCCACGATGCCGAGGCCTCCGACGGCGAGCGTCGCGGGGCCAGTGAGGAATAGGGTTGCGTTTGCCGCGAGCGCAACCGCTGCGCCAGCGACGGTTACCGTCGAGGCTATCAGGGCCGTGAACCGGACGCCACTCGAAGGGAGCGACAGCGGCGCCACGCCTGCCGTGTTGTCGCTGATGCTGCGGACGTGCTGCAGGTTGTAGCCGGCTACTGGCTTCAGGCTGACCTGGAGGTCGGCCTTGGCTGTCTGCGCCAGGGGGAACGCGTAGAGCTGGCAACTCCCAGGCACGTAGGCGACCAGGGGCGCTTCCAGGTCGGTGAGCATGATGCTGCTCGCCGTCCCGTAGATGAGTCGTAGCCTCCACCGCTGGGTCGGCTGCAGGCCCACGGCCGAGACTCGCCACAGCGACACGGCTCGGTCGTTGGCCACGTCGACGCACGGGCGCTCCTGCTGCTGCGGTACCAGCACCGTCGGCGCGGGAAAGCTGATGGTGGCTTGCTCTCCATACGTCTCGACCTCTGCGGGCCCGGGCCAGTCTGGGGGCTGGCGGCTCACAGGTGCTTGCCTACTCGATGCAATGCACGCATGAGCTCGCGCGCCCTCGGGTGTCCGTGGCGCGCGTGGTGCGCGGTGCGTTTGACATGTTGCTTCGCCTGATGGGCCCGCCTCACCTTGTGGTGGTCGTGCTTGTGCGGGCGTCCGTGATGGATTCGTTTGGCCGCTTCATGTCCTTGGGAGATGACGCCCCACGCTTTGTGTGCGGCGTTCAGAGCGGAACTGCTCGGCAGATGGTCGCCGAGCCCGGGAATGTTGGCTTCCTTCAGCACAGCACTTTTCAGCGCCCGGTCCACCCGTTGCCCCTTGGCGAGGCCAAGGCCGGTCGAGAGCGCTGCTCGTCCGAGTGGTGTGCTCGAGAGCGCGGCTCCGCCGGGGATGTAGGCGGCACCGGCCTCGGCTAGGCCGCCCGCCAACTGCCCGAAGTTCACTCGCTTGCCCTGGGCAACGTTGCTCAGCTGCCGATTGGCGGCGAGTCCAGCACCCGCCAGCGTGCCGATGGGGCCGGGAACGTACTTCGCCCCGCGGAGCAAGTCGCGGGCGGCATCGGTCTGCGCGAGCGCGCTCGCGCCGCCCGTGGCCACCATCAGCGCCAGCTGGCGGGGGTCGTGGACCGCCTGCTTGGCTACGTCGTACGCCTGTCGCCCGTAGTGCTTGACGCGCCGGCTCACTTGCTTGGCGCCCTGCTCGGCGATGTGTGCAACGCTGTTTGCCGCTCGGGTTACCGCCTTCGGGACGGCGTGCTTGACGGCACGGCTCGCGCTGCGGAACGCGTGCGAGATGGAACCGAACAAGCCACCGACGCTCGGGGCACCCACGGAGGGAAGGAAGGGCGCTCCCACCCGAGCCATCTCGCGCGAAAACTGGATATGGACATGGCCGATTGGCACGAACCACTGAGCGACGGAGCCGTCGACGAGCAGCGTGACGACAACGCCGTCAGTCACCCAATCCCAGCCGATGGCTTGCACGGTTTTCATGGTGCCTCAGATGGATATGGTCGGGGTGATGGGCTTCGGGTTGCGCCCAAACCCTTGGCCCTTCTCGCGCTCAGCAGCCGCGAGCAGCTGCGACCGGCGCGGCTCCTCGGCGCTTTGCGCTTCGGCACGCAAGACGTTTCGGAAGTCCTCGATGAAATGGCCTTCGGGGAACGTGCCCTTCGGCCAGAACCGAATGATGGGAATAAGGCCGGTTTCCGTCGCCATGAGCTCGGCGTTCATCGGACCGAACTTGCCGTCAGGAGTGACGCCGCGCGCGCGCTGCCACGCTTCGAGCAACGGCTCGCTCCGCTTCCAGTCGCTCGTCGACTCGCGGGCGAGCATCACGCGCAGAAGCTCGGCGGTGTCGTCGGGAATCTGCGACGGCTGCTCTGCCTGCGTCGGCGGGGGCGCTGGTGCTGGTGCGGGCGCAGGCGCTGGCCGGGGGATATTGACCACCGGGGTTGGAATGAGGTCCGGAATCTCGCGAGCGAGCTCGGGCGGCAGAATTGCCGGAGGCAGTGGCGTCGGCGGCTGAACGGGCGGAGCCGGCGCGGGCGCCGGCTGATTGCTGATGGGGGGCGGCACGAAGGGTGGCGCGATGGGCTGCAGGTCATCGCGCTCGTCGCTGTCGTCGAACTGAATCGGCGGCGGCATCTGCTCGAACGGCGGCGGGGGAATGGGTAGCGCCGTGGGAGGCGCGGGCGCCGCTGCCGGTGGCGGGAAGATGGGCGGACCTTGCTCGAGCGAAGGCAGCCGCACGAGCCCCGGGAGCTCGGGCGTCGGGGTCGGCTGCTCTTCCTCCGATGCCTGGGCTTCCTTCTTCTTGGACATCATGACGGCGAGGAGACCACCACCTGCGGCGAGGCCGAGAAACAGTTTTGCGCGGGGGGTCATCAGTGCGGGGCTCCTAGGAGGATAGAGGGGTCTTCGGTCGTTCCGTCCGGCATGCGAACTAGTACATGCAGAGATTCGCCAGCCCAGTCGGCAACGACAGAGGGTAGGCGGCCGCTCGCGACACCGACGGCGAGCTGGCGGAGAGTCTTTCTTTGGCGCTCGATGGTCTGCGACCAGAAGCGCGCGCGGTCGAGTTCATCAGCGAGCAGTTCGGCAACCCTGTACACGACGAGGTCGTCACAGTCGCCGAGCCCGCGAACGAACACATCGGGCGGCGTCGCGAACTCTTCGTCGCCGCTTCCGTGGTTGTTCTCGTACGCGAAGCGAACGCCGCTCTGGTAGAGCGGCGGCAGCCCCCACGAGCGGAACATGGGGGCGCACCCCAGCGCCGAACCGTCGAGCGCGCACTTGACCCACCAGGCCAGTGTGCCACTGCTCGTCGCTGGGATGCGCGTCCGGACATGCATCAGTTCCGGACGGAGGTCCCGTAGATGCCACCCTGGAAATTCAGTGCGACACCAGTGGGATTGCTGATCACGAACACCACGCCCACCGCGGGCGTGATGGTAATCCAGTCGAGCGGCTTCGAGGTGCTGACCTCGGAGAAAATCTCGACGGGAACACCAGCCGAACCCGCGAACAGGTTCGTGCCACCGATGGACGCGCTGACGATCAACAGGCCAACGATGGTGCTGGGGCAGAAGAGCTTCTGCGGGTGAATGGGTCGCACTGGGGCCAGTGGAACCGTGGTGCCGGTCGAGCCGGCGGGAATGGCGGTGCTGCCGAAGCCGAAGAAGCTGAGATTGCCGGCCTTGTAAGCGTCCGGGCTGTAGGCCACGGGTTGCTCGTCCAGGTTCGGCACCATCTCCACCGGCGAGCCCACGTAGTGTGGACGCACGGCGACTCCGCCCACGTACTGTGGACGTACCATCATAGGGTCACCAACTCGCCCCTGCACACCGTCGAAGAGGGTCATGGGGCGCCTTTCGTGTTATGTCGGCACCAGCCGGCGTTGCCGTCAGCTGAAGTCGACGTTTTCGCGGATGAGCTGGTAGAGCGCAGTGGAGCCGGCGCCGAGTCCGGCGGCGGCGAGCTCTGCCCGAAAAGGCATGCCCTTGACCAGTGCGGCTGCTCCTACGGCACCCAGCCCCACCAGCGCGTTGGCTGGAACCCCATGGACCTCGGCGACTGCCGAGCCCGCAGCCGCGAACTTCTCGTCGACCAGGGCGGCCAGAGCAGCACCGACCAGCACCGAGGCGCCCTGCTGGACGGCTGCGGCTTCGGCCTTGTGCTTCTCTTTGAGCGCCTTGGCTCGGTCTCGTTGGCGGATGAGTTCCTTCTTCGCGCGGGTGACGATGCTGGTTGCCATATCCCCGTAAGCTGACGGGGAAATTTGGGGCCTTGCAAGTCCGTCGAGAACGCGCATACTTAGGCAATCTGCCGCCTGGAGTTCTGACTTGCCCCCAAAGGTCCAGCGAAAAAAACTCGTCGCAATTCGCCACACGACCACCGATTCCGCCCTGCGCGAATCGTTGCGCGCCCATGGACAGTTCACCGCGGTCTTTCGGTTGGGGGGCATCATCGTCGACGGAAGACGTCGCGATAGGTTCCTGCGCGAGCTCGGTCGCACGCCGAAATGCGTCGATCTGCATACCGCGCAGGAGGCCGCGCGTGTGCTGTGGCAGTTGCACCCCTGGCACGCCCTGCAGGAGTACTGCGCGGAGATGCCTCTCAAAGAGGCCGCTGATTACCTGGGGGTGTCCATCGGGGACGTGTCGCTAGTGCGAGCTGCGACGCGCAAGGTCGAGCAGAATCGGCCCTTCGGCGATTGGCGTCCGAACTATCGGGCGCGGTGGGAGGCTGCTCGACGGTATCTCGCCCGAGTGCGGCAGGGGCTCGAGCCGCTGACAGTCGGGCGCATCGAGGCGGTTCTACGACTGCCACCGCTGCGTGAACACCATCGAGCCAAGAGAGGCAGGTAAGATGAAAACAAACTACGCGCGTCGGTTGAGGTGTCTTCGCGTTCTGAGGCGAGCTCGCCAAAAGCTACAAGCCGATGACTCTTTGAGCATCTGCGATGCTGTTACGGTGGCGTGTTCGGAGCTTGGCGCTAGCAAACGCGAGCGGCTAGCGGTGCTCTGTGTCGCAGGCAGGGAGCTTGCTGAATTCGGCGCCGACGAAGCGGCCCGGATGAGAGAGTTCTCTCAATCCGTCTTTGGGGAGCCTTCGTGAGCAGAGCGACGGAACACTTTTGCCGGTGGTGCGGAGCGTACCTCGGCACTTTCGTATTCAACTGGGCACGCCACCAGAACTGCTGCCAGTCCGAGGCATGTAAGAAGCGCCAGTGGCAGGAAGATGAGTTCGAGGCCAGCTGCAAGAGGGGCGCTTCACGTAGCTCCGGAGGTCACGGAGGCGATGAAATCTGAGCGCAGCAAGCGCCTTACCGGGGTGGGCAAAAGCCCGTTGCTACAGGTCTGGACCACACTGCGGCTCCGGGTTTTTCTCCGGCGCGCTGCCGAGAAAGCGGAGGTTTCGCAGAGCGAGTTCACGCGCCTGGCCCTGTGGGAACGCATTCAGCGCACATTAAGCCACGCCGAGCAGCGTCACGCCGAAAACGAAGCGACGCGAACGGCACAACAAGAAGGCAAGCGAAAATGAGCGACGAGAAAACGGGAACCTATATCGACAACGACGTTGCTGTTACCCTCGCGCAAGCGATGCTCGACGGGTTGCTGAGAACCGTCGGCGAGACGCCGGTCACGGGTCTGGACGTCATCGCTGCTGCGCTCGACATCATCGCGATACAAGCGGCTGGTGGGTACAAAGGTTCGCCGGAGGAAGCGTGGGCAAACCTTTTCGAAAACCTCAGCCTCAAGAGCCGTTTCGTTCAGGTGATGGCTTTTCAGCGCACACAACTCCCCCCGCAGCGTCGGGCGACGCTCGCGGCACAACAGAAAGAGAAAAAACAACAATGAGCAACAATCGACAAGGCCGACGAGGGCGCAGCGGACAGCGCCAGACATATGAAGTGTTCGTAGTGGAAGAAGGTCGCGACGGCGGCCGAAACTGGTGGAACAAAGTCGGGGGCGGCTTCCGCAACCAAGACGGCAGCGTTAGCCTTCGGTTGCACCTCTTCCCGGACTTGCTGTTGCAGGTGCGGCAGTACGTGCCCAAAGACGAGCGTCCCGAACGCGACGAACGACAACGGGGGGAAGGAGGCGGACGGCGCGAGCGTAGAGAGAGCAGGGGGGAACCGCCGGACTATGGTCCCCCCAACGGGCCCGACCGCGGTCCTCCCGACGACGACGACATCCCGTTTTGAAACCCCGTTTTGAAAGGAGTTAAGCCAATGCAAATACACAGCAAAGCGTTCCCCATGGGAACGGATAAACACTCGGACGGCGTGCGTGGCGCGACGTTCAAGGCGCCAGAGGATGCACAGAACCTCAACGCGCAGGTGCTTCTCGTCGAGGGGCAACCTCACCTCGTGGTTACGTGGCTCGAGCTCACCCGCTCGGAGTTGACGGAGCTTCAGCTTGCCCGCGCGAGAGCGAGCGGCCTCGCCGTCGGTGGGCAGGAAGGGTTTCCGCGATGAGTCAGGAAGTTTGGCGCCTGATGGCCGAGCCCCTCGACCTGCGTCCAGGCGACAAGGGTACCGCCGTCGCTCCTCCACAACTGCCACAGCCGGAGGGGAAGTCCTGGCGTTGGGACATCGCAACGAGCGTCCCAGCTGGGGCCTATCTCCTAATCGTATGGCACGGCATCGCGCTCCCCTAGTCTGGCGACGCGTGCGACGGCGCAAGCCGTCCGTCGCTGTTCGTCCCGAGCTCTACGGGCCTCGCTCGACGCTGCAGGCGCTCAGCTGGGAACTGTTCCGGCTAGGTTAACAACTTGTCCCGGGGCGGCGTCGTTCAGCGCCGCCCCGGATGGAGGTTCGACGTGGGAAACTATCGATTGCAACAACGCTGGCGCCCTTGCGAGCCGCCGTTGCTGATTGCCGTCCCAGGCTCGCCTGAGCTCGGGGACATCATTTCGAGCACGCCTGTCGGTCACATCGTCGTTCGCGATGCGGCAGGCCTTCTGCGGGTGTCGGTTCCGCGCGTTGGTTGGCTCAAGCGTGGCACCAACGGACAAGGTCGTGCGTTGGCATGGTTTCGCAATCTGAAATCCGCGCAGAACGCGGCGGAGCTAGCCACATGAGCGAGCCGTTCACGGTCGAGGAGCGGCGCCCGGTGTTCTCAATCGTCACGAGGTCATTTCCATGAGGTGCCCCGACTGCGACGGCACCGGGGTTGTGCTTCGCCGAGCGGAGCGCGGTCAGCGCTTTCATCTCTGGATGTCGGGCGGCACAGTTCACACCGACGGGGAAATGGGCATCGTGCCCAGGCACCTGGGTGGCCTCAATTACTGGCGCATCGAAATCTGCGGCTGCCGGACTCCTGAGGAGCGACCGGGCTGCGGCAAAGCTCGCGGCATGGAGCAGGCAGTTTTCCACGTCGGTCGCGTTCAGGCTCGCGAGCTTTGGGCAATTGCGAGAACCATCGGGGCGGGTGCGTTAGACCTCGCCGCAATCGGGCGCCTGGAACGCTTCGAGGGAAGCGCCGAGGACGTACTCGCGGCGTGCGCCTTGTACCGATGCCGCGGCGAAGGCGCGAAGGCTGATACCCTGCGCCGGGGTTGTTTCGGTGCAGATAAGACTGGCGGATGACCCTGTGAAGCCTCTCCGCGAAGACCTGCAATCGCTGCTGCTGCGAGCGAGCGCGTCTCGGAGCTCGCGCGAGCTACGCGAGCAGCTCCCGGTTGTGGTGCGCGAATTCGCTGAAGCCATTCTCGGCGTCCCTGCAACGGTCGACTTGCCGCCCAGCAAACTGGCAACGATGCTGGCTGAGCTACTGCGGCTGCTCGAAGGGCGTACCGAGGCAGCTCGGCGACAACGGAGCCTATTCGATGCCAGCGACGACGGTCGCCGCTACATTTTCCCGGTCGAGGGCCAATCCCGCATCGTGCTGTGCGGCGAGTGCCTTCTGCTTTGCCCGGTGTGCGGTTCGTTGGCACCTCTCGAGCTCCGTCACATGAACAGCGACGAGGTGCGCAACCAACCGCGGTGCGCGCGGTGCAGAAAGGTCAAATCATGATGATAGCCACGGTTTCTTCCCCTCTGACGTTTCGCCGTTGCGTCGAGTGTTCCGAATTTTGCTCTTCGCGGCTGCACGTCTCGTGGGGAGAATTCAGCGAGTCCATCGGCACGAACGCGCATCGCGAGTATGTCGTCGAGGACGTCTGTATGGTGTGCGCCCCAGACGTTGCCGAGCGCTTGTGGCAGTTGTTCGGTGTGGGCCCTGATAGAACGCGCATTTCCGAATGGCGCTGGTGGCTGGATGGCCTCATGCGTCGCGACCCAAGCGACTCAAGCAAACGGGCAATCGCGCCCAGCGGGACCGTGGGTCCTGTCGGTTTTTCAACTGGAGATGTGGGTCGATGACCAAGCTCGAAGACGTGCTCTTAAAATGGACCATCCGTAAGAGGCTCCAGAATGACGAACTTCGCGAGGCGAGGAAGCGACTGGAAGCCGCGGCGAAGTATGCCGAGGAGGCGGACGAGATTGCTCGTCGCGCCAACCGCGGCGACCTCGCCGCTGACTTCGAGTGGTGCGTCGATGGGCTCTCCGAAACCGTTCCGCGCGAGGCGGACGAAATGCGTGAGTTGTTGTCGGTGCTGATGGAGGTCCGAGAAGACTTCGACCCGGTCGCGGCAGTCAGAGCGGCCTTGGCTGAGTTGGAAGAATAGGAGAAAGAATGCGCAAATCCATATTGCTCGTGTTGCTGCTGTCCTCGTGTGCGAGGCCGGGCGGCGAACCCAGTCGCGCTCGCGTCGAGCGCGATGCCCACGACGCTGGCGTCAGTTCGCTCGATGCCGGGCCGCCGCTCATTACCATCGAGCCCAGGGCGTCGACGTCGACTTCAACGTCGATGCCGGACCGTGCGGCGGAGGTTCCGTCCGTGCCGACACCCACTGTTCACGTTGCCAGCCTGCCTGCCCACGAGGCAGTGGCGCCCGACGCTGGTGGCGGGGATACCATCGCCGATGCCGGTGCTGACGCTGTCGCCGATGCTGGTGGGCGTCAGACCGAGCCGGATGGTTCGTCGCCGTTCGTTGCGCCGGAGCTCCCGCCTGGGTCGGACAGCGGGGCCGTGGAGCCGGGTGATGCTTTATCTCCGATGGATGCCGGGCTGGCGCAACCGTCGGCCCCCGACGTCGGCTCGCGGCCGCCCGAACTGGTCGCCTATGTCGACTACCTCGATTCCCACGGCTTCAGTCCGTGCTCGCAGCTCGAATGGGCAGTCGATGATTGTTGCTCAGCACATGGTGGGGAAGCGTTCGCGTGCTCGCAGTCGGGCTGCTCGTGCGAGGGCACTTCCGCTGCTTACCCGACGGCGTCTGCTCTGTGCACCATCGCTCCGGCTGTGCCGCTGCGCTGGGGGTGCCCGTGATTCTCAGCTGCGACAACAGCCCGAGCTGCAAGGCGCAGGCTATCGAGGAACCGACATTCGAGAACCTGGACCAGACTCTCACCGTGGACCTTCCGGACGGTTGGGCGTTTGCCCATAGCCATCACGGGACGCGGCTGCTCTGTCCCGACTGCGCGCGCAGGTGCCTTGGCCTCCGCGGCGAGGGCGACTCGTGAAAGTCATCGAACGGCGCGAGCCTGTGGAGACGTCTCGGCGGATACGGTGCCATGAGTGCAGGTCTACGCTGGAGGTGGTTCAGTCGGACGTGAAAGGGGAGTGCCGGTCCGACCGCCCCAACATGAACGGGAACTATCTGTTTCACTGTCCGGTTTGCCACCGGACCGTGAGCACCAGCGCAGCGCTTTTCATCATGCCCCAAGAGCCACTGCCGGAGCTTCCGGAATGACGATTCCGCGATGGCAGCGCAAGCACCGCGTCGCGGACCGTGTCGACGGCGAGGGCATCATCGAGAGACTGTGCACGAAGTGCGGCCACTGGGTGGTGCTCGAGCTCTTTTGCTCGGCGAAGCAGTGTTCGAGAGGGTACAGCCGATGCTGTCGCCCATGCCGTCAGAAGCGGCGACGCCGCGAGTGTCCTGGCTGCGGTTCGAGCTGGCGCAGATGCCAGCGCGCCTCCCGCCGTCCCGGCATCATCAAGTGTTGTCCCGATTGCTCTCACCCACCCCCAACCGAAAGGCTCTCTCAATGACCACAGGCCGCAATTTCGTCTACATCTCGCTTGCAAGCAATGCTGCGCCGAGTCTCCAAGAAGGGCGGAAGCTCTTCCGGTTCCCCTATCGACTGGCGAACGTGCTGCTCAGTCGGCTCCTCATTTTCCACTCGTCGGCACGAATCGTCGAAATCAAAATGGGCAACTCCCTGTTGTTCTGGTCCGAGGGGAACGAAGAGCAGGGGCTCGATGGCGCGATGTTGCGCGACATGCGCTTTCGGTCCTACTGGGGTCCAGGAGTCGACCTCTCGGTGCTGGCCCGGACGGACATGGCATCGCTCCGCGTGCTGTTCGAACTCGAACGAGAGGGGGAATCTGCTGGCGTTTCCTTTCCACCGCCATGGCCCTACGTGAACGTCGTCTGCGCCGACTGTAATACCAAGTCACGGTCCGGCTACATCATGGTTCGGGACGAGCGGCTCGCGCTCTAATGTGTTGAGCTCCGGGAACCACTGCGGCCCGGAGAATCGGTCCCGGGGCTCCGTCGTCTGCTGCGCGCTCGGGTCCAGGCAGCACCAGCTCGCCGTTCACCCGTTCGAGCAGCTTTGCCCTCAGGGCCGCTTTCGCAGCCTTCCAGGCCCGCTCTTCGCTCCAGTCGAGCATGGCAGCGGCCTCGGGCTCTTTGAGCCCAACGCCCATCCTGGCAACGGCGTCTCGTAGCTTCTCCGCGTCGCTCTGCCCTTGCCGTCTCGGCTTTCGCGCTGCCGGTCTTTGACGGGCTTCGGGTGGCGGCTCCTGGCCTGTGAGGAACGCGCGCAGGTGGGCGGGGTTGTCCGGG
>Ga0307424_1000413_pt1 | contig 22840 bp, 18 predicted proteins | sample SalMarWE160320MG_FD_202157 | JGI IMG/M metagenome (GOLD analysis project Ga0307424, IMG submission 202157) | Salt marsh sediment microbial communities from the Plum Island Ecosystem LTER, Massachusetts, United States - WE1603-20 | ecosystem: Environmental > Aquatic > Marine > Intertidal zone >... | reverse complement strand
TCCACCACCATTGTCCACACGGTTGCGGATGTTGGCCGGGTCGTCGTTGAAGTAGCTGAACCAGCTCTGCACCGCCACGAGCTCGCCGATTGCACCAGACCGCAGCAGCCGCACTGCCTCGACCCAGGTCGGGTGGTGACGGTACATGAACGCTTCGGCGAGTTTGATCCCCGCCTCGGCACAGACAGCCACCATCTCCTCGGCCTGCGCCGCCGTCATCGCAAGCGGTTTCTCGCAAAGCACGTGCTTGCCCGCGGCTGCGGCCTTCATCGTCCACTCGGCGTGGAGATCGTTCGGTAGCGGGATGTAGACCGCGTCCACATCCTCTGTATCGAGCAGCGACTCGTACGACCCGTAGGAGGTCGGGATCCCAAGTTGTGCGGCCGCTGCGGCAGCGCGACCCCCGTCCCTGGAAGCAATCGCCACAACCTCGGCGTTCCGGGCGTTCTGAATAGCCGGCGTCACTTTGGACATGCCGATGTCTGCCGTGCTGAGAATGCCCCATCGAACCTTCTTCATCTCAACCTCACTCGAAGCTCTCGGTCTCCCACTCCGCCGACACCCTACTCTCTGAGGCTCCTCCACAACGTTCGGGCGACCCAAGGACTGAGGTTGTCGTCGCCTGAGGGGCGAACGCAGAGCTCGGGTAGCTGGAAGCGAGGGTGAGGGACCGAGACAGGATCACGGACCTACCCGCGGATCTGCCCTTTGCCGTGGATGACGAACTTGTAGGAAGTCAACTCTTCGAGGCCCATCGGACCGCGTGCGTGCAGCTTGTCGGTGCTGATTCCGATTTCCGCCCATGCCGAACTCGGCCCCGTCGGTGAAACGCGTCGAGGCGTTCACGTAGACGGTTGCGGAGTCGACTTCGGCAAGGAACGCCTCCGCGGCCGTCTCGTTCTCAGCGATGATTGCGTCTGAGTGACCTGTCCCATACGAGTTGATGTGGGCGATCGCCGAGTCGATGTCGTCGACCACCTTGATGGCCAGCACCAGGTCGAGGTACTCCTCGCGCCAATCGTCCTCGGTTGCCGGGGTTGCGGACGGAATCAGTCTGCAAACGCTTTCGTCGCCGCGCATCTCTACCCCGCGCATGTCGAAGACTTCTCCCATTGCCGGCAGGAATCGTGAAGCAATCTCTTTGTGGACGAGCAGCGTCTCCATGGCATTGCAGACGCCCGGACGCTGGCATTTGGCGTTCTCGGCGATCCTCAGTGCCATATCGAGATCAGCGCTCGCGTCGACGTAGGTGTGGCAGACGCCCTTGTAGTGCTTGATGACAGGGACGAGCGACATCTCTGGCACGGCCCGGATCAGACCTTCACCACCACGGGGGATGATCAAATCGAGGTAGTCGGTCATCCGGCACAGGATCTTGACGGCTTCACGATCGGTTGTGGGAATCAGCTGAATGGCGTTGTCGGGCAGCCCACGTGTCTTGCCGCCCTTCTGCATGGCCCTCGCAATGGCCAGATTGGAGTGGATCGCTGCGTGAGCAGGACCTGACCGATGGCACACTTGTTCTGATCGAAGAGCTGGTCGTAGAGGCTCATCAGGCGAATCTGGCCGACCGCCGCCGCCATCTGGAGGTCGGGCATCGCCTTGGGCCGGGATTCCATGCCCAGCGCATCGAGTCCTGTGGCGATGGCGCCTGACGAGACAAACACGATCTCGCCGCCCCCGTTCTGGAAACCCGACATCTCGTCGACCAGCAACTTCACGCGTCGACGGTTCGGACGGCCCGTCTTCTGGACCAGCACCTTGCTGCCGGCTTTCATGACAATCCGCTTGGCCGTCTCGAGCCTCTCCCTGGGCTGAGTGTGCGTCATCGGCTGCTACTTCTCGATGGGCAAGGGATGGTGGTACCACATCACCGCCTCCTTGTCGAGGGTGGATGGCTCCAGCCCGGGGTCTGGCCCATCAGATGGCAGGGAGCCGGACCGCGAATCTACGATGTGTGGAGTCCACGGACGCGGCCCCCTACCACCGCTGGTGGACGTGTTCCTTGATGAATCGCTCGTAGACGTCGCGTACGTGCTTCATGGTGTCCGCGGAGAGCGGCGGGACCGCACTCGCCGCGGCATTGTCGAGCGCCTGAGCCGGCGTCTTCGCTCCGGCGATCACGGTGGACACCGCGGGGAACATGAGGATCCACCTGAGCGCGAACTGTGCCATCGTGATGCCCGACGGCACGAGAGCCCGGAGTTCTTCGACTGCCGCGAGGCCGATCTCATAGGGAACACCCGCGAACGTCTCACCGACGTCGAACTGCTCCCCGTGGCGATTGAACCGGCGATGGTCACCTTCGGGAAACTCGGTGTCCGGCCGCATCTTTCCGGTGAGGAGTCCACTGGCAAGCGGCACACGGGCTATGACGCCAACGTTCCGACGTGCGGCTTCGGCGAAGAACAACTCCGTAGGGCGCTGCCGGAAGATGTTGAAGATGATCTGCACCGTCTCGACCCCTGGAAACTCGGTCGCTTTGAGAGCTTCCTCAACCCGTTCGACGCTCACCCCGTAGTGGCGGATCTTCCCTCGATGGACGAGATCGTCGAGGGCTTCGAAGACCTCCGGTCGGTAGTAGACGTCGGTCGGGGGGCAGTGCAGTTGGAGAATACCGACGGTTTCCACTCCGAGATTCCGGAGGCTGCGGTCCACGAACCGCTCGAGATTCGGAGCCGTGTACCCATCCGCCGTGTGGGGATCGAGCATCCTGCCGGCCTTGGTCGCGACGACGAGGTCAGGGTGATCGCGCAGCAGCGTCCCGATCAGACGTTCCGAGCGGCCGTCGCCGTACTTGTCGGCGGTGTCGACGAAGGTGACCCCTGCGTCGATGGCACTGTGGAGCGCAGCAAGGGACGTGTCGTCGTCGACCGGACCCCAGCTCCCGCCGATCGCCCATGCTCCGAACCCGATTTCGGAAACGGAGATCCCTGTCCTTCCAAGCTGTCGGCTGTGCATGGGGGCCTCCTTCTCGCCACGTTTCGTCACTGCTATCTGTACCAGGTCCGGCCGGCAGTGACGAGACTGTGAGCGGTGCGAAGAGGCACCGACGTCGACACCAACTCGAGCTCAGCGGTCGTCTCTGCTCGTCATGGATGCGCCCGGGGACCATACTGGATCGGTGAGCAAGACCGGCCTCTTGGTGGCAGTGATTCTGATTGCAGCGGCGTGTGATGGCACATCGGCCGGCCAGTTGTCTGTCACCACATCATCGACATCTGCGACGTCGACCTCCACACCTTCTCCGAGCACGACCACATCCTCTTCGGTCCCACCCGGCACGACCACCACGACTTCTCCGATCGGGGAGTTGCTGGTAGTCGGCGACTTCGGAACGGGCACGAGTGACGAGTACGAGGTCGCCGATGCAATGCGTCAGTGGGCGGCGACTCACGATGTGGCGGCGCTACTGACCACCGGCAACTATCTGTACACCAGCGACATCGACGCGACCTGGACGGAGCCGTACGGATGGTTGGCGGAGTCCGGCATCCCGGTATGGGTGACGTGGGGAACCAATGACGTCCAGCGTCCGGACGTCATCAACACGGCGTTCAATGACCCGCCGCATTGGGCCACCTATCACTGGGGTAACGCCACGATCATCATCCTCGATTCCACTCAGATCGGTGACCTGGCACAGGAGCATTGGCTGGACGAGCAACTGGACGCGCTCGTCGGCGCGTTGATCGTCGCCGAGCACAATCCTGCATTGGCATGCTCGTCGCAGGGCGACACTGCATCAGTGCTCAGTCGCTGGGCGCCGAAGTTCGCAGACGCCGGTGTGGTGGCAGTCCTATCGGGCCACGATTCCAACTACCAGCGGTTCGAGTTCGAGCGTGTGACCTACGTGGTCACGGGTGGCGGAGGCGAGAGCGTGGACGCGTTGGAGGATTGCCCGGAGGAACATCCAGAGCGGCTCGCGGGTGCCGCCGAGCATCACTTCCTGGCAATCAGCCAGGTCGGCAAGATGTTCAGCGTCGATGTCGTCGGTGTCGATGGTGAGTTGATCGACCAGTTCGTCTTGTCCCGGTGATGCGTCGCCGCGGACGACACCCGGAAACTCAGGCAGATCTCTCGGCGCCAGGCCGTCGCTTCAACGTCCTGTCGGCAGTTGGGCTGACCGATCCCGTCCGACCTTCGAGAGAACGAGAAGGAGCAGGATGAACAACGCTCCAGAAGCAATCAGGAGCCCGGCAGTGAACACAGCTGCCTGTGCGAGCGTCACCCCGGTGGGAAGCAGCCGGGAAGACGCCGCGGCCGTTGCGAGCTGAATGACGGCTGTCGGGAGAAACCAGCGGGGCGGTTGGTGCCGGTGGCGTGATCGCATAGCCAGTCGAACCAACGGCTCGATCACAAGCAATCCGAAACAGGCAACCACAACGATCAGCGTTGCCGGGATGCCGCGACCATCAATGGCGGCCGCCCAGAGCAATACTCCCGTCACGGCATAGGCCCCCGGCGACCCGAGTCGGGCGGCCGGCCACGGCCATCCAAGCAGCACGGCAGGCAGGGCGACGCCGAGAAGAACCAGCGCCAGTTCGGTGTCCGGTACGAGGAAGAACAACCCGAGCACGGTGATGCCCAAGAGAGGAACAGACGGGCCACCGTTCCTGCGATCGAAATCCGAGATGAGTACTCCGATCAGCGGGATGCCGACCAGCACGTACCAGGGGGACCATGGCACGAGTTCTCCGACCGGCAACCTTCCTGAGGGATTGGCGTCGCGGACCGCCACAGAGATCACCCATGCTCCGCCAAAGGCGAGTAGGAACCCGAGCACCCGTCCCAACCTGCTCCAGGAGCCGAGCAGACCGGCGGCGACGAGGAGTCCGGAGCCTGCCCAGACTGCAGGGGTGACCTCGTAGGAGATGGAGAGAGCCGTGAGAAAGCCGCCTGCGATGAGCACTCCGGCGATGGGCATGGCGCGCCGACGCAGCAGGAGCGACGCGGTCATGCCCGCGGCGAGGATGATGGAGCCGACGACTATCGCCGTGAGGAACTCGGGGCTCGAGAAGACCCGAATCGTTGCCGCTTCCACGGGCGAACTCTAGGGGAGTCGTCGCCGGTCGCGCATTGGCGCCGCTATGGGTTTGCCTCCAACAAGAACGGGTGCTTCCGTGCCAGTTCGGCGAAGGTCCCCATGCCGGTGATCTTCCCCCCTTCGATGACCACGATACGATCCGCGTTCTTGATGGTTGTGAGGCGATGAGCGATCGTGATCACCGTTCGATCGCTGCTGAGTCTCTCGAGCGTGCCGATCAGCTCGGCTTCGGTGATGGAGTCGAGTGCAGACGTTCCCTCGTCGAATATCAACACAGCCGGGTCTCTGTACAGTGCTCTGGCGATGGCCACCCGCTGTCGTTGCCCCCCCGACAGCCGTGTCCCACGTTCCCCGATGCGGGTCTCGAGGCCGTCCGGGAGAGAATCCACGAAGTCGGCCAGTTGCGCCAGGGCGATGACCTCTCGCACGCGTGCATCGTTGATTCCGTCATCTGGCATTCCGAATGCGACGTTTCGTCGCAACGTGTCGTCCAGGAGGAATACGATTTGCGACACCACCCCGAGGTTCGCCTGCCATGCCTCGGTGGAGTCGGTGAGCTGCACTCCGTCAATCCGGATTTCGCCGCTGGTGGGTTGCAGGAGTCCCACCAGGAGATCGACAAAGGTCGACTTGCCTCCTCCCGTGGGCCCGCAGATGCCGACGGACTCGCCCCGTGCGATGCTCAAGTTCACACCGGTCAGTGCTGCCTCGGGCGACCCGTCGTATGTGAACGACACCGAGTCGATGCGGATCTCCTGTTCGAACGGCAGAGGATCCGGCGACTTCGAATGTTTGGTCGTACCGGAGCTCTCCAACTCCGTGAGGTCGGCATACAGGTCGTCAACCGGCGCGGACGCGAACTTGAGATTCGTGACCGCCTGGATGATCGTCTGCAATGACGGCTGGAGCCGCAGTCCTGCGTAGGCGAACAGTCCGAGCACCGGCAGGGCGTCGGTCACCGATCCTCCGCGCGTAACAGTCATGGCAAAGAACACGAGGATGAACAGCAGGAGAGAGAACTCCATGAGCACGCTCGGAACCTGCGCCATGGTTCTCTGAAGGTAGTTGGCTTTCGCATACGCGGCACGTTCCGAGCTGAAACGACGGGCGAAGTAGCGAATCCGGCCGAGCAGCTTGACGTCGCGGATTCCCGTGAGACTCTCCTGGAGTACGGCGAAGTAGTTGCGAACGGTCACGTGCGCGACTCGACCGAGTCTCTTCATCGAAGGCTGCACCGACTTCGTCAGCAGATAGACGGTAGGGCCGATGATGGCGATGGCGAGAGCGGTCGCAAGAGGGGATGCCAGGATCAGCACGGCCAGCAGCATGAGCAGCAGCATCGACTGGGATACGAGCGAAACCGAAGGCTGGAATACCTGGGTGACCAGTCGATTGACTGCCTGGTGTGCGTTTCTGATCAACTCTGCCGAGTTCCTCTTCAATTGCCACACGTATGGCATTCGCAGGTAGCCCTCCACCAGCTTGGTCGACAGTCGCAGACCCGCCTGTTGGATGACCCTTTGCTGGACGTAGGTCTGCAGGATCTTGGCCAGGGCGCGGATCAGAAAGAACAGGCCGATTGACCCGAGGATCACCAGAGTCAGCGTCCGATCGCTCATTTCGCTGCCAAGCGAACGCAGATCGCCGATGACGGGGAGCGTCATCCCGTTCTCCGGGTCCGAGATCATCCGCAAGAGGAAGAGCACCAGGGCCGCCCCGATGGCCTCGAGGCCGCTGACGATCAGAGACAACACCACGACGATCACCCAACGGCTCAGCCGTGTCAAGGCCAGGAGATACCGAACCTTGCTAAACATGCAACCGCGCCTTTCCGAAGATCATCGGTCGAGAGGATAGAGAACGATGGGATACCCCGAGAACACGGCGGATAGGGCACTCGGATCGGCGACTGCACCCGTCTCTTCGCGACGCCCCGCTTGCTGATCCCGAAAGAGGCCCCCGGAGATCGGCCACGGTCGTTCAGCAACGCACCAGCAGCGTCCGTGTCTAGACATCTGAGGCGACCCTCGTCGGCAGAGCGACCGTGATACCCATTCTGCCTCGAATCCCATCCCACATGCCACGACAGAAGAGGGTGGCCTTGTGCCACCTGTCGTCCTCTTTGACCGCAATTCGGAGGGCCGTCTTGGCCAGCGTGCGGACCAGTTTTTGCCAACGCTGGCCGCGTTGTACGCGAAGCCTGTAGTAGATGGCGTTCCTGGTCTCGTAGTAGAGCTTCCAGCCCGGTTTGTGATCTGCTCTTCTGCTCATCACGTGGACAGCCGTGGCGGTCCGAGACTGAAACCGCTCGAATCCTGCTGTTGGGAGCCGACGCTGCAGGTAGTCGGTGTCCTCGTAGAACCAGACCCAGTCGGGCCACGGTTGTCCGACCGACTCGACTGCGTGGCGTCCGATCAGGACTCCATACCACCCTGGCCATGTGATTGTCTCGTCGTTCGGACCCCGAATGACGGGCCTGAGGTACAGCCTTGCTGGATCAGATTCGTGATCCGACAGGAGGGCTTCGAGACAGTGGGGATCGGGGATCACGTCATCGTCCATCGCCCATATGAAGTCGTGACGGCCGGCACTGAAGAGCTGGAAACCAGCGGCGAAACCGCCGGCGGGCCCGGTGTTGGCGGGCATCGTGTGGACGTCGACGCCAGAAATCCCAGACAGAATCGTGTGAGCGGCAGGCGTTCCCGCGTTGTCGATCACCAGAATCTGATCGGGTCGACGGGTCTGGCTCCGCAGCGCATTCACACAGGCGAGCAGGTCATCAGGTGCGCTGAATGTCACGATGACCGCCACCACGGAGAGTCGTGTGGTTTCTCTTCGCGCTCTCACAGGCTCGGTCACTTGATCGCCTCCTCGCGTAGCCAGCCAACCATCTGGGCCATCACATGGTGCTCCGAGTAGTGCTCATCAAAGCGAGTACGCAACGACCTGGACGGATGCCGTAGACCGCGACCGGCGGCAACCTGGATTCCTCGAATGAGGGAGCCGACATCACCGGGTGCCACGAGGGTAGCGTCGTCTGCCCCCCCGAGAACCTCTCGGATCGCCGGCAGGTCGGACGCAACGATCGGAAGGCCCATCGCCATTGCCTCGAGGAGCGCTCCGCCCAGCCCTTCATAGAGTGATGGGAAGACGAAGACATCCGCCGCGGAGAGCACGTCACCGACATCCTCTCGCTGGCCCAGGAATCGCACCGAATCCCCAAGGGCCAGCCTTCCATGGAGAGCCTCGAGGTCGCGAGTCGCGTTTCCTTCCCTGCCGGCGATCAGAGCCACTGTCTCGGGGCGTTCTCTTCGAAACTCGGCAACTGCTTCCAGCAGATACCGCTGGCCCTTCTGGTATTCCTGCCGACCGACGTTCAGGAGCACAAACGCATCGTCAGGCAGGCCGAGACCAGTGCGAACACTGTGGCGACGTTCCAGACCCGGTTCTCCTAGGCGTTCCCTACTCCGGGAACGGGGAATCACCGTAACCGCCCCCGGATCGATGCGCAGATCACGCACGGCGGCGGTCTTCACGGCGTCTGTGATCGCATGAAAACGGTCGACGAGATGCCGGGCCGTCCACCCGTCGACCAGCCGGATCAAGCCCAGTTTCCACGGCCGAACATTGCTGTCCTCGAGCCGGATCGAATCGTAGGGCGTGTTCACCAGGCTCATCACAACCGGGGTACCGGCTCCAATGGCGGCGAGTCGACCGAGCATGTTCGCCTCGAATAGGGTCGTGTGGACGAGGCAAGGACGACGGTCGCGGAGGAGCCTACGGACCTCGACGAGCCACCCTGCCCAACTGCGAGAACGGAGCGCAATGACCTCCGCCCCACTGGAACGGGCCTCGTCCGTGAGGCTTCCTTCAGTGGCTTTGAGGCAAACGATCAGCACCGGGTAGCCGGCGGCGCGGAGCGCAGGGACGAGTTCAACCAACGATCGTTCAGCGCCACCCTGGTCGAGTGAGTTGATCAGGAACAGTGCCGGGTTGGTTGAACGAGAACTCTGGTCGTACGACTCCGCCCTTCGAAGTCTGCGCCTGACCGCGTACTCCGCACGGGCGCCACGCCGAATCTTGTGCCTGAAGAAGGTCAACCCGTCACTCCTCTGGATGGGGAGCCGGGGTATCCGGTACGGATCGGTCGTGGACAGAATCGGTCCGCCTCCCCCGACGGTCGCCGATTCGTATCGCTCTCGCACGAGCGAATCGGCGGCGGGTGACCACCATCCCCATGGGTAGGTGAAATGACGAGGCGGCTGCCTTGTGCGTTCCGTGATCAGCCGGTTGGATGTGTCCAGCTCCTCGGCGATCGCCTCAGGGGATAGGTGGCGAAGATCCAGATGGGCGTGGGTGTGGGCACCGAGCGTGACGAGGTCGGACGCGATCATGTCGTTCACCTGTTCCCAGGTGAGGGGCCGAGCGGCAGGGTACCGTGGATCGAGCGGGCTCCCCGTCTCGATCGGCTCGGTCGTGAGATACAGCGTGAACGGAAGGCCGCGGTCTGCGAGGAGGGGAAACGCGTTCAGGTAGACATCCTCGAAGCCATCATCGAAGGTGAGGACAAAGAGCCTATGGGCATCCTGCTCGCCTCGGCGCTCGATGGCGGTCGGGAGGTCGACGATCTCACCCTGGGCGGTCATCCAATCGAGTTGTCTGCGGAACACCTCGGTGGAGATCTCCATCTCGCGGCCGAGGTCCGTACCGATCTGGTGATAGATGAGGACCCTGGGACCAGGAAACGGGCCTAGGAACGGGTCGACCAGGGTGAATGCAGTCTTTGCCGCCACTCGGATGATTCGCCCGGTACTCACAACTGATCGGACCCGAATCGGCCGGAGTCACATCCGAGCAGTTCGGCTACTCGGGGCTGGGAGAGAAGCCATTCCGTGGTCAACCGCGACCTTCCTCTGGCTGGCGATTCCGCACTGTGACGCTCACGATCGACCCTATGCGGGCCTGAGGGGTGCTCGCCGCCCCGTCTGTTCCAACGAGATCACTTCATCGCCGGTCCAGGTTCGAGATGTGAGGCTATGGAGCATTTCGTGGATCGCCTCATCGTCTCCATTCTCGGCTAGATCACGCAACAGAGCCACCGAATCCATCAAGGTGATCGCTCCAGCGTGGCCAGGCTCTGCCTTGTTGATCTTCGGGTGAGGGCCGGGCAGTAGCGGAGAGGTGGACAGGACCTCTCGGAGCTTCTCACCGGGTCGCGCACCGGTCATGACCACCTCGATGTCCCGCCCCGGGACCAGGCCTGCAAGCCGGATGATGCGGTGAGCAAGATCGAGAATACGAACCGGCTTGCCCATGTCGAGGACGAAGACCTCGCCGCCCTCGGCCAGCGCGGATGCCTGCAGCACCAGTTCGACGGCTTCACCGACTGTCATGAAGTAGCGCTCCATCTCTGGATCGCTGACGGTGACCGGTCCGCCATGCTGGATCTGATACATGAAGGTGGGAATCACACTGCCGCGACTCCCCAGAACGTTGCCGAATCGAACGGCCGAGTACCTGGTGACCCCGCCGTGAGCGGCCGCGGCGGTCTGCAGCATCATCTCCGCGACGCGCTTCGATGCGCCCATCACACTGGTCGGATCGACGGCCTTGTCGGTCGAGATCAATACGAACCTCTCCACCCCTGCCTGCTGGGCGGATCGGAGAACGTTCCCGGTTCCGATGATGTTGGTCTTGATCGCTTCGGCAGGGCACGCCTCGAGGATTGGCACATGCTTGTGAGCGGCCGCGTGAAACACGATGTGTGGTCTGGATTGTGCGAAGAGCCGTGCCAGAGCAGCCTCGTCCCGGATGTCGCACAGCGCGACCTCGGGCTCGATAGACGAATCATGCCATCGCATCAGGGCGTTGTGGAGGTGGGTCTCATCGTTGTCGAGAGCGATGATCCGGCTCGGGGCGAAGGCTTGCACCTGGCGAACGATCTCAGAACCGATCGACCCTCCGGCCCCGGTTACGAGGACGCATTTGCCGGTCAGGATGCGTGCCACCTCGTCGAGTCGGGTGGACACGGCAGGGCGAGGCAGCAAGTCGGCGAGCTCGAGGTCGCGGATATCCCGCACGGCACCGTTGCCGCTGAGGACCTGGTCCACGTCGGGCAAGATACGTAGTCGGACGTCGATGCTGATGCATCGGTCGACGAGACTACGTAGTGCCTCGTCGCCCAGGTTCTCCGCGATCACGATCTGATCGACCTCGAGCCAGGAGACGATCTCCGGCAGGTCCTCGAGATTGCCCAGGACGCCGAGACCGGCCAGCTTCCTCAAGGACGGTTGGCCGTTCGTGCTCACGAAACCAATGACGTGCACGGGGTGCGGTTCCGTCGGGCCTCTGCGGGCGAGATCGACGGCGGCCTGGCTGGTTCCCACCACCAGAGTGCGCGGGCGGTCGGCGACCGTTGCGCCGCGCTTGAACGAAAACACTCTGGAACGGAACCTCACCGCCCCCATACCGCCGAGGGTGAGCATCGCACCGGCTGCAAGCACCATGTAGGGGATCGGTCCCTGGGCTCCCGTGAGCCGGTACACGAAGATGAGGACGAACAACGAGCCTGCGGCGGTTCCGACGGAAGCCACGATGCGCATGGCCTCTTCGACACTCGCGAATTCCCAGACGTGCCCGTAGGTGCCGAACGCCAGGTTCGCCGTGAGATGAATGATGAGAATCGCAGGCAAGGCGACCAGGAATCCGTGCCACCAGCGTTCGGACAGCCCCTTCACGTCGATGAATGCCAGAAGTTGAGCAGCGGCGTATGCGATGACGACGATGACTGCGTCGGTTATCGCGAAGGAGATGTCGGCCCGAACGCGCGAAGCCTTTTGAGCGAGAAGCGTCCTCCACGGCACCTTCTCGAACGGGCCATTTGGCTCCCCAGCTGACATTCTGCCCTTCCATTAGTAGGAAGAGAAGGACCAGGCTGTGCGATCGTGCCATCAGACGCGCCCATGCGTCATTCCGACCGATCAGTGAACTAGCCCGAAGCGCCTCCCAGCGTCCTCTCCGCCCACTTGCATCTTTACGGCTCTGGTGTAAGTTACCACGGAGAGCGCGAATGCGCCATAGGCCGGATGACCCAACGGGGGAACGTCTTCGGGGAGACAGGGAGGACCGATGAGAGTTTTGATCAGCGGCGCGGCCGGGTTTCTGGGAAAACATGTCACCCGGCGACTTCTGGCAGACGGCTTCGAAGTCGCGGTGTTCGATCAGGTGGGATCCGAAAACGGAGACGTCCGTTCGATTGTGGGCGACCTGCGCGATCTCGATACGGTACGCGACGCGGTGAGGGGTCAGGATGTCGTGTGCCACATCGGCGCCATCGGCGACGTCTACCTCGCGGCGGAGCATCCCGAGTTGGCCGCGGAAGTGAACGTCACGGGCTCAGCCAACATCGCGCTGGCCGCAGGAGAGTCAGACGCCCGGATCGTGTATGCGTCGACATGGGAGGTGTACGGGCAGCCGCAGTATCAGCCAATGGACGAAGACCACCCGTGCCGGCCCGATCATCCGTACAACATCACCAAACTCGCAGGCGAACAACTGCTTCTCGCCGCAGATCACCTACGGGATACTCCTGTGATCTCGCTTCGCCTGGGCACCTCGTACGGCCCGGGGCTCCGACCCAATTCGGTTTTCCGGATCTTCATCGATCGCGCGAAACAAGGGGAGCCGATCACGATTCAAGGTGATGGCTCACAGGGGCGCCAGTTCACTCACACTTCGGACGTCGCAGGTGCTTTCTCGCTCGCGTGCCGGTCCGACATCCGGGGGACTACCGTCAATATCGTCGCGCCCGACCTCGTGTCGATCAGAGAACTCGCGGAGCTGGTCGTGGCCCGATACCCGACCGACCTTCGCTTCGGTGAGCCACGACCCGGTGATGTACCGCCTGCACTCGTATCCGCCGAGCGAGCAAGGAGTCTGCTTGGTTGGAAGGCCGAGATGCCGTTCTCGCGGGGCCTGGAAGACTTGATGGACCAGCTAGAGGGGCTCGGGTAGCGTCGTTGCGAGCGCGAAGCACGATCCTCGTCTTGATCAAGGGGCTCGGGATCGGTGGGGCGGAGAGACTTGTGGCCGAGGGCGCCCGGTTCTGGGATCGGGACCGCTACGAATACCACGTAGCGTATGTGTTGCCGTGGAAGAGCGACCTCGTTGCGGACCTGGAAACCCAGGGTGTCCCCACGATGTGCATAGGTGGTGAGCGCGGGTTGTCGCCGACGAGTCTCCTGCACATGCGTACGCTCATCAGGAATCTCCGTGCCGATGTGGTTCACGCCCACTCGCCCTCGGTCGGCATTGCTGCACGGCTTGTCAGCAGTGTTCCGATCGTCTACACCGAACACAATCTCGCGAGCTCGTACCGGCCGTTGACACAAGTGGCCAACAGACTGACCTACGGTCGCAACAATGCCGTCACGGCAGTCTCTCAGGCGGTCGCGGACTCTCTGGTGGGGTACCCAGGTCCGACACCGATCGTGATATCGAATGGGGTGTCGGTGGATGTCGAGAAGCTCAACGGTCAAGGTGCAAGATCGGAGCTGGGGATTGATGAGGGCCGGCCGATGATCGTCCACGTGGGGAATGTTCGCCCCGGCAAAGGACACGATACCCTGACTCGTGCCGTGGCGTTTCTGACGAAGCGTTTCCCGGACTGCGCTGTTGTCTCAGTCGGTGGAGAGAAGTACCCGGGAGATCTGGATCGGTATCGGCGGCTCGCAGAGAGCTCCGGGGTCGCCGACTCTCTTCACTTCGTGGGGCGAAGGGCGGACGCACTCGATTTCATCGCCGCCGCCGACGTGTATGTCAATCCTTCGGATGTCGAGGGTCTCCCGGTGTCGATTCTGGAAGCCATGTATCTGCAGAAGCCCATCGTGGCAACCGGAGTGGGTGGTGTGCCTGCCGTCATACGGGACCGAGAAACCGGCCTGCTCGTCGCGCCTGGTGATGCTGTGGCTCTTGCAGAAGCAGTAGCCGAGCTCCTGGGGAATGCCGAGCTGCGGACGGAGCTCGGAACGGCCGCGAGATCGCTGGTGGTCACCGAATACAGTCTGCAGTCGATGGTCGCGGCATTCGAGAACATCTACGAGGACGTAGCGAATGGCTGAGATAGCGGTGCGCCCATTCGAGGATCGGGACCTGCCTCCGGTCCTCGAGACCATGAGGTTGGCTTTGGGGGAGACCGCGATCTTGAAGAGGACGAGTGATCTCTTCGCGTGGAAGCACTTCCTCAATCCGTTCGGACGTTCGATCATCCTGGTTGCGGAGTCCGAGGGTGTCATTGCAGGCCTACGCGCCTTCATGCGGTGGGAGCTCGTGACACCTGGCGGTGAGACGCTCCGGTGTGTGCGAGCCGTCGACACGGCAACACACCCTGGTTTCCAGCGAAGGGGGATCTTTCGCAAGCTCACGTTGAGCGCGCTCGACGCGGCTCGCGACGATAACGTGGACCTGGTGTTCAACACGCCCAATCCGAAGTCGGGTGCAGGCTACCGATCCATGGGGTGGGTCGACGTGGGCAAGATCGGAGTCATGGTGCGCCCATCGTTGGGATTCCTCAGATGGACAACGACGCCGGGGGGCGTTCCGAAACCCACCGAGTTCCTTACCGACCCTCATCCGGCCCGAGATCTGTCGGTTGTGGATAGGGAGGCGCGAGGGTTTCGCACCCGACGAACGAGTCGGTACCTCAAATGGCGGTTCGAACAGCATCCGACTGCTCGATACTTCGGCATCGAGAAGGACCGTAGCGTTGCGGTCGTACGTCCCAACGTACGAAGTGGCCGGAAGGAGTTGGTGCTCTCCGATGTATTCGGGCCGGATCCATCGTCTGCGATTCGGGCAGCCGCCGTCGTGTCCAGGGCCGCGTACATGGCCGGCTGGTTCTCGTTCGGATCTCGCGAGTACTGGGCGGCCCTACGCGCCGGGCTCCTGCCCGTTCCGGGCGTGACGGCGTTGACGATGGTTGGCTACCCGCTGCGCCCGCTCGAGGTGCAGGGTCTGGATCGCTGGGATCTGGCGTTGAGCGACCTGGAGCTGCTGTGAAGGGCGAGCGATCGATCTGGATGGGTGTTGCGATCGGGACGGTGATCGTCGCTGCCGCGATCGGAGCCGGTGTGCCTCAAACGGGCACGCTCGTGCTCACCATGGTGCTGTTCGGTCTGGTCTCCTTCATGGCCGACGCGCTGGCTCGCCGCCGGGGAAGCTGGCTGAGGTCGCTGATCGTCGGCGCGTTCCTGGTGAAACTCATGGGCGCTGCCGCCCGGCTGTGGGTCCTCAACTCGGTCTACCAGGGTGTTGGGGATGCGGTCGGCTACCACAACCGGGGCCTGGCCCTCGCCGAGATATGGCGCTCCCTGAACGTGCCGGCGCTGACCCAGGCGGGAGGCGGCTCCACGGGTACGAAGGTCGTCGCCATCATCGCCGGGCTTCTCTACACGCCCTACAAGCCGAGTATCCTCGGTGGCTTCTTCATCTTTGCCACCGTCGCCTTCCTGGGACAGATCCTTCTCCTGAGCGCATATCGACGATCTGGTCTGCCGCATCACAAGGCATACTCCGTTGCCGTGCTGTTTCTTCCCTCGCTGATCTTCTGGCCCTCCAGCGTCGGCAAGGACTCGCTCATGCTGTTCTTCATCGGACTGACGGCCTACGGCGTCGCCAGACTCCTTGGAAGCTACCGACTCGCGCCGATCGTGCCCATCGCATTGGGGTTGGGCGGTGCGGCACTCATCAGGCCGCACGTCGCCGTCCTACTTCTTGGATCTCTCGTGGTCGCTCTGTTCGTGGTGAAGGCGCCGTCGGTCCCCGCGGCGCAAGTCAGGCGTATGGTGCTGATCGTGGGAGCGGGCATCGGGTTTCTGGCCGTGGCGAGCGTCGCTCTTCACACGCTCGGGCTTACACCAGATCCGCAGGAGATCGACCCGTTCCTGACGGAGATCCAGCGCCGTACGGCGCAAGGTGGATCGGCGGTGACCGGAACGGTCGTGCGGAGCATCACGCAGTTCCCGGCCGGCGCGGCCACAGTGCTTTTCCGTCCGTTCCCCTTCGAGGCACACAACGCGCAGGCGATGCTGAGCAGCATCGAGGGAACGCTCTTGCTCGCCCTGATCGTATGGCGGTTGCCGCGGATGCTCGCGAATCTTCGCTTCGTCAGGCGGCGGCCCTTCCTGGTGTTCTCTCTCATGTACGTCGTGGCATTCACGGTCGCGTTCAGTGCTTTTCTGAACCTGGGAATCCTGGCGAGAGAACGTATCCAGGTGATTCCGTTCGTGGTGGCATTGCTGGTAGGAATGGGCTGGGACGCGGGTTCGGTGAGCGAAGATGCCGTTCAGACACAGGAGGTAGCTGCGCCATGAGCAGAGTGCCGGCGATATTGGGGGGAAACCCGACATTCACCGACGGTCTCGCGTTTGCCCGACCGACGATCGAAGACGCGAGAGCCGTCTCGAGATCAATTGACGAGGTGATCGAATCAGGCCGACTGACCAATGGTTCGGTGGTTGCCGAGTTGGAGGACAGAACCGCAGGCGCGTTCGAGGTGGAACACTGTGTCGCAGTTTCTTCCTGTACCGCCGGCCTGATGCTGGTTGTCCAAGCCCTCGACGTCGACCGGCAGGGACTGTTGCCCTCGTTCACATTCTCCGCGACCGCCCATGCACTCCGATGGAATGCCGTGCCTCTCCAGTTCGCGGATTGCGACCCTCACACGTGGACACTTCGATCCGAAGACGTCTCCGGGAACCCCGGGCTGATCATCGGTGTGCACGTATCGGGGGTCCCGGCCGATGTCGCCGGTCTCGAGACCGCGGCGGCCGATGCCGGAGCATTCCTCATCTTCGACGCCGCCCACGGCGCGGGTTCTTCTGTGACCGTCGACGGGGTGAAACGACCTCTGGGGGGATTCGGGCTGGCAGAAGTGTTCTCCCTGACCCCGACAAAGGTCATGTCGAGCGCCGAGGGAGGACTGATCACCACCAACGATGCGTCCCTCGCACAGCACCTGCGAACGGCACGAGACTATGGGAACCCCGGCGACTACGACACGCGTTTCGCCGGCCTGAACGCCCGTCTGTCCGAGTTGCACGCCGCGATGGCACTCGCATCGCTCAACCATCTGGAGGCGCGGGTGGCACATCGCAACGAGGTGGCCACACGCTACCGCGAAGTACTCGGCATCCTTCCCGGCATCGGATTCCAGGAGGTACCGACCGGCGCACGCAGTTCCTACAAGGACTTCACGATCCTGCTCGATGCCGAGGCATTCGGTGCAAGCCGAGATGCGGTCGTGGCGGCACTCGGCGCCGAAGGCATCCAGACCCGCAAGTACTACTCGCCGCCTGTGCACCGTCAGCGGGCCTACGCCGACGTCGAGAGCGCGGACCTGCCGGTGACAGACCGGCTGGCCGGGCAGGTGATCAGCCTTCCTATCTGGAGCCACCTACCGCTCGAGGCGGTGGATGGGGTCGGTGAAGCTTTCGAGAAGATACAGGCGCAAGCCACCGAGATCGAGAGTGCGCTCCAGCGCTAGCGTGAAGAGTCCGGTGGAGGCGATGGCGGTGTAGGTCTGGACTGTCGGGCGACCACCACCGTGACCCCCGCAAGCACTACCAACCCGACGATGAGCGCCAGCACCCAGGATGCCACGCCCTGGACGGTTCGAGAGATTGTCTCCGCGGCGATCACGAACAGCATTTGTACGGTCGCTGCGACCATTGCCACTGCCCTGATCGAGACGCCATTCGCATGGAGTTGGTCGTACGTGTGGTTGCGATCTCCGGCGAACATCGGGTGTCCCGTGAGACGCCTGCGCAACACCGTCGCGCCGAGGTCGAGACCGAACACTCCCATCAGCAGCAGGTTGGGTCCGAGCCGTTCCAGCGAGGGCACAGGCTCGATCATGCCGAAGACGAGGAACACGCCGATGACATAGGACCCGTTGTCTCCAAGGAACACCTTCGCCGGGTGCCAGTTCAGGAGCAGGAATCCGAGTGCAGCACCGGCTAGAGCCAAGCCGAAGGCAGGGTCTGTCGCTCGCACTGTCCCGAGCCAGGCCAGCCCGAACCCGGTGACGACTGTGACCGCACCGGCGAGTCCGTCCAGTCCGTCGAACAGGTTCACGGCATTGATCGCGATGACAACCAAAACCGTGGCGCCGACAATGCCGATGCCGTCGAAGAACCGCAGCCCGATCACGACTCCGGCAGCCGCCTCGACGCCGAGGCGCAGCAGCGGGGAGAGCGGATGGCGGTCATCGATCAAGCCGAGCACGAGTACCAGGCCGGAGGCAATGAGGAGCGATGTATCGAAGCTGCCCGAGAGGGCCAAGGCGATGTGAACGCCGAGGAACACGCCTACGCCGCCCAGGGGGATCGCGGGCCGAGCGTGTGGTTTCAAGCCTGTGTCGTCAGGCCGATCGATGAATCCGAGCGACGGACCGATCTTGATGGCAACGGCACACCACCCGAATGCGACTGCGGCCGCGATCACTGCTGCCATACCAGCACCAAGCTTCTCTCCCCGGCGTGCACCTCGAGCTCTCCCGCATCGACGAACCCCATCTTGCGGTAGGCGCCGGCCGCAACCGCATTGTCTGCCCCCACGACCACCCTCACTCGCTCGGCATCCAAGGCCTCGAGGAACGCGATGCCGAGACGGTACCCGAGGCCCCGTCCGCGCCTCTCGGCGTCGACGGCCATCGAGAGCAGTTCGGCAGGCACGTTCCCTCCAACACCCTCATACCGCAGTGTCTCCCAGGCCCTGCGCAACGTGGACGGTCTCAGGAGACTTGGAATCGCGCTGACCCCCGCGGGGATCCCATGGCGTCGAACGAATCTACGGTAGAAGGCGCCAACATCGCGAACACCGGCGACGAACCCAACCGTGTGACCGCTGTCATCCAAGACGAGGACCACCGCATCGTGATGGTCGATGAGTGCCCGGTAGAGGCGTCGCATGAAGCGGAGTCCGAGGGTGGGGAGGAAGCCGGTACCGATGGCGGCTCTGTGCATTCTCGCCAGCGCAGGGGCATCCTCGATCACGGCGGGGCGAAGTACGACACGGCCGCTCTCCCTCATCAATGGCAGATCCTTGCGGCGTGCGACCGTCAGGTAGGTGTCCATCACGATCTCCACCACCCTACGTTCGTCGAAGCGATCGGCGGCTCGCAACCTGGCCTGTTCGCCGAGGCTTCTTCGCAGAAGTGGATCGTCCAGGAGTCGGATGATGGCGCTCCGTAGCGCTTCGGGATTTCGGACGGGGACGAGCAAGCCGCTGAGCCCATCTTCGGCCACCTCTCGGCAGCCCCGAATGTCGGTGGCGATGACCGGCAATCCCATGGCGGCCGCCTCCATGGCCGAGCGAGGGAATCCCTCTCGGTGTGAGGCGAGCACGAAGATGTCCATCGCGGCGTAGAGGCGGTCCACATCAGCACGCATCCCGAGAAACTTCACACCGGACGCCCTTGCTCGTGCGACGAGGTCCCGTGGGAGCGCGTCGGCCTTCTCCGGGTCGTCAGGGCCGACGCACAACAGCACCGCCCGTGGGCCGATGTCGGCAAAGGCATCGAAAAGTTCCGGATAGCCTTTCTCTGCCACGAGGCGACCGACTGTGCCGACGACGATCTGATCGTCGTCGATACCCAGCTCGGCGCGGATCCGTAGCCGATCTTCGGCGGGGAAACGCGACGGGTCGAAACGATCCAGATCGACTCCGTTGCCCAGGAGGATCAGGTGTCTCGCCGGGGCGATGCGGAGGCGACGCAGCAATTCCACGTCTTCGGACGACTGGACGAGTTCGGCATCGGAGAACCGGGAAGCCAGCGCTTCCATGCTGTAGACGACGGCTCGTTTCCACCAGGGATCATCAGGGGTCGCGTACAGACCGTGGACCGTGTTGACGACGATGGGAACGCCGGCGAGACGGCCGAGAACCCGACCGTAGAGGCCCGGTTTCGGATTGTGCGTGTGGAGCACATCGACGTGCTCGTTGCGAAGAATCCGCCACAGCTCGCCTGCCGCGCGAAAGTCGGCGAGCACGTTCATGCCCCTTGTCGACGAACGCAGAGGAATGTGCCTGATCCCTGCTGCCTCCAGTTCCGCAACCCACGGGCCGGGAGCACTGATCCCAAGTGCTTCTTCGCCTGCCTCGACGATGGCGGTCAGCTGCGGATACACGAGGTAGCGCAGACTGATGTCGACGGTGGTGAGGTGGGCGACTTTCATGGTCTTGGCCCAGCGAGGATCCTCGTGAATGCCGCGGCATGGCGCCGGATTGCATGCTTCGTCAGGAACTGCTCCGCAACCCGGGTCTGGGCGCCAAGAGCCAAGTCACGGAGGCGGTCGCGGTCGGTGTCGAGTGCCCTGAGCGCATCGACGACTCCATCGATGTCGTCTGCGGCAACCAGGAGGCCGGTCTGTCCGTCGACCACTGCCTCTCTCATACCTCCCACATCGAATCCGACGGTCGGAACGCCTGCTGCTGCTGCCTCGATCACGGCCCCGGGGAATCCCTCGGTGCGCGAGGTGACCAGCAACACGTCTGCCCATGCCAGGTGGGGCGTGACGTTCGCAACCGAGCCGATAACTTGCGCACGTTGGTTCAGGTGAAGTCGGTCGATGGCCCCCATGAGCCGGGTTTGCTCATCTCCCGATCCCACGAAACGGAGATCGGCGTTGGGTAGCTTGGCGGCGACGTCGAGCGCGGCGATCGGGTTCTTCTCTCGAGAGAGCGCCCCCAAGTAGAGGAGGTGGAGGCGGCCGTCGTCTCGTGGGGGGTGATCGGTGAGGAAGGAGTCAGGCACACCAACGTACACGACATCGATCAGGTCGCGATCGTACCCCAAGATGTCGACAAGTTCGGCCTTGGTGAGTTCCGAGACCGCCAGTATGAGGTCGGCGCGTCGGTGGAGGATCGCCTGCATCAAGGTCTGCCATCGATTTCGCAACCAGTAAGAAGGCTGGCCGATGCTCTCGTAGACGACCAATGGGCGTCGACGCTGCATGAACGTGGCAGCGACCGCGTATCGGAGGGTGGCCCCCCCATTGGCGAGAACGATGTCGGGTCGCGTCGTTCTGATGAAGCGGCGTAGCTTGGCGATGACGCCGAGGTCGAGTCTTCGCCCTTGGTTCTCCCGGCCAAGTGTTCGCGCGCCTATCACGGGGTCACTTCCGCTGTCTGACAGGGCCAGAAGACTCACGTTCCAGCCGCGATCCTCCAGTCCGCAGGCCAACCGCTCCCCGTTCACTTCGGCCCCACGCCGCTGGTTGGTTGACACGAGCACAGTGATCCTTCTGCCGGCCGTCCTGGCACGGCTCCACTCCGGCTCTACCGTGCGTTGCCACCTGGGGAACGCCAAGGGCGCTCTCATCAAGAGGCGAGCGCGCGGGGTCAAACGGTCGTGGAGAAGGACCACTCCGAGGTTGAGAGGGTGCGGCCGGTGTCCATCGAATCGCACCAGATCGATCTTGGGTAGTGTCTTCTCCACCCAACGCAACATCTGGTAGCGGGGGCGGAGCTGATCGAGAACCTGATCGTCGATGGGGGCGTCCATCGTCCGGGCGCTGATCAGGAGAGAGAGATAGATCGGCGTTCGCAGTGCCCAGCGGGCGGCGAAGTCGACGATCGCGTTCCAGTCGAGCCCGCCGCGCCGTGTCGCTTCGGCGATGTCTCGAAAGAGGATGAGGCGGAACCGGTGGTCGAGGAGAGCATGGGTGGCGAGGAAGGCCATGGTGATCTCTGGCGGGAGGTCCCACATCGGCCCCAGAGAGTGGTCGGGATCGAACCTTGCCTGGTTCCATGCCCACTCGACCGCACCGTCGGCACAACCCTGGAGTTGGTGGTAGCTGAAGAGATCCCAGTGCAGGTCGAGCGTGAACCGAACGCCTGTCGAGTCCAGGAATGGGATGTGGCGCTTGTCCGCATCCGGGGTCTGTGGCGGGATCCTGGAAACGGCTTCGTATCGCGCCAGCACGTCCATGGTCTGTTCGAGATCTTCGGGCTGGACCAGGAGATCGATGTCGGTGAACGTTCGTGCGGTGTGATCTGCGTATGCCCACAGAGCGAGATAGGGGCCTTTTACAACGGTCGCCCGGATGTCGGCGTCGCGGAGGTGGATGAGGAGTCGGCGAAGATGTGTTTGCATGACTTCCTGGCGGGCCAGAAGTCGGGCGAACACAGGGTTCGCGACCTTCCGGAATTCCTCGTTCTTCGACTGAGCGAGAAGGCCTATGAGTCCATGGCGAACGGCGAGTTCGAGATCGGTTCGCGACAAGACGTCTTGTACCGACGTCGGACGTCCAGCGGCGACATCGAGCAGCAGCCGGGACGTGCGATCTCGGGCTCGCCACTCGTCTGGAGGTTGCATGTCACTCACCGAGTGGAGGCGAGAGTTGCGCCAGCCGCTCCTTGTCGAGAGCCTGCATAGGAAGCAGTCCGAGCCGTTCGAGTGAGTCAAGAGTCTTCGTGAGACCCTCCGAATGGCCCGGCGCGTGAGTCTCCAAGAGCGGTTGTCCATCGGGGTCAGAGGACAAGGCGTCCCACGGTGTCTCTTCCAGCAGCTCTTTGAGTGTCTCTCTGAAGGATCGGACATCGTCGGCGTCTTCTTCGAGACGAGCTGCCTTGTCTGGATCACCGGACTTCTTCACTGAACGGGCTCGTCGGGTGAGCATGTCGATGCGGACGCGCGTGAGATCCTTCAGCAGCACCTCGAGGTGCTGTCGACTGAAGCGTTGGTTGTGGATCAGGGTCTGAAACGCACCTTGGGGACTCGTGAGATGCCAGAGG
>Ga0307424_1000412_pt1 | contig 22861 bp, 20 predicted proteins | sample SalMarWE160320MG_FD_202157 | JGI IMG/M metagenome (GOLD analysis project Ga0307424, IMG submission 202157) | Salt marsh sediment microbial communities from the Plum Island Ecosystem LTER, Massachusetts, United States - WE1603-20 | ecosystem: Environmental > Aquatic > Marine > Intertidal zone >... | reverse complement strand
AGGTATATCCTGGTAGTCCCAACGGGAATCGAACCCGTGTCTTCGGCGTGAGAGGCCGATATCCTAGACCGCTAGACGATGGGACCTCCTAGACGATGGATTGCATGCTCATGTACTGAGGAGCGTCTATTTTGTCAATCCTTTTTCCAAGGACTCCTTATTGTTCAGCAGGGCCTGCAGAGGCTTCATGCCCATGGCGTCACTTTGCTCGATGGCCTTGAGCACCGACCCGCCTCCGGTAAAGAAATAGTAAAGCGCATCATCTAACACCGCAAGATAGAGTCCCGGGCAGAGGCTTTTGAACTCCTGAAGGGTGTCTCCGCCGCCATAAAACTTCCAGGCCGTTCGGTTTCTGTCGATGGTGCGGTCAAGGGCCTCGGAGCCTTCGGTAAAATAGGGTGTGAAGCCCATGACCGCATTCACAAAGATGGCTCGGGCCGAAGCGATCACATGGGCCACCTTCTCGTCCGAAAAAGACCTGGAATCGATGTCCAGGATATAGCCGTACGATTTGCCGGCCACAAGGTCTTGGACGGCAATCTTTCGGAATCGTCCGCGGACCTTCTTGCCGAGGGTGTCAGCCTCCACAATATGGGGAAGCTCCACAATCTTTTTGTTTTTCCTGTCCATGGAAACCAGTTTTTTGGCGGCTTTAATGTCTTCTTCCGAGACCCCGGCGATCCGGATGTTGTATTTTGCGCACAGATACGTATTGTAAATGACGCCCCCCAGGATGAGATGATCCACTTTTTTGTAAAGCTCATTTAGCGGGCCTATCTTGGTGTCGTATTTCGCACCGGCTACCACGGCCACAAAGGGACGTTTGGGCCTTAAGACCTGATCCAGGTGTCGGATCTCTTCTTGCATAAGAAAACCCGCATAGGCAGGCAGGTAATTGGCAATGTCATAAGTCGATCCATGGGGTTGCCATGACCCGAAGGCGTCATTTACAAAGACGTCAGCAAGACCGGCGAGTTGATGGACAAAGGACTCCCTGGGTTCGCCGGTCGACTCTTCTCCTTCGAACCACCGGGTGTTGGGCAAATAAATGCCGCCGATCTTGTGCTGCTTGAGGTCCCTGATGGCCAGATTAATCGAGGTGTCGATGCCACGGATGCCGCGCCCATCTTCAATCCGAAAGGTAGGCACATGGATCCTGGTGTGAAGCTTGCGTTCAATGTAGGCGGCAATCGGCTCCGTGGAGGTGGCGGCATCGCAGGTGATCTCTCCGGTCTTTTTGTTTCGGGGCCGTCCCACGTGGCTCATCAGGATGATGCGTCCCCCTCTTTCCACGATGCTGTAAAGGGTGCCGATGGTTCGATCGATCCTGTAAGGGTCCCGGATGACGCCGTCTTTAACCACGTTGTGATCCACGCGAACGAGCACCACCTTGTCGGCTAGATCCGCGTCCTGAATGACCGGCAGCTGTGTCTTATTTGGCGCTTTCCTCATCGGTTCCCTGCTCCTTAATGTATTGTTTCAGTATCTGGTAGTCCTTCATATCGATATCACGGAACTTGATGCCCATGCCCTGGGGCCGGTTGGGGCCTTCTGCTTGTTGTCTTGCCCAGATCACTTCACATTTCAGTCTCAATGGATCTGAGATGCCGGGCAGGTCCAGCTTCAGCGAAAACTTGTGGCCGGGCTCCAGTGGGTTGTCCGTCCTTATGAAAAGGCCCCAGGTGCTCATATTCCCCAGGTATCCCTTGATCAATGTGTCACCCAACTTGAACATGACAGGCAGAACCCTTGAGACCCGACGCTCTTGTCGGGCCGTAAATTCCGTGGCCCGGTCGGTCATCTTCTTGACCCTGTGTGCCACGGCGACCAGAATGAGCCTGAAATCTTCAGAGAGCTTGTTGAATTCGCGATCCAGAAACTCCCGATCGATAATCCCGACTCTGGTCTCTCCCACAGCTTGGGCGGTGGCAATTCGCCCCATGCCGCCTATAAACCCCACCTCGCCGAAGATATCCTCGGCTTCCAGCACCTCTATGATGAACTTGTTGCCTCCAATCGTCTTGGAGATCTCTACCGCGCCTGACTGGACCACATAGATCCAGTCTCCTGAACTGCCCTCTTTGAAGATAAATTCCCCGTGGTGATAGGTCTCTTCACTGGCGATGTGATACATAGTCATTTTTTTCGGCTCCTGGCATGTGTGAGTCTTAGGGCTCCCGCAAGAATAACGTCACATTTTGGCATCTCAGCTTCAGCCCATCTGAACCAAATCTGAGCGCCAATTCTGCGAACTTATTCATGCGCGAGCCCTTACCTTTTTGTGATCCGCCTGATCTGGTGCCTTATGAGATAAACGATTCCTCCGAGGGGCGGAAGCAAGACCACGAACGCCCCCCAAAGGGCCTTCTTTTTTAAGGCGCCAAAATCCCTGTGGGCTATGTCCACGATGGCCCACAACGTGGGGACAATGAGAAGCAAGCATATGAGAGCGAATAAGCCATGACTCATTGCTCACTCCCGAATCCCTGTATCGCACTGACGACAGCCTTCACCCAGATACCTCCGACTCCTTTGTTTTTCCCCCGGGGCGAAGCCTTGAAAGGCGTTCGGCCACTTTGAGGATGGTGTCCACGTAATAGCTACTGTGGTTATAAGAGAGCAGGACACGGAATGCCTCGTCGCGGTTCAACCCCGGTCTCCAGCCATGTTGCTTCAGGTAGTTGGCAACACTCTCAATCGCATCCACGTGATCATACAGGTTGATCTGTCCGTCTTTATTACCATCTCGGCCAAACTTGAGTATGCTTGAAGGTATGAATTGAGCAAAGCCCAATGCGCCGGCATAGGAACCGTAGACAGACACCGGGTCTACCTTCTGGGCCTGTACGTACTGTATATAAGCCTGGAGTTCACGGTAGGCCCATGCCGACTTGCGCGACGCCCATGCTTCAAAGCGGTCCTTGGATGCCGGGGCACGCTCTTTGATATAGGTGTGCCAGAGCATGTCCCGTTTGGCTGTCTCATCAAGTGCCGCCAGGCTCGAAAGGGTATTGAGCACCAGGCGCTTGCTAACAAAAGTACCGAGCCTTGATTCCACCAGCAAGATGGCGGTCACGACCTCAGCCTCCACGCCGTAGAGCCCTTGGGCGTGTTGTAAGGCCGCGCCGTGTTTTCTGAGATAAACGATTGCCTGGTCTACGGAAGATTGCGTCAAGAACTGATCGTAGTCCAAAGTCGCTTCTCGATGCAAGAAATACGCCGTGAGGCCCTTTTCGTCAAGGGTCACTTCGGGTCTCGCATAGATGGCTTGTATCAGGGACCGATCAAAGCCGTCGCCGATAAGGCGATGTTGAAGCGTGGCGAACGGATGAGGCCTCATTGATGGCTCGCCATGGGTGTCATCGGCGCGGCCAAGTAGGCAGACAAGGCTCAAGGCGGCTGCGATCAGCCATCGTGACATGACATCCCAATGGCTACGCCGGAAGAATAAAGTAGAATTCGTTACCATGGTCTTTGACGTTAAGGCCTGCCATGCCTCCATGCACTTCAACGACATTCTTTACAAACTGGAGCCCGTGCCCCGTGCCCCCAACCGATTCGCTTTGTGTCACTCGAAAACCTTCATCAAAAATACGGGCTGCGTCCTCCTCATTAATGGGTGGTCCGGAAGAAAACACGTCAAAGCGCACGCCGTCGTGTCCCTGTCCAAAGAAGGCTTCAGCGAGCGATGCCGTGCAATCAACCTTTTTGACTCTCTTTCCTGATGCGTCCACGATCCATTCGGCGTATTTGGCCGCGTTTGACAACAGGTTAGCCACGACCTGAGCCATGAGCCCTCTGTCCGCCCTCACTTGAATATCTTCAGGTTTGTCGTGATCCCTGATCATAGGGTCGACGACAATACCTTGTTGGACAAATAAGTCTCGATGTCGTTGCAGTTGCGGCACAACAATCTCTCGCCACAGATGGCAGGGGGCCTTCTTCAGGATGTATTCCCCAAACAAAAAATGATCTGGACGGAGCAAGGTTTCGAGGAAAAGACTGGCGTCTTTGTAATGTTGCTCGATCTTCTCCTGATCACGAAACATGGCCCTGTTGAGCACCACCATTCTTTCTACCGTCTCGCTGAGTCTGGCGTACAGTTGGGGTTCCTGAGCCTTGACCTCATCAAGGACGTGGTCCAGATCACTCTCGATTTCCTTGTTGATGCTGAGATATTCTGTCATCTTTTTGAAGTAATGCTTATAGCGGAGGTTAGGCACAATCACGTTGTGCTCTATGTCTGCCACGAGATTATTGATAAACTCGAGATGCTGAATGTTCTGTTCAGCAAGGAATCTGCTGTTTAGACTGTATCCTACCCGGTTGACGTATTTTTGGACAAAAGAAACTTCAGCTTCTGTGAGATCATCCCCCCCGTTCACCTCATATGCTCCAATAATGTCTGACGACCTATGAGGAAGGGTAGGGCTGCCGCCGATCTTCTTGTCTTGGATGGGTAACACGCGGGCGCGGCCGTGTTGATAAGGCGTATGAGTTATTCTGATGTAATGGGGCACCCGGTCTTCGTCGTGGCTGCAATGGGGATGACTGCTTGCCACCCATTTGACGGATTCAGTCTTGGGATCGATCATATAAAGATTGCTTCGCAGTTCAAAAAAGACGCGAGGCACGGTAACACTTATGACATACAAATCATCCAGGCTGTCGTATTCTTGGGTCAGGTCGAAAAAGCTGCTCAGTGCAGCCATTTCAAGCTCTTCAAAACCATGGCCGGCGCAGTCTTGCCTTTTTTGCTCAATCCGCCTCAGGATAGCAGCAAATGTGTCCATGCGTTGTCTACCGCGTGCTAATGATTCTGATAGCCTGTAAGCTCCCTGGTTGCTGACCGGGCAAACCGCCGAAGGAGGCGCATAGAACCGGCAGCCTCAGTCCTTTGTAGACTACGTGCTTTGTCTCATATTGTCAAATAAAACCTGTTTCTTACCTCAGTTGTGTGGAGCCGTGATCCGAGGGTATTGAAGCCTCCCCGCGGCAAGCCACCGGGAATCTTCACCGTAAGGAAGTTTTTCATTTTCAGATTCACTCGCTAACCCCGCCGAAAGCAGCGGGGAATGCGCTCGCTTTCGCGGTACAACGTCATTGATGCCGGCGATGGGTTCGGCCGAGGTGCGGACTGAAAGGCCGGTGAAGAACAAATATTTCTATTGAGCCCCTAATATGCCGTCTTGATTTGGCATCCCAGCAATGATATGAATTTCAAGAAGATGTAACAGTTTAGCTTTTTAAAAACGTCGGAGCCGATTTTTTCGTAAGGCTGAGATAATACAAAGAGACGAGGAAAGGCCCGTGAACACAAAAAAGGCTGCCAGGACCATTTTCTTGTGTCAACATTGCGGCTATCAGGCGCCCAAATGGATGGGCAGGTGTCCCGATTGTGGTCAGTGGAACAGCCTGGCGGAAGAAAGGGCCCGTGCGGGGCCTTCGTTGTCATCAGGGCGGGCTTTTGGAAGCTCTCCGTCCAGGCCGGTTCCCATTGACACGGTGGAAATGAGCCCGGTAAGCCGTGTGGCCACAGGGATACAGGAATTCGATCGGGTCCTAGGGGGCGGGTTGGTGCCGGGATCTCTTGTCCTGATAGGCGGGGATCCGGGCATCGGCAAGTCGACCCTCATGCTTCAAGTCTCGCACAGGCTCGCCGCGGCCAATCACAAGGTCCTCTATATTTCCGGCGAGGAATCCGTTCAGCAGATCAAGCTCAGAAACAATCGGCTCGGTACAGCATCAAAGGGGTTGTGGGTTGTGTCGGAGACAGGCCTTGAGCCGATCAGGGCTATGGCGGATGAGATGGCCCCAGATGTCATGGTGGTTGATTCGGTTCAAACGATGTTTGCCTCTGATTTGGCTTCCGCCCCGGGGAGCGTCAGCCAAGTTCGAGAGGCCACGATGCACCTCATGTTCCTGGCAAAGCGGACGGGTATCCCGATTTTTCTCGTGGGACACGTGACCAAAGACGGAGCCATTGCCGGCCCCAGGCTCCTGGAGCACATGGTTGATACAGTGCTCTATTTTGAGGGCGGCCAAAACAATGTGTTTCGGGTGTTGAGGGCCGTGAAGAATCGGTTCGGTTCCACGAATGAAATCGGTGTGTTTGAGATGAGGGAAAACGGGCTTTGCGAAGTCTTGAATCCTTCTTCGGTCTTCTTGTCTGAGCGACCCTGTCTCGTCCCGGGTTCGGTGGTCACAGCCAGCATAGAGGGATCCAGGCCCATACTGCTTGAGATGCAGGGCCTGGTTGCCAGATCTACCTTTGGCACGCCGCGGCGAACCGTCCTGGGCGTGGATTACAACAGGGTTTCTCTGCTGGTGGCTATTATGGAAAAGAAGCTCGGATTGCAGTTGGCGAATGAGGACATCTTTGTCAATGTGGCCGGAGGGGTCAAGGTGGATGAGCCGGCAGTGGACTTGGGCATAGTTTCAGTGATTGCCTCAAGTTTCCTTGATAAACCCGTCAAGGGACGAACCGTGGTGCTTGGTGAGATCGGGTTGACCGGAGAAGTCAGGACAATCAGTCGGGTTGAGAACAGAGTGGGGGAGGCCGCAAAGATGGGCTTTACCCGGTGCCTCCTGCCCGGCAGCAATCTGAAACACCTCAAAGGACCGGAGGCCATGGCGCTAGTGGGTGTGAACACAGTTTCTGAGCTCGTTGATCTGTTGTTTTGACTTGAAAAAGACCCATTTGCTGCTATATAGCTTTGAGGAACAGGGGTGAGACGTCATCGGTGGCATGACACTTATACCACGCGCGCGCGTAAGGAGGGATTTCCGGCCCGGTCGGTTTACAAGCTTGAGGAAATCCAGAAGACCTTTCGCATCCTGAAAAGAGGGGACCGCGTGCTCGATTTGGGTTGCTCGCCCGGCTCCTGGCTGCTGTTTGCTTCCAGGACGGTGGGAGACGAGGGTCTGGTTGTGGGCGTGGATATTACGCCGGTGTCTGTCCAGCTTCCGTCTAATGTTCGATGGGTGGCGCATGACGCGCTGGCTTGGGGCGCCTCATTATTGGAGGCCGTTGGTGGTCCTTTTGAAGCGGTTTTGAGCGACATGGCACCTTCCAGCACAGGCAGCAAGTTTGTGGATGCTCACAGGTCCCTTGAGCTGAGTCAATCGGCCTTGGCCGTTGCATCCCATGTTCTGACGTCCGGCGGGGCGTTTGTCTGCAAGATTTTTCATGGGCCTGACTTCAAGAGTTTTTCGGATCAGGCCAAGCCGTTGTTTCGCAGGGTCGCCCACGTCAGGCCCAAGAGTACCAGAAAGGCCAGCAAAGAGATCTACGTGGTTGGATTAGGAAGGAAGGCCTAAAGGATTAGGAAAAAGCACGGCAGGAACACACGACGGGTCAATGAGGAGGCGCCATGTCCGGGCATTCAAAGTGGAGCACGATCAAGCGCAAGAAGGGCGCGACGGACGCCAAGCGGGGCAAGATCTTCACGAAGTTGATCAAAGAAATCACGGTGGCCGCACGCGCCGGGGGCGGTGATGCGGATGCGAATCCGCGCCTTCGGACGGCCATTGCCGCAGCAAAGGCGGAAAACATGCCCAAGGATAACATCGAAAGGGCCGTGAAGAAAGGCACCGGAGAGCTGGAAGGCGTTGCCTATGAAGAGGTTCATTATGAAGGATACGGTCCGGGCGGGGCCGCCGTGTTGGTGGAATCTCTGACCGACAATAAGAACCGCACGGTAGCCGACGTACGCTATTTATTCAGCAAGTCCGGGGGAAGCTTGGGGGAGGCGGGATGTGTGGCCTGGATGTTCGGGCAAAAGGGGCTGTTTGTGTTCGAAAAGGAAAGTGTGGACGAAGAAACGCTCATGGAGGTGACCCTGGATGCCGGGGCGGAAGATATCCGTGACGAAGAAGGGACTTTTGAGGTTATTACATCCGTGGAAGATTTTGAAGCGGTGAAGAAGGCTTTGGAGGGAAGGGGCATGGGCTACAGCCTTGCCGAGATCACGATGGTGCCCCACAGCACGGTCAATCTGGAAGGCAAGGAGGCCGAGCAAATGCTTCGGCTCATGGACGGACTGGAAGACTCAGACGATGTTCAAGCAGTTTACTCCAATTTTGATATCTCGGACAAGACCCTTGAGGAGCTGGGAGGGACCTGAGTTTGCCCGGGGTGATTCCGGGATGTCATTTTTTCAATAAAGCTTTTCAAAGTCGTTTTTTCTGGTATGGTGGTGTTCCGGTCTGACAGGATAGGGGCCAGGAGAAGGGCGGGCGCTGTTTGTTAGTTCTGGACGAGCTGCAATATTCCGAAGAGCACATGTGGGTTCGCCGTGAGGGGAATCATACGATTAGTATCGGTCTCACGGATTATGCCCAGTCGGTGCTGGGGGAACTCAACTATGTGGAACTTCCCAACGAGGGTGATAACATTATGATATGTGAACCCTTTGGAAGCGTGGAATGTGAGAAGCTGGTTACCGATCTTTACGCCCCGGTGTGTGGTGTGGTGACGGAAGTGAATCGAGAGGTGATTGACAATCCCTCCTTGATCAATTATTCACCATACAAGAAGGGTTGGGTTATCCGCGCCAAACTTTTTAGCGTACACGAATTAGACCTGCTCCTGCCAGCTGAAGATTACGAGGAATATATACTGACCAATACGTTTTGAGCACAGCCCCCACTAGGTCTTGCCTGTGTGTGATTTCTTCCACCCCCGGCCCCGCGGCCGTTGCACCCACTTCGTAGACTTTCTCACCGCACTGGTTTTTCCCTTGGGAGCCCTTAGGGCCCGCTCAAAAATAACTTAACATTTTGTCATCCCAGGTTCAGGCCATCTTTGACCGATACCTCATTCGCAAAATCCGCGAAATAGCTGGCTATTCCTGTGGTTTCACTCACTCGGATCGGCCAAATCTGACCCAAATCTGAGCGGCAATTCTGCGAAGTTATTTTTTGTGCAGGCCCTTAGTCACCCTCCAGTTGAAGTACATCTGCGTCCTTGGGGATCTTGAATCGAAACAAGGAAGCATCGAGGCCCTGGTTAAATCTGAAATTTTCAAATCGTATGGTCGTCTTGTCTCCAAAGGCGTTACAAGTAACCGATTGGATGATGTCGAAGGTGGTTTTTGAAACAGATAGGACCATCTCAACCAAATTGGGCCGCCTTGTCTTGGGCAGGAGTTTCAGGACAAACCGGTCTTCTGCCTGGACCTCCGCGGGGGCCCACTGCACCACAAAATCCTGAAACAGGGCGGCGGGTTGGGTAAAGAACTCCGTCCATTTCGTATCACCGAAGTAGTCGGCAGCCCAGCCCACCATCACCTGGTTTTCCGCCGGCCGATACACCCAGACCGTTTGCCCGTCCGTAATAATGAGGTATTCCTCCGGCCTCTTATAGTGCCAACGCATCATGGCAGGAGGGCTGAAGGAGACATGCCCTTGGGCCGCGTCGACCATGCCCATGGCTTCTAGGTGAGATTCCTGTACGAAATCAGCCGCAAAATCGGCTGCTGCATACCGGTGCTGAACCCGTTCCAGGATTTCGCAGATCGTAAGGGGCTCTGAGGCAGCACAGGGGCCGTGCGGGAAGACCCCGAAGCCTATGAGGCAGAAAGCTACACACACCCAGGCGGACCGGCTGCGGGTTCTTTGACAAATAAAAAGGCGTTCCATGCCCAACTCCCGATAGGTCATCCGTTGGTAACGTTCAAAAGTTGAGGCAAACCCCTTTGGCAGGCAGTTAAATGGCATACCCAATTAAAGGCATTGGATGCCGAAGAGGAGCGGTTATCCCTATCCCGAAGTTGTGTTTTTTCAGAAATAAACGACGCCACAACTTTTGAACGTTACTTATCCGTTATAGCCCGGAACCAATACTTCTCTGGGCTTGCCTGCCTCGCTGGCGCTGACGAGGCCGTCGCGCTCCATCATTTCGATCATGCGGGCGGCCCGATTATAACCTACTCTGAGACGACGCTGAATCATGGAGATGGAGGCCTGTCGAGTTTCTTTGACTAGGGCCACCGCCGCATCGTATTTTTCATCATATTCGTCTTCACGACCTTTTTCCTCTTCATCGGCACGGGCCTGTAAGATTTCTTCTTGATAAACCGGTGGCTGTTGCTCTTTCAAAAAGTCTATAATGCGGCTGATTTCCGGCTCCGAAACGAAGGCGCCATGGACGCGCTGCAGCTTGGCCGTTCCGGGCGGCAAGAGGAGCATGTCACCGTTTCCCAGCAAATTTTCGGCGCCGTTGGAGTCCAGGATCGTTCTGGAATCCGTCCGGGAAGAAACCTGAAACGAGAGTCTCGTGGGAAAGTTGGCCTTGATAATACCTGTCAAGACGTCGACTGAAGGCCTTTGCGTTGCAATCAGCAAATGTATCCCTGCTGCGCGAGCCATCTGCGCCAGCCGCGTCAAGGCCAGTTCAACATCTCTGGAGGCCACCAGCATGAGATCAGCCAGTTCATCGATGACGATCAAGATGAGAGGGAGCTCCTCTTCAGGGAGATCCTCTTCAGATGCCCCCGGCTCCCCCGATCGGATCTTGTCTTTAGAGGCCCCCTGTTCCTTCATGACCTTTCGATTATACTGATAGATGTTTCTTACCCCTTTATCGGCCATAAGCGCATAACGACGTTCCATCTCTTGGACGGCCCAATGAAGTCCCCGTGTTGCCTTCTTGGCATCGGTGACCACAGGTACAATCAGATGGGGGATCCCCTCATAGACAGACAGCTCAATACGTTTGGGATCGATCAATAGGAGTTTTACTTCATCAGGGGTCGCCTTGTACAGGACACTGCAAATCATGGCATTTAAGCCGACACTCTTGCCGGAGCCCGTGGCGCCGGCGATCAAGAGGTGCGGCATCTTTGCCAGATCCGTCGTCAGTGGGCCTCCCATAATATCCTTACCCAAGGCGAGGGTGAGCTTTGATTTGACTTTTTCAAAGGCTTCAGAGGCTATAATGTCCTTGAGTCGAACGATGTTGCGTTCGGCGTTTGGGACTTCTATGCCAATAACTGCTTTTCCTGGAATAGGGGCCACGATGCGAATACTTTCGGCCCGAAGGGCTAAAGCCAGATCGTCCGCCAAGTTGACAACCTTGTTGATTTTGATGCCAGGGGCCGGCTCGAATTCGTACATGGTCACCACCGGCCCCGGCCTCACAGCCACCACCTTGCCGGATACGTCGAAATCACTTAATTTTTTTTCCAACAACCTGGATTGCATCTGAAGGCTTTCATGGTCTACCGGCTTCCCGTCAGCCTCAGACCCCTCCAGAAGATTGAGTGAGGGGAGCCTGAACCCATGACCACCGGCCATGAACTCAAAGACTTCCTGCCTGCGAGGCACAAGCGTTTTGATGGGCTTGGCGGGACTTTCCACGATTTTTACAGTGGGGCTCATTTTTGGTGATAACTTTCGACCTGTCTTGGCCCGCCTCTTTGCCTTTTGGCGACGCTCTTTCCAAATAATCCAGGCAGCCTTTGTACGGCCAAATATGCCACCGCACAGACCGGTGAGCCACTTGAGCAGGGCCAGCAGTGACAGGCGCGTCGTCATAATGAAAGCAATGATCCAAATCGTCAGCAAGAAAATGAGGCCGCCAGTTGTATTAACATAATCCTGAGCGACCCTCGCCAAGGGGATCCCCACAGCCCCGCCGCTTGAGAAGCGTTTTCCAAAGACCCGGTAATCCGTTTGGTGCATGGACAGGAGACCTCCAGTGGTGACCATCAACAGGAGTCCCCCTGCCAGGGCAACAAGGATGGTTGACCTGGAATACGCTTTAAGGACATGCAAGGTGATCACAAGCAAGATGATAGGAATCCAGAAGGCACCGAGGCCGAACAGGTGGATGAGAAAACCGGCTGCGTGCGCCCCCGCCGGGCCAAAGAGGTTGTGGACCTTGCCTGACGCGCGTACATAATTGATGCAAGGATCTGATGGATCGTACGAGAGAAGGCTTACAGCAGTGAAGACGAGCGTGAATAGGAGAATAACCCCCAGAATTTCCTTTCGCATCTTAATTCTCTCGTACCTTCCCTGATCACTCACGATGCGATGATCCAAGATCCCCAGGCTGGTTTGCTTTGAGCCTTTCGAGGTCTTGTTTCATGATGGAGCGAATCGTTTCCATAAGGACCTTTTTGGTCCTGTTGTTATACGAAGCCGTGTCAACAGGGGCATGGATGCTGACTACCACGAGGCCGGACCGGATACGCAGACTCCCCTTGGGCATGACATGGTGAGTGCCGTAGATGACCACGGGCACGATGGGCCGTCCGGAACGTACGGCTAAGTGAAACCCCCCTGCTTTGAACGGCTTGATTCCGCCATCTGTGCTTCGGCTTCCCTCAGGGAAAATGATGACGGACACCCCCTGGGCAATCTTCCGAGCAGCCTCCACAAGGCTCTTATGAGCTGACTTGCGATCAGACCGGTCAATGCTGATATAGCCAACCCGGGCCATGGAAAGCCCAAAAACCGGAATCTGGAACAGCTCCTTCTTGGCCAGCCACCGAAATTGGACGGGCAGATATCCAAGGAGCGCCAGGATGTCAAACATACTTTGATGATTGGCCATGTATATGTAGGTGGCACGGGCGTCTATATGATGCAATCCCTGCACACGAACGTTGACCCGACTGACAAGGAGCACGGATTTGGCCCAGAATCGTCCCGCGAGATGCGCGAGGTCCCCTCCCTTCCCAAAGAACGATAAAATAATGGCAGACAGGGCACCAACAAGGGTGATCAGAACCACCCACATTGAAATCACAACGGTTCGGATCATATCTGAATCGGAAACTTACGCCAGCGCCCATCAATTCTTCGGCGATTCGTGGATCGGCACTAGCTTAGGATCTTCAGCGTCTCAAAGAGGGTGTCGGCAAGCTGAACAATGCTCTCTCTTTGTGCGGCATTTGCATAATGGATGCAGTCACAGCGAACCCTGCTTCGGGTTCGGATCAACAGCTCAAAGGAGATAGCCGTTGGCTTCAACTCAAGAGCGAAGTAAAAGGGCTGACAGTCCGTATGTGCTGTTTGAACGTCATCGAGCAGCTCCTCCTTTAGCGGGAGCCAGTAAAGACCTTCCATCTGAGAAGGCCCATAATGCTCATCCAGATATGCCTTGAGCTTTTCATAATCCCCTGGCCGGAGTTCATCGATGTGGTAGTGTTTCATTTCATGCAAGATCCGCTCGCCAAAGGGTCTCCCCCTTTGGGCGCTTCTAAATTGTTTCAATATCATACCATTAGACGACAATAAAGGGAAAACCCCGGGCAACAGGTCAAAACGCGGTGACAGATCCTGACCCTATTGATACGCGTTTTGTGGCTCCATGGCCCGTGGAGCAGAATAGGCGGGCGAATCTGGAGGCCCTGCAGGTTTCCAAGGGAAGGGTAGTGTTTTGTAACGGTTGGGCCATAAAACAGAGAATCCCGCATCACTCCTGGTGCTGCGGGATTCTTCATGATTTGATGAGACAGGGGCGGTGAGGATTACTTATTGTCCTTGACCTCCTCGAAGTCTGCATCCACCACGTCCTCGTCCGGGGCTGCCTTGGATTCGGCCTGAGCCGAAGCCTCGGGGCCGGCCGCTTGCTCACCCGCCTGGGCCCCGCCAGAGGCTTTTGCATACATGGCCTCAGCCAACTTGTGAGAGGTTTGCATCAGTTCTTCGCTCAGGCGCTTGATTTCTTCAGTGTCCGTCCCTTCCATGGCTTTCTTGAGCGCTTCCATGGCGCCTTCAAGATTCGTCTTGAGTGTGGAATCTACCTTGTCACCCAGTTCCTTCATAGACTTTTCGGTCTGATAGATCAGGCTGTCCGCGTGGTTCCTGGCTTCAACGAGGTCCTTTTTCTTTTTGTCTTCTTCGGCGTGTGTTTCAGCTTCTTTAACCAGCCTTTCGATTTCCTCGTCTGACAGGCCGCTTGAGGCCGTAATCTGTATGGATTGTTCTTTGCCTGTTCCCAGGTCTTTTGCCGAGACGTGGACGATGCCGTTGGCGTCGATGTCGAAAGCCACCTCAATCTGAGGGATACCCCGCGGTGCAGGGGGGATGCCGACGAGCTCGAAGCGACCCAGGGTCTTGTTATATTGAGCCATCTCACGTTCGCCCTGCAGTACATGGATGGAAACTGCCGGCTGATTGTCAGCGGCCGTGGAAAATATCTGACTCTTTTTCGTGGGAATGGTGGTATTCTTTTCGATCAACTTCGTAAACACGCCGCCCAGGGTTTCAATGCCAAGGGATAGCGGAGTCACATCAAGCAGCAGCACATCTTGGACATCACCCTTTAAGACACCGGCCTGAATGGCGGCTCCAGCAGCCACCACCTCATCGGGATTCACCCCTTTGTGAGGCTCCTTGTCAAAAATGACCTTGACCTTTTCCTGCACGGCCGGCATGCGAGTCATGCCGCCCACTAAAATCACCTCATTGATGTCTGAGGGCTTCAAGCCTGCATCCTTTAGGGCCATCTTACAAGGTGGCACCAGTTTCGCTAGGAGATCGTCAACCAAGGACTCGAGTTTTGCCCGGGTCAGTTTTATATTCAAATGTTTTGGTCCACTGGCATCAGCCGTGATAAAGGGGAGGTTGATGTCCGTCTCAATGGCGGTGGATAGTTCCATCTTAGCCTTTTCTGCACCCTCTTTGAGACGCTGCAGGGCCATTTTGTCGTTTCGGATGTCGATTCCCTGGTCCTTTCTGAATTCGTCGGCCAGGTAATCAATAATCTCTTGATCGAAATCCTCACCCCCTAAGTGGGTGTTACCGTTCGTTGATTTTACCTCAAACACACCTTCTCCGATTTCCAATATGGATATGTCAAAAGTGCCTCCACCGAGGTCAAAAACTGCTATTTTTTCATCCTTCTTCTTGTCCAAACCGTAGGCCAGGGAGGCTGCAGTGGGCTCATTAATGATCCGCAATACATTGAGTCCTGCGATCTTGCCTGCGTCCTTCGTGGCCTGCCGCTGGCTGTCATTGAAATAGGCCGGCACGGTGATGACCGCTTCGGTGACCGTCTGACCCAGGTATTCTTCGGCCGTCTTTCTCATGGCTTGAAGGACATGTGCTGAAATCTCAGCCGGGCTGTAGGCCTTGCCCTGAATCTCCACCTGTGCATCACCATTGGCTGCCTGGATAATCTTGAAAGGAGAGATGTCCTTGTCGCGCTGGACTTCTTTCGACGCAAACTTTCTTCCGATGAGCCGCTTCACGGCAAACACCGTATTCTCCGGATTGGTGATGGCCTGCCGTTTTGCCGTTTGGCCTACCAGGCGCTCCCCGCTGCTGGTCCAGGCGACCATGGACGGCGTGGTCCGAGCCCCCTCCGGGTTCGTGATCACCTTCGGGTCTTTTCCCTCCATGACGGCCACACACGAGTTGGTTGTACCGAGATCAATTCCTATCACCTTGCTCATCACCTTCCTCCTTGCGCTGGATGTATGTTCAAACTAGTGAATGGTTATCTTTGTCTTGGATTCATGCTCAGGGTCCCCTGCCATGTCTTTCACCTGGTCGTCCGGCCTTTTTGAAACCACGACCATCGGGGGCCGGAGGAGTCGGTCTCCAAGCAGGTAGCCCTTTTGAAGCTCCTGGGTTACGGTATTTTCGGGGTATTTCTCGGATTCTTCTTGCGACACGGCGTGGTGAAGATTTGGGTCAAAGGGTTTTTCCACGCTCTCCACCGGGACAAGCCCGAACTTTCTGAGGCTGTCCCTGAGCCCTTTTAGGGTCATCTCCACGCCTTTGTGCATCCCATCGAAGGCATCTCCGTCCTTTTCATATTGTATTTGCAGGGCACGTTCCAGGTTGTCCATGATGGGCAAGATTTCCTTGATGAGGGACTCGTTGGCAAATTTTCTGTAATCATTCATTTCCCTTTCCATGCGTTTCTTGTAGTTCTCAAAATCAGCGATTACCCTCAATAGACGCTCATAATTCTCCTCAGCCCTGGATTCCGCAGTCTGCAAGCGTTCCTTGGCGCTTTCCTTCCGCGGTGGCTTCTTCTTTTTCTGTTCGGCGGCCTGTCCGTCGGTTGTTTCGGCCCCTTCAGGCACACCAACGACCTCGGATAAGGGCTTGTTCTTGTCGTCAGTCAAAACGACCCCCATGTCTCGCCCGTCCAGTTAGTTTCCATCCATAAATGGCCGCGTTTCGCAATCTCTGTGTTAAGTCTCAGGCTTGATTGTGCGACGTAGCAGAATGCGCCCTCCGGCCAACCTCTTGTCTTCCTTCACCTGCAATCTGAAATTTTCCATTGAAAATAAGAACCATACCCGCGTTTGTCAAGGGACTGTTACACAAAATGGGATTCCCGATGTGGCGATGCCAGATCACCCCGGGCCGCCGGCTGATGAGATGAACAGTGAGCTCTAAAAATGACACGGACCCCGGCCAGGCCTGCGGAGCTTCCCCTGGCAAGTGTTTCTGTCCTTAAGGGCCTTGCGGATCAGCGAAAGGGTATCTTGTTTCTGCAAGGCCCACGCCGGAGCCACAAGGGTAGACGGATTGGGGTCTCCGGTGAGACGCTGGATGATGACCTCCGGACCGAGATGTTCCAGAAAGCCCACGACCCATTCTACGTATGTATCCTGGTCCAGGACTGTGAAACCGCCGGCTTTGTAAAGGTGGGCCAAGGGCGTTCCATGAAGGACATACAAGCTGTGAATCTTGATACCGTGTATGCCAAGGTCGGCTATGGTCGAGGCTGTGCCCAGGACATCCTGCTTGGATTCACCGGGGAGCCCTAAGATGACATGGGCGCAAATCAGTATGTTTCGGCCCTGGGTCATATCAACGGCACGGACAAAATCTCCAAAGGTATGACCACGATTTATCGTCTGTAAGGTTCGATTATGCATCGACTGAAGCCCATACTCCATCCACACCATGTGAGTCGCCGTGTATCGTTGAATGAGGCCCAGTTTTTTTTCATCAACACAGTCGGGTCTGGTTCCAATGGCAAGTCCCACGATATCCGCATCGGCCAGGGCCTCATCATACCGCTTCTGAAGGATGTCACAGGGGGAATAAGTGTTGGTAAATGCCTGAAAATAGGCAAGAAACTTGTTGGCCTTGTATCGAACAGCCAGCCGGGCCTTTCCCAGTTGAATTTGCTGCCCAATGGATTGGCCCCTGGCCGCCGCCCCCGTGCCCGAGCCCTTTTTGTCACAGTACATACAGCCGCAAGAAGACAGTGTGCCGTCCCTGTTGGGACAGGAAAAACCCGCATCTATGGCGATTTTTTGGACTCTGCAGCCGAACCGTTGTTTCAAATAGGTGTTAAAATCGTGGTATCGTTCTGCCATGATGGTTTTGCCAACAGGAAAATTCCGAGAAGGCGGGGGCTGGATATCTTGCGTTGACTTGGCTGCGCACCCTTTGTCGAACCCTTTCCACGACACCTCAAGTTGTCGTCATTTGGCCGGAGCCGGGTCACGACACAGGCTGGATGACTTACCGCTGCTTCCTCCCGGACCTGACGGGGTTCGTAACCGCCTGTTGCGTGGTGGCCGACCAGGGACAACCTTCGGGACATGGAGCGATGGGCCCTCAAAAGGGAATTCAGCCCCGCATAAGCGGATTTCGGGCAACAGGACACCGCTAGCTTCCCGCCTAGCGCAACCAAGCCGATCCTTTATAGCTCAAAGGCGGCTCGATTTCAACGGCAAAAAAATGCAACACCTCTTTTTTCTTGACTTAAGTTCTTTAAAAACTTTAATATTTTTCATGCTGGGTTGCCATGTGTAAAAAAGAAAACGCTTTTGTGGCGGCCGTTGAGGTGGCTGTCTGCCGTCACCGCATGCTGGAGTCCGGCGACACCGTACTGGTAGGCGTATCAGGAGGGCCGGACTCTGTTGCGTTGCTGCATTGCCTTCTTGCGTTGAGCGGCAAGTGGGCACTCCACCTGGTGGTCGGGCATCTGAATCACCGGTTGCGAGGCGAAGCCGCCGATCAGGAGGCCGCCTTTGTTGAGAGGTTGGCTTCAAGATTAGGGGTCCCCTGTGAAGTGGGTTCAAGGGACGTGGCATCCTACAGTGCCGAGCACCGGCTGTCCATCCAAGAAGCAGCCCGGGCGGTTCGTTATGCCTTTTACGAAGACGTGGCTGCCGGGCATGGGGCCCGAAAGATTGCCCTAGGGCATCAGGCTGATGACAACGCCGAATCGATTCTCATATGCCTGTTGCGAGGAACCGGGCCCAGGGGCCTCGCCGGGATCCCGCCTGTGCGCGACGGGCGTATCATCCGGCCCCTTATCGACTTAAGCAGAACACAGATCGTGCAGTTCCTCGAACAGCAGGGTTTCGAATATGTCCGGGATGATTCCAACCTCGATCCCAAGTACCTCCGGACGAGAATCCGGCACGAACTGTTACCCTTGCTGAAGGACAACTTTAATCCTAAGATAGTCCATGCCCTGACTCGCCTTGCCTCCATTGTGAGGCAGGAAGAGGATTTCTTGAATCTGCAGGCCAGGGGTGTCTTTCAGGAAGTTGTATTGGAGCAGAAGACGAATCGCCTGACGCTGTCCGCCTCCGGGCTGGCTCGTTTGCACCCGGCCCTGCTGCAGCGGCTGGTACGCCAGGCCGTGTTGTCGGTCAGAGGCAACCTGAAGCGGTTGGGACATAGCCATGTGGAAGCCGTCGTCCGGCTCGTCAGGGGGCCTTTTCCTTCAGGTCGGCTGGATCTGCCCAATGGCGTTTGGGTGGTTCGTGATCGGGATGAAGTCGCGTTTTCGCTGGGGTCGCTTGAGTCAAGGCCCGTGTTCGAATATGACATAACCGGCCCGGGAACGACCTTGATTCAGGAGATCGGCACATGTGTCAGGTTATCGGTGTGTGACGTCAATGAAGTGGTTGTCACTGCAAAGCATCGTGGGGCCACTGCGTTTTTCGACTTGCGGGCGGTATCTTTTCCCGTAGTGGTCAGGAGCCTCAGGGAGGGGGACCGATTCAGACCCCTGGGGATGTCCGGCTCTCAAAAACTCAAAGCCTTTTTTATAAATCATAAGGTTCCCCGGTCCGCTAGGCATCGGTGCCCCTTGTTGCTTAGTGGCGGCAGGATTGTATGGGTAGGAGGATATCGCATAGACGATTCTGCCAAAATCACGGAAAAGACAAGAAGGGTGTTGATCGCTGAGCTTTTGCCGACATGATGAAAAAGATTGAAAAGATGGTTGTATTGTATTATATTTCCCACTAATATTGTCGAAATAATGATTGAATAGTCGGTTGAGGAGGTTGTTGCTTGAATCCCTTTTACAAGAATCTGGCCTTGTGGCTGGTCATCAGTCTTGTCATGATCCTGCTCTTTAACCTGTTTAACCAGTCGAGGGTGCAGGATAGAGAGATTAGCTATACGGAATTCATGAGCCGGGTAGAAAAAGAGATTGTGGCCGGCGTGGTCATTCGAGGGCAAGACATTTCCGGCACGGACGTCAATGGTGTCCGTTTCAAGACCTTTGCTCCTCAGGATGGAGACCTGATCAAGACCCTGCGAGCTCATGGGGTAACCATCAAGGCCAAGCCTCCTGCCGAATCCCCGTGGTACATGACGGTGCTGGTGTCCTGGTTTCCGATGATTCTGCTGATAGCCGTCTGGATCTTCTTCATGCGCCAGATGCAGGGAGGGGGAGGCAAGGCCCTGTCTTTTGGGAAAAGCAGGGCAAGGCTTCTTTCGGACCAGTCGGCAAGGGTAACCTTTGAGGATGTTGCCGGCATTGATGAGGCGAAGGAAGAGTTGAGTGAAATCATCGATTTTTTGAAAGATCCCAAGAAGTTTACCCGCTTGGGGGGCAGAATTCCAAAAGGTGTTCTTCTCATGGGGGCCCCTGGTACCGGCAAAACACTGTTGGCCAGGGCCATTGCCGGAGAGGCGGGCGTTCCTTTCTTCAGCATCAGCGGCTCGGACTTCGTGGAGATGTTTGTTGGTGTTGGGGCATCCCGGGTGAGGGACCTATTTGTTCAGGGGAAAAAGCATGCCCCATGCATTATTTTCATTGATGAAATCGATGCCGTGGGCCGGCACAGGGGCGCCGGCCTTGGAGGCGGGCACGATGAGAGGGAACAGACTTTGAATCAACTCCTGGTGGAGATGGATGGGTTCGAATCGAATGAAGGGGTGATTCTCATATCAGCCACAAACCGCCCGGACATCCTGGACCCTGCTCTCACGCGCCCCGGACGTTTTGATCGCCAAGTGGTTGTGCCAGTGCCTGATATAAAAGGACGGGAAGGCATTCTTCAGGTCCACAGCCGAAAGACTCCTGTGGCGGATGACGTGGATTTGGCTGTGCTTGCGCGAGGCACCCCCGGCTTTTCCGGCGCCGACCTTGAAAACATGGTCAATGAAGCCGCACTCTTGGCGGCCCGGACTGACAAGGACGTTTTGGAGATGGCAGACTTTGAAGAGGCCAAAGACAAGGTCCTCATGGGCACGGCCCGAAAGAGTATGATCATCAGCGAAGAGGAGAAGCGCAATACGGCATATCATGAGGCGGGCCATACCCTGGTTGCCAAGATGACACCCGGGACCGATCCCATCCACAAGGTGACCATTATACCCCGGGGCCGCGCCTTGGGGCTCACCCAACAGCTCCCCATGGATGAAAAGCATACGTATCCGAAAACGTATCTCTTGAATAATCTCGCGGTGCTCATGGGCGGCCGGGCAGCTGAAGAGCTGGTCCTCAAGGAGATGACCAGCGGAGCGGGCAACGACATTGGACGGGCCACGGAAATGGCCCGTAAGATGGTCTGCGAGTGGGGCATGAGTGAGGGACTGGGCCCCCTGAGCTTTGGACAGAAAGAAGAGCAGATCTTCCTGGGCAGAGAATTCGCCCAACACCGGGATTACAGTGAAGAGACGGCGGTCCTCATCGACAAGGAGGTCTCGCAGTTCGTTTCGGAGGCATACGAAAAGGCCAAGAAGATTCTACAAGACCACATGGAAACCCTCCACGGCCTGGCACAGGCCCTGCTTGAGAGGGAGACCCTAACGCAAGACGATATCGACGTCATCATCGCAGGAGATATTCCCGTGGCCCCCGAGTCCAAGGAAGAAAAGGCCGAACCCGAGGTGCGGGGTGAAGACAAGGGACAGGCAGCCCGGAAACTCCGACCACTTCCCAGTTAAACCCCGATGGACAAGGCATCCGTCTTGAAGCTCCAATGCGGCTCTTTTGCACTGACTGTAGGCAAGCGCACGTTGATTATGGGCATCGTGAATGTGACGCCCGATTCATTCTCAGACGGCGGATTGTTTTTTAACCGGACCGATGCTGTAGCCCATGGCCGGGCCCTGGCAGCGGCAGGAGCAGATATCGTCGACGTGGGAGGCGAATCCTCGCGCCCATTTTCTGAGCCGGTCCCGGCGCAGGAGGAGATTCGGCGTGTTGTGCCTGTCATTGAAGAGCTGGCCAGGCACCTTTCTATTCCCATATCGATTGATACCCGTAAGGCCGAAGTAGCAAGACATGCCATCGCTGCCGGCGCGTCCATGGTCAATGACATAGGAGCCCTTCAGCCGGATCCCGCCATGGCGCATCTTGTTGCCGAGTCGGGTGTGGCCGTAGTCGTCATGCACATGAAGGGGACACCCAAGTCCATGCAGGTCGATCCCCATTATGAAGACGTGGTTGGGGAGGTCAGAGGCTTCTTGGCGGACGCCGTTCAAAGGGCCCAACAGGCGGGTATTGACCCAACCAGGATCATCGTGGATCCGGGGATCGGTTTTGGCAAGACGGTGACGCATAACCTGCTTCTCATCAAACACCTTTCAGCCTTGCAGGCCCTGGAGGTTCCTGTTCTGATCGGACCTTCGCGAAAATCTTTTATTGCCAAGATATTGGGTGCCGGAGACGAGCGTCGCGAGGTGGGGACCCAGGCCGCGGTAGCCGTGGCTGCTTTGAACGGCGCTCACATCGTACGCGTCCACGACGTGGAACGGACAAAGCACACCCTGAAACTGGTCGACGCCATCAAAAATCCGGCGAGCTGCGACGGGTGACCCCTGGAAGCAAGCCCGAGGCCTTTACATTGGATAAACGTACGTGAAAAGGGCACCATCACCATGCTCCTAGCTGTCGACGTAGGAAACACGAACACGATGATCGGGGTTTACAACGGTGAAGACCTCGCCTGCCACTGGCGGGTGCGCACAGACAAGGATATGACCGAAGACGAGTTCCACGTATTGATCAAGAACCTGTTTTCCTCCCAGGGCGCGGTTATGGAATCCATCAGCGCGACGATTATTTCATGCGTAGTGCCTCCCGTGGTAAAGAACCTCAACAGGTTTTGTACCCAACACCTTCATCACGAGCCCGTGTGGGTCGATGCGACCACATTCACGGAGATGCCCGTGCTCTACGATAACCCCAAGGAGGTGGGTGCGGATCGCATTGTCAATGCTGTGGCGGGCTTTCACAAGTATCGTACAAGCCTGGTTGTGGTTGACTTTGGCACGGCTACCACCTTTGACTGCATCTCAGAGGAAGGCGCTTATCTGGGCGGCGCTATAAGCCCCGGCATACTGATTTCCTCAGAGGCCCTGTTCAAGAAGGCTTCCAAGCTTCCGCGGGTGGAAATCTACAGGAGGCCGGAAGGCGTGATTGCCAAGGATACCATCAGCAGCATGAATGCGGGCATCATATACGGTTATGCGGGGCTGGTGGACGGCATCGTATGCCGCATCAAGAATGAAATGAAACCAACGCCAAGGGTGATTGCCACGGGCGGCCTGGCCGAATTGATAGCAGAGGTCGCCGACAGCATCGAAGTCGTTGAGCCTCATCTCACCTTGGAAGGGCTGCGGATCATCTACGGCAGGATCCAGCACAGCTAGGAGCCTGTCGGAGAACCCCATTTTC
>Ga0307424_1000410_pt1 | contig 22931 bp, 16 predicted proteins | sample SalMarWE160320MG_FD_202157 | JGI IMG/M metagenome (GOLD analysis project Ga0307424, IMG submission 202157) | Salt marsh sediment microbial communities from the Plum Island Ecosystem LTER, Massachusetts, United States - WE1603-20 | ecosystem: Environmental > Aquatic > Marine > Intertidal zone >... | reverse complement strand
ACCCAACCATAACTTCTTACGGGAACGACGGACATGGATTCTTTTTCTTCAATTGCCACTGGGTTAATCTTTTAGGCACAATCTCAGACGGAAATGGCGATCATGGATACTGCTTGAACAGCGGATTCGGATACTACTTTAACAGTGCCTGGGCAGGTTCAAACTTTGGAAATGGATTACAGAGCGATAGCGCAAGCCAAATATCCCTTACTGGATGCTCTTTCTATACTAACCACATGAATGGAATTAAACTGAGCAACTCCAACAGCACTACAATCTCAACCGTTATTTCTAAAGGCAACACTGAAAATGGCTTAGAAGTCTCAAACACAAAGGGCATAACAGTTATGTCATCAATCTTAATCCAAAATGGCAACAAAGGCATATTCTTGGATGATGGAAACAGCTACGCAATAATACAGAACAACAACTGCAACGACAATCTAGATGTCTCCTTCGACATCTACATATCAACACCACCCGCAAGCGATTCTTCGTTAGTATCAAACAATTTTGGAAGAACATACCAAACACCATAAATGAAAAAAATTAGCCCCAAAATCGGACGCATACACATCAAGGAAAGTTTGGAATTTTTCTAGAAAAATCTTTCACAACCGTTAATATTTTAATCCAACAAAAAGAGAGGTTATGCTACTTGACAATGTCCGGAGAGCTTGGAAAAGACGAGTTATCCGACATTTAATCAAAAACGCTGGCAAAGAAGACTGGTGCACCTTCGCCAAGGCTCTATGCGGATCATCGGACAGTTGCCGCGGATTTCCCTACGAATGCAAATCCTGTTTTGACTCATACTTCAATCCCGCCGAAATTCTACAACGTGTTTTAGAACAATAGAATTGCTTTCCATCCTGAAGAGGCTCTTTTCACATTCTGCCATTACTATCCGCTAATGCTCAAAAGAACGTGGAATAAAGCATATTCAACAACACACTTCCTTTCAACCAAGAATATTACTGGTAGCTTCTGTGCTCTAAAGAAGCCTTTAAATGATTCTCGTTTGCATTAAGGGCATGAAGAGGATGCGCCATGAAGTATGACGCGATTTTGGTGCTGGACTTCGGCGGACAATACTGCAATCTGATAGCCAGAAGAATCAGAGAACAGAAAGTGTACTCCGAGATAGTGCCCTGCGACATAACACCAAAAGAAATAGAGGAAATGGACAAGACCATGAACATTAAGGGCTTAATCCTGTCTGGAGGTCCCTGGAGCGTCTACGAAAAGGATGCACCAAAGTTTGATCCAGAAATTTTGAAGATGGGAATTCCAGTCCTCGGCTTATGTTATGGTCATCAGATGATAATCCACTTCTCGGGCGGAAAAGTTGAACCCGGGACAAAGAAGGAGTATGGAATAGCATACGTAACGGTTGACAAGCCTGTGGGAGTCCTCAAGGGACTTGAAAACAAAGAGAAAGTTTGGATGAGCCACGGAGACACAGTATACATGCTGCCTGAAGACTACGAGATGCTGGCACATACAGAAAGCTGCCCAGTCGCAGCCTACAGACACAAAACAAAGCCGATTTATGGTTTGCAGTGGCACCCAGAAGTGGTTCACACAGAAAACGGCACAACAATGCTCCACAACTTCATCTTCGAAGTATGCAAGTGCGAAGCAAACTGGAGACCAGAATCGCTGGTTGAAAAGGCAATCAACGAAATACAGGAAACAGTCGGCGACTCAACCGCAATAATCGGCTTAAGCGGAGGAATAGACTCCAGCGTCGCCACTTTCATGGCAGCTAAAGCCCTTGGAGAACGGCTTTTGGCGATTTATGTTGACCACGGCTTCATGCGTTTTGGCGAAGCAGAGTTTGTTGAGGAAACCTTCAGGAAGCAGGGCGTTAACGTTGTTGTTGCCCACGCCCAAGAACGTTTTCTAAAGAAGCTTGAGGGCGTCATCGACCCTGAGAAGAAACGAAAAATTATCGGAAGCGAATTCATCAGAGTCTTTGAGGAAGCAGCAAAACAGAATAACGCCGAATACCTGATACAGGGAACCATCTACCCTGACAGAATCGAGTCCGGCTTCAGGAAGCACTCGGACACAATAAAGACGCACCATAACGTGGGAGGCTTACCCGAAAAAATAGACTTCAAAAAAATCATCGAGCCCCTACGAGACCTCTACAAGGACGAGGTCAGAACCGTCGCAAAAAACATGGGCTTACCAGACAAACTGGTTCACAGACAACCCTTCCCAGGTCCAGGGTTGGCGGTGAGAATCATCGGCGAAGTGACAAAAGAAAAAGCGGAGCTGGTGAGAAAAGCAGACAAAATCGTCACAGACGAAATTGAAGAGACTGGGCTTGCAGACCGCTTGTGGCAGTACTTTGCGGTGTTAACGGACACAAAAAGCACAGGAGTTAAGGGCGACTCCAGAGCATACGGCTACACAGTTGCAGTCAGGATTGTTGAAAGCAAAGAAGCCATGACCGCAGGTTTCGCAAGAATTCCCTACGATGTGCTTGAGAAAATCTCCACACGAATAACCAATGAACTGCCTCAGGTAACGCGGGTCGTGTACGACATAACCCACAAGCCGCCAGCAACAATAGAATGGGAATAGAAAAACAGGCGGACAATCCAAAGTTTTGGCATTGCCTGCTGTTGCGAGGTTTATTAGGGAAAAAGGGCAAAGATGATAATGGGAGCAGGTTTGAGTGGAACTTAAAACCGTGAAGATAGAAGTGCCCGAGAACTGCAACGTTATCTTGGGCACGGCTCATTTCATCAAAACCGTTGAAGACCTTTACGAAGCCCTAGTTAACGCGGTGCCAGGCATCAAATTTGGCATAGGATTCTGTGAAGCTTCTGGACCATGCCTAGTCAGGTCCGAGGGCAACGACGAAGAGCTGAAGAGCCATGCAGCAAATCAGGCTTTGAAGCTGGGGTGCGGTCACTCCTTCATAGTCTTCATCAAAAACGGTTACCCACTCAATGTTCTGGACAAGATTAAGCAGGCGCCCGAAGTCTGCAGCATCCACGCGGCAACAGCCAATCCGCTCGAGGCGGTAGTTGCTGAGACAGAGCAGGGCAGAGGAATCATGGGCGTCATTGACGGCTTCAAGACAAAGGGAACGGAAACAAAAAAAGATGTTACAGAAAGAAGGCAGTTTCTCAGAAAAATCGGCTACAAACTGTAAAGTGCCCGCTTTCAAACAACATAATATCCTATGGTAGTACTTAGGATATCAACTGAAAAGATGTTTTTCTGTTCAACAAAACATATATGCAAAATTCTGCTGAAATTCGCAGGGGACGCTTGTGGTAGGTGACGAAAAAAGCTTTGGTCACCTAAAAATGAGACCAAATTTCGTTCATATGGCTGCTGGCTCAGTCTTAGTGACAGCCATAATCGTTTTACATGTTCAATTGATTCGTAAACTTGACCTGCCGGCTCTGGTTGCAATCGTCTTCTTCAACCTTCTTTTCGTATTTCTGCTGTTCCCTCTGGAGGGTCCGCTTCTACGAAAAGTTGTTCTGCTGATAGTAGGAAACATTGTGGGCGCTTTTTGGTATATTATTCAGTTATCGTTTGCGGATGCTTTTTTGTTTCTGAACGCAGAGACGTTCACGATAATGTTTCTGGTTGCTAAGCCTCTCATCGATTTTGTGTGGATAGTAGCTGTGTGGTCACTTAGCCTGTCGGCGCTGACATCCTACAAAATGAAAACGGAAAGGCTGGAAAAGAGTTGATTCGGGTTCTGAGCATAGTTTTCATTTGTCTAGTTGCCCTCATCACCGCATACCTCACGAGGCATTACATTTTCACGCTTGCCGCATTATACCACAAGAAGAAGCCGCCTCCATACGCATCTAACAAAACAAAATATGAACCCATGGTTTCGGTTCTGATTCCCGCCCGCAACGAAGAACAGGTAATCGAGCGGATACTCCAAAGGATGACAGAGTTGACGTACCCTAAAGAAAAATTTGAGGTAATCGTGATAGACGACGCATCCACGGACAAAACAGGCGAGAAAGCAAAAATTTTTGCCAAAAACAACAACTTCATACACGTTATCCAACGGGACCAGACTGAGGGCGGAAAAGGAAAACAGGAAGCACTGAACTGTGGACTGAAGCACGTCTCCGGAGAACTCATCTACTGTTTTGACGCCGACTACTACCCCCAAAGGGACATCATCGAAAAACTGACAGAATGCTTCAGAGACCCCAAAGTAGGAGCCGTGCAGGGAAGAGTCACAGTTCTAAACGAGCCAGACAGCCTAGTCACAAGACTTGTTGCCCTAGAAAGAACAGGAGGCTACAGAGTAGACCAGTTCGCCCGAAACGAGCTGGAACTCATCACCCAGTTCGGCGGAACCGTAGGAGGATTCAGAAGAAGCCTCATAGAACAGCTGGGAGGCTGGAACCCTGACATACTGGCTGAAGACACAGACCTGACCTTCAGAATTTACCTAGCCGGATTCAAGGTCAGATACGTCAATGACGCAGACTGCTACGAGGAAGCAGTTGACAGCTGGAGCTCTTACTGGCAGCAACGCTCCCGATGGGCAAAAGGACACATGCAGTGCGCCTTCAAGCATCTATGGCCAGTCATCAGGAGCAAGAATCTGCGTCTACGAGAAAAAGTTGATGGCGTCCTGCTTCTCAACGTCTATTTTATTCCCATCTTCGCAACTTTAGCCTGGATTCTCGGCGCAATCCTGTTCCTGGTTCAGCCCTTTGCATTCACGAATTTTCTTTGGATGACTGTGCCTATTTCATTCTATAGTTCGGTGGGAAATTTTGCGCCCTTCTTTGAGGTTGGCATAGGCGCCTATCTGGATGGAAGGAACAGGATATGCTGGCTGATTCCCCTCCTGCTTCTGACGTTCATGCTGAACGTGCTAATCTGCACAAAAGCATTCCTTGACCTCTGCCTCTCCAAAATCACAGGAAAAAAACGCCACACATGGACAAAAACAGTCCACAACGGCAACGGAACACAACACATCAACTAACCCAAGGAACACGCGCGTAACACGTCAACGGGCAGCACATTTAATTAAAAACTGGTCCAAAATAGTGTAAACTGAGCTGATGGGGTGCCGCGGAATGGGCGTTCAATACAGAGCATATAAGCCTAAGAAAATCTTGAACACGCATAAACACGCGGATTCATGGTTCTGGGACAAATACTCCGCCCATCCATACGTAGGCTGCTAGCACGGCTGCGAATACTGCTACAGCAGAGAAACCAAATACTTGCCCTACATCAACCCCGCTGACTTCTCGAAAATCATCAAAATAAAAGAGAATGCCCCAGAACTGCTGAGAAAGGCTACAGCATACTTGGATGAAGAAACTAAAGAAAAGCTTGTGGAACGTTGGCAACATAGTGTTCAGAATAGATAATAAATTAAACGTTGTGTGTTGAATTAATTCTTAAAAATGTCTGTTATGCATGAAGTTCAGGTTTTCAAGGGGACAAAAAAATATGGGAAATTGGTAATATTTATATGGAATGATGAGTAACGAAATGTTATAGACTTGTAGACTATATAATAAAATGAGGTGATGTGTTGTGTCTCAAGTTTCTCTTCGTGTTGCTGAAGCTCAATCCCGTGACGTGGGTCGCGGAATCGCCAGAATAGACCCAAAAATCAGTTCCGAAATTGGGCTTTCAGCAGGAGACGTTGTTGAAATTCATGGAAAGAAAAAAACCGTGGCAATATACTGGCCAGGATACCAGGAGGACTTCGGTAAAGGAATCATCCGCATAGACGGCTACACCAGAAACAACGCCGGCTCAGGCATAGACGAAAAAGTTGACGTAAAAAAGGTTGAAGCCAAAGAAGCGAAAAGGATCACCATTGCCCCAACAGAGCCGCTGCGAATAACTGGGGGAGAAGAGTACCTGAAACAGATTCTGGAGAACCGCGTTATCTCCAGAGGCGACCTTATACCCCTCGGAATCATGGGTCGCAGAATAAATCTCATGGTTACAGGGTTTCAGCCGCCAGCAGCAGCCGTGATTGTGGTTCCGTCCACACAGGTTGTTCTAAGCGACAAGCCTGCAAAAGCGTTGGCGATGGAGGTTCCTCGGGTAATGTATGAGGACATTGGAGGACTAACTGACGAAATCAAGAAGGTACGGGAGGTTATTGAGCTTCCTTTGCGGTATCCAGAACTTTTTGAAAGGTTAGGTGTAGAGGCGCCAAAAGGTGTACTTCTTCATGGACCGCCTGGAACAGGTAAAACGTTGTTGGCAAAAGCAGTAGCTAGTGAGACGAATGCTAATTTCGCTAGTATAAGTGGACCGGAGATAATGAGCAAGTTTTATGGCGAAAGCGAAGGGCGTCTTCGAGAGATTTTTGATAGCGCCCAAGAGAATGCGCCCAGCATCATTTTCATTGACGAGTTGGATTCGATTGCACCAAAAAGAGAGGAAGTGACAGGCGAGGTAGAGAAGCGAGTGGTTTCGCAGCTTTTGGCGCTCATGGACGGGCTACAATCAAGAGGAAAAGTTGTGGTGATTGGCGCCACAAACAGGCCGAATGCTTTGGATCCTGCGTTGAGGAGACCCGGGCGCTTTGACAGGGAAATCGAAATAGGAGTGCCCAACAAGGATGGTCGTCTCCAAATTCTACAAATTCATACAAGGGGAATGCCTTTGGCTAAGGATGTGGATTTGAAGCGTTTAGCCAGCGTTACTCACGGTTTTGTTGGTGCTGACTTGGAGGCGTTAACTAAGGAGGCTGCTCTTCATGCTCTCCGAAGAATATTGCCTGAAATCAATTTTGAAGCAGATAGCGTGCCAGCGGAGATACTGAACAAGATAATAGTGGACATGAACGATTTTGAGGAGTCGCTGAGGGAGATTGAGCCGTCTGCCATGCGGGAAGTGCTGGTTGAGGTTCCCAACGTTAAATGGGCGGACATTGGCGGATTAGCAGAAGTTAAGGAGGAGCTGCAGGAAGCCATAGAGTGGCCTTTGAAGTATCCTGAAATCTTTGCGTACATGAACACTGCTCCGCCGAAAGGTGTTCTCTTGTATGGTCCTCCGGGAACAGGAAAAACTATGCTGGCAAAGGCGGTGGCTAACGAGAGCGAGGCAAACTTCATCAGCATTAAGGGTCCCGAAGTGCTGAGCAAGTGGGTTGGAGAGTCCGAGAAGGCAATAAGGGAAGTGTTCAGGAAGGCAAGGCAGGCTGCGCCGACCATCATATTCTTTGATGAGCTGGATTCGATAACTCCTGTTAGGGGCGCAGGGTTTGGCGGCTCGCAGGTGACAGAGCGGGTTATCAGCCAGATACTAACCGAGCTTGATGGGCTGGAGGAACTGAAGGATGTTGTGGTGATTGGAGCCACAAACCGATTAGACATTGTTGATCCTGCTTTGCTGCGTCCCGGAAGGTTCGATAAGCTGTTGATGGTGCCGATTCCGGACTTGGATGCTCGAAGGGATATACTAAAGATTAATCTGGAGAAGAAGCCGCTTGCCGACGACGTGAAGATAGACGTTTTGGCGGATAAGACTGAGGGCTACTCTGGAGCAGACTTGGCTGCGTTAGCTAACACAACGTCGATGCTGGTCATCAAAGAGCACATAGCCAAAAGTAAAACCATAGAGAAGGCAAAAGAAAACCTGAAAGACCTAAAAATCAGCATGAAAGACTTCGAGAAAACGCTTGAAAAGATGAAACCATCCACTGCAGCAAAAAACAACAGTAAATTAACTATCTGATGCGAGCCTCCGCGGGGAATTTCTTTTCCCCATTTTTCTCTATTTTCTTTTTTGATTAATTCAGTTTTTTGTAACAGATCATTTTTTGACTAGAAGTAATTTTTTAGTCATTTCCGAGAACCAAGAAAACTAATCAGGTTAGGAAAAACAAAAGTTAATCCAGAGGGTTTGGGGTTAAAATTTAACCAAAAAAAGTAGGACCTAAAATGGGCGTTGTGGGGAGGGAAGAGGTCTTACTGGACCTGATGGACCATACGGGTTTAAAGGATAAAACTGGCTCGGAAGCTGGTTAATTTCTGCAACTTTTGTGTTCATTTATGATACACCACGTTTAGGTTAATCACTATTAGTCAGGGCATCGGGGATATTTGTTGATTAAGAATGGCGAAAGCTAATCACATCATAAAAGAAGTTTTAGTTGTTTTCTGCCTTGGATATCAGTTTTGTAATGTAACCCATTAACTGGTAAGAAACATTTAGGCGATATGAAACATCGTTTTCAGAGATAGCTTTTGAGTATATCTGGAGCATTCCATCAGTGAAGACAGCTGAAACAACAATCTCGCCATTAGCTGTAATCCATTTTAGTTCAACAGTTTCCTCTGAAACAGAGTAACCTAACCAGCGAAGACTGCCAAACCATTTACCTTTCAGATCAGAGACGATTTTGTCAACTGAAAGCTCAGGAGGAACAAATGACTGAAGGACAGGGGTTCTTGCGGGGGTGGACCTCCGATTTTGCTGTTTTAGTAGTTGTTTACCTTTTGTTGTTAAGGAGTAACCGTTATTGGTTTTTTTGAGAATTTCATCTTCAGTTAATCTGGTCAGTATTCTAGAGAGGGTTTCGGGATGAATTTTCAGTATTCTTTTCAAGCCTTCAAAGGTGAAGTATGTAAGGTCCTCTATGTGGATTACTTGAATAACGTCCAAGTCTCTCTCTTTAAGTTCCGAAATGCTGGTCCAAGATTCATCCAATATGGTATCGCTCACGAATTATCATGATTTCGGTCTCTTTTGAAGATTACCATTCTGTAATAAATCCACCCAGAAAAAGTTCGGCGCCATTTTACATATACTATTATAGGTAAAACTCGTAGAACAGTCTGAAGGTTTGGTGCGGGACTTTGAGGGTTGTTGCTGATCTTCATGGTTTTTATAATCGCTTCAGAATCGTGCGCTCATGGATTTTTATTGCTATGAATAGAAAGGCTACCGTGAACGCGATGAGGGCTAGGATGTCCACAGCCACAGGATAGTAACTTGTGCCTTGTATCGAGTATCTTGCCAAGTCTGTGAAATAAGTTAGCGGCGATATGGCTGAGACGATTTTTCCCCAAACTGGCAGTTCTTCGAGTGCAATGAAGACGCCGCTTATGAAGATCAGTGGAAACTTGATCATGGATGACACCATCATTGTGGTGGCTATGTTGTCTGTGGGCGGATAAGCGGAGAGCAGAATGCTCAAAGACGCAAAGCAGAAAGTGGAAAGAACAAGCCCAAAAAAGAGAAGAAAAGGATTGACAAAGCTGACACCGATTAGCAGGCTTGCAGTCGCGGCGACAGCGGAAACGAGAACGCCGAAGACGAATGAAGAAAGCACGTCTCCCATGAAGATTGTCCGTAGGGAAACGGGTGAAGATATTAGGCGCTCAAGAGTTTTGGCTCTTGCCTCCCACGGAACTATAGCCGGACCAACCGATGTTGCCGTGAAAAAAGCAACCATCCCCAGCAGCCCAGGTATTAGCGTTTCGATGGGCGTGTTTCTTCCGATGTAGAATGAAAGGAAAAGAAAGAAAGGCATCAGAAGCCCGAAGATAATAACGGGTCCCTTAGAGTAGTATATACGTATGTTCTTCTCAACGATGGCTAAAGACTGATTAAACTTTTCCCAAAGAGTGATTTCCATAATACATCACCTAACTTTCTTTCACGAGTTTTAGGAACACGTCTTCCATGCTTGGCGCGAGCGTGTTAATTGTAATGATGTTCAGTTTTTTTGAACGTGCATAACCAACGAGCGCATCTATTATTGCGCTTGTTTCGTCAACGTACAGCTTCAGTTTGTCACCCATCTTGACGGCTTTCTCAACGCCTTTAATGCTTAACATCTCTTCAGTCTTCACAGGTTTATCAAAACTGATTTCGATAGACTGCAACCCGCTACTTCGAAGTCGAAGTCTTTCTGGGCTGTCAATGACTGCGATTTTACCGTGGTTGATTATGGCTATTCTGTCGCAAAGCTGGTTGGCTTCCTCCATATTGTGCGTTGTCAAAAACACTGTTGTGCCATATGCGTTGTACTCTCTGATAGTGTCTTTTATCAACCGTTGGCTTTCAACGTCTAATCCTGATGTTGGCTCGTCCAAGAATAGGATTTGTGGCTCACTGACCAGCGCCATGCACAGAAGCAGTTTTTGTTTCATTCCTTTTGAAAAACCTTTAACAGGATGACCTCTGCGTTCGTACAACTCGAATTTTTTCAGAAGGCTGGCGGCTCTTTCTGTTCTCTGCTTCTTGGAAACTCCGTATAACGCTCCAATCAGCATCAGGTTGTTCCATGCTGAAAGGTCTATGTATGCGTTTGCCATTTCAGGGACAATACCCATCAATTGCCTCGTTTTTAAGCCTTGTTTCAGAATGTCGTAACCGAATATGGACGCGGTTCCTTTGTCCGGCTTTATCACTCCTGTAAGCATTCTGATGGTGGTGGTTTTGCCGGCACCGTTGGGACCTAAGAAACCGAAAAGCTCGCCCTTCTTCACCTTAAATCCTATGCGGTCGACTGCTAGTAAGTCGCCAAAATGCTTCGTTAGGCTCGTGACCTCAACAGCGTTTTCAGTGTTCGTTGTTTGGCACCTCAGGCAGGTCTGTGAGAAGGTTGATTTTGATTTCTTTTGTTTTTAATTTCCAAACTTTTTCTGGGGCGCCGCCTCCGATTTCAAGGTACTCAGCTAATTCTATTATGCCTGCTTGCTCCATTTCGGAAAGGTGATAGTAAAGCCCTGATTTGGAGAGGCTTTCTCCAGCTTTTTTCAGTCCTTCGAAAATTTCATTGGTGCTTTTTGTTCCGTCGCCGATTAAGCGGATGATCGTCCATCTTGTGGGGCAATGTAATGCTCTGAAGTATCTGTGGAATTTGCTGGGTTCTTTTGCGTTGTAGCCCCTGCATCCTTTGCCACACATAAGTCGTTTACCTCTTGAATATCCGCTGCAGTATTATCAAAACTACTGTAATATTACAGCACTATTTAAGTTTTTCAGGGTTGCTTCCCTACATTCAGAAGGAATTACACGCTAACAGCAGTATTTCTCCCGTGATGGTCACCATTGACACCAAAGCGCGGTCTAATTTAATTGAGAAAAGAAATTTAGGGTTTTATGCGGGCAAAATCATTCCTAAGAAGCATAGACTAATCACCTGTCCTCATTGCCACAGAACCATTAAGGTAGATGAGTTTCGAGAACATTTCACCACCAATAGAGGAAAGAAAGCTCTAAATCCAACAAGACCTGTCAAAGCCAAAACAAACCATACTGATTCTTCGAAGACTAAACAATATAAAAGTCAGTCTCCTGTCCAGTTGCTTATTTGCAGAAGAGGTGTACAAAAAATGTAAGGAGCCTCTTATTTTTTGGAGACCAACTGAAAGCTCTTAAAGATGATAAGAGATAAGCTTCTTGAAAACAGAAGAGACCTCAATATTTTGAGAACAAAAAGGGACGTGATTTAAATCCGAGTAATTGCCGACCTTCATATTCACAGCAGGTTTAGCCGTGCTACAAGCCAGAGCATGAACATAACCGAGATAAGCCGTTTCGCAAAAATTAAGGGCTTGAATGTTGTGGGCACTGGCGACTTTACGCACCCAAAATGGTTCAGCGAATTAGCTAACGAACTGACAGAAGATTCGGACACCAGCCTGTACGCCTCCAAGGCGCATCCTGAGTCGCCTGTCCGTTACATGCTAACCTCGGAAGTCTGCACCATATACCCTGTTGACGGAAAATCCAAGAAGATACACCACGTCATCTTTACGCCCAGCCTAGAGACTGCCGCACAAATCAGTGACAGACTAGAACACTTTGGCAACCTAGATGCGGACGGCAGACCAATCCTGGACATGACCTCAGCGCAGCTTGTGGAGGAAGTCATGCAGGTTTCAGACCAGAACGAGGTGGTTCCCGCTCACGTTTGGACGCCATGGTTCAGCCTCTTCGGCGCCTTCAGCGGCTTCGACAAAATAGAGGACTGCTACGAGGACACGACAAAACACATTCACGCGCTGGAGACGGGACTCTCTTCAGACCCGCCCATGAACTGGAGACTAAGCAGCCTTGACAGGTTCACGCTGATTTCTAACAGCGACTGTCACAGCCACTGGCCCTGGAGAATCGGAAGAGAAGCCAACGTCTTCGAGCTGGACAGGCCGACATACATGGGGGTGGTTGATGCCATACGCAAAAAGGACCCCAAACGCTTCAAGTTTACTATAGAAACTAACCCCGCGTACGGCAAGTATCATTGGACTGGGCACAGAAACTGCAATGTCTCCTTGCCGCCCCAAGAAGCAGAAAAGTATGGTAACCGCTGTCCAGTTTGTGGCAGGAAACTTACCAGAGGGGTTGACCAGAGAATTGAGGAGCTGGCTGACCGCCCCGCCGACTACACGCCAGAAAATCCGATAGGCTACAAGCGGCTGCTGCCCCTCTCCGAAATCATCACCGCAGTCCTGGGAGTGAGCTATCAGGGCGCACAGAAAGTGTGGAACATCTACAATCCGCTCGTGAAAAGGTTCGGCGACGAATACACGGTACTCATTGACGCATCCAAACAGGAAATGAGCAAGATTGTTGACCCAAGTATTGCAGAAGCCATCATAAGGGTCAGAGAAGAAAAAGCACATGTGATACCCGGATACGACGGCGTCTATGGACAGCTCGTAATCTTCGACGAAAAACAGGAAGACACGGCTCCGCAGAAGCCTAAACAGAAAAGCATGGCAGACTTCATGTAACCTCTTGGTTCACCAACAGTTTTAAGACGGAACGAAAACCTTAATCGACATACAAAAGGGATGAGCACGTTTTGAAGGATATGCTGACGAAAGCTGTTAACTATGGCAGGAGCCTCGGCGCCGAATACGTTGAGGTTCGGGCACAAAACCTCTTCAAAACCCTCCTGACAACCAAGGACGGCATAGTCGAGGGCGCAAAAGAGGGAACCGAAAGCGGCGCAGGCGTCAGAGTTTTGGCGAAGGGGGCATGGGGCTTCGTGTCTCTTGGAAAACTGGAAACTAAACAGTTAACAGACGCTGTCGAGGAGGCGGTGAGGTTAGCGAAGGCGGCGGGCATCAGAGTGAAATCGCCTGTGAAGCTCGCTGACGTAAAAGCCATAGAAGACAGGGTGGCAGCTACTTCGAGGAAGAATCCGCAGAACGTTTCCATGGAAGAAAAAATCGATAACACCTTGGCGATGGATAAAACAATTTTTGGTTATGACAAGCGGATAAAAAGCTGCACCATCAGCTACTTGGATGTTACAGGAACAAACATTTTCGTCAACAGCGACGGCGCATGCATAGAACAGGACAAACTTTACGTCTGGTCGCGGGTTCTAGCGTCGGCAAGAGAAAATAGCGTCTACGCCTCCGCCAGAGAAGAGATAGGCTCCACATCCGGATACGAGGTCTTCGACACTGAAACCCCAGAGAAGGTGGGAGCCATGGTTGCCAAGCGGGTGATTGAGCAGCTGAAGGCTAAGACGCCGAAGGGCGGAAGCTTCCCAGCGGTGTTAGGTCCAAACGTTGTGGGCGTCTTCATCCATGAGGCTATGGGGCACTTGGCAGAGGCAGACCTCACCCTGTCCGGCTCCGCGCTCTACGACAAGCTTGGAAAACGGATAGGATCAGACTTGGTTACAGTCTATGATGACGGCACAGTTAAGGGCGCCTTCGGCTCCTTCAAGTATGACGACGAGGGAGTCAGAACCCAAAAAACAGCATTAATCACTAACGGAACCTTAACTGGGCTAATGCACGACCGCGAAACCGCACACAAACTAGACATGAAGCCCACAGGCAACGCCAGAGCAGAAGACTTCAGGTCTGAGCCCATCATCAGAATGCGTAACACGTACCTTGCAGCTGGAGACAGCAGCTTCGAGGAGCTGATTGAGGGCATCGATTTTGGTTACTACCTGAAGAGTTTCAGGGGTGGACAGGCGAACTTGGATGGAACGTTTCAGGTGGGAATACAGGAGGCGTATGAGATAGTTAAGGGCAGAGTGGGAGAGCCTGTGCGAAGCGCGTCGATAAGCGGGAACACTCTTGAGACGCTGCATAAGGTGGATGCGGTGGGCAGAGACTTTGAGTTGTGGCCTGGAAGATGCGGCAAGGGTCAGATTGCGTTCATCTGTGATGGGGGACCGCACATTAGGGTGGGAGAGGTGACTGTTGGTGGCGGAGCCTAAAATGCCAGAACTGATAGATTTTGGGAAGAGGGCAGTAGATTTTGCGCTTAGAAGCGGCGCCGAAGAGGCTGAAGCATATCTAAGCATGAGCATCGGCACCTCGATTGACATTGAGAGGGGACAAATCGTCAGAAGCGCCAAGAGCATGGATCAGGGTTTAGGAGTTAGGGCAGTTTACGGGAAGGCAGTCGGCTTCTCCTACACAAACACGTTAACACTCGAGAAAATAGAAGAGGCTGCGAAGAGAGCCTTCAAGGCGGCTAGAGCCAGCAGACCAGACAAGAACTGGCTCAAGTTACCCAGCCAAGGAAGCTTCTGTGAAACAAGAGGCACCTACGACAAAAAGATAGAGGGACTCTCCTCTGATGAGCTGGTGGAAACTGCGGCTACGATGCTGGAGGCTGTTGAAGCGTATGACCGGCGGGTTTTGGCGGTTGATGGGGGAGTGGGAGCATCCGTCTTTCACACTGCTGTCGTTAACTCGTGGGGCGTCGAAGCCATTGACAGGGGCACCGCTGTTGGATGCTCCATGGAGACCATAGCAAGGGATGGGGCGGATGTGACTCCGGCATGTTTCGAGGTGGATGCGGCGAGAGTCTACGCCATTGACGCTGAGGCTGTTGGAGCTGAGGCTGCGAGGCAGGCTGTTTCGTCTCTTGGAGCCAAAAAGATCGAGTCTGGAGCGTTTCCTGTGATTTTTGCTCAGGCTGCGCTTCGTCCTCTGCTCTCTTACACGTTGATTAATGCGGTTAAGGCGGATTATGTTCAGCGAGAAAGGTCTGCGCTCAAGGATAAGATTGGCGAAAAGGTTGCTTCAGAGCTTGTTACTGTATGTGATGATGGGCTTCTTGAGGGAGGATTGTCCACAAGAAAGTTTGATGATGAAGGTGTTCCATCCCAAAAAACTGTGGTCATCGACAGGGGCGTGCTGAAAAATTTCTTGTATGACAGCTACACGGCTAACAGGGCGGAAGTTGAGAGCACCGGCAACGCTTCAAGATCAGGACTTGTTCCGTACGCGTCTACGCCTGTATTGGAGGCAAGCAACTTCGTGTTCAAGGAGGGAAGCATGTCGGCTGAGGAGCTTGTGGGCGAGGTTGATGAGGGGCTGCTGGTTTATGGGGTTCAGGGTGCCCACAGCAGCAACGCGGAGAGCGGCGAGTTTTCTGTTGTGGCTACTCCGGTTTGGAAGATTGAGGGCGGAGAGGTGGCTTATGCTGTGCGGGGGGCGATGGTTGCTGGCGTGGTTTTTGATGTGTTAAGGAATGTTTCGGCTCTGGGCAGTAACGTTAGGAAGATGGGGCAGCTTGTTGCGCCATGGATTAGAGTAGAAAACGTCAGAGCAGTTGGAAGCAGATGAAACATTTTATTTGCCAGCGGGACTCAGGTCTTTACCATCGCCTAAAATGCGTAGACGCCTGCACAACAAATGTCATCAAACCAAAAATCCCCTAACTTTGAGGGTCTGTTTATGGATGTAGTGAACCAGGTTAGGCAAGAACTGCAGGAGAAGGTCGATCCGAATACGAGGGAGTATTCAGGCGCGTTTTTTAAGGAAGAAATCAAGTCTGTCGGCGTTAAGATTACTGTGGTAACAAAGATTGCTGAAAGGCTGTTCAAACAAATCGAGCATTTAGGTAAGGACGCCATTTTTGGGTTTTGCGAAGAACTGCTGAAGTCTGGATACGTTGAAGAGGCGTTTGTTGCATACAAGTGGTCAGACAGTCTGCATGACAGGTATGAACCAGAAGATTTCGAGGTTTTTGAGCATTGGCTAAACACGTATGTGAGCAACTGGGCAGAATGCGACACACTATGCAACCACACGGTAGGCACCTTTGTAGAAAAGTATCCACAGCATGTTGAAAAGTTGAAGGAGTGGACGCAGTCACAGAACAGGTGGCTTAAGAGGGGCGCGGCGGTAACGTTGATTTTGCCTGCCAGAAAGGGGCTGTTCCTAGATGACGTTTTGGAGATTGCGGACAAGCTGCTGCTTGACGGGGACGATTTGGTTCAGAAAGGGTACGGGTGGATGCTGAAAGAAGCAAGCAAACAGCATCAGCAACAAGTGTTCGAATACATCATCAAAAACAAGGAGACAATGCCACGGACAGCACTAAGGTACGCCATCGAAAAAATGCCGCCGGACCTGCGAAAAGAGGCAATGATGAAGTAGTTTTCAGGTTTGGTGGATACAAAAGCATCAACAGAATGTCTTGTTGGCGGCTATTTTCCCATCATGAAGAGAGCCATTTCGATGTCTGCTATGCTGAAGGGGTAGCCTTCGCTGTGCAGGTAGTCTCGGATGACTTCCAGAGTCCAGATTAGGCGCTGATAGTTTTCGCCCCACCTTTCATCGGAGCAGATGTCTCCGGGCTTTTTGGGTCCTGCAGGGCATTTGAGAACAGGCTTTTCAGCGAACTGCAAAGTTTTCAGGGCGTTCCCAACTCGGCTGTCGTAGATGCAGAATCGTTCTTTATCTAAGAGTGCAATAATTTTTGATGCCTGAGAAATTCCGACCCCTTTAATTGCCAACAACCCTTCAACTGCCTCAGACACCTTGCCTTCGTCAACATAATCGAATACTTTACGGGTTATTTCTAGAACTTTTTGTTCGTCACGCAGAGGAAACTTGCCAAAGCCGCCCCAAGACATTATCAAGTCAAGGGTCACAAGGTCGATTCCGCCAGAGTTTTGGCTCCGAGAAAAGGTTATGGACTCCGTTATCTCGTTGCGTTCCGCCAAACAGACTTGAGGCTGCTTATCATTCCACGAATAGCCTTTTCTGGCTTCGATAAGCCGTAGTTTGTTGGCTTTCGCCCAATCCAAAATAACCTGCTTATGCTTTCTCAAAAACTGGTCTCGGTCAAGCCGTGTTTCTTCTGTTGTGGATTTCTTATCTTTCAACTCAAGTTTACCTTCTGTTTCCACATCTAAAACCAGTAATACCGAGGGATTAATACTTTGTTTTTGTGCAGATTCCTTCCAGACAGTAGACGGATAGTTTCTGTTTTTCTGGACATTTGCTTTCCAAGTCACATTTTGGGCACAACAAAGAAACATCAGAAACATTCAATGTTCCGTTGCCTTCATGTATAGAGTAGACCAGCTTGAGGTATTTCCCTTCAGCTATTCGTGGAATCTTGTTTCTGTTTTTGAGTCCAACCCACTCATAAAGCCGCCTGTCTCCTTTCGAACAGTTACAGGTTCTGCAAACAAAAACCGCATTGTCTGCAGTGTCGGGACCGCCTCTTGAACGGGGCAAAATATGCTCCAAAGTCAAATCGACCTTTCTTCCGCAATAGATACAGACATCAGGCTGTTCCCGCTCTTTGACATATTCTCTGATTGAGGTGGACCAGTTGATTTCTCCAGAAACCAGCTTCTTGAAACGGTTCATAATGAATCCGTACTGGTTCTTGCCGTATCCTGCTGACTCAGAAATTATCTTCGCATACTGCCAGAAAATCAAGTCCTCAATAGTCTTCACAGCACGAGGAGGCAAACCAAAGACCAAAATAACATGGATTCGAAGCACTATTAGCTTTTACGACACCCAAATCTGGATAATTGGATGGCGCGGGGTGCGGGATTCGAACCCGCGTGGCCCTATGGACCACAGACTTAGCAGGCCTGCTCCCTACCAGGCTAGGAGAACCCCGCACAGGATATTTTGTTGTGGAACGTAACCTAAAAAAAGTATCTATCAAAACCCTGAACCAAGTTTTTATAAAACAGTTGCATTCCATACTGTTGGAAGAGGGCCGGTCGTCTAGTTGGTTAGGATGCAGCCCTTACGCGGCTGAGGTCGCCGGTTCAAATCCGGTCCGGCCCACCACTCCAAAAACAGGTTTCTGCAATCATATTAGGAGCCTAATAGCAGAAGATTGTTGAAAACAGTCTTTTTTCTCTGGAAAACCGCGCAAACAAAAAATGTGTGCCATTTTCCGCTTCATTCTAATCAGCCAAATGCATTGTGGTTGTTCGGATTCTGAGTTAGCAATGTTCTCAATTCATAACAAGGGTTCACAAAGATTATAGCATCCGACAGCAATTCTGGGAGAGCATGCGAGAAGTCAATCTGTGGGTGAATAGGAGAATAGCGTATGGTGAATCCTGCCGCGGAGCCGTTACCCAAGGGCAACATAGCCTCAACTGAAGAGGAGCTTATTCATGCATTATATGTGGACGACGAAACTGGCTTGCTGAAAGCCGCAAAAACAATTCTGGAAATGCAAGGAGCATTCCATGTGGAAACTGTTTCGTCTGTTGAAGAAGCCCTGAAAAGAATGGGAGAAAAAACGTTTGACGTGATCATTTCTGACTACATCATGCCAAGAAAAGACGGGCTAGAGTTTTTGAGGGAACTAAGAGAAAGCGGAAACAACATCCCGTTTATCCTCTTCACAGGAAAAGGCAGAGAAATAGTTGCCATCAAAGCATTGAATTTGGGCGCCGACCAGTACGTCAACAAAATCGGCTATCCAGAAGCGGTTTACAGTGAACTTTCACATGGCATCCGCACGGTTGTGAAAGGCAAGAAAGCGGAAGAGGCGCTGAAGGACATCGAAAAAGAGAAAAGTGCAGTTCTTGATAGCATGTCCGAGCTTGTTATTCATCAGGACCTGAAACACAGAATCTTGTGGACGAACAGCAAAGCTGCTGAATCTGTTAATATTAAAGTTGAACAAGTTAAGGGTCGCTACTGCCATGAGCTATGGGGAGGAAGTGCCAAACCATGTATTGGCTGTCCCATTGAGGAGGCTATAAAGACTGGTCAACCACAGCAGGGAGAAATCACTACGCCAGATGGCAGAGTCTGGTTTATTAACGGTTCTCCAATTAAAGACGCGAAGGGCAAGATAACAAGTATTGTGGAAGTCGTAACAAACATTACTGAACAAAAGAGTGCAGAAGAAGAGGTTAGAAAAAGCGAGGCAAGATATCGAGGTCTTGTCGAAAACATAGGCAACGGAATAGCCACCACAGAATTGGAGGGCAGAATTACTTTTGTCAATCAGGCGCTCTGCGAAATGATTGGTTACTCTGAAAAGGAGTTGATCGGCAAACCGTTTGCTGACTTTCTTCATCCAAACGACAAAAAAAGGATGCTACAACTATTTTCGGACAGCGGGAAAGACCCGAACAGAAAGCTTTCCGTAGAATTCCGAGTACTCCACAAGAAAGGACATATTATCCATATGTGTTCCAGCCCCAACGCCACCATACACAACAATAAGATAGTTGGATTCAACGCTATCCTCTCTGACGTCACTGAACACAAGAAAGCTGAAGAAGCCCTTCAGGAGGCTGAGGAAAAATATCGAAGAGTGGTTGAGCAGGCCCCTGACAGCATAATGATTTTTGACCTGAATGGCGTGGTTACGTCATGCAACGATGCTTCAGTAGCAATGTCGGGGCATTCTAAAGATGAATTTATTGGAAAACACTTTTCAGAATTGAAGTCCTTAAGTGAGGGGGATATCCAAAAATTCCTGAAATTGCTTGATTCTCTTTTAGAAGGAAAAGCGCCGGAACCGTTTGAGATTGCTTACATAAATGAAGATGGAACTTCCGCTTTTGGTGAAGTCCACATAAGTTCGATGAAAGAAGGGGAAAGGGTAACGGGTTTTCAGGCAATAATGAGAGACATCACTGAACACAAGAAAGCTGAAGAGAAGCTACGGGAGAGTGAAGAAAAATTCAGGAACCTTGCGGAAAAGTCGCCGAACATGATTTTCATCAACAAAAGAGGCAGAGTAGTGTATGCCAACAAGAGATGCGAAGAGATTATGGGATACACGAAGGAGGAGTTTTACTCTCCTGAATTCAACTTCTTTACCTTAATTGCCCCAGAGTCTATGGAGTTGCTGAAATCAAGTTACAGCAACCATTTGAACGGCGATGAGATTCACCCTTACGAATACACCATCATCACAAAAGAAGGAAAGAGAATAGACGCTATACTCACGTCAAAATTGATAAATTATGAGCGAGAGACAGCAATCCTTGGAATAATAACCGACATCACTGAACGCAAACAGATAGAAAAGCAACTCAAGGAGTCTGAAGAGAAATACAGGAAGCAGTTTGAGGAGTCACTTGATGCCATCTTTTTGGGTGACGCCAAAACAGGCGAAATAGTTGACTGTAACCCTGCAGCCACAAAACTGGTTGGCAGAAAAAAATCGGAGCTGATTGGTAAGCATCAGCGGATACTCCACCCTCCCGAATCGGTCGAAGGCGAATTCAGCACAACTTTCGAACAGCACCGCACAGAAAAAGAATCGCAAGCTCTGGAGGACCAAATCATCACTAAGGACGGAAAAATCAGGGATGTTATGATCAACTCCACGATCTTTGAAGTAGAAGGCAGAAAATTGCTTCAAGGCACCTTCCATGACATCACCGAACGCAAGAAAGTGGAGGCAGAACTAAGACGCGAAAAAGAGCTGATGGAATGGGTTACAGCAAACAACGCTGCCGCACTTGTAATCATTTCTGAAGATTTCCGCATTTTGTGGGCAAATCGGCTTCTCACAGAATTTTTGGGGGACATAAAAGGAAAGGTCTGCTACTCCACACTCAATAATCTAACTGATGTTTGCCCCGGCTGCGGCGTTAAACAAATCCTTGAAACTGGGAAGAATAAAGTTGTTCATGAACAGGTAGTATCGGGAGTTAACGGTCAAAAAGTTTGGCTGGAAATTACTGCTATTCCAATCAGAGACAAAAAGGGTAACCTAATAGCAGTATCGGAGATGGCTATAGATGTGACTGACCGCAAGAAGGCTAAGGAGGCGCTGATGCGAAGTGAGAAGCGCTTTAGAGAGTTGAGTGAATTACTTCCTGAAGTTATTTTTGAAACCGATTTCAATGGGGTGCTTACATTCGTGAACAAAGCCGCATTTGAGCGGTTTGGTTATTCTCATGAAGAGTTTAAAACTGGTTTGCATGTTCTTCAGATGGTAGTTCCAGAGGAAAGAAAAAGAGCCAAAGAAAATATTGAGTGGGTATTACGTGGAGAAAAGCTAGGTCCTAACGAATATATGGGAATGAGAAAAGATGGCACCACATTTCCATTCATCATAACTTCTACTCCTGTTATCCATGAAAACAAACTTGTGGGTATACGAGGAATAATTGTTGACATCACTGAGCGCAAGAAGGCTGAGGAGGCGCTGAGAAGTAGTGAAAAGAAGTATAGAGAATTGCTCAACGGAATGAATGACACGGCTTGGGTTATCGATTTTGATTGTAACATCATTGATGTGAATGATGCTGCTGTTGAGGTTATGGGCTATTCCAGAGAAGAACTGCTTTCCATGGGGCTTACAGACATTGACTCTAATCTAAATCCAGAAGAAATCAAAGACCTTGTTGAGGGCATGCCTGCTGATGAAATACAGGTTTTCGAAACAGTGCACACCACCAAAACTGGAAAAAAAATTCCAGTCGAGATATCATCCAGTCTTGTGACTTACCGGGGAAAACGTGCAATCTTGAGTATCGCAAGGGACATCACTGAACGGAAGAGAGCCGAAGAAAAGCTGGAGCAGATGATGGACAATCTTGTGGCAATCAATGAGAAGCTGGGCGTTATTGGCAAGTTGACCAGGCACGATGTCCGAAACAAGCTCGCAGTAATCGCAAACAACGCTTACCTTGCTAGACAGACGCTGGCAAGCAACCCTGACGCTTTAGAGTATTTGGGGGACATCGAATCAGCCATTGATCAGATGGAGGAAATTTTTGATTTCGCAAGAAACTACGAGATGCTGGGCGTAGAAGACCTGTCATACATTGATGTGGAGAAGAACGTTGACGAGGCAGCAGTACTGTTTTCAGAATTCGCTAATGTAAAGCTTGTGAACGAGTGCCAGAACTTGACAGTGATGGCTGATTCGCTGCTGAGACAAGTATTCTATAATCTGATTGATAACACTTTGAAGTATGGAGAAAAGGTTAGCCAAATCCGAGTATACTGCCAAGAGGAGGAGAATCAGCTGAAGCTGGTTTATGAGGATGACGGCGTTGGCATCCAAGAGACCGAAAAAGAGAAGATTTTCAAGGAAGGCTACGGGAAGGGCACAGGCTACGGCTTATATTTGATAAGAAAAATCTGCGAAAACTACGGCTGGACAATCCAAGAAACAGGCGTACCCGGCAAAGGCGCCCAATTTACCATGACGATACCAAGAATAAGCAGAAGCGGAAAAATGGGTTACATAATCACTTATGTCTGGTAAAATAATGTTTTACTGCAAAAAATTTATGTGACCAGTTTCACGCCCTCGGCGACAGCGTCAACTCTCTTCAGATTATTAAGCAAAACATTGAGTCGGTAGCTGCTTGTGCCTATTTTAATCAATTCCTTTACTATATAATCGGGGCGAACAAAAAACCGCTGATAAGCATCATGGATCATCTGCTCAATCTCTTGGCGGGGCACCGCGTCAGGCGAGACCTCAGAAACCATGACCCCGGTTTCCCAGTGTTTCTCTTCATCCAAGATTCCCTGCATTTTGAGTTCCTCCCAGATGTCGGTTCCTGGGAAAGTGGCTAGAATGTTGAATTGGGGAATGTCTACATGAATTTTCTGCGCAAAAGTTAGGGTGTGCTGAATTTCCTGTCTTGTTTCGTTGGGCGCACCCAAAATAAACGATGCCACTATCACGTCTATGCCCGCTTTCCGTGCGTTTCTGGTTGCATCCTCTGCCTGTTTTGGGGTTGTCCGTTT
>Ga0307424_1000409_pt1 | contig 22931 bp, 22 predicted proteins | sample SalMarWE160320MG_FD_202157 | JGI IMG/M metagenome (GOLD analysis project Ga0307424, IMG submission 202157) | Salt marsh sediment microbial communities from the Plum Island Ecosystem LTER, Massachusetts, United States - WE1603-20 | ecosystem: Environmental > Aquatic > Marine > Intertidal zone >... | reverse complement strand
GCCTCCGGGCTTCGTGCAGTGGTTTTTGCGCACCACCCGCGATCACTCGGTGGCCCTGGCCTCCCGGGGGATCGTGGTGCCGAAGCTGGGGGACGACGAGGTCCTGGGGGAGGGCGCCGAGCACTACGCGGAGATGTGTGTCACCTGTCATGGGGCGCCGGGGGTGGACCGGGGGGAGATCGGGCAGGGGCTGGATCCGCGGCCTCCCCGGCTCGACCGGGGCCCGGCCATATCGGACCGGGAGGCGGCGGAGACGTTCTGGATCGTCAAGCACGGGATCCAGATGACCGGCATGCCCGCCTTCGGGAAGACCCACGACGACGAGAAGATCTGGGCCATCACTGCCTTCGTCCGCCGCCTGCACGGAATGTCACCGGAGGAGTACGCGCGGTTGGCCGGTGGGGAGTCCCGCGGCTCGGAGTAGCGCACCCGGCTCCGGCATCGGTCGCGCCTCGCGTCGAGTGCGGAACCTTTCGTTCCCCCCGAATGCCCGGGTTTTCGCCGCGTTAGCGTGCGTCCGCGCGCCGAAGTCTACAGCGGGATGTTCCCGTGCTTCTTGGCCGGCAGGGTCTGGCGCTTGTTGCCCAGGGCGTGGAGGGCGCGGATGAGGGCGGGGCGGGTCTCCCGGGGGTCGATCACGTCGTCCAGGTAGCCCAGTTCGGCGGCCACGTAGGGGTTGGCGAACTTGGCGTTGTACTCCTCGACCAGTTGCTTCCGGGTCGCCTCGGGGTCCTTGGCGGCGGCGATCTCCCGCCGGTAGAGGATGTTCACCGCGCCGTCGGCGCCCATCACCGCGAGTTCCGCGGTGGGCCAGGCCACGTTGTAGTCCCCGCGGATGTGCTTCGACGACATGACGTCATAGGCGCCGCCGTAGGCCTTCCGCAGGACCACGGTCAGCTTGGGCACGGTGGCCTCGGAGTAGGCGTACAGCAGCTTGGCCCCGTTGGTGATGATGGCGTTCCACTCCTGGTCCGTCCCCGGCAGGAAGCCGGGCACGTCCTCGAAGGTGACCAGCGGGATGTTGAAAGCGTCGCAGAAGCGGACGAAGCGCGCTCCCTTCACCGACGAATCGATGTCCAGCACTCCGGCCAGGAACCGGGGCTGGTTGGCCACCACCCCCACCGGAAACCCGCCCAGGCGGGCGAACCCCACCACGATGTTCCGGGCGAAGTGCTCGTGCACCTCCAGGAAGGCGCCGTCGTCCACCACGCGGCGGATCACGTCGGTGACGTCGTAGGGCTTGTTGGATTCCTCGGGGACCAGGCCGGCCAGCTCCTCGTCCATCCGGTCGGGAGAATCGGTGGGCTCGCGGAAGGGGGGATCGTCCACGTTGTTCTGGGGAATATAGGAGAGGAGTTCGCGGATGAGCCGCAACGTGTCCCGGTCGTCGGCGCCGGCGAAGTGGGCCACCCCGCTCTTGGTGTTGTGGGTCATGGCCCCGCCCAGCTCCTCGTGGGTCACCTCTTCCTTGGTCACGCTCTTGATCACGTCGGGGCCGGTCACGAACATCTGGCTCGTGCCCTGGGTCATGATGATGAAGTCGGTGATGGCCGGAGAGTAGACCGCGCCCCCGGCGCAGGGGCCCATGATGGCCGAGATCTGGGGCACCACCCCGCTGGCCAGGGTGTTGCGGAGGAAGATGTCGGCGTAGCCACCCAGGCTGGCCACCCCCTCCTGGATCCGGGCCCCGCCCGAGTCGTTGAGGCCGATCAGCGGGCAACCGTTCTGCATGGCCTGGTCCATGACGTTGCAGATCTTGCGGGCGTTGGCCGCGGAGAGGGTGCCCCCGAAGACGGTGAAGTCCTGGGCGAAGACGTAGACCATGCGCCCGTCGATCTGCCCCATCCCCGCCACGACCCCGTCCCCGGTGACCTTGCGCTTCTCCATGCCGAAGTCGGTGCAATTGTGGGTCACGAAGACCCCGAGTTCCTGGAAGGTCCCCCGGTCCAGGAGCAGCTCGATCCGCTCCCGGGCGGTGAGCTTCCCCTGGGCGTGGAGCTTCTCGATCCGCTCCGGGCCGCCTCCCTCCAGCGCCTGGGCGCGGCGGCGTTCCAGCTCCTCTAGACGGTCTTTGGCGCTCATGGGGTCTCCAGCCGGCTCGTGCACCTGAATCTCTTGTCCGGGCGACAATTACGCGAATCCTAGACCCGCCGCCGGACGGGGTCAACGGCGGCCCGCCACGCTCGCCGGCCCCCCCCGCTTGACGCCGCACACGGCCGCTTCCTAGCATGCGTAGCCGGCTTCGCGCCGCTCGTCCGTCTTCGGGAACGGCCCGCGCCGGTTCACCCTCAACGCTCCGGAGGCATCGCGTGTCCAGCTCCAACCGTGTCGCCATCGTGGGGGCCAAGCGGACCCCCATCGGCAAGTTCCTGGGAGGCTTCGCCGAGGTTCCCGCCGTCGATCTCGGCGTTCACGCCGCCCGGGCCGCCCTGGAGCACGCGGGGGTGGCCCCGGAGGACGTCCAGGAGACCCTCTTCGGACACGGCCGCCAGGCCGGCTGTGGGCCCAACCCGGCCCGCCAGGTCGCCTTCCGGACCGGGGTGCCCAACGAGTCCCCGGCCATGACCCTGAACCAGGCCTGCGCCAGCGGGCTCCAGGTGCTCATGCTGGCCCGGGACCGGATCCGCCTGGGCCAGGCTTCGGTGATCCTGGCCGGAGGCATGGAAAACATGACCCGGGTGCCCTACTTCCTGCCCCGGGCCCGTATGGGCTACCGGCTGGGCAACGACCGGCTGGTGGACGGCATGTACAAGGACGGCTTCGACTGCCCCCTGGCCGAACAGGTGATGGGAGAGACGGCCGAGACCCTGGCCGTCCAGTACGAGATCTCCCGGGCCGAGCAGGACGCCTACGCCGCCCGCAGCCAGCAGCGCGCGGAGGCGGCCCGGAAGGCCGGACGGTTCACCGGTGAGATCGCCCCCATGCGGGTGGCCGGCCGGAAGGGCGAGGTGGAGATCACCCGGGACGAGCACCCCCGGGACGGGGTCACCGCGGAGTCTCTGGCCAAGCTCCCCCCGGTCTTCTCCCGCCAGGGGACGGTCACCGCCGGCAACTCCTCCGGCATCACCGACGGCGCCGCCGCCCTGGTGGTGGTCTCGGAGGAGGAAGTGACGCGGCGCGGCCTCACCCCTCTGGCCTGGCTGGAGGACGGGGCCACGGTGGGGGTGGATCCCCGGATCATGGGCATCGGGCCGGTGCCCGCGGTCCGGAAGCTGGAATCGCAGACCGGGCGCGGGCTGGACGCCTACGACCTGGTGGAGCTGAATGAGGCCTTCGCGGCCCAGGTCCTGGCCGTGGACCGCGAGCTGCATCTGGATCCCGAGCGGCTGAACGTCAACGGCGGCGCCATCGCCCTGGGGCACCCGATCGGGGCCACCGGGGCCCGCATCGCGGTCACCCTGCTCCACGAGATGATCCGCCGGGACGCGGCCCGGGGGCTGGCCACCCTGTGCGTCTCCGGGGGGCTGGGCATGGCCGTCTCCTTCCTCCGGGAGGCCTGACCGCCTCCTCCAGTTGCTTCATAACTCCCGATATACGAGTCGACTAGTCGGATTTTTGAGGATTGGGGCTTGCCACGGACCACCGGGTTCGTGTACTCGTAAAGCCGATCCGGCTCGGGTGAGTCGGGGAGACAGGGTGTTCTGTCCCCCGGCCGGTCACTCGAGCGGAAGGCCGGGACACCCCGTTCCGGCGTGGCCTCGCGCGGCGAGGCAGCATAAAGGAGGGTACAACTCATGAAGAAGGTTCTCTTCTTCGCCGCAGTGCTGTGTCTGGTCGCGACGACGGCCATGGCCGGCGATATGACCAAGCGTCTCGGTCTCGGGTTCGTTCACTGGGATGCCCCCGTGGGCGGCCGGTACATGTTCAGTGAGAAGGTCGGCCTCGACGTCGGCCTGGGCCTGAATGTGAACGGCTACGACAACGGAGACGGCACGACCAGCAACCTCACCGACTGGCGGGTGATGGTCAACGTGCCGATCAACATCCACCGCGTGGCCGACCGGGTGAACTTCAACTTCCTTCCCGGGGTCGAGTACTACAACAACGACAATGGGGACGCCGGTGATGCCGATACCTATATCGACATCATGGGAGCGCTTGAGTTCGAGGTCTTCGTGACCCCGGACTTCTCGGTGAGCGCCTCGCACGGGATCCTCATCTCCCTGTACAGTCCGGGTGACCCCAACGCGGAGAACACGACCGATATCAGTCTGTTCGGGAACAACGTCACCGAGTTCGGGTTCCACTACTACCTCCCCGGCGGCGAATAGACCGCCACCGGAGAGCCAGCGCAGAACGACCGAGGGCCCGGCGGGTGTTCCCGCCGGGCCCGTCCATGAAGGCTCCGTTCCCCGCCGCGTGGCCCCAGCGCCGGCCCTGAACCCGGCCCAGTTCCGGCCCTGCCCCGGTCCCTAACCCGGCCCCCTACTCCTCCTTCACCACGTTCGGCGGCTCCATCCGGCCCAGGTTCCGGAGGTTCCGGGTCACGCGCCGGGCCAGGAGGCCGGTCATGCCCAGGGCGCCGGCGATGCCGACCAGGTCGAACACGGTCATCCCCAGCCCGAAGAAGTTGAACGGCAGCCCGCGGGCCCAGAGGGCGGTCAGGTTGAGGGCGATGAGCAGGATCCGGGCCTCGGTGGGGCCGACGATCCCGTACCCGTAGCGGAACTCGCCGAACACGTAGGTCTCGAGGTAGACGTTGATGGAGAGCACCAGGTAGGCGACCACGATGGCCAGGGACACGGCCAGGAGCATGTAGGGCGAGAGGCCGAGTCCCAGCCCCACCGCGAAGGTGGCGTAGGCGTCGGAGAGGTGGTCCAGGTAGAAGCCGTAGCGGGGACGCTGGATCCGCCGCACCCGGGCCAGGGTGCCGTCCAGGCTGTCGGCCAGCCAGTGGACCACGATGGCCGCGTTGGCCGCCCAGAGCCAGGCCGGATCCCGGTTGGAGGCCAGGTAGGCCACCGCCATCCCGGTGGCGGCCAGGAGCCCGAGTACGGTCAGGTGGTCGGGGAGCACCCATCCCGGGAGCCGGGCGGCCAGCCGGGGCAGGAACCACTGCTCGAACCGGGCGGTGACGAACTTGGCCGTCCGCTGGTGCTGGGCTTTCTGCTCCATGCCCCGTTTATACCCCGAGCCGGGGACGGGCGTCGCCCCCGACCGACGTCCCGGGGAACGCACCCACCCGGTCCTCCGGCGAACGCCGTCCGGGCGGACGCCCCCCATCCCCCGGGAGGCCCGGCCGCAACCGTCTAGTGGAGCTTGAACTCGAAGGCGAGCAGGGTCTGGAAGGGGACGGGGAGCCCTTGCTGCCGGGCCGGCTGGAACAGGAACCCCGCAGCCGCCTCCAGCGCGGCCCGCTCCAGGGCCTCGATCGTGTCCGAGGCCTGCACGCGGGTGTCGACCACCCGGCCCTGGGCGTCCACCCGCACCAGGACCTGCACCGTTCCCTCGGCGCCCGCTTCCCGGGCCAGAGAGGGGTACTTGGGGAGGACCTGTTTCAGGACGACCGGGTTCCGCTCGTTCACCCAGATCACGGGGTTCCCGGTCCCCGTGCCGGGAAGCACCGCCGGACCGGCCCCGGGACCCACGGCGAGCTCCGGCAGGGCCGGCTTCTCGGCCAGCTCGGGCACCGTGGCCGGATCCCAGGCCACGGGAACGGCGGGATGCGCCACCTCCTGGGGGGGCTCGATCACCTGGATCTCGGGTTCGGGCTCGGCCACGTCCACCCCGACGAAGGCGTCGGCGCGGGGAAGCCGGTACGGCTCGATGGCGTGGGGCGGGGCCAGGAAGATGAGCGCCAGGTGGAGGACCAGCCCGGTGAGCAGGGCGAGCTCCAGAACACGGGGATAGTCGGCTTTGAGCGCCGCGTGGGCGGCATGCGCGGGAACCAGAGTGGCCATGATGGCGCCTCCCAGTGGTTCTCCGTCCCCGGCATCCGAACTCGAGCGAACCGCGGTCGCCGCGGCCACGGCCCGACGAGGCTAACGACCGCCGCGACGCCAAACCGACGAAGCTGACGACCGACGAGGCATTGAGCCGGCACCGCCAGCGACCGCCGCGGGCAAAAAATTTGGGGCACCCGGCTCTCGGGTGCCCCCGGCGTCCGCAAGAGCGGGCTTGTCGTACTCTTGCGACGCGCGATCCCCCCCTCAGGGATATGGTTGGTTCCCTGCCGCCAGCCGCCCTGGAACGAGCCAGACCTTCATGGGAGGCATCCCCAGGCCGAGCGGGCGTTTCTTTTTGCAATCCCTTGCGGGCGACTCATCGTGGCCGCAGGGAACCAGACTGCGGGCCCCGTGCCGGGCTGCGGCCCGGGACCAAAACCGGTTCCAACCCCTCGAGAGAAGCCGCGTGGGTGGCTCGCCAGTGGCTGCCTCATCACCGAACGAGCCACCCTGCCGGGGTTGGAGAGTAGCGTTCGCGGCTGTTTTTGGTGCTTGAAGCTGATTCCCCCTTCCGAGAGTCTCGCTGCTTCGTCCTCCCTAATACGCAACCCTCGTGCCACTTTCCACGGGGGGCATGCATTCAGCCTAGGTCCTTCCATTGCAACGAAGTAGCTGCAAGCGACCCGGACCCGCCCGTGGCACCTTCGCGGCCCCCGGGTGGATACCTGACTCCCGCTCTCGGCCCCTGGATTCCAAGTCGTTCCCCGACAACTCCTTGGCCCTGGATAGCAACTACCCTCCTGGGGACCCGGGCAGGACCCCCGTAGACACCTGGACGTCGAGCAGATCGACCCTGGCCCGGGTTCCCCCTCCGGGATAGGATTCTGCCGGAGGAAGCCGCATTCATGGCCGATTGGGACGAACTCTTCCGCGATCCGAAGCACGTCCTGGCGCGGCCGGACCCCCTGGCCGAGGCGCTGGCCGCGGACCTGAGCCCCGGAGCCCGGGTTCTGGACCTGGGCTCGGGAGGAGGGCGGCACCTGGCCACCCTGGCCGCAGCCGGGCACCGGGCGGTGGGCCTGGACCTCTCCTGCCGGGGGCTCCGGGTGGGCCGCGACCGCCCCGGCGGCCCGGGGACGGCGGCCGGCCTGGTCCGGGCCGATTTCCGCTCGCCCCTGCCCTTTCCGGACGCGGCCTTCGACGCTGTCCTCTCGATCAAGGTGCTGAACCACGCCGCTCCGGAGGAGGCCCGCTTGGCCTTCGCCGAGGCGGCCCGGGTGACCCGCCCGGGGGGACGCTTCTACGGCGTCGTCATCTCCACCGCGGACGCCCGGTACGGGGACGGCCGGGAGGTGGCCCCGGACACCTTCGTCCACGACCGCCCCCCGGAAGCGGGGGTGGTCCACCATTACTTCAGGCGGAACGAACTCCAGGAACTCCTTACGGGCTTCCGGCGGGTCCTCGTGGAGCCGATCGAGCGCCGGATCGGCCCCGAGGAACCGATCTTCGGCCAGTACGACTTTCGATCCGGGGTGGAGCCGATCCTCCGCCACTGGACCTTTCGGGCCCTGAATCATGTTTCAACTTGAGACGTTGTTTCAAAATAGGACGCGCGATTGTGTCATGTTGAGACAGTCCGGCACGAAAAGGCCGGGTGTTGAAAAATAGAACAGGCCCCTTTAGACGTGGAACTCATTGTGATACAGTGAATTGCTGGCGTCGAACCGACTTGTTCGGGAATCTGGCATGCCATCTGCTGATAGTAATGGTCGACCGCCTGAATTGATGAAGTCGAGGCGGCGACTCGAAAACAATTGTCGGCGGGGGGTCCAGCCGGACCCCTCGCATGAACTCAGGGAGGTTTGAGACCATGACACTCGTGAGATGGAAACCCCTTTCGGACCTTCCCGCGTACCACGACGACGTGAACCAGCTCTTCGACGAGCTGTGGCGTCGGTCGCGGACCGGCGAAGGCCGTGGCTGGTACCCGGCGGTGGATCTCTCGGAGTCCGAGGGCGAGTTCAAGCTCGTGGCCGAACTCCCGGGGATGACCAAGGACAGCGTGAAGATCACGCTCAACGACAACGTGGTCACCCTGCGGGGTGAGAAGAAGGCGGAGTCCGAGTCCAAGAAGGGCTCCTGGCACCACGTGGAACGCGTGTTCGGGACCTTCGAACGGTCCTTCCAGCTGACCGCCCCCGTGGACCGGGCCGGGGTCAAGGCGCGCTTCGAGAGCGGGGTGCTCACCGTGCTCCTGCCCAAGTCCGAGGAGTCCCGCCCGCGGGAGATCAACATCGACTAAGTCGTGACGCGGGGCCGGCCCGGCCCCGCGCCGTTCGTTCACGGCGGGCAGTCCCGTGGAGTTCCCGCGGGCCGGCCCGCCTTTCATTGGAAGAGGGAAGGTGATCCTGATGGGAAAAATCATCGGTATCGATCTCGGCACCACCAACTCCTGCGTCGCCGTCATGGAGGGTGGAGAGCCGGTCGTCATCCCCAATTCGGAGGGTGGGAGAACCACCCCCTCGGTGGTGGCGTTCACCAAGAAGGGCGAACGCCTGGTCGGACAGGTGGCCAAGCGGCAGGCGATCACCAACCCCACCAACACCATCTTCAGCATCAAGCGCTTCATGGGACGCGCCTATGACGAGGTCAAGGGCGAGTCCTCCATGGTGCCCTACGAGATCGTCCCCCACGGGAGCGGGCAGGTCTCGGTCAAGGCCCTGGACAAGGACTACACGCCGCCCGAGATCTCGGCCATGGTGCTCCAGAAGATGAAGCAGACGGCCGAGGACTACCTGGGCCAGCCGGTGACCGAGGCCATCGTCACCGTGCCCGCCTACTTCAACGACAGCCAGCGGCAGGCCACCAAGGACGCGGGCCGGATCGCCGGCCTGGACGTCAAGCGCATCATCAACGAGCCGACTGCGGCCGCCCTGGCCTACGGCCTGGACCGCAAGAAGGACGAGAAGATCGCGGTCTATGACCTGGGCGGCGGGACCTTCGACATCTCCATCCTGGAGATCGGGGACGGTGTGTTCGAGGTGAAGTCGACCAACGGCGACACCCACCTGGGCGGGGACGACTTCGACCAGAAGGTCATCGAGTGGCTGGTGGCCGAGTTCAAGAAGCAGGAAGGCATCGACCTGAGCCAGGACGCCATGGCCCTGCAGCGTCTCAAGGAGGCGGCGGAGAAGGCCAAGATGGAACTCTCCACCACCCAGGAGACGGAGATCAACCTGCCCTTCATCACCGCGGACCAGAACGGCCCCAAGCACCTGAACCTGGGCCTTTCCCGGTCCAAGTTCGAGCAGCTGGTGGACGACCTGATCCAGCGCACGGTGGCCCCCTGCAAGAAGGCCCTGGCCGACGCCGGGCTGAAGCCGGGCGAGGTGGACGAGGTGGTGCTGGTGGGCGGCTCCACCCGCATTCCCAAGGTGCAGGCCCTGGTCAAGGAACTGTTCGAGAAGGAGCCCCACAAGGGGATCAACCCGGACGAAGTAGTGGCGGTGGGCGCGGCCATCCAGGGTGGGGTGCTGGCCGGCGACGTGAAGGACGTGCTGCTCCTGGACGTGACTCCGCTGTCCCTGGGCATCGAGACCCTGGGCTCGGTGATGACCACGCTCATCGAGCGGAACACCACCATCCCCACCAAGCGGGCGGAGATCTTCTCCACCGCCAGCGACAACCAGACCGCGGTGGACATCAAGGTGTTCCAGGGCGAACGCAAGATGGCCAACGACAACAAGCTGATCGGGTCCTTCCAGCTGGTGGGGATTCCGCCGGCGCCGCGGGGGGTGCCCCAGATCGAGGTCACCTTCGACATCGACGCCAACGGGATTCTGAGCGTCTCCGCCCGGGACAAGGCCACCGGCAAGGAGCAGAGCATCAAGATCCAGGCCTCCTCCGGCCTGTCCGAGTCCGACATCAAGCAGATGGTGAAGGACGCCGAGGCCCACGCCGCCGAGGACCAGACCCGGCGCGAGGGGGTCGAGGTCCGGAACCGGGCCGACACCCTGGTCTACCAGCTGGAGAAGCAGTTGGCCGAGAACGCCGACAAGGTGGACCCGGCCACCAAGGCCAAGGTCCAGGGCGGGATCGACCGGGTGAAGAAGGCGCTGGAAGGGACGGACACCGCGGAGCAGAAGGCCGCGGCCGATGACCTGGAGCAGCTCTTCCACGCCGCGGCCCAGGAGATGTACCAGGCCTCGGCCGGCCAGGAAGGCCCCGAGGGGACCGCGGGCGGCGAGGACCAGGGCGGCGCCGATTCCAAGAGCAAGAAGGGATCGGTGGACGCGGACTTCGAAGTGGTGGAGGATTGACCCGGGACCGGGGAGGGGCGTGATGAACGAGGAACTGCGGACGGGCCGGCTGATCCCGTATCTGACGGAGATGTTCCGCTTCCAGGCCTGGATCGCCATGGGTAAGGTGGCGAGCCCGGTCTCGGGAAAGGTGGAGCGGGACCTGGCCACGGCCCGGACCATGATCGATCTTCTGGCGGAGCTGGAGACCCGGACCGAGGGCCACCGGAGTCCGGACGAGAACAAGCTCTTGCGGGGAGCCCTGACCGAGTTGCGGCTCAACTTCCTGGAGGAGCAGAAACGGCCGGTGGAGCCGCAGGCGGCCGGGGACGGAGACACCCAGGCGAAACCCGCCGGTGAGGAAGTGCCCGCCGGAGGCGGGTCCGGGGACGAAGGGTCGCCCCAAGACGCCGGCGACGGTCCGGACGAGGCCGCGCCCGAGAGCGGAGCGCCATCCAAGGAAGCGGAGTCCGAATGACGAAGAAGGGAAAGAGCTACGAGATCCCGGTCGAGGACGCCAACGAACCCGCCCTCCCGCTCCGGGACGACCTGGCGGGGACCCTGCCCGCGGACGCGTCCGACGACCAGGCCGAGGTGCGGATCGGGAGCGAGCGGAGCCTGGAGGAGGCGGTGGACCATCTCCGGCGCCTCCAGGCCGAGTTCGCCAACTACAAGAAGCGGGTGGACCGCGAGCGGCTGGAGACCGGGGCCTGGGCCCAGAGCATGCTGGTGGAGAAGCTCCTCCCGGTGCTGGACGACTTCGACCGTGCGGTGGCGGCCCTGGAGGGGGAGGATTCCCCGGCGCTCCAGGGCTTGACCCTCATCCGGGACAAGCTGCTTCGGGTCCTGTCCGAGGCGGGGCTCAAGCGCATCGAGGCGGTGGGCAACCCGTTCGACCCGGACCTGCACGAGGCTCTGATGACGGAACCGGTGGAGCCGGAGCGGGTGGGGACGGTGGTCATGGAACTCTCGCCGGGATTCCAGTTCAAGGACCGGCTGGTGCGCCCGGCCCGGGTCCAGGTAGGCGTGGAGAGCGAGTAGCCGCCGTGCCCGCCGGGTAGAGGCCATGCAGCCCAAGGATTACTACAAGATACTCGGGGTATCCGAGACGGCGACCGACAAGGAGCTGAAGAGCGCCTTCCGGAAGATCGCCCAGGAGTCCCATCCCGACCGGCACCCCGGGGACAAGGCGGCCGAGGAACGGTTCAAGGAGGCCAGCGAGGCCTACGACATCCTCTCCGACCCCGAGAAGCGCCGGAAGTACGACGCGCTCCGCAAGTACGGCTTCGACCGGGCCGGCTTCGGCGCCAGCCCCGGGCGCGGCGGCTTCGCCGGCCAGGGCTTTCCCGGCGGCGTCCACGTCGAGTTCGAGAACCTCCAGGACGTCGACTTCGCCGATCTCTTCTCCGACAACTCCCCCTTCGCCGGGATCTTCGAGCAGCTCTTCGCCCAGGCCGGCGCGTCCGCCGGCGGGCGGTCCCGGGTCCGGTTCCGGACCGGTGGCCCCGGCGGCGGCGGCCGGCCCCACCGGCGGCGCCCCTCCGGCCGCGGCCCCTCGGCCACGGCCCCCAAGGAGGACGGCTTCTTCCGCCGCGACGGCCTCGACGCCCACTGCACGGTCTGGCTGAAACTGGAGCAGCTGGAGAAGGGGGTCAAGGTGAAGGTCCGGACCCCCGCCGGCAAGAAGGTCCTGGTCACCGTCCCCGCGCACAGCCGGATCGGCAGCGTGCTGCGCCTGCCCGGCCTGGGATACGCCTCGGGGGAGACCGCCGGGGACCAGTACGTGCACCTGGAGGCGGTGGCGTAGACGCGCCTCCCCGGGTACACTCCCGAAAGTCCGCCCGCGGACGTGAAGGAGAGCGTCATGGCCGATCCCGGACAGCTGCCTCATCTCATCGCCCTCCTGGACGACGACTCCCCGGTCGTGCGCCAGGCGCTGACCCGGGAGCTGGATGCCTTCGGCGAGACGCTGCCCGAGTTGCTGGAAACCCTCTCCCGCCCGCTCCGGGACACCGAGCGGAGCGCGCTGCGGCTGCTCCTGGCCGAGGGCCAGCGCCGCCGCCTGCGCCAGCGCTGGCCCATGTGGTCGGAGCCGGTGCGGGACGTGGAGAAGCTGGAGGTGGGGCTCTCCCTCCTGGCCGATTTCCTGGGCGGAGGCCTCCAGTCCGCCAGCCTCTCCCCGCTCCTGGAGGAGCTCGCCTCCGGCTACCGGGCCTGGACGGAGGAGACCGACCCCCGGAGCCTGTCCGCCTACCTCTTCCACGAGCGGAGCCTCCACGGCGACGAGGACACCTTCGTCCATCCCGACAACAGCAACCTGGTGGCGGTGATCGAGAGCGGGCGCGGCATCCCCATCAGCCTGTGCTGCATCTACATGCTGGTCGGCCGGCGCCTGGGTCTGGACATCACCGGCTGCAATTTTCCCGGCCATTTCCTGGCCCGGGCGCGGAGCGAGGACGGGGCGGTCTCCTTCGTGGACTGCTTCCACGGCGGCCGGTTCCTGGATCGCGACACCCTGCTGGAGGCGAACCCGGGCTCCCGCACCACCATCGCCGCCATCCTCGACAACACCATCCAGAGCGGGACCATCCTCATCCGGGTCCTGAACAACCTGACCCGGGCCTACGAGGCGACCCAGGCCACCGCCGACCGGGACCTGATGCAGGAACTCAGCCGCCAGGTGGAGGCCACCGAGCGCCGGGCGGTGGGTCCGGCCGAGACCGGGCTGCGGTTCGAGGTGGGGCAGCTGGTGCGCCACCGCCGCTACGGCTACCGCGGGGTGATCGTGGCCCGGGACGAGGTCTGCCGGGCCGACGAGAGCTGGTACCGGTCGAACTCGACCCAGCCCGACCGCAACCAGGCCTGGTACAGCGTGCTGGTGGACGGCTCGGAACAGATCACCTACGCGGCGGAGAGCAGCCTCCTTCCCGACGCTTCCCGGGATCCGGTGAGCCATCCCCTGGTGGACGAGTTCTTCACCCGGGACGGGGCCGGCGCCTACCGGCGGAACGACCGCCCCTGGCCGGGCTGGTAGGAGGCGGGGTGGACCCCAAGTCGGACCGCGACGTCTTCGACGAGATCGCCGGCCTGGCCACCGAGGCCCGGAACCCCCGCTCCACCGACCTGGACCGGATGGAGGCCCGGGCGGTGTTGGAACTCATCAACGCCGAGGACCACCGGGTGGCCGAGGCGGTGGCGGGGGAGATCGGGCACATCGAGCGCGCGGTGGAGCTGGTGGTGGCCGCGTTCCGGACCGGCGGGCGGCTGATCTACGTCGGGGCGGGGACCAGCGGCCGGCTGGGGGTGCTGGACGCCGCGGAATGTCCTCCCACCTTTGGGTCCCATCCGGGGATGGTGCAGGGGATCATCGCCGGCGGCGAAGGGGCCCTGGTCCGGGCGGTGGAAGGGGCGGAGGACGACGCCGAGGACGGGGCGCGGGCGGTGCGGGACCGGCAGGTTGGCCCCCGGGACGTGGTGGTGGGGATCGCGGCCAGCCGGCGCACCCCCTTCGTGCTGCGGGCGGTGGCCGAGGCCCGGGCCCGGGGGGCGCGGACGGTGTACCTGACCATGAACCCCCGGGAGAGCCTGGACTTCGAGGTGGACGTGGCCATCTGCCCGGTGGTCGGCCCCGAGGTGGTCATGGGCTCCACCCGGATGAAGTCGGGCCTGGCCCAGAAGATGGTCCTGACCATGCTCACCACCGCCGCCTTCGTGCGACTGGGCAAGACCTACGAGAACATGATGGTGGACCTCATGGCCACCAGCGCCAAGCTCCGCGAGCGGGCCAAGCGGGTGGTGATGACGGTGACCGGGGTGGACTACGAGCGGGCGGCCGCGGTCCTGGCCGAGGCCGGAGGCTCGGTGAAGACGGCCCTGGTCATGATCCGGGCCGGGGTGGACGCAGCGGAAGCGGGACGGTTGTTGCATCAGGCGGACGGATTCGTCCGGCGGGCGATCGAAGCCAAAGAGGAAGGAACGCAATCATGATCAGCGAAATACAAGGCCGGGGAAGCTATGCGATACGCGCCGCCCGGGCCGTGGACGTGCTCGAGGGCAAGGTGGTGAAGGACGCGGTGGTGCTGGTGGAGGGAGACCGGATCGCCGCCTTCGGGAGCAACCTGACCCTGCCCGGCGGCGCGGAATCGATCGATCTGGGGAACGCCACCTTGATGCCGGGCCTGCACGACAACCACTGCCACCTGATGATGGATCCCCTGGACCTGGACGCGGTGGTCTACAAGCGGAGCTCGGCCCGGAAGACCCTGGACGCCCTGGTCAACGCCCAGAAGACGCTGTGGGGCGGGTTCACCTTCGTGCGCGTTCCCGGGGACTGCGAGTGGCAGTACGGCCTGGTGGACCTCAAGAAGTACATCGCCGAGGGCCTGGCCCTGGGCCCCCGGATGCAGGTGGCTCCGCACTACATCTCGATCACCGGCGGGCACGGCGACGCCAACGACTTCGCCTGCGACCTGTGCATGAAGGGGATCGGAAAGATCGTGGACGGGGTGGACGCCATGCGCCAGGCGGTGCGGGAGGAGATCAAGTACGGGGCGGACTGGATCAAGCTGTTCGCCTCCGGCGGGGTGCTGAGCATGGGGGACGACCCCTCGCATTCCCACTACACCCTGGACGAGATCCGGGTGGCGGCGGAGGAGGCGCACCGGCTGGGGAAGAAGATCACCGCCCACGCCCACGGGGCCCAGGCGGTCAAGTACTGCGCGGAGGCCGGCTTCGACTCGGTGGAGCACTGCACCCTGATCGACGACGAGGGCCTGGCCATGATGAAGGAGAAGGAGATCTACTGCGTCCCCACCCTCTACTGCCTGGACTTCATCCAGGAGCCGGCCAACCCCATGAACCTGCACGCCTCCATCATCCAGAAGGCCAAGGAGATGCGCGGCTTCCAGCGCGAGCATTTCGCCAAGATCGTCCAGGCGGGCGTGCCCGTGGCCTACGGCACGGACATCGGGGTCTTCCCCCACGGCCAGAACTGGCGCGACTTCCCCTGCATGGTGGAGTGCGGCATGGAGCCGGTGGCCGCCATCCAGAGCGCCACCATCAACTCCGCCCGCATGAACGGCATCGACGCCGAGGTGGGCGCCCTGGCCCGCGGCCTGAAGGCCGACGTGGTGGCGGTGGAAGGGGATGCCATCCAGGACGTGAACCTGCTGGAGAAGGTGCGGTTCGTGATGAAGGACGGGGTGGTGGTGCGACGGGAAGAGGGGTAGCCGGACCCGGTAGGCCCCAGCCGCAGGGCCGGAGCCGGTCCGGGCCGGCGGTGTTGCACTTCTAGCTGGACTTCCCCCCGGGTAAAACGGGATCGGGGTTCCAGGCGGCGATCCGGACCGAATTCGGCTATACTGGGAATTGACATGGGCTTGTGGAGGGCTATCCCATGGCCCGGATCCGCGTCCCGCGCCCCAGCGATCAGATCCCCGACTCCGCCCTGGCCGACGTGGCCTTCTTGCTGCTCATCTTCTTCCTGGCCACAACCACCATCGCCGAAGAGTTCGGCCTGTCGGTGACGCTGCCCGCCAAGGCGTCCCAGGCCCCGCGGGTCCAGGTGAACCGGGAGAACGTGCTGACGCTCTCCACCGACCCCGCCGGCTCGCGGATCTACGCCGACGGCGCGCCGGTCGCGCTGGCGGCGGTGCGGGGTCTGGTACACGACCGTCAAGCGGCCAACGACCGGCTGGTGGTCCGGCTGGAGCCCGCGCGCAAGGCCCCCTACCGGGTCATGGTCGATCTCCTCGACGAGGTCAAGCTGGGCGGGGCGCGGAGGATTTCCATCAAGACCGGCTCGTGATAGGGTGGCGCCCCGGAGTACCCCGGGTACTGAAGCACCCTGGAGGACCCCCGACCGCATGACCCGAGGCCGCTTGGAAGCCTTCAGCGACGGCGTGATGGCCATCATCATCACCATCATGGTGCTGGAACTCCGCCCGCCCCACGGGGCGGACTGGCACGCCCTGGGGCCGGTGGTGCCCCGGTTCCTGTACTACCTGATGAGCTTCGTCTATCTGGCCATCTACTGGAACAACCATCACCACATGTTCCATACCGTCCGGCGGGTTAGCGGCGGGGTGCTCTGGGCCAACATGGTGCTGTTGTTCTGCCTGTCCTTGGTCCCGTTCGCCACCGACTGGATAGGCGAGACCCACGCCGCCCCGGTGCCCACCGCGGTCTACGGGGTGGTCATGCTCATGGCCGCGCTCGCCTACTACACGCTCCAGACCACGATTATCCGGCTCGAGGGGTGTGACTCCCTGCTCCGCGACGCGGTGGGGGGCGACTGGAAGGGGAAGGTCTCTCCGGTGGCCTATGTCGCCTCCATTCCCCTGGCTTTCGTGAACCCCTGGATCTCCATCGCGCTCTTTGCTGCGGTAGCCCTCATTTGGATCGTTCCCGACCCGCGGATGGAGCGCGTGATGCGGAAGCGGGCCGAGGAAGCATGAGCGATCGCAACAGCAGGGTTCCGGCGACTCCGGACGAGCTGACCGCCGACTGGTTGGCTGCCGCCCTCCGCGAGACGGCCGGTCCCGGGACCCCCGTGGACCGGGAGCGGATCGGCGAGGGCTACGGGCTCAGTGCCATGCTCACCCGCTGCCGCTGGACCGGACCGGACGGCGCCGCGCGTTCGGTGGTGGTCAAGCTCTGGGACACCGACGGGGTGGCCGGAACCCGGGAGGTCGACTTCTACCGGGACTTCGGCTTGGGCCTCGGCCTGCGCACCCCCGCGTGCTTCCACGGGGCGATCGATGCGGCGACCCATCGCGGAGTCCTGGTGCTCGAGGACCTGGGGGAGGTGGTTCAGGGGGACTGCCTGGAACAGGTGTCCCTGGAACCGACCGTCGCCCTGGTCCGGGAAGTGGCCGCGCTGCACGGAACCTGGTGGGAGCACCCGGACCTGGAGCGCGCGGCGTGGTTGCCGGACGCCACCCGCCTGGAGCGCGAGCCCGGCTGGTTCGAGGACCGCCGCCGCGGGTTCGACCGGCGCTTTCCCGGCCGGCTGGACCCGTTCGCCCTGGGGCTCCTTGATCGAGCCGAAGCTCTCCACGATCGCGCCAATGCCTACCTGGCCGGCGCGCCCCGTACCCTGCTCCACGCCGACCTGCACCTGGACAACGTGGTCTTCAAGGGCGCCGACCGGCGCCCGGTGATCCTGGACTGGGCCCGGGCCGCCAAGGGTCCGGCCGCCCTGGACGTGATCTGGCTCCTGTTCGAGATCGGCCGCGCACAGAACATGGACCCGGTGCTGGCCGCCTACCTGGCCGCCCTGGAATTGCACAGCGGCGTCGGTCAGGACGAAGCGGCCTGGCGCCGGCAACTGGGCGGCGCCCTCCTGCGGCGGTTCATCTCCTGGACCCTCGGGCTGGTGCGCTGGGAGCCGACCGCGGAGCGGGAGAAGGCCATGATCGAGAACGCCTTCGGCCGGGTCATGGCCGCCGCGCACGCCTGGAACGCGAGGGACCCGGACCTGTTCCGGTTCTGAGGTGTTATGGTGTCCTCAATCAGGGTTTGAGAGGTGGGTGCCCCATGAATCGTCTGTTCCGTCGGTCGCGGTCGAATTCCGGTATCAAGAGAAAGCCGGGGGAACCGACCAGGTGATCACGCACATCGTGCCCTTCGACTGGGACGCCGAGACGTTGACCGGATCCGTCTCCGACCAGTCCGGGCTGGAAACGGGCCGGGTTCACTCTCGGAGGTGATGGCTGCCTCTCAGCCTCATCCTCCCGGCACTAGGAGGACGCGATGCTCCCCATATCCGAGGTTCGTGTCAGGCGCACCGCACAGCGCCCCTTGGTGGGCCACGCCACCCTCACACTGGGCGACTGCTTCGTGGTTCGCGGCCTCAAGATCATGGAAGACAAGAGAGGCAGGCTGTTCGTGGCCATGCCGTCCCGACGAAGGCCGGGCGGCACGTATCAGGATGTCGCCCATCCGATCACTCGGGAATTCCAACAGGCGGTGGAGACGGCGGTCCTGGAGGCCTATCGGAACGGCGACGACCCGGAAGGGGCGGGCGCGCGTTCACCGATCGACCCCGGCCTCGGACCCCTGGAAGCGCACGCCGGCCGGCGTCCGCCCTGGGATCCTTCTCGCCAGGTCGGTTGATACCCGGCCTAGTGCTCGGTCGCCGGTGAGGACGGGGCCGCCGTGGGCCGCCCCAGCATCCGCCACCACGCGATGCCCACCGCGGTCAGCACGACCATGGCCACGCACACGGCCCATTTCAGGAGCAACGCCGCCCCCACCGCGAACATGAGGCCGTAGAGCATGGCCACCGCGGCCAGGGTACGCAGGATCAAAAACCGCAGCGTCTGGTCCGCGGCCAGGCCGCTCGCTTCCTGCTGCTTCCGCCAGCCCGGGCCCGCTGGGCGCACCTTGCGATAGAAAGCCAGGAGTGTCGCATCTGACTCGGGCCGGGTGGCCAGCATGACCCCGATCCAGATGACGCTGGTGATGGCGGTGATGACCAGCAAGCGGATCCCGAAGTCGTCGATCCGCAGCACCGGTAGCACGCTGGTGAACAGGCCGATCAGGAATCCGGCCAGCATGGACGCGAGTTCCGCCCAGGCGTTGATCCGCCACCAGAACCAGCGCAGGATGAGGACCATCCCCGGTCCGGTGCCCACCGCGATCACCAGGCGGAACACGGTGGCCACGTCCTTGCTGAAGAACGCCGCGGCCGCGCCCAGGCCCACGATGGCCACCGAGGAGACCCGCCCCACCAGCACCAGCTGGGCCTGGGTGGCGTCGCGCTTCACGAACCGGCGGTAGAGGTCGTTGGTGAGGTAGCTCGCCCCCCAGTTGATCTGGGTGGAGACCGTGCTCATGAAGGCGGCGACCAGGGAGGCCACCACCAGCCCCAGGAGCCCCACCGGCAGGTAGTCGAGCATCAGGGTGGGGTAGCCGAGTTCGCGGTCGGTCATGTCGGGGTAGAGGACCAGGGCGGCCAGGGCCACCAGCACCCACGGCCAGGTGCGGACGATGTAGTGCATGCCGTTGAAGAACCAGGCCGCCTTCTCCGCCTCGCCCTCGGTGCGTGAGGCGGCCAGGCGCTGGATGAACTCGCCGCCGCCGTCCGACCGGCGGAAGGTCCACCACTGCAAGCCCACGTAGGCCAGGAAAGTGCTCACCGAGATCCCGGCGAAGGAACTCCAGGCGATCTTGAACAGGCCGGCCCCCCCCAGGTGGAGGGGCACGAAGGCCAGGACGTCGAAGGGGGCGGCGGTCGCAGCCTTCTGCACCAGGCCGGACAGGCCCCCGATCTCCGGACTCCCGATGGCCACCACCGCCACCACGATGGCCCCGCCCAGGGCCAGGAAGAACTGGAAGAAGTCGGTGGCCACTACCCCCCAGAGGCCGCTGAAGCCCGAGTAGAGGAGCACCAGGACCGAGACCCCCAGCACCGAGAGCAGCTTGGGGTCCATGCCCAGGACGTTTTGCCCGGTGGCGAACCCCAGGCCCTCCCAGATCCGGAGCGCGGCCACCACCTTGACCGCGGCCAGCATGATGTAGCCGATGGCGATGCAGTTGACCGGCACCGCGAACAGGAACGCCTTCACCCCGCGGAGGACGGCGGCCGGGTTCCCGCTGTAGCGGGTCTCGATGAGTTCGGCGTCGGTCACGATCTCGCTCCGGCGCCAGAGGCGGGCGAAGACGGTGATCAGCACCACGTGGCTCATGCCGAAGGCCCACCACTCCCAGTTCCCGGCGATGCCGCGGTTCCCCACCACCCCGGCCACGTAGAGCGGGGTGTCGACGGAGAAGGTGGTGGCGGCCATCGAGGTCCCGGCCAGCCACCAGGGGAGGGAGCGGCCGCTGACGAAGAAGTCCTCCATGGAGCCGGAGGCGCGGCGGGCCAGGACCACCCCCAGGACCAGGGTGAAGGCCATGTACCCGAAGACGATGGTCCAGTCCAGCGCGTGCATGTCAGCGCGCCGGCCCGGTCAGGGGGTCTGCTCCGTGTCCGGGCGCTGGGGGATGGTGTTGGGGTCGGGCCCCGGCCCGCTGAAGTGGAGGATGCGGGAGACGATGAACGCGGTCACGGCCAGCACGAGGAGCACCCCGACCAGGATCACCCGCGGCCCGCCCACGCGGCGCGTGCGATGGTTCGGGGTGGGCTCCGGGGGAACGTCAGGGCTCATGCTCGTCTCCTCGGTCGTGAAGGACGGGGGGACCATACCATTCCCCTCTTTACGTTGTCTTGCCCCGGGGATCGCGATACGCTCAATCCCATGCACGTCCGGGGCATTCGACCGTGAACACCGTCAAGAACCTGCTGGGCAAGCGCCGGCGCCGCATCGTGGGGCTCATGTCCGGGACCTCGGCGGACGGGGTGGACGCGGCGCTGGTCGAGGTGGAGACGCTGGCCGCCGCGGGCGCCGAGAAGGCGCCACCGGTCGCCGGCCGTCTCACCTGGGAACTCCTGGACTTCCTCACCGTCCCCTACGAGCCGGCCGTCCGGGCCGAGATCCTGGCCGTCCAGGAAGGGGGGGAGCGGGTGCTGGAGCGCCTCACCCGGCTTCACTTCCTCCTGGGGCACCGGTTCGCGGACGCGGTGGAGCGGGTGGCCGCGGACGCAGGCACCCCCCTGACCACCATCGACGCCGTGGCCAGCCACGGCCAGACCGTCTGCCACTTCCCCTGGTTCCCGGAGCCGGAGCCCGGGCTGGGCGGGGCCGGCGAGGCCGCCCCCGGCGGGCCCACGACCCAGGCCGCCCCCGGCGCGGGCTGGACCTCGGCCTCCACGCTCCAGATCGGGGAGCCGGCGGTCCTGGCCGAGCGCCTGGGGATCCCGGTGGTCAGCAACTTCCGCTCCCGCGACGTGGCCGCGGGGGGAACCGGGGCGCCCCTGGTGCCCCTGGTGGACCGCATCCTCTTCGCCGATCCCGAGCGCTCCCGGGTGGCGCTGAACGTGGGCGGGATCGCCAACGTCACCGCCCTGGCCGCCGGGGCCGGACCCGAGGACGTTCTGGCCTTCGACACCGGCCCCGGGAACATGGTGATCGACGGCGTCATGACGCTCCTCACCGGGGGAAAGAAGCATGTGGATCTGGGGGGCGCCCTGGCCCGCAAGGGGTCGCCGGACCGGGCCCTGGTGGACACCATGCTGGCCGATCCGTTCTTCGAGCGGACCCCGCCCCGGGCGGCGGGGCGCGAGCAGTTCGGAATCGCCTTCACCCGGCGGTTCCTCGATCGGGCCCGGGAGCGGAAACTCACCGACGCCTCCATCGTGGCCAGCGCCACCTGGCTCACCGCGGCCGCGGTGCGTGACGCCGCCCGCCGGTTCATCGAGCCCCGCTTCCGGGTCGAGGAACTCATCGTGAGCGGAGGCGGCGCGCACAACGTAGCCCTCCTGGAATACCTGTCCGACCTCTTCGAGAACACCCGGGTCGTGACCTCGGACTACTACGGTCTGGACGTGGACGCCAAGGAGGCGGTGGCCTTCGCCCTTCTGGGGCACCTGAGCCTGGAAGGGGAGGCCGGGAACCTCCCCTCGGTGACCGGCGCCGCCCACCCGGTGGTGCTGGGGTCCATCACCCCCGGAGACCGTCTCTCGTGAGCGGCCGCCGGCCGGCTTTCCGGATCCTCGCGGGTCTCCTGGCCGTGGTGGCGGTGCTGGTGGCGGCCGGGCTCCAGTCCTGCGCGGGGCGGTCCGCCACGCCGGTGCCTCCGCCGGAGATTCCGCCCTCGCCTCCGGAGACCATCCCGGCCCAGGCGCCCCCGGTGCGGGTGGGGGTCCTGCTCCAGGTGGACGACGTCCAGGTGGGGGCGACCGAGCCCTTTTCCCTCATGGACGGGGACGGGGTGCTGCTCATGGGGATGGAGAACGAGGTGGTGAACGTGCGCCGGGAGGGCGACCGCCTGGCCGTCTACACCCCGGCCGGGGAGCTGATCGACACCGCCTCGGGATCGCTTCACCTGGAGCCGCGCAGCGACCAGGCCGAGGTGCTGGTGAACGGGGCCCGCTACCCCGGCTCGGTGGAGATCCGGATGAGCCCCCAGGGGGGCCTGAACGCGGTGAACATCACCGACGTGGAGACCTACCTGCGGGCGGTGGTGCCGCTGGAGATCGGCCACCGGGGGGAGGACCTCCTGGAGGCGGCCAAGGCCCAGGCGGTGGCCGCCCGGACCTACGTGGCCGGGCACCTGAACCAGTATCCGGAGGAGGGTTGCGACCTCTACGCCGGGGTGACGGACCAGGTCTACGGGCCGGTGGACCGGCGGCACCCGGACGCCGACCGGGCGGTGGCGGAGACGGCGGGGTTGATCCTGATCTACGAGGGGAAACCGATCCGGGCCAACTACGCCTCGACCTGCGGGGGGCGGACGGCGGGGGCGGAGGAGAGCTTCAACTCGGGACCGGTCCCCTATCTCGAAAGCCACGAGGACGTGGTGGACGGTCTCGTCGCCTGCCGGACCTCGCGATACTATCGCTGGGAGGAGACCTGGACCGGCGAGGAGTTGCGGAAGGTGCTGTCGGTCACCGTGCCCCGGATCCTGGGCCAGGCCTGGCACGGCGGGGTGATCCGGGGGCTGGAGGCGGTGGAGACCGGGAAGAGCGGGCGGGTGGTGCGCCTGCGCATCACCACCGACCAGGACGTCTACGAGGTAGAGAAGGGGCAGATCCGCCAGGTCCTGGAGACCACGGCCCGCCGCCCGCTCCTGAGCACGGCCTTCGAGCTGGAGATCTGGAGGAAAGAGGAGCGCATTCGCATGGTGGTGGCGCGAGGACGAGGCT
>Ga0307424_1000408_pt1 | contig 22931 bp, 21 predicted proteins | sample SalMarWE160320MG_FD_202157 | JGI IMG/M metagenome (GOLD analysis project Ga0307424, IMG submission 202157) | Salt marsh sediment microbial communities from the Plum Island Ecosystem LTER, Massachusetts, United States - WE1603-20 | ecosystem: Environmental > Aquatic > Marine > Intertidal zone >... | reverse complement strand
TTTGAACGAGCCGGTCGGGTTCTGGCCTTCGTCCTTCACCCAGACGCGGGTCACGCCCAGGCGGTCGGCGGTGCGCGGTGCGTCCAGGAGCGGCGTCCACCCCTCGCCCAACGCGACCTGGCAGTTGCGTTCGCGCACCGGCAACACCTCCTCGTAGCGCCAGAGGTCCGCGCGCCGGCCGGCGACGGCGCTCGGAGTGAAGCGGTCCCGGATGGAGTCCAGGTCGTAGCGCGCGAAGAGGGGCTTCCCGGCGGGCGACAGCCCGATGAGCTGCTCGCTGTCGAACCGCTCTCCGGTACCGGTGCACTCCAGGTGACTGGCGCCGGGCAGTCGTGCCGTGTCGTTCATATCTCCTCGCTTCCCTCGGGCGTAGGCTCCCCGTCCGTACGCAAGCGGCCCGAGGAGAGGACGCGCACCCCGGCCACGAGCGAGAGCGCGGCCACCGGCAGGAGCCAGAGCGGCGGCGGGGCGTTGGGGTTCGCGAACATCTCCCGGAGCGCCGGTACGGACGCCAGGAGCACGATGGTTCCGTTGTTCAGGAGATGCATGAGTGCCCCGGTCCAGATCGACCGGCTCCTCAGCACCGCCCACGCGATGACGATACCCAGCCAGGCCGTCGGAAGGAACCGTATGGCGGTCTGGAACGAGAGGTGGAAGGCGCCGAACACGATTCCGTTGAGCAGCACGACGCGCCACGTGTCCAGACGGCGTGTGCCCCCGAGGAGCACGCCCCGGAAGACCACCTCCTCGCACAGCGCCGGCGTCACCGCCAGCAGCAGAAGCAGCCAGGCCAGCCTCCCCGGGGTCTCGGCCGTGACCAGCTTCTCGAGCCCTTCCAGGATTTCCCACGGGATCGGAAGGAAGAAGGTCTGCAGCCAGCCGATGAGCCACGCCACCGGTACCGCCCCCCCGACCAGCAGGAGCGCGCCCGCCGCTCCCCTCGTCCCAGGTGAGCGCAGCGACAGCGTACGCCGCACGTCGTATCCGCCGATGCGGACGAAGAGCAGCGCGGGCACGAACAGCAGCAGCCACTCGGCGACGAGCAGGCCCCGCTCGCCCAGCTGGACCTGGAGCGTGACGCCGAACCAGAAGAACAGGACCGCCACGCCAGCCACGAAGAAGACCGCCGCTCGCGGATCGGGAACCTTCCCCGCCCTCTCCCCGCCGCGCAGTCCGTCCATCCACCCGGAGCGTCCGTGGTCGTCGCCTTCGGCGCCGAAGAGCACCGCCTCGTTGCCGAACGCGCGGGCGGCGAACAGGAGCGCCAGGGCCGCGTACAGTACGGTCGAGCACAGAACCAGCGCGCCGGTGACGAAGTCGGCGTGTCCGACCATCAGGTCGCGGAAGAAGAACGACACGCCCGCCACGGGGACGACCGCGAAGAGGGGGGAGAAGTCGATCCCCGGGAACATCGGCAGCATCGCGGGCAGCAGCACCAGCATGTAGACCGGGGTCAGCGTGTTCTGCGCCTCCTTGAACGACGACGAGCGCACGGCCATGCCGAGGAAGAGGGCGCCGAACAGCACGGCCAGCGGAATCAGTGTGAGGAAGATCAGCACCACGGCGCGCAGCGAGACCGACACCTCGAGCCCGAGTCCGCGGCTGAACTCGAGCACCCCGGTCTGGAACGTGAGGATCATGCTGCCCAGGTTCAGGCCGGCGGCCACGACCGCGATCAGCGCCACGGTCACGAACTTGCCGGCGACCACGGAGCCGGGAGGCACGGGAGCGGTCAGGAGGGTCTCGAGCGTGCCGCGTTCCTTCTCGCCCGCCGCCAGGTCGATCGCCGGATAGAACGCCCCCAGCATCGTGATCACGACCAGGAGGAGGGGGAGGATCCTGCCCATGGCGTAGCCCCCCACCTCCTCCGGGCGCGCCACCGAGGAGTCGACGACCTCGAGCGGTCGGGCGAACCCGGCCGGCAGCCCGCGCGCCAGGAGCCGGCGCGCCAGCAGCGTGTCGCGCCACGCGTCCAGGACCCTGAGGAGCTCACGCCTGCCCAGCTGCGACCGGTCCGACGCGCCATTGTAGAGCACGATCACCGGCCGGGATCCTCCCGCCCCCTCCCTTCCGACCTGAGCGACGGCCGTGACGGAATCCGAGCGCACGGCCGCCTCGGGATCGCCGAGTACCGTCACCCGGCGGAGCCCCTGTGCCGAGTCCACGAGCGCCAGCAACTCCGCCGGGGCCTCGCCCACGACCGCAACCGGCGAGGCGCGCTCCTGCAGCCGCCTCTGGCCGAAGAGGAGGATCTGCTCGCTCACCACCAGGAGCGCCGGATAGAGGAGCACCGGCACCACGACCATGAGGAGCAGCGTCCGCCGGTCGCGGATCGTTTCCTTGAGCTCCTTGCGGAACACGATCCACCAGACGCTCACGCCGCACCTCCCTGCTCTGGACCCGTCACGAGGGCGAGAAACGCGCGCGCCAGGTTCGGCGCGCCGGTGCGCGCCACCAGGTCGTCGGGCGTACCCTCGGCGACGAGCTCACCGCCGCGGAGCACACCGACGCGGTCCGCAAGTAGCTCCACCTCCTGAAGCTGGTGCGTCGAGAAGAGGATGCACTTCCCCCGCGCGCGCTCCCGGACGATGAAGTCGTAGATGGTCTGTCCGCTCAGGACGTCGAGGCCCAACGTCGGCTCGTCGAGGATCAGCGCGGGGGGGTCGTGGACGAGCGCACGGGCCAGCGAGACGCGCTGGCGCTGGCCCGTCGACAACCGCCCGCACCGTCGATCCGCGAACGACTCGATCCCGAAGAGGGTGACGAGCTCCTCGACGCGGGCGTCGAGCTGTTCACCCTCCAGGCCCTGGAGGTTGCCGAAGTACGCCACGAGCTCCCGTGCCGTGAGCCGCTCGTAGAGGCCCATGGACGCCGCGATGAACCCGATGCGGCGGCGCACCTCCAGCGGGTCGCGCACGGCGTCCGCGCCGAAAACGGAGGCCGATCCGGAAGTGGGTGTGAGCAGAGTGGCCAGACAACGCAACGCAGTGGTCTTGCCCGCGCCGTTGGGTCCGAGCAGGGCATAGACCTCCCCCGGACGAACCTCCAGCGTGAGGTCGTCGACGGCCGTGAGGGTCCCGTAGCGCTTGGTGAGTCGGTGGAAGCGGATCATGGCTCCGCTTCCCCGGTGTTCCTCATGGTGTTGTGGCGCAATGGGTTGCGTCCGATTCCGACAGGGTAACGGAGTGCCCCGTCACGCCCACCGTCACAGTTGTTCGCCCCAAAATCCGTTGGGCTCGAGAAGTCGGCCGAGCTTCCGGCAATCCTGGTGCGTGCACGACGGGGTCGCCGCCGCCCGCAACGCGTGCGGCGTCAGCCGCGCCTCGACGAGCAGGACTCCCATCACGTCCACCACGCGACGGAAGGTAACTTCGCGCCAGTGTGCGCGCTCGGCGTCCATGATCCGGCGGCTCCGGCAAGGACCGACCGAAGCCAAGTTGTGTTTGCCTGGCGTTGCGTAAGCCAAGCGAAACGACTACATCGTTGGCTAACGTTTGTCCTAGCCAACCTCGTTTGGGCAGCCATGGACCCCGGAGATTTCGCCGAATCCGCCCCCGGAAGGCTTGTCCCGACCACGCACGGCGCGCACGCGTTCGTTCCGGACCCACTGCCTCGGAGAATCCCCCTGCCCCCGGCCACGGTAAAGCGTCTCGCGGCCGCTGAGCGCGCGATTGGGCGTCTGAGTGGAGCCACTCTCCGGGAGTTCAACCCCTACCTCATAAGCTCCCCACTCCTCCACCGAGAGGCCATTCTCTCTAGTCGGATGGAGGGCACGATCACGACCCCCGAGCAACTGGTCTTGCTTGAGGCGGAAGAGGCTGACGATGCACAGAGGAGGAGCGCGGACGAAGATACGGCAGAGGTGTTGAACTACGTGAGGGCTATGCAGCATGCCCTCCGTCGCCTTGAGAATCTACCGATCAGTCTCAGGCTCATCCAGGAGATCCACCGCGTCCTGCTGTCGGGCGTTCGCGGAAACCGTGAAGGCCCTGGGGTCTTTCGACGGAGCCAGAACTTCATTGGTACCGGACCCAACAGTCGAATCGAAGATGCCCGCTTCGTGCCCCCCCCGATCAACATGCTGGATGAGTGCCTGGGGGACTTCGAAGCGTACCTCCACGACGAAACCATCGAGGATCCATTCCTCGTGCAGCTTGCGCTCGCCCACTATCAATTCGAGACCATCCACCCGTTCCGCGACGGTAACGGCCGAGTCGGTCGTCTCCTGATCCCCCTGCTGATGATCGCGAAGGACCGTCTCGATGCTCCAATTCTCTACTTGAGCGCCCACTTCGAGCGGAACCGCGAGACTTACGCTGATCTCCTGCTGGAAGTCAGCCGGAAGGGATCGTGGATCCCCTGGATCGATTTCTTCCTGGACGGTGTTACCGAATCGGCACATGAATCGACACGACAGGCAACAGCGCTCCTGGACCTCCGCCAGCAGTATCACCGTCGGTTTCAATCAGATCGCAGCTCAGCGAGGATCATCCGCCTCATTGACGAGCTTTTCCAATCGCCCTCGATCACGATTCGGAGAGCCGCGTCCATCCTCGATATCACTGCGCAAGGTGCCGCAAACAACGTGCATAAGCTCGAGGAAGCCGGGATTGTCCGTGAGATCACGGGAAGGACACGAAACCAGGTCTTTGTGGCCGACGAGATTCTCGCCTTCCTGTACGACCAGCCAGACACGCGCGGGGAGGGTGCACTAGCCAGGGTTTGAAGCTTCTGGCGCGGTGGCCGTCAGGCCGACCCCCCGCTCCCCTCGCTATCTGTCGACATTGAGGCAGGCGCCATGGCTTGCGCGTGGCTCATGGCCGTCGCCAGGTTTGGGGTGCCCTCCGCTCCAATTCCTGCCCGAGGGAATTGCCGTGGACCTCCCCCCCCCCTCCGGCCGACCGCGCCTCTGACGCTCGGACCGGGTGACCTGCCGAGCATGCGGTACCACGCGCTGCGCCTGCGCGGCATGCGGATACCGGTCGGCCTTCTCTGCCCTTCCTGCTCGCCTTCGCGCTCGCCGCCTGCGATGCCGGCGACGTCACGCTCGTGGAGCCGCAGAAGACCACGGACGCGACGGCCGCGCTCACCGTCCACGCGACGCTCGGGGAGGCGTACTCTGATCTCGCCGCCGCCCTCGGCTGGGAGGCCGGGGTCCCGGGCGCCCAGGTCCGGGTGCACAAGGCGGACGATCCGTACGATGAGGCCTACTGGGACACGGGCGAGACCGATGCGTCCGGGACCGCCGCCTTCCTGGACCTCCTGGAGGGTCTCTACGAGGTGGAGATCACCCGCCCGCTCTCCGACGAGGAAGCCGCGCGGACGGGGACGGCGGCGAGGATCGTCGCGGGCGGGCGGTGGCTCGACGCGCCGAAGGCGGGCGTCCGTGAGATTCCGCTGACGCCGAACCAACGGGGTGGGCTCGTCTTCGGGGAGGTCGCGCTCACGGTGCCGCTGCCCTGGGAGACGGGAGGAGGATCCTACCACGGGTCGAAGTACATCGAGCTGTTCAACAACTCGGACGCCATCGTCTACCTGGACGGGATGGTCCTCGGGTTCGGGTGGGACTTCTACAATGACATCGCCGACTACTGGACCTGCGAGGTCTCCGCGCCCTTCCGTACGGACCCGGAGGGGATCTGGGCCGGGCAGTCCCTCCGCTTCCCCGGGTCCGGACACGACTACCCGGTCGCGCCCGGGGCCACGGTCCTCGTCGCGAGGTCCGCGCTCGACCATACGTCCGTTCACCCCAGCCTCTCGGACCTGACCGCGGCGGACTTCGAGTTCCCGGCGGGAGGAGCGGCCGGGAACCCCGCGGTCCCGGACCTCGTCGAGCTCGGGCCCAACTACCTTGCTCCGTTCGACCCCAACGTGACGTACCCGCTGATCCTCTCGGAGCCGGTGGACCTGGAGTCCCTCGTCGTCCGGACCGACCCCGTCGGAGGGCGGACCTACGTGCGGTTTCCGGGGACGGGGATCCTCGATGCCGTCCTGATGCAGTGGGACTTCACGAAGTCGAGCTACGAGCCGAACCCCCTCTGCACGCAGGCTTCGTCCGCGCGTGGAAGACGCCGGGCGTGACGCCGGACCCGGGGCCGGGAGGCGCGCCATGAGGATCCTCGCGGCTCTGCTGTTGTCGCTGGCCTTTGCCCTCGCCGCCTGCGACGCCGGCGAAGTCACGCTGGTCGCGCCGCAGAAGACCACCGGCGCAACGGCGGCCCTCACCGTGCATGCGACGCTCGGGGAGCCCTACGCTGATCTTGCCGCGGCCCTCGGCTGGCAGGCTGGCATCCCGGGCGCCCACGTCCGCATCCACAATTCGCGGGAGCCGTACGACGAGGACTACTGGGTCACCGGCCAGACGGATGCCACCGGGACGGCCGCCTTCCCGGACCTCCTCGAGGGGATCTACGAGGTGGAGATCACCCGGACACTCACCGACGACGAAGTCGCGCGAGCGGGCACGGCGAGCAGGATCGTAGCGGGCGGCCGGTGGCTCCACGCGCCACGAGACGCGGTGCGAGAGATCCCGCTGACGCCGAACCAGCGGAAAGGGCTGGTGTTCGGTGAGATCGCGCTGATCCCGCCGCCCGGGTGGGAGATCGGCGACTCCTACCACAGCGCCGAGTACATCGAGCTGTTCAACAATTCGGATGCCACCGTCTGGCTGGATGGGATGATCCTGGGGTTTGGGTGGTACTTCTGGAGGGACTACGGCGGTTGGCCCTGTACACTCTCCGAGCCCTTTCGGACGGATCCCGACGGGATCTGGGCCCGGTCGGCGGCGCGCTTCCCCGGGTCCGGCCACGACTACCCGGTGGCGCCCGGCGCGACGGCACTGATCGCGAAGTCCGCCATCGACCATACCTCCGTGCACTGGAGTCTGTCGGACCTCTCTGAGGCGGACTTCAAGCTGCCCATCGGAGGGGGGGCGGGGAATCCGGACGTCCCGGACCTCGTCCAGCTCGGGCCGATCATGCTCTATCCCTCCGAGCCGAACACCACCTTCCCCCTCTTCCTCTCCGAGCCGGTGGACCTCGCCTCCCTGCCCACCCGGGCGGATCCCAACAAGGGCTTCATCCACCTGCGGTACCCGCGGGACGGGATCGTCGATGCCGTCCTGGTGCAGTACGACTTCGCGAAGTCGAGCTACGAGGCGGCGCCCTTCTGCAGCCAGGCCCTCGACCCCTTCTTCGAGGCGCTGCCGGGACCCGCCGTGTGGGAGTCTTCCGACGGCGACGGCGCCGCATGGACCGCCCAGCGGCGCGTGATCGGCCACGAGAACGGTCGTCCCATCCTCCAGGACACGAACACCAGCATGGCCGACTTCGTCCGAGCGTGGAAGACGCCGGGGACGACGCCGGACTCGGGGCCGGGAGGTCCGTGATGCGCCCGAGAGCGCCGGCTCCGTGGAGCGCGATGGCGATGCTCGCTCGCGCCCTCCTGCCGATGACGCTGCTCGTCCCAGCCGCGCCCCTGCTCTCGCAGGCGCCTACGCAGGGCCCGACGGTCGTCGGCCGCGTGACCGGTCCGGCGGGCCAGCCGGTGGACGGCGTCGTCGTGCGGGTGGAGGGCACGTCGATCTCCACCCTCACGACGGTGCAGGGGTTCTACAGCCTGAGCCGCGTGCCGCCGGGACCGCACACGCTGGTGACGGAGCACCTGGGCTACGCGACGGCCCGGGTGGAGGTGACGGTGCCCGCCGCGGGCGAGGTGCGCAGGGACATCGCGCTCGCGACCCGCACGCTGGAGCTCGAGGGGCTCACGGTGACCGCGGACGCGGTGAGCCGCGCGCGCGGGGAGGTCGCGACCGCGACGGTCATCGCGCGGGAAGCGATCCTCAACCAGACGGCCTCGAGCCTGGCGGGCGTGCTCGAGCTGCTGCCGGGCGTGGAGATGGCCCCGCCGGGGCTGAGCAACGTGCAGCAGCTCTCGCTCCGGGCCGTGCCGACGTCGGGTCTCGCGAGAAGCACGGGCTCGGCGGACCTGGCGTCGTTCGGCACGCTGATCATCGTGGACGGGGTGCCGCTCTCCAACAACGCGAACCTGCAGTCGTTGGGCTCCGGGGCCGACCTGTCGTTCTCCACGGCGGCCGGCGGTGGGGTGGACCTTCGCCAGGTCCCCGCGGCGACGCTCGAGCGCGTCGAGGTGATCCGCGGCGTGCCGTCGGCCCGCTACGGCGATCTCACCCAGGGAGCGATCGTCGTGGAGACGCGCGCGGGCGCGTTCGAGCCGGAGGTCCGGACGCAGTACGACCCGTACACGTTCGAGACCACGGCCCTGGGCGGGTGGGACCTGGGGTCCGCGCAGGGCGCGACGCTCAACGTCGACTACGCACGGACGCGGTCGATGCCGGGCGTCACGGACGATCACGCGAACCGCCTGGCCGCCCAGCTCGCGCACCGCTTCAGCCGCGGCGCGCCGCCCGAGCCGGGAGGCGCCGCCGGGCTCACGCTGGACAGCCGCGTGGACTTCTATCGGCTCTCCGAGGACCTCCCGCTCAACGAGAATACGCGGCCGGGGTGGACCTCCAGCGACCGGGAGACGGGGCTCCGCATCTCCGAGCGCGCCCGCATGCACCTTCCGGGGGACGCCACGCTTTCGGTGACCGGCGCGGTCACGCACCTCTGGCAGCGCGCGTGGTCCGCGGCGCGCCTGGTTCGCGGCGCCATGCCGTTCACGGACCGCCTGACGCCGGGCCGCTCCGACGGGTGGTTCGTGGGCGGGCCGTACGACTCGGAGCTCACGGTGGAGGGCGCGCCCTGGCTGGTGTACGCCCGGGCGGAGGCCGACAAGGAGGCCAACGGCCCCGGAGGGCTGCATCACCTGCGCGCGGGCCTGGAGCTCCGGCGGGAGTGGAACTCGGGCGCCGGCTACCTGTTCGACATGGCCGCGCCGCCGCAGGTCTCGTTCAACGGCGTGCAGGGCTACGCCCGGCCGCGGAGCTTCGCGGACGTCCCGGCCCTCGCCACCTCCGGCCTGTACCTGGACGACCGGATCGTCGGGTCGCTCACGGACCGGACGGCGTTCACGCTCCAGCTCGGCCTGCGGGTGGACGGGCTGCACGAGCCGGGCGCGTGGCTGCCGCGGCTCCGGGACGCGGTGGTGCAGCCCCGGCTGTGGGGTGAGCTGTCGCCTCGGCCATGGCTGCGCTTCCGGGGCGGGTGGGGGCTGACGGCGAAGGCGCCCTCCCTCGGCGACCTGACGCCGGCGCCGCAGTACAACGACGTGATCAACGTCAACTGGTACGCGAACCAGCCGGACGAGCGGCTGGCGGTGCTCACGACGTACGTCACCGACCCGACCAACCCCGATCTGGGCTTCTCCACCGCGTCGAAGGCCGAGGCCGGCGTGGAGGTCGAGGGGTGGGGCTCGGTCGTCTCCATTGCCGCCTTCCGCGACCGGATCCGGGGCGGCGTGGGCGCGCTCCAGGAGACGACGTCGCTGCTGCGGGAGTACTTCCAGCTCACGGACTCCGTCAACGGCAACGGCATCCCGCCCGCGCTCATCGAGCCGGCGTACGCCGCCGACACCGTGCCGATCCTCGTGGAGCGGCCGACGAACTTCCTGTCGCTCGAGACCCGAGGCATCGAGCTGACGGCCACGCTGGCCGAGATCCCCCGCATCCGGACGCGCCTCCAGGTGCAGGGCTCGTGGCTGCGCACCGAGCGCCGCTTCACCGAGCCGTACTTCGGCAGCTCGATGCGCTTCTCCGAGTTCCAGCTCCTGGCCGAGACGACGCGCGTCCCGTACTGGGACGGGGTAACGGAGATCGGGGAGCGACGGCTCGTGACCTACCGGCTGATCCATCACCAGCCCGCGCTGGGCCTCGTGGTGACCGCCACGATCCAGCACAATCTGAAGGACTTCCTGGACGACGGGGCGTCGCGGGATACGCTGTCGTTCGCCGGCTACGTGACCCGTTCCGGCGAGCTGGTGCCCGTGCCGCCGTCGGAGCGCACGGACGCGCAGTACCGGGATCTGCGCATCGCCCGGGGAGGGCTCCTCGAGCCGTCGTACACGCCTGCCGACTGGATGATGGCGCTCCAGGTGAGCAAGACGCTCCCTTTGGAGGGCGAGCTCCGCTTCTGGGCGTTCAACGCCCTGGACCGGCGGGGCCGCTACGGCAGCGCCACCGAACAGCCCCGCCTCTATCCGCAGGTGCGCTTCGGGGTCGAGCTGCGGGTGGCGCCTCAGGCGTTCGTGGGAGGCGCGCGATGAGGACGGCGCATGCGGCGATCCTGGCCGCCCTGCTCGCGGCCTGCGCCATGGCCCCCCTCGCCGCGCAGGACATCGGCGCGGTGGACGCGCCGGCCACCCCGCCGTGGCTCCGGGCGTGGAGCCCCCTCCTGTGGACCGCCGAGCTGCCCCGCACGCTGCCGTCGAGGGCGGCCGTGCTCCCCGACGCGCTCCTGAGTCCTGCGCCCCGCGTCGGGCTGTTCTGGACGGCCGGCAATCCCGGCGCGGTGGCGGCCGACGTCCAGGATTCGTTCAGCCTGTATGCGGTGGGTGGCGGGAGCGAGAGGGGGGAGTACCGGCGTCCCCTCGACCCGGCGGACGTCGCCGAGCGTCACGGGGCCGCCCTGGCGTGGCGGCCCTTCGGCCAGCGGGGAGCGGCGATCGGGAGCGTGCGGGTCACCAGCAGCGATCTACGTGGCGCGCTGAGCGACTACGACCTCGCCTATCCGGGTAGCCCCTACGTGGTGATGGACACCGCCGCGAGCGATCTCGGCAGGACGGAGGTGCAGCTCGAGGGAGCCGGGGGGTGGCAGGTCGGCCGGCTCGGCTTCGGCCTCGCGCTCGGATACCGGGCCCACCAGACCCGGACCGCGGCGGCTCCGGTGCCGCGCTCGCTCTCCGTGGCCGACCCCGGCGCGGGGGTGGGCCTCAGCTGGAGGCTCTCGCCGGCGCTCACGCTCGGCGTGCACGGGCGCTGGCGGTCGCACGTGGAGCGGGTGGCGCTCTACACGGTGGCCGCCTCCTCGAGGGTCTATCGTCTGCAAGGCTACTTCGAGCCCCCGCCCCAGGACCTGGCCGGCGGGTTCTACACCCGGCGCCTGGAGCGCGAGGGCTACGCCGGGGTCGTCTCCGCCGGGGGCACGGCGGCCGGTCTCACCTGGACCGCCTTCGCCGAGCGGGGCACGCAGGAGGAGCGCCAGTTCCCCGCGCAGGACGCGACCCCCGACGTGGACACCTGGCGCTCCGACGCCGTCACTCTCGGTGCGGCCGTAGTCCGCCCGCTCGCGATCCGGAACGGGGAGCTCTCCCTGACCGGACGGTACACGAGCCTCTCCGGAGACGCCGGGCGCGGGGACCTCCCCGACACGGTGACGTTCGTCGGCGACGAGCGCATCTTCCACGGCGTAGGGGAGCTGAGCCTGGATGCCTCCGAGGAGGTGCGGCTCGTCGGGAGCTTCGTGATCCGGTACGAGGACCGGGCGCGGACGGACCAGCTTGCGCACGTGGGCTCGAGCGTCCGGAGCTGGACGACCGGGTTCGGCCTCGCCGCGGTGCTGCGGCCGAGCGCACGCCTGCAGCTCTCCCCAGCGGTGGCCAACACGTGGTACGGAGCCGGCGGCGGAATCCCCGATCCCCTGAAGATGGGGAAGGCGTTCGGGCGCTACGTCGCGCCCGAGATGGCCGTGGATGCGTCGGACGCGAGCGTCCACGCCGCCGGACTGACCGCGCTCTGGTCCGTTCGCGACGCGACGGGCGTCTGGGGGAGCGTGCGCTACGTGTCGCTCTCCCCATCGGGGGAAGCCGTGTCCCTCCCGTTCCAGCCCGAAGGGAGCCGCACTCGATGGACAGCGGAGGTCGGGATGAGCGTACACCCGCCGATATAGGGCTCTGCACCCCTGGACCTGCGGCGGCGCGTCGCCTCCCCCGCCCGGGCAACTCCGCGCAATTCAGCATGACGTCCGCCCTGCAAATCGGTCGGGACGGCTCCGCGCTCACGGAACGTCACAGCTGCCGTCACAGGTACCGTCACAGCGGAGTGCCGAGAGAAGGCCACTCCGCCGCGGAAACAGCGCGCAATCTCGTGGTGGGACTGCTTGGAAGCGGATCATGGCTCCGGAGGGGCGGGTAGCTACGGAGGCTGGTCGAGCGGCCCCCGCGGGCAACCTTGCAGGGCTGCGGACGCATCCAACCCACGAGAACCAGGAGCTCATCCCCCGAGGGGCATGACGGAAAGCCAGGTCATCCGACAGGCGGCGGACGGCGACGCCCGCGCGATCCGGACGCTGTACGATCGGTACGCGCCGAGGGTGTTCGCGGTCGTGCGCCGCATCGCCGGGGACGACGAGCTGGCGCAGGATTACGCACAGGAGGCGTGGATCCGCGCCATCCGTGCCCTTCCGTCGTTCCGTGGGGATTCCCGGTTCTCCACGTGGCTCCACCGGATCGCGGTCAACGCGGCGCTCCAGGCGCTGCGCCGCGCGGAGACCCGCCGCAAGCGGGAAGCTCCGTTCCCGGCCGAGATCCCGGTGGGGCCGCGGGGAGGGGACACGCTGCTGCAGCGGAGGCTGGAGCGGGCGTTGGACACCCTCCCGGAGGGCATGCGCCGCGTGCTGATCCTCCACGACGTGGAGGGCTACACGCACGAAGAGATCGGGGACGCGTTGGGCGTCACGGCGGGAACGTCGAAGTCACAGCTGTTCAAGGCCAGAGCCAAGATGCGGGAGCTGCTCACGGTCCTGGACGGCGCTACGGAAGAATCGGGAGCTGAAGCATGGGGCATCTGAACGCTGAGTCCCTGGCCCGGCTGGTGGACGACGCTCCACGGCCGGATGAGATCGAGCACCTGGCCGAGTGCCGGGCGTGCTCATCGGAGCTGGAGGCGCTGAGAGCCCAGACCCGTGCGCTGGGAGCGCTCCCCGAGATCCGTCCCCCGCTGGGGGATTGGGAGGTCCTGGAGGCGCGGTTGCGCTCGGAAGGGCTCATCGAGGAGCCGGGGCTGCTCGCCCGGCTGACGCTGGCGCAGACGCCGCCCTGGATGCGGGCGGCAGCAGCCGTCGCGCTGTTCTTCGGTGGAACGATGTTCGGTGTGACCGCGGCGTCGGACGGAAGCCCGATCGCGGCCCTGGTCGGGGGAGCCGAGGAGCCGGGGATGGTTGCCCAGGCGGCCAATCTGGACGACGCCGCCTCCGCGGTCCGCGTCGCGGAGCAGGGATACGTCGATGCGCTCGCCCGCTATCGTCAGCTCCTGGAGGACAACGGCAGCTCCGAGGACGCCGCTTCCGGCGATCCGCGCAGCCGGTACGCCGCCCTCGAATACCTGGTGGCCGCGGGCCAGGCGGCCGTGCGCCAGGCGCCTGCGGACCCGTTCCTGAACGGGCTGCTGGCGTCTACCCTGGCCGAGCGCGAGGTCACGCTGCGGCGCATCTCCACCCGCAGAGGGAACTGGTTCTGAGCATGATCACGTACGCCCGATCCCTGGCCTTCGTCACCGCGCTGGCGCTGACCGCCTCTCCGGCAGCGGCTCAGGTGGTCGTACGCGCTTCGCCGGATCGGGGCTGGATCGGCGTCTCGGTCGAGATCCAGACCACCCGGAGCGATCTGGGTGGGCTCACCTCGACGGCGACGATCACCGACGTGAGCACCGGCGGCCCCGCCGACAAGGCGGGGATCCGGCCCGGGGACGTCCTGGTCTCGGTCAACGGTGCGTCGTCGCTCCCGCGGGACCTCCGAGCCGGGGACACGGTTCGGGTCGTCCTCAGCCACCAGGGGCGCCAGCGCCTGATCACGCTCACGGCCGAGCCGCGGCCGGTGGACGTCGTCGACGCGCCGACGTTGACCCTGACCTTCCGCGCCGATTCGATGGCCAATCGGATCTACCTCGGGATGGACTCCCTTCGCGTGCGCCTGGCGACGGGCGTCCGTGCCGGAGACCACGGGGCGGTGGAGGTCGGCGGCCTCGGCCGCCTCGCCTCGCCCGAAGGAGCGACGCCCGAAGGGTGGACGCTCTCCGAGGTCCGTCCGCCCTTCGGGTTCTACATCTTCCGCGGGGAGCAGTACGACTCCCTCAGCCGGGCGATGGACGACCTCAATCGTGACATCCGACGCCTACGCTCTGAGCAGGCCGCCCGCGTCCGGGAGCTTGCGCGGAGCCTGCGGGGCGACGAGACGCGCATCGATCGCAACGATCCCGAGCTCGTGCGCCTCCAGAGGGCCGTGCTCGACGCCGATCGCCGGAGCGCGGCTCTGCGGGAGGCGATGGAGCGCGCCGCCCGCCGCGAAGCCGGCACCGCGTTCGTCGGGCCGTTCAGCCCCGACGCCGAGCAGCCCACCACCGACCCCACCGAGCGGGAGTTCCGCTTCCGCCCCCTCGATCCCTACCTCCTGGGACAGAACCGCGCCGCCGGCGCCGAGGTCGTGGACCTGCGCCCGGAGCTGGCCGAGTACTTCGGGGTGGACGGAGGCGTCCTGGTGGTCGACGTGCCCCCGGGAACGCCGGCCGCGCTCGCGGGAATCCAGCCCGGGGACGTGCTGACCCACGTGGGGCCGACCGCGATCCTCTCCATCCAGGAGCTCCGCCGCGGCTTGACCGCCTCGTCGTCCCAGATCCCGGTGACCGTGGTCCGGAAGGGGCGGCAGATCCGGCTCCTCCTTCTGCGATAGGCGGAAGCGACCCGGCCCGAGGGCCCATGCAGCAGGGGCCGGAGGCGTCCTTCTTCGTCGGACGCCCCCGGCCCCCTCGTTTCGCGGCTTCCCGGCAGATCAGCTGCCGTAGTGCTGCACCCGCTCGAACTCGGCGATCGCGTTGACGTGGTTGATCACCGCCTGCAGCTCCGAGAGCCGCGTGGTCGTGAGCTGGTTCTGCGACTGCACGACCTCGTAGTTCGTGGCCGCGCCCACCGCGAAGCGCTGCAGCTCCCCCTGGAAGCTCCGCTCGGCCGCCACGCGCGCCCGCCGGGCCGCCTGAAGCTGGAGAAAGGCGTTGCGCACGGCGTACCCGGCGTTGGTGACCTGGGTGATGATCGTGAGCTCCTGGCTCTTCAGGGCCAGGTTGGTCTGCTCGAGCTGGAGCCTGGCGCGCTCCAGGTTCGCTTTGTTGGGGTTCGTCCCGATGGGGTAGGACCCTGTCAGCGAGACGTTCCACGTGGGCGTCTGGAGGTCCCTGATCGAATAGAGCCCGTCCAGGTACCCGCCCTGCTGCACCAGCTCGGCCGTGCCCCCGATCCCGTCCCGGCTGTAGAGGTTTCCGCCCACGCCCTGGAGGGAGTAGCCCGCCGACAACGTGAGGTCGGGCAGGGTGTTCGACTTCGTCACCTGGAGGGTGACCTCGGAGATGTCGCGCTGTCGTTCCTGCTGCCGGAGGTCGGTCCGCTCCTGCAGGGCGATCTGGATCGCCGCGTCGATGTCGACCACGTGCTCCGTGTCCGTGGGCTGTGACGTCGGGTTGATCGTCTCCGCCAGCAGCGCGTCGTCGGGGCCACTCACCAGGAGGCTCTTGAACGTCAGCTCCTGGTTGTGCCACTGGACCTGGGCATTGAGCAGGGCCTGCTCGGCGCTCGCCACCTGGGCCTCGGCCTGCAGCATCTGGATCTCGGTCATACGGCCCAGGCGCACCTGCAGGCTGTCCTGAGCCAGAAGCTGCTGGGCCTGCAAGAGGTTCCGGCGCTGGATCTCGACCTGCTCGATCGTGGCGCGCAGCGCCCAGTACGCGGACCGCACCCGATTCGTGATGTTGGCGACCTGGCTGCGCACCTGCAGATCCGTGATCTGGCCCTGGATCTCCTGCGTCTGCAGGGCGGCGCGCTGGTTGTCGATGCGCAGCCCGGACAGGAGCGGCTGCGAGTAGTTCAGGGCGAGCGTGGAGTTGTAGCTCGGGTTCCTGGTCGTGAACTCGCTGTTCGTCTCGCTGCGCCGGTTGTTGAAGTTCGCGCTGAGCCGTCCTCCCATCCACAGCATCGGCTTGGTCAGGGAGGCGTTGAAGGTCTGCGACTGGTTCGTGACCTGGGAGATTCCGGTGCCGGCGTCGAGCTGGCTCGTCGGCTGGCTCGTCTGGTTGTTGTAGGCGAGCGTGGTGCTGAAGGTCGGGCTGAACGCCGCCCGCGCCGACAGCAGCGAATAGTCCTGGATCCTCGGCGCCAGGTTCACCGTCTGGATGTCGAGGTTCGACTTCAGTGCCCGCGCGATCGCGTCGTCGACCGACATCGGAACCACCGGCCCCCCGCCCTCGGTGGGCGGCAAGGCCTGACCCACCACGTAGGGCTCGAGCCCGGGTCGCGTGGTGTCGGCCGGCGCCTGGCCGGACACGGCCGTGGGGACCGTGACCGCCAGCGCCAGCGCCCACATCGGAATACCACTCATATGCTTGAACATTTTCACGTCACCTGTTCGTCCCTGAAATCGACCCGTCGACCCCGGTCGGCGGGGCTGCCCTGGAGCGATACGCCCTCGTGTCGGACCTGCCGCGAAGCCTGCGCTACTCGTGCCGCAGCGCCACGATCGGGTCGAGCTTCGCGGCGCGCTGCGCGGGCCAGATGCCGAAGAAGAGACCGACCCCGGCCGAGAAGCCGAGCGCCATCACGATCGCGCCCCCGGAGACGGCCGTGTCCCACTGTTGGAGATGCGTGAGGAGGGCGGCACCCCCGATGCCCGCGCCGACGCCCAGGATCCCGCCGAGCACGCACAGGAAGAGCGACTCGATCAGAAACTGGAAGAGGATCGCGCGCTTCGTGGCCCCCAGCGCCTTGCGCACGCCGATCTCCCGCGTCCGCTCGGTCACGCTCACGAGCATGATGTTCATGATCCCGATCCCGCCCACCAGCAGGCTGATCCCGGCGATGCCAGCGAGCAGCATGGTGAACGTCTGCGTCGTCGAGTTGAAGGTCTCCAGCAGGTCCGCCGAGTTGCGGACGTTGAAATCCGCCTCCGCACCGGGCTTGATGCGGTGCTGGCGGCGCAGGATGCGGTCGATTTCCACGTACGCCTGGTCGAGCTCCTGGGTGGTGGCCGTCGCGGCGTAGATCGCATTGATCCGCCGGCGACCCCCGAACACCCGGTACATAGCCGTGGACGTCGGCATGAAGATCTGGTCGTCGGGGCGCATGAACGCGGCGTCGCCCTTCTCCTTGAGCACGCCGATCACCTCGAACGGCACGCCCCGGATCTGGATCGTCTGCCCGACCATCCCCGCCGGGGGCTGCTCGCCGAGCGTCGTCGGGAGGTTGTAGCCCAACACCGCCACGCGCCGGCGCCCCTGGAGCTCGCCCTCGTTGAAGTATCGGCCGACCTCGAGCTCGAGGTCGTAGATGCCGAAGTACTCGGGCCACACGCCCATGATCTGCGTGTTCGAGTTCCAGCGGGAATAGGTCACCTGCTGCCGCGACTGGATCTCCGGCGACACTCGCAGCAGCCCGCCGCTCTGGGACCGCAGCGCCTCGGCGTCGTCCACCGACATCTCGGTATCGCCCCTCGAGATCCCACCCCAGAACTGTTGCCCAGGACGGATCGTGAGGACCGTGGTCCCGATCCGCTGGATCTGGTCCTCGACCCGCTGCTGCGCGCCTTCTCCCAGCGCCACCATGGCGATGACCGCCGCCACGCCGATGATGATGCCGAGCGTGGTCAGCACCGAGCGGAGCACGTTCGCCCGCACGGCCGCCATGGCCACCACGATGATCTCCCAGATTAGCATCGGACGACCCTACCTTCTGCCACCGGGACCGCCACCACCGAACGGGCTGTTGCCCATGCGGCTGCGCATGCGGTCGAGGAATTCCTGCTGCTGCGCCTGGAGCTGGGCCGCGCTCACGACAACGAGCGTCTCGTTGCCCTCGAGGCCGCTCACCACCTGGCTGTTGTCCCAGTCGTTGAGACCGACCTGGACCACCTTGGGGGTCGGCACCGAGTCCGCGCCGAGGACGAATACCACCGCCGGATGCGTCTCGCGCGCCGGCGCGCCGCCCTCCTCGCCGGCTGCCGCCCCACCGAAGCCGCCCTGTGCACGCATCGCGCGCGCCAGGACCCGCATGGAGTCCTGGCTGATCTCTCCGCGCTCCACCCGGGCCCGGAGCGAATCGAATTGGGGGCCGCCGACCGATCGGTTCCCCCCCGAACCACCCCGAGCCTGCGTCGCCCGACCGAGAGCCGGGTCCGCCGTGCGCATCACCTCGCCGGGCTGCTGCGTACCCGCCCCGGCGGCGGAGGCGCCGGGCCGGCCCCCTCCGTTGCCCGGGCGCCCGGCGCCCATGAACCGCGCCAGCTCCGGCGACTCGACGTCGAGGCCGAGCGCCAGCGCCGCCGGTCCGACGTCCTGCATGCCGACCACCGCGTTGTTCGGCACCAGGAGCACGTCGGTGGCCCGGTCGACCAGGATCTCGACCTCGCCATTCATCCCTGGCTTGAGGAGCCCGGCGCGGTTGTCGAGGCTCACGATCACCGGGAACATCGTCACGTTCTGCTGGACCTCGGCCTGCGGCTCGATCTTCTCGACGGCCCCGTGGAAGGTGCGGTCGGGATAGGCCTCGACCTTCACGGTCGCCTCCTGACCGGCCTTGATCTGCCCCATGTCCGTCTCGTCGACGAGCGTGCGCACCTGCATCGAGTCGAGGTTCGCCATGACGAAAAGCGTCGTTCCTCCGGACACGTTCCCGGACGCCGACTGGATGACCTGCCCCTCTTCGACCGTCTTGGAGATGATCGTGCCCTTCATCGGCGCACGGATCGTCACGTCGCCCAGCTGCAGATCGGCGAGCTGGTAGTTCGTCCCCGCCTTGACCTGGCCGGCCAGGGCGTTGGCGTAGTCCAGCCTGGCCGACTCGTACTCCTGTTGCGTGATGACGCCCGCGTCGAGCAGCTCCTTGGAGCGATCGAGCTGGGCCTTGCTGATCTCCGTCCGGGCCTGGGCGACGTCCAGGTCGGCCTTGGCCTGGTCGAAGCGGTTGCGCACGTCGCGCGGATCGACCTCGGCCAGCAGCGCGCCCGAAGCCACCTCGTCACCCACGTCCACGTGCAGCTTCAGGATCTCGCCGGAAGCCTTGGACTTCACCTCGACGGTGCGCACCGGCTCGACCGTGCCCGTAGCCTCCGCCGTGATCGTCAGGTCGCCCCGGGTCACGGCCACCGTGGTGAGCTTCCCTCTCTCCTCCGCGGCCTGTCCGGTGCTGCATGCGGCCAACGCGAGAGCTGCGAAGGCGGCGCCCCCCCATCTCCGGATATTCGTATTCATGCGTGGGCCTCCACGTGCCCGTTCAGAAAGTCCTTTTCGATGATGCCGTCCAGCAGGTGGACCTGTCGGTTGGCGAACGCCGCGATGTCGTGCTCGTGCGTGACCAGAACGATCGTCTGGCCCTCCCGGTTCAGCTCGGCGAGCTGCACCATGATCTCGTTGCTCGTCACGGAGTCGAGATTCCCGGTGGGCTCGTCGGCCAGCAGAAGCGCGGGTTCGTTCACCAGCGCGCGGGCGACGGCGACGCGCTGCCTCTGTCCGCCCGACATCTCGGGGGGACGGTGATCCATGCGGTCGCCCAACCCCACCAGCTCGAGCTTTGCCGCGGCCCTCCGGCGACGCTCCTTCGCGCCCACTCCGGCGTAGATCAGCGGCAGCTCCACGTTGTGCAGCGCCGTTGCCCGCGGGAGGAGGTTGAAGGTCTGGAAGACGAACCCGATTTCCTTGTTCCGCACGCGGGCGAGCTGGTCGTCGGTGAGCTCGCTGACGAGCTGACCGTTCAGCCAGTACTTGCCGGCCGTGGGGGTGTCCAGGCAGCCGATCATGTTCATGAACGTCGACTTCCCGCTGCCCGAGGGCCCCATCACCGCCACGAACTCCCCGTTATGGATCTCGAGGTCCACGCCGCGGACGGCTCGCACGGTCTCGGCTCCCAGCACGTAGTCCTTCGTCAGCCCCTCGGTACGGATGATGACGCCGTTCTTCACGAACCCCTCCCCGGTGCGGACTATTCTCTGTTGGCCCTGGACGACCGTTCCGAGCGTCTCCGCTCGTAATCGGCCACCAGGGAATCGTAGGCCCTGGCCTGCTCCGTCGTGAGCACGCCCCTGATCGCCGTGCGCGTCCCCGCCACCAGAGCGTCGTAGCGCGGGTTGTACGCGGCACGGAACTCGGCGTGGAGCGCCTTCATCGCCGATCGGTATTCATCTACGATCGAGTCGATGCGCACCTTCTGCTCCTCGGTGGGCGCGACCTGCTCGTAGAGCGGGCGGCGACGGCTCTGGGCGGTCGAGTCGGCCCCGGTGCGCGCGTCGGCCATCTCCGCCCCCGGCTCGGCTATCAGCGACCGGTCGGCGGCGAGGCCCAGCACGACGCCAGCTCCGAACACCACGGCGAGCACGAGCCCCGTCACGACGCGCGTTCGCAGGATCCGCTCCATCAGAACCTCTCTCCCGCGAACGCCACCGCCTCGGCGGCGGCCTCGTCGTCGGTTGTGAGCGTCGCCGGGATGGTCTCGTCCTCGAGCCCGACCAGGAGGAGATCCTCGACGGTCGCGCGCGCCGGAGCCGTCACCGGGGCGGCGTGCAGCAGCACGAAGCCCGCGAAGATCGCGGCGATCATGGCCATGGGAACGACCGCCCGGGCCCACCCGGACAGCACCTCCCCGATGGTCACGTCCGCCATCATCCGACGGCGGGCCAGCTCGTGCCCGGCACGCGCCATCACCCACGACTGGAAGCGCAGCCAGTAGTTCGGGTCGCTGGCCGCCGGATCGACGAACGCCAGGGCGGAGGCGAGCTCCATGTCCCGGCCGAGCTCGTCGCTCCCGCCGTCGGATCCCTGCACGTTCCCGCTCATCTGTCAGCTCCTTGCCTTGTCCCCTCGTCGGGGCCCGATAGCGCACCGAGAGCTTCCCTCAGCGCCTTCCGGGCGAAGTGGAGATGGGACCTCACCGTTCCCGAGGGAAGTCCGATCCGATTCGCGATCTCCCGATGTTTCCACCCCTCCAGGTCGTGGAGGAGCACGATCTCCCTCTGCACCTCCGGGAGCTCGTCCAGCGCCTCCCGGAGCACCTCCTGGAGCTCGGCCAGCTCCGTCTCCCGATCCGGGGTCGGCGTCCTCGAGCTCGCCCCGATCGGAACCTGGTCGGTCTCCCGCAGCACCTCCCGCCGCACCAGGTTCCGCGAGCGGTTGCGCACGATCGTCATCAGCCATCCCGCGAACCGCTCGGGGCTCCGACACTCCTCGAGGCGCTCCAGCGCGACCAGGAAGGACTCCTGGGCCGCGTCCTCGGCGTCCTCGTGGCGACCGGTGACCGAGTAGGCCACCGCGTACGCCGCCCGCTGGTACCGTTCGACGAGCATGCCGAAGGCGCGTTCGTCACCCCGCCTCGCTCGCCGAACCAACTCGCCGTCGTGCGGCGTGTCGGACCTACTGGATGACACGGAGCCTTCACCCCTTGTTGAGACCCCCCACGCACGCGGCCCGACCCCAAGCCCCGAGCGAGACGCAGAAGCCTGCGTTACCCTGCCGTGGATTGGACGGTCCCGCGCCGGACGGCGTTAAAACAAAGGCCCCCCGGGTAGCGACCGCCACCCGGAGGGCCGTGCCATCCGCCGTGAAGGGTGCTACGCGGCGCCCTTCCAGCGTCCAAAAGGAAGCGTCGGCGTGGGGCGTACCTTCCCGCCCCATATGAACGCGTAGATCCGTGGCTGAGGCTGTACCGGCGGCAGGCCCCGAGCGATGACGATTCCGCGCAGCGGATCCTTTACGCGCGGCTCCCGCTTCCCTTCCTCTCGACCGGTGTTCATCTCGCTCGGCCTCGCTGGGCAAGAGGAGCTTCCATGGGAGCCTGAAGGACAAACGGCACCCGACCCGCCTTAAGCACGCTTCGTGCCGGAACGACACAGTACCATCAAGTCGTTCTGGGATAACGTCTTAGGGTTGGATACCCCCCCGACGGTACTCCTCGAGCATGTGTCGATAGAACGCGTTGTCGTGTCCAGATGACACGTGGCACGTCCCCCTCCGGGGACACGTCTAGCCGTCGCCCTTGCGGCCTTTCGTGGCTGTCTCCGAAAACAGCTCCTTCTTCGTGCCCGGTTCGGGAGGGGGGCGGGAGGCACGGAACGCGCCCTCGACCTGGCGTGGGGTGAGCTCGGCCAGGCCCCGTGCCACCACCAGTGCTTCCCGTTCGGGCGCCTCCTGCTCGTTCGCACGGAAGAAGCCGAGCACGAGGAGCGGAGCCGGGCCCCCGTCGGCACCCGCCCGCCCGCGACCGCGCACCCTCACGATCCACTCCGTTCCCTCGACGGCGAGCACCGTCTGCTCCGGCGCCGCCCCCGTGGGCGCGGGGGCTGCCGCCGCGCGCGTCTCCACGGAATCGCGCACCGGCGTGGGCTTCGCGTCGGCGACGGTCTCGCGCACGGATGGCGGGCGACCACGCGCCCCGGCCCCGTCATCGCCCTCGGCCGGCGCACCCTGCGGGCGGGCCGGGGGAGGTAGGCGCCTGTCGTCTCGAGGTTCGTCACTGCCCATCGGCGGCTCCTGGTGGGGGTCCTTCAAGATGGACGATCCGCGCCATCGACCTCAACCCGAGGCCTTCAGGCGGGGTAGGCGCTCCCCAGGTCCGGGCTCTCGAAGACGCGCACCTCGACCACCCGCGCCGGCTCCTCGACCCTCCCCTGGAGCGCCTCGAAGAGCCAGCGTGCCAGGTTCTCCGTGGAGGGGGTCATGGCGCCGTCGGCCACGGCTGGGACCAGCGTGTTCAGGTCGCCCCCGTCCCACCCCGTGGTGAGCTCGGCCAGCGCGCCGTCGAGCGAGTCGAGATCGGTGGCCCATCCGGTACGTGGGTCCACGGGGCCCGACACGTGGACCTCCACGACCCAATCGTGCTCGTGGGCCTCGGCCTGGACACCGAACACTCGGCGGTTGTCGGCGTCCGACCACTCCGCGCACCGGTACCGGTGCGCGGCGCGGAATCGGACCCTCCGGATCAGGCGTGCCCGGGCCATCCTCGCTCCTTTGCGGGGAC
>Ga0307424_1000404_pt1 | contig 23097 bp, 18 predicted proteins | sample SalMarWE160320MG_FD_202157 | JGI IMG/M metagenome (GOLD analysis project Ga0307424, IMG submission 202157) | Salt marsh sediment microbial communities from the Plum Island Ecosystem LTER, Massachusetts, United States - WE1603-20 | ecosystem: Environmental > Aquatic > Marine > Intertidal zone >... | reverse complement strand
CGGGACGTCTTCGGGCACCGGCACGAGCTGGTTGGCCGGCAGCACGCCGTATTCGGCATAGGCCGCGGGCTTGCGGTAAACCGCCGCGACGCGCGCGCCCTCCTTTATACCGGGGACGTCCACGTCTGGCCCAAGCTTCGCCACGCGCCCTGCGGCTTCGAGCCCAAGCTTGCTGGGGAACTTGAAAGGCCCGCCACGGTGGTAGAGGCCGCGCCGCATGAGCGTCTCGGCGAAGTTGACGCCGATCATATCGTGCTTGATGAGCGCTTCGCCGGGCGCGGGTTCGGGGACTGGCACGTCTTCGATCTGCAGCACGCTTGGCGGTCCGAATTCGCGGATGAGCATCGCTTTCATTGTTTGCATGAGTTTCCTCCGGGCGGCGATTATATCAGTAGGGCGGAGGGATCTGCTGCATCAGTTCCGGGAAGCGGTCTAGACCGTAGACGCGTGGGGTAAGAGTAGGATTTTGAGTATTGTCACGCGCCCTCTAGGGATTTCATCTTATCTTTGACGCTTGAGCCAGCCGATATCGCGGTAAAGCAAGGTAGCCGCCCAAATGACCGGAACCTGGAACGCGATGACTATCCAGCCAGAAGTCGGTACGGTATCTGGAAAGGCTTTGGCAGCCAATTGTGGTGAAATCAAGTCTAAGAACACAATGAGCATTAGGCCAAAGAGGAACGAGAGTATATTAACCGCGACAAAGGCGAAAGCCGCGTACTTAAGCCACATTATGGGTATGAATAGCACAATAGCCAGCAGCACACATGACAAAGCCGGCGATAGCATCTCCTCATAGCTTCCTGAAACGACTCCATAGATGGTTAACGCCAAGTAGACGATCACTAAGAGCACCTTTTCCCTGACCAAGTAACCGCTCAAGCGAGCCATAACGCGGAAGGATAGGGAAGGCTTGTGCGGCTCCAATATCTGAATGTCTCGGTAGAGCACGCTGGCTATCCACGGTCCCAGAAGGCCATAGGTGGCGAAGGTAACTAATAACACTAAGAAAAAGGCGCCCTCCCCACCTGGTTCTGCAGAATGACCTCTAAGAATGTCTTGCAGCGGCTCAATACAGAGAAGCGCCAGTGGAATCAAGAAGATAGAAGCGGTAATTGAGCAGCCGAAGCAGGACCACTTCAGCCAAACAATCTGGGTGAAAAACGCTATGCCGACTGCAAGGACGAACGGAGCCGGGAGTGCAAACGCTAGAAGCATAGCCAGTGCCATTATCGCGAGTATCACTACCTTCTCGATAATAAGGCTTTTTGGCGGAGAAAGGCATCTCGGCGATTCCCCGCGCTGTATATGGGAGGCGGGTGGCTGATGGCGCATGCTTTCTACCGGGGATATGTTAGGCGGTGGGCGTATCTGCTCGGGCTTTCCGCTTTCAAACGCACGCCGAGCCATCTCTTCGCTTCTACACTTGGCGCACTCGTATTCGCCCAGCCTAAACTGCATCGTTCCCCCACAAACGGGACAGGTTTTTTCCTTCCGATCGCTCATTCACTCACTTCCCAGCCAGAAGCGAAGACGAGTATATCATGCGCGCACGGTGCGCTCTGACGTTAAGCTGTATCCTAGACGGGGGGGACTCGAACGCGCCAGTGACGCAAAGCGTCGGGCGCGCAAGCCCTCCTGCACCTGCGGTGTGGCGGGCAAGCCCCCACGCGATCTGGGCGGGGGGGGAGTCGAACGCGCCAGCGGCGCTTCGCGCCGGGCGCGCAAGCCCTCCTGCACCAGCAATGTGGCGGGCAAGCCCCCACACCGTGGGGGCGTAGCTTTACCCGCCATCGGCACTCTTGGAGCCGACGGAGGGCCCCACTCTTTATCCAGACGGTCTAGCCAGGCTCGACCGTGTCCGCTCTTCAAGTACTTCTCGCAACGCCTGGCCTCCTCGTAGTTGTCGAACTCCTCGGAATACAAGAGATTGAACTCACCGAGCTGCTGGCCAGCTCTGGAGTTCCGTCGGCGGTGCTCAGCCAGTCTCCGACCGAGGTCATTGGTAAGGCCGACGTACCGTTTCCCGTTGACAAGGCTTCTCAACACATAGAGGATGACCATCCAGACTCCCCGAGATAAGACCTGCGGTGTGGCGGGCAAGCCCCCACGCCAAGTGGGCGGGGGGGGAGTCGAACCCCCACGGGTTGCCCCACCAGCTCCTAAGGCTGGCGCGTCTGCCATTCCGCCACCCGCCCGCACATTAAGTATAACAAGAAGCTGGGCGCGGCCCACGGTGTTACAATATTCCCGGGGAAACCCGAGGAGGGTAAGATGATGAGGACAGCACTTCTGCTGGCCCTGGCGCTGGTGGTTGGAGTTGCGCTAGCCAATGCTGCGCCCATCCGCGCAGCCGCCGCCGATGAAGCCCCGGCCTACACCGTTTTCCACTCGCCGCCGGCGCAGCTGGACGCGCTGCTGTGGGCGATTGTGGACTGCTATCCCTACCGCGACCTGGAGGAGGCCAAGCGCGACTTCCTTCAGTGGGCGGAGGGCAAGGACAACGCTGACGTTTGGCAGATGGACATTTGGCCCGATGAGCAGAAGCTAGTCGCGCTGGAGAGCAAGTTCGGCGATATGCCGGAATACTGGCAGGCAAGGTACTTCTTCGAATACACGCAGACGAAGGGGAAGGATACTGGCCTGCTCGAGAAGGCGCACGAGTTGGCGCCCAACGACCCGGCAACGATGTACTTCTTGGCCGACGCGCGGCTCAAGTTCGCCGAATACGGGCTGGAGGAAACCGACGACGCCTTCGCCGACCAGCTGGCCAAGCGCGAGTACAAGCGGGAGGCCATAGAACTAATGCTTTGCGCGGCTGAAAGCGTACCGCAGAACGCGTTCTACTTCTACGATGCCGCTCAGGCGGTGCGGGAGTTTGGCGACTTCGACGAAGTGACCGAGTTGCTGGAGCGGGGCAACGCTGCGCCGGTGAACGAGGCGGTGCAGCTCTTCCCGCTGTCATACATGCTGCGCAACTTCCGCGGTATACGCGACGGCGACGACGGCACCGAACGCTTCCGATTGCTGGCCTACGCGCTCATCAGCAATCCGCTGCCGAACTACATTGAACGCCGGGAAATGATGAAGGAGTACCAGGTCATATTCTCCATGAACGCCGACATGGAGCTACTGAACACGCTTCATGTTTACGCCTGCCGCTACGGGCAGGAGACTTATGCGCCGCTGATTCAGCAATTGGTGGCCATGGTGCTTGTAAGCTATGTCAACACGATGGCGGTGGAGAACGGGGCGCTCACTTATGACGAGGTGACGGTGAAGTCGCTCGCAGCGATGAACAACGCGCGCGGTACCGTGCGCGGACTGGCCAGGAGCACGAGTATCTGGAGCCAGTTTATGTACGACGAGGGTTACTACCCGGGCGGCTCCACCCTCTTTGGCCGCGCTCACACCACGGCGGCGGACGCCTGGAGCTACTACACGGTGGCGTGGGAAGACCAGATCGCGGAGTTCCTCTACATCGGCCCGGCTATCGCCGAGCAGCTCTGGCGTCTGGAAATGTACCGCTACGGGCCGGATGGGACCATCTCCCGGATTAGTCCGACGAGCCCGGCGCCCCCTCCGCCTCCGTCGGTGCTGGAAAACGTTGTTCAGTAGCTCCGCCGCATTTCGCTGAGGACTACTTCACGCCCGGGAAGAACGCGCGCGCCATCAGGCCGGCGATGGGGGCGAAGAAAAAGGTGCAGGCCAGTCGCACACCGGTGAACTTCCAGCCGAGGATGCCGAACTCCATGGGCAGCCGCCCCACGGCGATGAGCGACCAGGCGGTGAGGAAGGCGACCATGGTGCCGGTGCCCGCGCCGGCCTTGAGCAGGCCCGCGACGATGGGGAGGCTCACGTACGGGCCGCCGGGGGTGAGCGCGCCGGCGATGGTGCCAAGGAAGATGCCGCGCATCCCCGCCTCGGCCCCCACCCAGCGGGACAGCAGCTCCTTGGGCAGGAGCGCCTCCACCATTCCCGCCATGATGAAAGCGAAGATGAGCAGCGGCAGAATCTGCAGCGTCATCAACAAACCGGACTTCAGGCCGGACACATGCTGGCCTTCGCCCCGGAAGTAGCCGATCGCCACCAGGGCGATAGCGAGCACCGCCATCACTATCGTTGGAATGAGCATAGTGGATTGCTTCCCCTTTGCCGCCATGGTTTCGCCCGGGGGCTATTCTACAGCATTCGTTAAGGCTCGCTAACGGGAGGCCATCGGGCCAAATCAATCTTGACAAAGGGGTGGTAATTGCCTATACTAATTGTTTCCTGGAGGATATATGGCTGAAAAGAAGTCAAAGACCGCGAAGTCTGCCACCGCCACCAAGACCAAGACTGAGGCGAAGCCCAAAACGAGGCGTTCGTCCAAGAAAATGGTGGCAGGCGACTCGCAGTACCCCATATACGACCACTCAGCTTCGCGTGACTCCTACAAGGTCGGGGATGTCGTCAAGTTCGAGAAGGTACGCAACTGGCTCGACAAGGGCGAGTTGGTTGAAGCCTACGGGAAAGTCGTGGGCATCGGCATCTTCGACAAGACCGTCCCGTACCTTGAAGTCTCCTTCCACGACGTCAAGAAGCTGAACTCGTTTGACCTGGGCAGCGACATCCGCCGCTACATCCTCGAACAGAAGTAGCGTCCGCCTAACCGGGTTCGGGTAACAGGATTCCGGCGTAGGAGCCGTGAACTTCCACACTCTTGAACAGCTTCCGCGCGACGGAATCCCAGAACTCAATCTGATGATTGGCCTGCTTGTAGCCCCTCGCGGCTTCCACCGAGTAGTCATCGCACAAGTGAGCCTTCAGCGCCATCAAAATCCCCTGGTGCGCCACCACCGCTATCCGCTCCGCCCCCGATTCCTCCATCCGCTTCAGCGCCTGCGCCACCCGTCCGCGCACGCTCTCCAGGCTGTCCCCGCCGGACGGGGGCAGCGTGTAATGGGTGTTGCGCCAAGCGGTGAACTCCGCTCCATGCTCCTCCAGCAGGCTCGCTTCATACTCGCCCTCGTACTCGCCGAAATCCAGCTCATTGAGCTCCGGCAGAATCTGCACGTGCAAGCGATGCACCTGCGCCACGGCCTCCGCCGTCTCGCGGGCGCGCACGAGAGGGCTGGAGAACACGGCTTCAATCGGCTCCCGCAAGAGGGCGTTAGCGATAAGCTGCGCTTGCAGCCTTCCAACGGCGGACAGCGGCACGTCGCTACGCCCCCCTTGGAAGCGCTTGAGCCGGTTCCACAGCGTTTCGCCGTGGCGGATTAGTATTAGCTGAGCCATAAACACACCGAGCGCCGGATGAACTGGCGGCGGCGTTCCGCCGTCCGACAGCCATGCCGGTCTATAATGATAGCAGCCGATGGGCGTTACCCTGATACTTAGCCTGCTGGCGGGGCTCTTGCTGGCCTCCGCTTTCCCGCTGGCGTTCGCACCGGGCGAAGCCGGATGGTCGCTGCCGCTGCTCGCTTTTGTTGCGCCGATACTGCTGTTTGCCGCCATGCGGCGGGCGCGTTCGGCCTGGCACGCTTACGCTGCCGCCTTCGCTTGCGGCTTCGTGTTCACCTACCTTGGCGCCTACTGGATCAGCTCCTTCGGGCAGTTCGCCATCATCTCGCTGGCGGTCTACCAGGCCGCGCTCTTCGGGCTGCTCGGAGTGGCGCTGCATCTCGTTCTGCGCTTCCAGAGCGAACGGTGGAACTTCGTGCTGGTGCCAGCAGTTTGGGTGGCGTATGAATACCTGCACTCCATCGGCGCGTCCAGCTTCCCCTGGCTGCACCTGGGGTACACCCAGCATTACAACGCACCGGTGCTGCAGCTGGCCGCCATCGGCGGCGTGTATGCTTCCACTTTCTTCGTCGTCCTCACCGCCTATACGCTCTTCCACCTGTTCTTTGGCGCTAGCCCATCAAGGCCTCGGCTGCGCGGCACCGGCATTGCGCTAATCGCGCTATTCGCGATGTACGCCTGGGGGCTGTACGCGTATTACGCCACGCAGGCAGCGGAGATGCACCTACCGACGCTCAAAACCGCGATAGTCCAGGGAGGGATTTCCAGCAGCGACAGCTGGGACAGCGAGGTGTACATCAGCCGGGCGCACCAATCGTATGTCGGCCAAACGCAGTATCTGCTGCGCACCGACGACCCGCAGCTCGTGGTGTGGCCGGAGAGCGCGCTGCCCGAACTCGTGTACGCCGAGACGGTGAACTTCACTCCCGACGTCACGCGGCTGTGGAATGAGCAGCCGGATTTGAACCTGCTTTACTGCACGCTGGTGCAGTCGCAGCGCGGGTTGGAGAATGCAGCCATCTTGCTGGAACAGCCGTACGGCTCGCCGGCCTACTACTCCAAAACGCGGCTGGTGGGCTTCGGCGAGTTCGTCCCCTTTGGCGACCTTGTCAGGTACCTGGACTACCCCTGGGGGTCCGAAGACCTGGTGGAAGGCACCAAGCTGGAGCCCCTGCCCTTTGAGGACCAGCGGCTGGCGGTCAACATCTGCTACGACTCGGTCTACGCGGCAGTCACCCGCGCGCAGGTGAGGAATGGCGCGACGCTGGTCGCCGTGGTCGCCAACAACTCCTGGTACCCCATTCCGTCCGGAGCGGCGCAGCACGCGATGTTTGACGCCTTCCGGGCAGTGGAGAACCGCCGCAGCCTGGCGCGCGCCACCACCACGGGCATCTCCGGGTTTGTGTTTCCATCCGGCAAGCTGGGCAAGTCGCTGGCGTACGGCAACTCCGGGACGTTGGTGGAGGAAGTCCCGCTGAACAGCCGCCGAAGCCTCTACACAACCATTGGCGACACCTTCGCCGTGCTGATGCTCATCATCGCCGTCATCGGGACAGCGTACCGGACGCTGGTTGGGCGCGGCGAAGCGATGTTCTAGCGGCGGATTTGGTAGAATGGGGCAATGCAGATAAGCGAGTTCCGCGAACTTCTCAGCCGGATAACCGGCGATCTTGACGACATGCGGAGGTATCTTTGACCTCCCGGGCAAAGAAACGCGCCTGAAAGAGCTGCGCAAACTACAGGAATCCCCCGATTTCTGGGATGACCAGGAGAAAGCTGCACGCGTCAACCGCGAAGCGTCGCACATTGAAGAAACGCTCTCCGAAGTGCAGGAACTGGAGGAGGACTACGACAACATCGCTGGCATGTTTGAGCTCCTGGAGCAGGACGGCGTGGACGAAGAGAATCCGGATTTCCGCGAGCTAGCGGAAGCGCTGGCTGAACTGGAGACGCGAGTCGAGCGCCACAAGATGCTCGCGCTGCTCTCCGGCGAGAACGACGACGCCCCGGCAATCGTCACTATCCACGCGGGCGCCGGCGGCACCGAGAGCCATGACTGGGTAGACATGCTCAGCCGGATGTACTTCCGCTGGGCGGAGCAAAGCGGCCACAACGTGAAAGTGCTCAGCGAACTCCCGGGTGAAGTCGCCGGCACCAAGTCCATTACCTTCGTCGTCAGCGGCAAGCTCGCTTACGGGCTGCTGAAGGGCGAGCACGGGGTGCACCGGCTGGTGCGCATCTCGCCCTTTGACGGCGCCGGCCGCCGGCACACGAGCTTCGCCGCCGTCGATGCCATCCCGCAGATTGAGCAGGACGACACCGTAGTGATTGACGACGACGACCTGCGGATTGACACTTACCGCGCGAGCAGCGCGGGCGGCCAGCATGTGAACAAGACCAGCAGCGCCGTACGCATTACTCATCTGCCCACCGGAATCGTGGTCTCCTGCCAGAACGAGCGCAGCCAGCACCTCAACCGGGATGTGGCGATGAAGATGCTGCGCTCCAAGCTCTACGCCATCCTGAAGGTGGAGCACAAAGAGGAGATAGACGAACTGCGGGGCGTGGTCAAGGACATTGCCTGGGGCAATCAGATAAGAAGCTATGTGCTCCAGCCCTACCAACTCATCAAGGACCTGCGCACCGGCTACGAAACCGGCAATACCCAGCGGGTACTGGACGGGGATCTGGAGCCGTTCATCCTGGAGTACTTGAAGTATGAGAAAGAGCAGCAGGAGGCGGTGAACAACCGCGCGGAGTGAACCTTCTGGATTATGGGGTAGAATAAGCCGAGATGAGATACACACGCATCATCAAATGGCTGGGCGCGGCTGCGCTAACGCTGACCTTGGCATCCCTGGGGGCCTCTCCCGCTGAGGCTCCTAATGCATACAACGAAGACCCAACCGTAGGCGAGACCGGCTGGGGGCAAGCGTGCGCCCGGGCAATGCTTGTATTCTTTGAGGGCAAGGTTGATATCGCCATGATTTCCGCCGGAGAGCTGCCGGAACTCGGGCCTATGCAGGCGGTAGACGAAATCCCCGACTGGGACAAGCTCAAGGACATAGAGTTTGTGCTGGCGAAGATCTCTGGCGCCGACTTGATCACCGCGCTGAACCGCTCGGTCAAATACATGCCGCGCAAGAACACCAACCTGCTTCATCTGGAAGGCCTCACTGTTCTCTGCAAGAGTACCGGCGAAACCAACGAAGTGAGCGCGGTAACCATCGGCGCCAAGCCGGTGATCCCCGACCAGATATACCGCATCGCCACAACTAAGTTCCTCGCCTCCGGCGGCGGCCCCTTCGTGGGCCTGAAATCCCTGGAGCTCATCTCCAAGGAGCCCCACAGCCTCGCCCGGCAAATCCGCCTGAAGCTGTTTCCGCGCGGCCGGGTGTCGCCGCCATCCACTAGCTACATCTTCCCGCCGAAGTAGCGGTGCATAAGTCCGCCTGCTTGAGCAGCCGCAAGCTGCCGAACTTGCGCGCGTGCGGTCAGCCCTGTGCTATAATTATGGTTCACCCGCTGCCGCCGCGGCAGCAACGGAGGAGTGTGCGTGACGGCTGAGTTGGACAAAAAATTACAGGGCTTAACCAGCAATGTGGATATTATTAAACACATTGTCTACTATATGGGCCCAATAAGCATCGGTGACCTGGCCGCCAAAATGGCGCAGGTGATGCTGTCGTTTCAGCCGGATGAAAAGAGCATTCGCCAATACATCACGCCTATCCTCACTAAGCTGGATTACTACACCGAGAAGGACGGCAAATGGGAGATCGTCCTGGAGAAGTCGCCGGAGCACTCCGCGCTGCCGAAAGTGATGGAGGAGGAGCACCGGTTGCTGTTTGAGCGCGAAGCGCGCAGCCGCCTGGCCACGGCGCTGGAATGCAAGGTGAAGTCCGTCTGCATCGAGCTTGACCGCGACCCGCATGTGAAGAAGTTCGGCGGCAAGTGGGGGATTGCCAGGTGGGAGCTGCTCAACGACTGGGCTTACGAGGTGCTGAAGAAGCAGGACTCCCCGATGCAGTACAAGGAGATCCTCGCTCTGGTGGCGCAGGCAGCGGGCAAGCCGACTGACCGGGTGGTGTTTGACCCCCGCGGTGACCGGCGGTTCGTGCAGGAGCGCAAGGCCTGGACGCTGCGGGAGAGCCAGGAAAAGCGCGCGAGCCAAAAGAGCACGGCTGCCAGCCTGACCCTTAAGCAGGAGCAGGTTGAGCTGGAACTGGAAAGCTCCTTCATGCAGGCGCAGGCCGCCAAGCGGGAGAAGCGCGGCTTTCGCAAGCGCGATGAGGGCAAGATCAAGCTGCGCAAGATGATGCAGCAGGAAGCCCAGCAGGCGCTGCGCGAGCGCGAGCAGTTCGTCGCCCCGGTGGAAGTTGACCTGGCAACGGAGCTGTCGCAGGATTTGGATTTCACCTCCCCGACGGAGGCCACCTCGTTCAACCGTGTGGAGCCGTCAATTAAGGAGCGCAGCCTCTCGCCGAAAGAACGTGAGGCGATATCATCTTTTGTCAACAAGCTAATCGAAATGGATGACCGCGGCGTGGGGCTTAACATCAGCACTCTACGCCGGGAGCCGCTTTCCTCGCACAAAGTAATAAACCTGTTGCGCCTGAAATACCTCCCATTCTTCACTGAGCGCGTAATAATACCTGATGAGCACTGCCACTTCGCTTCCGAGCTGGCCGCCTGCCACCCAGGGCAGTCGGTGATGAACGTCTCCGCCCACGCCGGCGCATTCGCCACGCAAGTACTCAATGTGGTGTTTGAGCGGCTGGATGGCGCCGCCTGGGCCCCCTACGGCTCACAGATCGAGGTCGCCCAGCGGGACGGCGTCCGCTACCGCATTCCCATCAGCGGCACCCCGCTGCAGCGCAAGACCCAGGAGGATTTCCTCCTGGAGCAGACAGACCTAATTGACTATTTCGTGGAGAACAATTTCGTGGTGATTGAAGGCGATCCGCTGCTGGCCCAGGCAGCAGCCTACAGCATGCGGTTATCGGGCTATCCCGGAGTGTATGTTGCGGCGAAGGACTTCCTATCGCAGCTTCCCGAGGTGTTCTCCCAGCGGTCGGATGACAACGAGGTCAGCCTTCGCTTTGACTTGATATTCGGCAACCTCACTCTCACCAAGAGCCACAACCTCACGGCCAACTACCTTGACCAGACTGTGCGGCTTTTGGAGCGCGACGGTGTTGTAGCGGTATTCGTGTTGAAGGAGCTTGTGCGGCTGCTCAAGGGCCACGACTTCATGGACGAGCTGGTCGCCACTCACGACTTCCGCTACGTGTGCGAGTTCCCCAAGATAGACAGTGTCACTGACGTGCTTCTGCTGGTTTTCAAGAAGAAGCCGGCAGTTGAGCCCGAGACCCCGGCCCCGCTGGTCCACGCAGTGGTGAAGGACGTTAAGCTGCTCGGCAGCGTGATCATGGACCTGGCGCGCGGCATACGGCAAAGCGCATACTATGAGAAGCTGACCCAGGAAAGCGTCAAACGCGTGCTGGGCGGCTAACTCCACCATACAAATGGCGGAAGATACATACAAGCTGGAAGTAAGTCCGGACAAGCTGACCGCGCACTTGAGCTTCTATCGTCCGAAGCACGCCGGCGGCAATGTCCCTACCCTCGCGGAGGTTCACAAGATACTCAAGGACGACGGCGTCACCTACGGCATCCGCCAGAAGGAGATTGAGGACTTCCTCCACAGTTTCGCCTACGGGCGGCGAGTGCTGGCTGCAGAGGGCGATCCACCGGGCGACGGCGAATCTGAGCACGCGGAGTACACCTTCCCAACCACTGAGCACGTGGAATACGACCAGGAAGAGCTGCGGATTGACCTGAGGAAGGTGCGACGGCTCAACGAGGTTCATCCTGGCGATTTGCTCGCGGTTAAGCATGCGCGCACGCCTCCTAAGAACGGGATGAACGTCTATGGCGAGCCCATTCCCGCCAAAGAGGGCAAGACGGTTTCGCTGAAGGTGGGCAAGGGCGCCAAGGAATCCGAAGACGGAATGCAGGTCCACGCCGAATGCGCCGGACACGCCTGCCTGGTCGCCGGCAAAATCACCGTGCTGGATACGCTCTCTTTCAGCGGCGACGTGAACTTCGCCATCGGCGACCTGGAGTTCGTTGGCAACCTGGAGATACACGGCAGCGTAATGCCGGGTTTCACGATAAAGACTAAGGGCAACTTGACTATCGGCGGCAGCGTCGAGGCCGCGAGGATTGAATGTGGCGGGGACCTGTACATCGGGGGACTCATCTTCGGCCAGGACAAGGGCTTTATCAGGTGCGAAGGCGACGCCACCGTGCGCGGCATCTCGCGGGCCGACGTCTCCGTTGGCGGGGACATCAATGTGCGCAGCTACATAATGCACTCACGGGTATCCTGTGGCGGGAAGATTGTGATGGGAGACGACAAGTCGGTGATTGTGGGCGAGACCGTACGGGCTTACACCGCCATCAACGCCAAGAACGTGGGCAATCGCATCGCTACGCCCACTAACCTCAATGTTGGCTTTAACCCTGAGAAAGACATCAAGCTGTCGCGCATGAAGGACGAGTGGACGGAACTGGAAACCCGCATAGAGCGGGCAAGCAATGCGCTGGCGCGGCTGGACGACCCCAGCTTGGACAAGAGCCGTCTGAACCAGTTGCAGCTCCTGCAGATTGACAAGCTGAAGCAGCAGCTTGAAGCCGACCAGAAGCGTTACGACGAAGTGAAGGCTGAGTACGACAAGCTCAAGGTAACCTCGGCCATCTATCCCCGCCCTGAAGTCACTGTCGACGGCATCATCTATCCTGGTGTAGTTATCTCCCTCCACAGCTCGCAGATTCGCACACAGGACGCACTGAAGGAGGCAAGGTACTACCTTACCGGCGAGAAGGAAGTTGCATTCGCCGCCAAGGAAGTGCCGGACGCCGAGCTGGCGCGCGTTGAGACCACGCCCGAAGAGCATCCTGACAAGCAGGATTAGAGCAAGAGCGATGCACTTCATCTGCGACCCGCATTGCCACCTGTACTTCGACGGCCTAATTGAACGCGCCGAAGACGTGGTCGGGCGGGCGGAGGACGCCGGAATCGCCCCGCTCGTAGTACCGGGGCTGGACGAAGCGACGAATCTGCAAGCGCAAGCCCTCGCGCAACGGTTTGAGAGCGTCTATTTCGCCGCCGGCGTGCATCCCGCCGAAGCGAAAGAACACGTTGACACCGACATCGAGGGCATGCTGGAGCGGTTCGTCGGCGATCCGAAGCTGGTGGCCATTGGCGAGATCGGACTCGACGCATACCGTGACCGCGATGCCCTGGAACTTCAGCGTCCGTTGCTGCGCCGCCAGCTTGCGTTTGCGCAGTCGCACGAATTGCCGGTAATCCTGCACAACCGCGACGCCAGCAAGGAACTCATCCAGGAGCTTGAGCCCTTCGGCGGGCTGCGGGGGATGTTCCACTGCTTCAACGGAGCGCGGAGCGTCATCCGGTTCGCCCATGAGCACGGCTTCTTCGTCAGCTTCGCCGGTAACCTGACGTATCCTACAGCGCAGAACCTCCATTCGCAGCTCCCGCGAGTGGATGAGAACCTGCTGATGCTGGAGACGGATACGCCTTTCATGCCGCCGCAGGCGTTACGGGGGCAGAACCGCCTCTGCGAGCCAGCGGACCTGGTGCACACGCTTGACTTCGCGGCGGGCAAACTTGCAAAATCAGCGGATATGCTTAGAATAATACTGTCCCGCAACACCCGTAAGCTCTTTCATTTTCGTGGGAAGACATATGGCGCTTAGAGAACAGGACATTCAGAAGTACCGGCTGGTGCTGGAGGAGAAGCACGCGCAGATCGAGAAACAGGTCATCGGACTCAGGAAAAAAATCAAGAAATCTCTGGACGAAGACCGGGTTTTCGAGCGTAATTCGGGCGATCCCGATAGCGACTTCATTACCGAGAGCTCCGAAATTGAGAAGGACGAGATGCTGGTTTACCAGCTCCAATCCGTGTTGGAGCAAATTGACGACGCCACTGAAGCGATTAACGAAGGCTACTACGGCATTTGCCAGAAGTGCGGCTGTTCCATTGACAAAGGGCGGCTGAACACGATCCCCTGGGCGAAATACTGTTACACGTGCCAGGTTGAACTGGAAGACGTAGAGAAAGGCGTGGCCTAGCCGCCAAACGATTGCCATGCGGCGGTTTCACTCCCGCTTATTCCTGCTCCTCGTGCTACTTGTCGCGGCCGCCGACCAGGCCACGAAGATGCTCGTGGTTTACCACTTCGCGCCGGAAGCCAGCGGGTCACTGTGCTCGTTCGCCAAGCAGTACTTCAGCCACTTCTGGGAGTTTCCCTACACCGTTTCTACCTCCACCCCGGTTATCGGCGAATGGGTGAAGCTCACTTTCACGGTCAACACCGGCATGGCCTGGGGGCTGCTGCACGGCAACTCGCTGCTGTTGTCCGGTGTGTCACTGGCGATGAGTATCGCCATCTATCTGCTCTGGCGGAGATTCGGCGCCGGCAGCCTCTATCTCACCGTGTCGCTCGGCCTCATCCTCGGCGGCGCCATTGGCAACATGATTGACCGTTTCCGGCTGCAGACGGTGGTGGATTTCGTGGATGTGCTCATCCCCGTCGTCAACTACGACTTTCCCGTGTTTAACGTGGCGGACGCCTGCGCCTCGGTCGGCACGCTGCTCATCGCCGCGTACCTCATCGCGGCGGACGCTCGTGCGGCCCGGGCGGCAAAGCTGCCGTTTGACTGCACGGTCTACCGCGCGTAGGCGTACCGTGGCTGCCTTCCGTCCTAGCCTCACAACTGCATTTGGGGTAGAATCACTGGGATATGGCGACTAAAGGTCACTTGCTGGTTGTAATCTTGCGCAACCTTGATTATCTGGAGCAGCTGCTGGCAGCGATAATGGAATCCGGCGTGTCGGGCATGACCATTATCAACACCCGCGGAATCAGCCGCGCCACCTTCAAGCAGACTGTCTCGGAGTTCTCCATCGCGGCGGTACTGAGCACGCTGTTCATGTCCGAAAAGCACGAGAGCAAGGTGCTGGCGTGCGTCATCGGCAGCGACGAACTGCACGAAGAGGTCTGCCACCGGATGGACGACGCCATCGCGGATATTGATGAACCCCATACTGCTATCTACTTCACCATACCGGTGGAAAACCTGCGGGGGCTCAAGAGCTAGCCGCCGCGGGCGCCGGGTATGAGACGGATGATGCTGATGCGCAACGCTGTAGTCCCGATTTCACTGATACTGCTGGCACTCGGGCTGGCGCTGGCCGCCGGCTCCTGCGGAAGCAGGTCGCTTCTGCCGTTGTCCACCGGCGTTAGCGGTAACGCGCGCTCGGTGGCCGTGGATAACCTCCCAGCCCCTCCGCCCGGCGCGGAGGCCATCAGACGCGATGCGCCTTACGCCGGGCCTTACCGCCTGCCGCACGGGCGCATGGTTTATACCGCTGACACCATCCGCGAGTACGGGCTGGAAGGCCTGGTGGAGCCGGGAGTCTATGGACCTAGTGACCCCGATCCGCTCACGGCTTTGACCGCCGCAGCGGGCGGGGAAAAGGCCTCATCCGCTCCGCCCGATATGACCCATGACGGCTGGGCCAGCCCGACCACCGGCAATGTGAAGACGCTGGTGCTGAAGGTGAAGTGGTCAGGATACTCCTACGAAGTCCCGCCAACGTCCTTCGTTGAGGACAAGTACTTCGATACGGATGGAGGCAACAACAACATCAGCGTCAAGGAGTACTACGAGCAACAGTCGTACGGCCAGCTGGCGTTCACAGGGGACGTGTATCCACCCGGCGAGAACGCCGCATATCAGATCGACGGATACAACCAGGGAGGAAGCGGTTTCATCGAGCTCAATAAAGCGCAAGCCAAGCAGCTTCTGAGCCTAGCGGACGCGGACGTTGATTTCAGCCAATATGACGCCGATGGCAACGGATTCATCGACTCGCTGCATCTAGTGTTTCAGCGGCTTCTCAACGGCCAAACGCGGGAACACGTTGGTTTCATCTGCAACGAGTATATCTACGGGAACGAGATGGGCGACTTCACCAAGGACGGCGTGAAGATCCTCCGGGCTGCTTACATAGACTTCTACTCGATTTGCTATGAGGACGGCGGGGACTATCCGTACAACTGGTGGGACTACGCGCCACACCACGAGCACGGCCACATACTTGGACTTCCCGACCTCTACGACTACGGCGGGGACTACGCCGGGAGAGACAATCCCGGACCGGACGAAGATGAGAGCAACGGTTGCGGCTTCTGGTGCATCATGGCCGCCGGCATCTACGTACTGCCGGTGCAGAACCTCTCAGCGCCGCTCAAGTACTGCCTGGGCTGGACGGACGCGGAGATGGTCGCAAGCAACCTGAAGGACTTCCACCTCGGCCCGGTGAACTCCAGCCCGAACAACATTCGGCGTGTTTGGCGTGATGCAATGGAGGGTGAGGAGTACTTCGTCCTGGAGAACAACTCCACCACCGGCCGCAAGTACATCTACTATCCGCCCTACATCCCCGCGGGCAACATCTACCAGAACGCCACGGAGCTGGCTCACGACTTCAACCCCGGCCTGCTAATCTGGCACGTGGACGAGCGCGTGTGGTACAAGGACGCCGTGTTTGACGATGTTGAAGACGACGGCTTTGGCTGCAATGACCACGAGGAGCGCAAGTTCGTTGACCTGGAGGAAAGCACCGCAAGTTACCAAATTCCTCTAGGCGGCGCTGGCGGGATCATTGACGATGACGAGTACATGGGGGGCACGTACGATCCCTGGCCCGCGGATTACAACAGCACGCTCTACGACCGCTTTGCCGGTGACACCACGCCCAGCACCGACGCTTACGTCAACTTCCCCGACACCGGCGACAAGCAGACCGGCATCATCATTGGCAGCATCCGCCGGGACGGCGATGACGCGGTGTTTGACCTGAGCATCGGCGCGCCCTACCTGAGTTTCACCCGCCCCGACCCGCTGGTGCAGTCAGGCGAAATCAGCCTGGAGCCAGCCGAGATTGAGAACGCCGAGCAGCTGGATTACTACGTTAATGGCGAGCTCTACGTCACGCTGACCCAGGCGCCGTGGGGCATCACCTACGACTCCTCAGCGATGGACTTCGGGCAGTTGGATATCAGGGTGGTGGCAACCGGCACGCTGCCCGAGCTTACCGCGGAAGTGGAGTTCGGCCTTATCGTAGATAATACGGCCGGCGTCTTCCCGCTGACCGAGCAGTTTGAGGCCGCGCCGCCCGCGGTCGCGTCCTGGGCCAGCGATATCGGCGGCGCCTTCACCATCCAGGACGAGGGTTACGACTCGGCCAAGAGCACTGGAGTGCATTCCGCCACGCCCCCCGAATACCCCAATAGCCTGCAGTCATTTGCCGTGCTGCCACTGGTCACGCTTCCCGCCGACCCGGTTCCGACCATGACGCTGCGCACCAAGTACAACCTGGAGGACGGGGCGGATGTCGGAGCGGTGGTGGTGAGCGCTGACGGCTTTTCCACCTGGGAGACCGCCGACCTACGCGAGACCGATCCGGCGGAGTTTAGCGGCTACGCCGCCGATTGGGGCAATACCCACGTTGACCTCTCTCCCTGGGCGGGCCAGCAGGTGCACATCGGTTTTCTACTGACCACCAACGGCAGCGTGGCGGGCGAGGATGGCGGACAGCCGGCGGGATGGTGGATTGACCAGGTGGTTATCGCCTACAACTGGGCCGAGACCGTGCCAAGCATCACGTACACCGGCGTGCTTAACCCCGCGAAGTACGGCTTGATGTACCAAGAGCCAATGATCGTGCTGGCGGCTTACGCCGACAACGGGGCCGAGCGCCTGGATTACACGCTTGAGACCACCGGCGGGCCGCTGGATGGTGAAGTGAACGGGCCGCCGTTCACCACGGAAATAGATGTCTCGGGACTGCCCAACCAGCGAGCCACGCTGCGCCTGCAGGCGTTTGACGCACTGGGCGTCGGCAGCCCGTTCATAGAGACGCCCGTGACCATCTACAATTTCCGCGGTGATGTCAACGGCGACGGCCTGGTCAACGCAGCCGACCGCGATGCGCTGGGAGGGCTGCTCGGAATGCAGAACACCGATGTGGGATTCCGCCCGTGGTACGACAGCAACGGCAACAACGAGGTTGACGCCGGCGACCTGGCGGCGGTCGGGTACTTCTGGACGGGGCCGTAACCGCCTGAGCGCACGGTTCAGCCGGTGCGTATATTCAAAAAGGCGGCGCCGTCGGGTATACTACTTAGTCTGATGGCAAAGTGTCACTTACCTCTAAGCGCCGGCGCGGTGCGCGCAATACCCGTGATTCTCTTATTGGCAGTGCTAGTGCTGCTGGGCGGCTGCGGCCGGGCCAAGTCCCTACGCAGTTTCATTGAAACGCCGGGAGCCGACCGTGCGGCCACCGCCGACAGCGAATTTCCCCTCCCCTCACCCGCCAACAACTTCAACACCGACGGCTTTACTGCGGGAGTGGACTACTATCAGGACCTCTTTGTCGTGGGCTTCAATCCGCAGGCCAAGGCCACCAGCGCGGCGGGCGCGGGCGGCGCGGGAGCTGAAGCTGATTACGATACGGCTTCCGTCCTCTACCGCAATCCCGGCACCATCGCCCTGGCGCGGGAGATCCGCGGCCGCTACAGCCTCCAGCTCTCGGCGGAAGCGCACACGGCATCTTTCTGCTTCGCCTCCTACAAGGTGGATGGCGGCGCTGACGCCCGCCCGGTAATGGAACAGATACTGGCGGACTATCCGGCGCAGGTGGAATATGTGCAGTACAGCGCGAGGGTGCGCCCGTTCTACACGCCCAACGATCTCTGGCAGTGGGATATAGAGAAGATTGAATGCGAGAGCGCGTGGGACCATGAGAAGGGTGACCCCAATGTGAAGGTAGCGGTCATTGACAGCGGCATTCGCTACTCCGCCGACAGCGATAGCGGCTATCCCGACCATGAGGACCTGGCAGCGAATACGATTAACCCCATTACCGCTTATCCCAGTGAGTACTTCGACCTGTACGACCACTACGAATATCCTCCCACCGGCGGTAACTGGCGAGCACCCGACGATAAGCATGGCCACGGCTCCCATGTCTCTGGCACGATTGCCGCAGTGGGTAACAACGGAGTGGGCGTGGTGGGCGTGGCCTACCAGTGCAAGCTGGTCCCCATCCGCGTGTTCGGGCCGTCAGCAGAAGGCTGCCCTTCCGTCTGGGTTGCCGCCGGATTGGTCCTAGCGGCTGATGAAGTACAAGCAGCAGTGGTGAACATGAGCCTGGGAAGCACTTATTCCGACACTAACCTGCATAACGCCTGCGACTACGCCAACGGGAAGGGCTGCTTCCTGGTCGCGTCCGCAGGGAACGATTATTCGCAGGCCAAGGAATACCCCGCCGCGTACAACACGGTGCTGAGCGTCGGCGCGACCAAGCCCAATGACGACCGCGCGAGCTACAGCAACTACGGCAGCTGGGTGGATATTGCTGCTCCGGGCGGAGAAAACCTGTCCCCCCCTCAAAACAACCTCATTACATCTTGTAGCTGTGGCTCAACTCATGAGTACGCCTACATGGAAGGCACCAGTATGGCCTGCCCGCATGTGGCGGGCGCGGCGGCTCTGCTCAAGTCCCACGCGCCTACGCTCACGAACGATGAAGTACGCAACCTGCTGGTCCAAAACGGCCCGCTGCTGCCTTCGGCCCAGTGGGCCAACAGCAACATCCACCGGCTGGACGTCATGGCAGCGCTGACGCCGGTGCTCCGGCCGCAGCTTCACTTCCCGCAGCCTTCGCCGCTGGTTATCACCGACACGCTGGTGCTGGACCCCGACGTGGTAGAGAACACGGTGGATATGCAGTACTGGATGAATGACACGCTCATCGCCACCCGCACCGAAGCGCCCTGGGGAGTAACCATTAACACCTCCGACATCAGCTTCGGCGAAGCCGGGATCACGGTGCACGCCACCGGCGTCCTTCCCGGCCTTGATACGCAGCTTGACTTGAGCTACATCGTGGACAACACGAGCGGAGCGTTCCCGCTCTCCCAGCACTACGAGAGCGATACCGAGCGCATCGCCTCGTGGGCCAACGACTATGCGGGCAAGTTTACCTTCCACAACGGCGGATACCTGTCTTCCGGCTGCTACGGCGTGCACAACTACGCTTCGCCGGATTACCCGAACAGCCTCACTTCGTTTGCGGTCATGCCGCTGCTCTCACTGCCAGCCTCACCCGCGCCGACGATGACGCTGCGCCTGAAGTACAACCTGGAGAACGGCGCGGACACCGGTAAAGTCGTGGTGAGCACCGATAACTTCCAGACGTGGACGCTGGCGAAGCAGCGCAATATGGATGATGCCGCGTTCACCGGCCTTATCGCCAGTTGGTCCAACAAGCACATCAACCTCGCTCCGTGGGCGGGGCAGGACGTGCACGTGGGATTCCTGTTGGAGACCAACGGCTCGGTATGCGGCGAGGACGGCGGCCAGTCCGCGGGATGGTGGATTGACCAGGTGGTGATTGCCTACGAGTACGCCGAGACCGTTCCCATGATTCTCTCCACCGGCCTGCCGGATCCGCCGCGCTTCGGCAGCGTGTATGAAGCGCCGGCGATTGAGCTTTCAGCTTACGCCAACAACGATGCGGTTACGCTGTCCTATGAGTTGCAGCACTCCACCGGCACGATCTCCGGCGAAGCCGAGGGCCAGCCATTTGAGGCAGCCATCGATGTTTCAGGGCTGCCTAACCAAATGGCCACGCTGCGGCTGCAGGCATTTGACGACGGCGGTATCGGAAGCCCCGAGCTGATTATCCCGGTGGTGGTGTTTAACCTGAGGGGCGACATCAACGGTGACGGCGTGGTCAACGATGCCGACCGGGACGCGCTGATTCCCTGGCTGGGGTACAAGCCATCGTGGGAGGGCTACCTTCCGTGGTTTGACAGCGATGGCAGCGGCATTGTCGGGCCCGAGGACATAGCCGCCATCGGCTACTTCTGGGGAAGCTCCATTTAGACTGCCCACTAGCGCTGCTTCTGCCGCTCTGGAAGAGGGGACGCAAAACTCCTCGTGGTGGCGCAAACTGTACATAGGCGAATGCGGTTAGGTTAGTACTGCAGACTACTGCAACCCGCTTGTAGTAAAAGCGGCCCGCCAGCTTTCGGCCGGCAAGCCGCTTATAAGTTCAGTTTCGCTAGTGCTGCTCCGAACCGGAGCAAATCACACTAGCCTCATCCACCGCCGCTGCTAGAACCGCAGGAGGAGGAGATGTAATTGTTCAGCGATCCGCCACCCTTCTTAGAGCGTCTGCTCTTCTTCTTTTCATTGGCCAGCGTGGGCTTGGGCGCAACGTACTTGTGGGCGCTCATGAACGAGATGGCGTACTCCTGGTTGTCCTGAGACACGCGGTAGCTGCCGCCGGGGCCCCAGATAGCTTTACCGCCGGAGTAATACTCGTCGCTGAACATCTTCTCGCCGTCGTTGTACGCAATGGCGGTGATAGCACTCACCGTGCGGTCGCGCAGTGCTTCATTCCTCACTGCATCGACCAAAGCAAGCTTGACTTGGTCGTTGGCCGTGCCCGCTGGCACCGCGATCCTGACCACGAGCCCTTTGCCTTCGCCGGAGAAGCTCGAATAATCGGCGGAAGTACTGACGAGCTTGTAGCCGGCCCCGGAGGCGTAGCCGTAACTCTGCCAGTCAAAGGACTCTGCCAGGCTCTCTTGTGCGAAGAGCGCTGATGCCGCGAACACGATTCCCACTAATGCCAGTATCGCGATGACACCGGCTATCGCAACTTTCGTCGCGTTCATCTATAGCCTCCCATCTGGGTGAGTCAATCTATATCTTAACAGGTAATCTATAGATTGGCAAGCAGCCATAGGCGGATTCCTTGGCTGAATCGGGCGAATCAGCCTGAAAGAGGGCACCGACCCGGTGTTCAACGGCTCAGGAGCGCATCCAGAAGGGCAGCGCTTCGCGGTGGATGGCTGCCATCGCCGCCGCGGGCAGGGATAACACAGGCTCTCGCGAGCCCGCCACGGTGACTGTGAGGTTAGTGCCACCCGCTTTTCCCAGCGGCTCCAGCGGGACGCCAAAGGCGTCAGCCTGCGCGGCGAACTCCCGCTCCTTGCTGGCGGACGCTGCCAGCAGCAAGCCAACCGCCGGCCAGCCGAATAGCAGCCGCCCCACTCCACCAGCGGCTTCCACCAGTCTGGAGGGAAGCTGGACATCCGCGCCCACTCCGCCGTAACAGCACTCAGCCAGCGCCAGCGCCAGCCCGCCCGAGTCAACATCGTGCGCCGCCAGCAGCATCCCGTCCGACACCGCAGTCTGCACGAAGTCCTTCAGCGTGTGCATCTTGGCGAAGTCAATTGGCTCCACCGCACCGTCGCGTTCGTGCAGCAAATCCCAGGCCAGGCAGCTCCCGTCCAGCCTCCAGCCCCCCTGCGACACCAGGTAAAGTGATGCGCCGGAAGGCCAACTGGGGCGGAGAATGCGCCGCACCTCGGGCACGTAACCGACCATGCCGATAACCGGCGTGGGGACGACCTTGCCGCCCACCGTCTGGTTGTAGAAGCTCACGTTGCCCGACACCACGGGCGTTTCCAGCTCGCGGGAGGCCAGCGCCATGCCTTCCACCACCGCCGCGAAGCCGGCCATTACTTCCGGGTCTTCGGGGCTGGCGAAGTTCAAGCAGTTGGTGTACGCCAGCGGTTCCGCGCCGACCGTGAGCAGGTTCAGGTAAGCTTCCTTCACCGAATGCTGACCGCCCAAGAAGGGATCAAGCGCGCACAGATGGCCCGGACCGTCGGTGGACACGGCGATGCCGTCGCGGCCGCCCTTGATGCGCAGCACTGCGGCGTCTGCAACCTCCGGGCCGGCCACGGTGTTGTCAATCACCTGATGGTCGTACTGCCGCCAGACCATCCGCTTGCTGGCGTGGTTGGGGTGCGCCAGCATCAACGCCAGCACCCGCTCCTCGGGGGTGGTTAGGTTGAGCGCCACCGGGAAGTCGTCCGGCAGCGACCGCTCGGCGGCACGCTTCACCGCATCTTCGGCGCTGAGGCTCAGCCACTCCGGCCGCTTCAGGGCGGCGCGCGGGCGGTCGTGCTCCGGAGCTTCGGTCGTGAGCAGAGCCGTGGGCAGGTGCACGACTTCTTCGCCGCGCCACCAGAGCGATACTACCGGCTCGGTGATAACCTCACCAACGTCGGCGCTGTCCAGCCCCCAGCGGGCGAACTCCTCGTTCACCGCTTCCACGCCGTCCTTCTGAACGACCATCAGCATCCGTTCCTGGGACTCCGAGAGCATTATTTCGTAAGGGCCGATGTGCTTCTGGCGCAGCGGTACCTTGTCCAGATTAAGCTTCAGGCCGACGTTTCCACGACCGGCCATCTCGCAGGACGAGCTGGTCAGCCCCGCGGCGCCCAAGTCCTGCACGCCGATGAGCGCCGGGTGCATTTTCAGCGCCAGCGTCGCTTCAATCAGGCATTTCTCCAGGAACGGGTCGCCGATTTGCACTGCCGGCCGGTCTTGCTGCACGTCCTCCGCCAGGTCAACACTGGCGAAGGTGGCGCCTTGCACGCCGTCCGCACCGGTGCGTGCGCCCACCAGCAGCACGCGGTTGCCCTCGCCCTGGGCAAAAGCACGTATCAGCTCGCCGGGCTTGACGACTCCGAGGCAGAGCCCGTTCATCAACGGATTGAGCGAGTAGCTCAGGTCAAACACCACTTCGCCGCCGACCGTAGGCAGGCCCACGCAGTTGCCGTAGTGCG
>Ga0307424_1000403_pt1 | contig 23118 bp, 24 predicted proteins | sample SalMarWE160320MG_FD_202157 | JGI IMG/M metagenome (GOLD analysis project Ga0307424, IMG submission 202157) | Salt marsh sediment microbial communities from the Plum Island Ecosystem LTER, Massachusetts, United States - WE1603-20 | ecosystem: Environmental > Aquatic > Marine > Intertidal zone >... | reverse complement strand
ACCCCTGACCCCCGGGTTAAAAGCCCGGTGCTGTAGGCGCAAGTTGCTCTTCCTTGCTAAGCTACGGACCCTCCATGCTCTTGGGCTATGCCATTAAATTAAGCCTTTCTATGCGCCTCTGGAAAATTGAAGATAACAGAAAAGGGTATTAAAAAAAGGTTCTGGAAAAAAAGAAGGAGGCGACAGGGCTGGTCTGCCTTGTCTAGGAGGTTTCTTCCCAAGCTTTTTCCAGATACTTTAGGGATAGGGGTTTTACTGTTCGATCTTCGCCGGTTGTCATAAGAAAGCTCTGGAGGTCCTGCAGGTTTTCAGCCCACTCTGTTTTCAGGTTGTCGATGAAACTGGAGTAGTCGGAGTAGTTATTGTGGAAAGATATGAGTGCGTAGTCCATTCCCATGCCTTCGCCGCCTGCCGCGAAAACAACGTTGGGGTTATTCATAGCCCACTTCTTTGCAGTCTTAGTTGCTTCTGGTGATCCTTTAGCTTTTACTAATGTCATGGCCATAATCTCGAATCCAAGTTCAGTCCAATCAGGTATGACTGTGTAATCGACTATGGCTGTCTTCTCTAGCCGTTGTCTCATTCGGGTTATTGTTGGTTGTGAAACTCCAATGATTTTAGCGATTTCCCTGTCGCTTCTCTTCGCGTTCTTCATAAGCTCAAACAGAAGCTTGAGCATCCTTTTCTTCATCATAGCTACAGATTCATAATATGGCCAAATATAAATATTATGCATAACAGACGGTTGCTCATATGACTTAAATACACACAAAAACGTCAAAGTTCTTATTACATCCCCGAAAGCAAACAACAATGCACATTCCAACATATTAACGCCGCCATTTGCTCAGTCCAAGAGAACTCAGCATTTCGAAGAAACAAAAAGACGACAGAAAGCTACATCGTAAACTTTTCTCCGCCCACAAGAATTCGCTGCAAAGCAGAGCTGAGGTTGATCAGCCCCTCGTTCGTTTTCCCGGAAACAGGTATCAACTGGAACTCTAGTCCCAAATTGTAGATTGCATGCATCATGTCTCTGCTGAGAAGCATTCTTGTCCCGCTCAGTTTCTCTTCGATAACAGCTTCAAGGGCGTCAGGGTCGGCAGACCACTCCACAATGCGTTTAGCCTCTTCTGGGGGAAGCAGGTCGCATTTTGAAAGCGCATGTAACTGCGGAAAGAAGAATCGGTTATAAACTGCGGCTGAAAGGAACATGTTCGAGACGTAGTTGAGGGGGTTAAAGGAAAAAACGGCATCAAATAGGTACACTATAGCCTTCTGTTCCTTCGTCAACTCATTCGCTATGTATGGTCCGCTGGCTCTAAAAGCAAAAAGCTCCATCTGCCCCGGAGTATCCACGAGAACAACATCGGACTGGAGGTCTTCGATTTCTCCGCCCAGCCTTTCAGCTTCCTCTGCAATCAGATCAGCCGCTAGAACCAAGGCTCCGTTGGGTCCAAGCCGGTAATCATCCATTATCTGTTGAAGGTTTATGGAGTCGCGGATGTCAATGTCGGGCACGTAGGGCATGTTTGAGACTCCGGGATCCAAGTTTACGGTCGCCGATTTCTGTTTTCCAACTTTGAGCCACTCATTCAAAGAAGCGGTAAGCAAAGATTTTCCAGACCCAGCTGTTCCAATAATAAAGATTACAACCACACAAACACCTTGCTTCACAGGAAGTACGTTCACTCCCATATTTCCATCAGGAGGATATATCTCTTGTCCGCTTTTTTTGCGAATCAAGCTTTTGTTTTGGCGGGTTTGACATTTCCGCCCTTTTCCTGAATAAGTTCCGTAAGCTGAATGAGCGCCTTGCTGACGTGCATTCTGGCGGCGCTGGAGTCTTTGGCAGTTGTGGAAAGATGAAACTCGATAATGGGAACCCTTTCAGTTCCTTTCGGGTGTGACTTTATGTAAACGTAAGGATTATTCTGCATCACCCTGTCGATGAGGGGCGACATCTCTGACTCCATGACGTTTGTAGAGTTGATGCTTGCTTCAAAAAAGGTTACACCATTCGCATCCTGTTTCATTGCAGGAGCAACGGAATCGTCGAATATGCTTTTCATTTCAGAGGGAACTCCGGGAAGAGCGATTATGGTCACGTTTTCGTGTTTGATGGATACTGCGGGGGCGGTTCCAACAGGGTTACGTAGAGGCGTGGAGCCTTCTGGAAGCTTAGCCATCTTTACACGAGCCGGAGTCAACTCTGCCGTCTCCATCCTGCCCTCCGCTGCGTAGCTGAGGTATTTCGCCTTAACCATCTTCAAAGCCTCTTCGTTGACTTCGGTTTTTCGTCCCAGCGCCGCGGCTATGCCCTCCAAGGTTTTGTCGTCAAAGGTGGGACCTAAACCGCCCGTGGTTAATAGGAAACTGGGGCTTCGTTGAATTGCCGCTTTTATGGCAGCGGAGATTTCGTCGATGTTGTCGACTACAACGGTGATGCGGTGAGTGGTTAAGCCTAGTATAGTGATTCGTTTGGCTAGCCATTGGGCGTTTGTGTTCAGGGTTTTGCCTATGAGAAGTTCGTTTCCGACGCAGATTATCTCTACACTCTGACTCATGCTAACACCTGAACTGGTTACATATTGAAGATTAAAAAGGGTAATAACTGCTTTGTTCGCGGGGTGAGGCTTCGGTTAAAAAGCATGTTACCTAGGTAATCTTTCAAAGCGTTACGTTTTGTATGCATTATTTTTTCTTGCCGAGCCACCATTTCAGGTAGTCTTTTCTCTGCTGTTGACGCTGCTCCTCCTCGGTCTCATAGTTTGGTCTTAGCTTTTCGCGTAGCTCAAAGAGTTCTTGAGGAGTGAGAGAAAGCCCGCAGCTCTTGCAAACGTAACGTTTCGTGAGTGATGAGTAGTGTAGTTCGCCGCCGCATTCAGGGCAATACCGCATATTCTTCGCCTTTTCTCTTTTTGTTCCCATGTCGGTATATAAAGGTAGATGCTTGAAAAACATATTTTGGGGTCACGCAGAAGCTGAGGCACATCGATTTGGGTATGAAAAAATCTTTTAACACCATGGCAGAATATCTATTGTGTATAATAATTTTTGAGGTGTTATGTTGACAGGGATTTTTGGAACAGGGGCACTAATTCAAACAGACATCAACCTCGTACTGCAGGTTGTAATGCTCATAGTCATTGTTGTCGGCTTGGTTTACAAGAGTAAAAGAAAATTTAAGATGCACGGCGGATTAATGGGAATCGCAGTTATCCTAAATTTAATTTCCCTTTTTGCGGTAATGCTGCCTTCATTCAATAAAAACTACGAATACTTTAGAACCGCCACTTCCGAGTTGGGGGTCCAAACAATCTGGATTCACAGTATTCCAGGAGCCATCGCATTAATATTAGGAATAGTTTTGGTGGCAGCGTGGGCTCTGCGTCCAGCTAACATTGCATCATGCAGCAAACTGAAGAGAATCATGGACATAACGACTCTGCTTTGGCTCACATCGTTGATGTTCGGAATAGCCTCATACATGGTCTTTTACGTTTAGCCTTAGATTGCACAGAAGGCTAACTCCAGAATAGGATACCAAATCTACAAAGACAACTACGCTTATTGATCGGCTATGTTATGAAGTTGGTTAATCTTGCCTCTTTCGCCAACTCTATGGAACGTTTTCTCTCTGTTTCAGTTAGGCGTCGTCTCAGTTCAGGCACTTCTTGGGCTCGCCATTCTGGATGATACTGAAACATCAAGTTTACGCGAACAGATTCTCCGAGGTTTTCAGATATCCACTTCAGGACTGGTTTTGTGCAGCACCCAAGATGCCCAGGTAGAACCAAGACGCGGATAATGAGTTCTCCATATTTTTTGGCGTACAGGTGGTTTCTGGTGCATGCCATCCAGTAGTCTGGAGCGTCTGAAAGTCTTTCTGCACAATCTTCGGGTCCATACTTGAAGTCGAGAAGATACACTTCCACGAATCCGGCAAGCAGTTTAGCTGTCTCTTCGCTGTAGTAAGAGTTGGAGTTCCAAACCACAGGCACATTCACCTCAACATGCCTGAAAGTTTCCAGCCATTGGCTGAGCCATGAGGTGGGGTCTCCGCCCACAAGATTGACGTTTCTGCAGCCGCCTTTACGAAGAGCCTCCACCGCCAATGCCAACTGTTTAGGCGAGTAGACGATTCCCGACTCGAACCACTGTGATATGCCCCAGTTTTGGCAATGAAGACAGCGTAGCGTGCAGCCTAACGTGAATACGGTTCCGGATGGAACCAGCTCAGGCTCTTCGCCAGTATGTGGAAAAATGGTTGAGACTGTGGTCTGTGTTCCGCATCTGCAGTAGCCCAAGTCTCCTTTGAGCCTGTCTGCGCCGCATCTGCGAGTACAGAAATGACAGTTCTCTAGGATATGATTCGCTATTTCGAGTTTCAGGTCAAGAAACGATTTCTCTGGAGCTTCTAACTCTTCTAGCCGTTTTTGTCGTGTGTCAATCTTTTTTTCGAGGCGATAGAACTCTTCGGTTAGCTGTTCATGGAGCGTCCACAGCTTCGTGAGTGAATCGTTGTTGCTGAAGTTGGCGGCTAATTTTTTGGCTATAAGGAACTTGGCTGGTTTGTCGTCTTCCATGACATCAAAGTATCGTTTCAGGCTGGCTCTAGCCTTTTTGTTTCTGAGAACTGTTTTTGCGTCTGGTCTCCAACTCGTCCACATGTGGTTTCGTCCATTGAAACAGTGGGTTAACACGAATTTATAGAGGATGGGTTCAGCGGTTATTGCGCCTCGACAAGTATGGAAAAGGCTATAGTAGAAAATGCTGATATTATGTTTGGGGTTGATGAAAGATGGCAACGACAGGAGGAACCACAGCAGCCGCTATAGCAGCGCAGCACACAAGCTCGTATCGAGTTAAATTCAAACGAAAAGAGTTTCTGGAATTGGCGGAAATAGCAAAACCAGCGATAATCTATCATACAGGCAGAATGCACTTTTTCGCGTTTGACGGCTTCGTAATGTACAGCTTCGAATGCGAAAACAGCGACTTCAAGCAAAAGGTTTTGCATGCAATCGAGTTCTCGAACCAAGCGTGGAGTGAGTAACTCTACCTGAATCATCTTTTTTGTATTCTTTTATTAGGGAAGATGACATTTTGCTGGTTGCTACAAGAGAGGGAACAAAATTGTCAGTCCAATGCGTCCACATATATCCTCAGTCTCCATACGATTTTGATTTGAACTGCCGCGTCTTCGGTTACAAGAAGCCTATGCCAGAAATCTATGAGGAGGGCATATGGAAACGTGCTATACGGTTAGGTTCCGGCAAGCTGATTCCCGTTGAATTACAGTCCACAGGAACTGTCGAAGAACCCAGAATCGAGGCAAAACACTTCCAGCCAATTAGCGAACAGGAAAAAGAGGAGCTGACAAAGAAACTGGACGAGCTGTTTTCTTTTAGCAAAGACCTCACTGCACTTTACTCATTCATGGACAGAGACCCCGTCTTAAAAGAAGTGAAACAGAGATGTTATGGATTGAAGGCAGGAAGCATCGGAACAACAGTTTTTGAGAGCACAATCAAATCGATAATCCAGCAGCAAATCTCGATAAAGGTAGCCTTTTCAATCACAAACAAGATGGTAACCAGATTCGGCGAACACGTAGAAGCAAAAGGAACAGTCTACTATGTTTTTCCGGCACCCAAAAAGCTAGCCGAAACAACTCTTGACGAGATAAGGCAGTGCGGGTTAAGCTGGCGAAAAGCAGGATACATCAAAGGAATAGCCGACAAAGTGGCTGATGGAACATTCGATCCAGAGGCTTTAAGGTCACAATCAAACGAGCAGGTGGCGGAGACACTGAAAAAGTTTCGCGGAGTAGGAACATGGACTGCCGAGATGGTGCTGGCTGCAGGTTTGAAGAGAAACGCCACAGTTCCAGCAGGCGACCTTGGAGTCCGGAGAACCTTTTCACGATTCTACTCTGACGGCGAGCTTCTCTCAGAGGCAGAGGTCAGAAAGATAGCCGAAAACTGGCAAGAATACACTAAAGACATCGTCTACTACATTTCATGCATCGAAAGAACCTAGAACACTACCTGTTTTGGTTGCTCAGATAAATTCATATGCGATTCCGCTTTAACTAGACTAGTTGTCAAAGAGGCATCACGATGAAAAAATCGTCTCAGATTTCAGGTTTCTACAAGTTAACGCCCAAAGAGAGGATAAAGCACGTTAAGGATTTTGCAGATTTAACAGACCAAGAAGTTGAGATTCTGCAGTCAACCGGCGCCCTAGAGATGGAACTGGCGGACAGGATGATAGAAAACGTGGTCGGAACGTTTCCGTTACCTCTTGGAATCGCCATGAACTTTCTAATCAACGGAAAAGACTACATGATACCCATGGCAATCGAGGAGCCGTCAGTTGTTGCGGCAGCCACCTACGCAGCCAAGATGGCACGCGAAAAAGGAGGATTCTTCACAAGCAGCACTGACCCAGTTATGATTGGGCAGATACAAGCTGTTGACATTGCAGATCCCTTTGCGGCAAAAATGAAGATTCTAGCAGCAAAAAAGGAGGTTCTAAAGAAAGCCAATAATCAGGATCCCATGCTGGTTTCGGTTGGAGGAGGCGCCAAAGATCTAGAAGTTAAAGTGATAGACACACAGGCGGGTCCAATGGTCATAACAGAACTGCATGTTGACTGCAGGGACGCAATGGGCGCCAATGCGGTGAACACGATGGCTGAGGCAGTTGCCCCCATAATCGAACGCATAACCGGAGGCAGGGTGTATCTCAGAATAATTTCGAACTTGGCTGTGAAGCGTCTGGCAAGAGCATACGCGGTTATACCGAAGGAGGCTGTGGGCGGCGAAGAGGTTGTCGACGGCATAGTTGAGGCTTACAATTTTGCTGCTGCAGACCCATATAGGGCGGCAACCCACAACAAGGGCATCCTAAACGGCATAATCGGCGTCGTCATAGCCACAGGAAACGATCACCGCGCCATAGAAGCAGGAGCACACGCGTACGCAGTAAAAAATGGGCAATATGGTACTCTTTCGTTTTGGGAAAAGAACAGCGACGGCGACCTAGTCGGCTCGATTGAGTTGCCAATGGCTGTTGGACTTATAGGCGGAGCAACGAAGGTGCATCCGACAGCTAAGGTTGCGATCAAGATTTTGGGCGTAAAAACAGCCAACGAGCTGGGGGAGGCTATGGCTGCTGTTGGTTTGGCTCAGAACTTGGGTGCTCTGCGTGCCTTATCCCATGAGGGCATCCAGAGGGGGCATATGTCTCTTCATGCACGGAATGTGGCGATTACTGCCGGAGCCGCAGGACCGCTGATTGACATGGTTGTTGAGCGGATGGTTTCAGAGCGTAAGGTGCGGATGGACAGGGCAAAAGAGCTGCTGGAAGAATACAAACAGAAGGGAAAACTGTGATAGTTGTTCCGGGTCCAGCCTCCCAGAGCTTAGGCAAGAAAATAGCGGAAAACCTGAATGCCCGAATCGTTCCTGTTAGTCTCAAAGCTTTTCCTGATGGAGAGTATTCTCTGCGCTTCGAAGGCGACGTGGCTGGCGAGGAAGTTGTTGTGGTTCAGACCACTGGACCGCCACAGGACACTAATCTCCTTCAGCTTCTGTTGATGCTGGATGCAGTCAAAGAGTTGGGTGCAAAAAAGGTAACGGCTGTTGTTCCGTACTTGGCTTTTGCGAGGCAGGACAAACGGTTTTTGGGGGGTGAGGCTGTCAGCGCCGAAACTGTCGTCAAGATCATCGAAGTGTGTGGAGTCTACAGTTTCGTAACCGTGAACATACACTCAGAAAACACCTTGAAGAAGTTCAATGTTCCGACAGCGAATCTTTCTGCCATCACATTGCTGGCAAAACATTTCAAGGGTCAGGGATTGGATGGTGCGTTTTCGTTGTCTCCAGATAAGGGCGCAGTCGGGTTGGCTGAGGAGGCGGACAGGGTTCTTGGGGGAGGATACGGCTGGCTAAAGAAAGAGCGTGACCGCTACACGGGCGAGATTCAGGTCGAAGAGAAGAGCCTCAACGTCAAGGGAAGAAACGTGATTGTGTTCGATGACATAATCAGCACTGGCGGAACAATAGCAAGGGCAATAAAGATGCTCAAGAGTCAGGGCGCACGAAAAGTCTACGCTGCCTGTGTGCATCCGCTGCTTATAGGCGAGGCAAAAACCAAGATTCTGGAGAGCGGCGCTGAGGAGATTGTTGGCACAGACAGCATATCCAGCACGGTGAGGACGGTGTCGCTTGCCCCATTGATTGTGGAGGCGTTAGCCAGATAGGTGCCAAGTACGTGGAAAAACTTTTTTTTCTGATTTCAGGCGAACACCAAACCCTTCCAGTCTCAGAAGTAGAGGCTATTCTGAAATCAGAAGGCATTGATTACCGCATCGGGGAGAAGTTGACCCAAGTTCTGCGGCTTGAAGCAGACCACAAAAGCGTGGAGGCAATCAGGTTTAGGTCTGCTTTGACCCGTGTTTGCTGCAAAGAAATCTTCAACTGCGAAGCTAAACTTCCCGAAATTTTGGATAACATACGCTCGGATACGCTGAGCCAGTTTATTGGCGATGAAACTTTTGCTGTTAGAGTCAGAAGAGTTGAAGGCGTCGCTCCTGAGATTAATCGGGTCGAGCTTGAAGGCGAACTTGGAGGACGGATACTGGAAATGGTTAAGACATCACGAGTTGATTTGAGGAATCCGCAGAAAACGTTTTTTGGGGTCCTAACAGACAACCGCTTCATCTTTGGGTTAAAGACAGCCGAGATAATACCAAAGCCCTTCTTGGAAAGAGGACCACGAAGGAAACCGTTTTTTCATCCTACAGCCATGCCCGCGAAACTATCCAGAACAATGGTGAATTTGGCTCAGCCGAAAAGGGGCGATCTGCTGCTGGATTCGTTCTGTGGAACAGGGGGAATGCTTGTTGAGGCTGGGCTGATTGGATGCCGCGTTATTGGCTTTGACGCGAAACAGCACATGCTTCGTGGAGGACTGCAAAACCTGAAACATTTCGGGATAAAGCTGGAGGGATTGGCGATAGCTGATGCCCGTTATCCTCCAGTAACCAGAGTGGACTGCATCGCCACAGACCCGCCGTATGGCAGATCAGCAAGCACATTAGGGACAAAAACTAGATTGATTGTCGAAGATTTTCTTTCCGCAGTCTGTGATATTCTTCCTAGAGGCGCCAAAATCTGCATGGCATCCCCAGAAACAATAAAGATAGGTGAGACAGCGGAGGCGGCGGGCTTCAAGCATTTGGAGTCGCATTTTGTTTATGTTCACGGAAGTTTGACTAGAGAGATTGTTGTCTTCGAAAGAAGATGACTTGAAGGCGTAACCAAATAAACCAAACACAACATACAGTTATGGGAGGGAGCAGTGAGCTGACAGACTTGAAGATAACATTTCTAGGAACAGGCGCAAGCATCCCAACGCCCCAGAGGGGATTGTCAGCGGTTGCAATTCGAAGAAAAAATGAACTGATACTTTTTGACTGCGGCGAGGGCACCCAACGGCAGATGATAAGGGCAGGAGTAGGCTTTCACAAGAAAACAAAAGTTTTTGTTACCCACATGCACGGCGACCACGTGTTGGGTTTGCCTGGGCTTCTTCAGACCATGTCCCTGCTGGGTAGGAAAGAAAAACTGGAGATTTATGGACCAGAGGGAATCAAAGATTTTGTGGAGGCAATAAACCAGACTGTAACGTTCACGCTCACCTTTCCTGTCCAAGTCTCGGAGAAAGAGCCGGGCATAGTCTGTGAAGAAAAGGAGTACACAGTAACCGCTGTCCAATCAGTTCACATGAATCCCAGCCTAATCTACGCGTTGACAGAAAAGCCGCGACCCGGAATATTCCACACAGAAAAAGCCAAAGAGTTAGGAGTCCCTGAAGGACCCTTATGGTCAAAACTTCAATCCGGAAAACAGGTTAAGCTTCCGGACGGCAGAATCGTGAAGCCTGAGATGGTTTTGGGCGCTTCTCGTCATGGAAGAAAAATCGTGTACACCGGAGACGCGGGCCCCTCAGAAAATCTTGTCAGGTTGGCTGAGAATGCTGATTTGCTGATTCATGAAGCCACATTCGAAGATGAAATGAAGGAAAGGGCAATGGAGGATGGGCACTCAACACCGAGCATGGCTGCGAAAACAGCGAAAAAAGCGGGGGTGAAGAGGCTGATTTTGACTCACATCAGCGCCAGATACAAAGACGCGAACAGGCTACTGCAGCAGGCAAAGAAGAGTTTCGCTAATACCGAATTGGCGGAAGACTTTCTAGAGCTAAAGCTTCCTCTCCAAGAAGATTAAATGAACAGTTCTCGGAGAAGCTGTAGGCTTTCTTCTATGTGTTCTGTTGATTCAATCATGATTAGGTTGCCGTAGTCTGCCGCTTTAACCAGTTTAGCGAAGGCATTCCAGTCTATGTTTCCGTGTCCGATTCCCAGATGCAGGTCACGGTCTCCCTTGTTATCGCTTACGTGCATGTGAACAATCTTCTTGGAGAACTGCGCGATAAAATATTGTATCTGATTATTCAGGTTAGCATGAGCTACATCAAGAACCATTCCTATGTCGTTATCCAACTCCTCATAGAATCTGTGAAAGTCAGCTACGCTTTTCATGAGTGAAGGAAAAGGCTCAGGAGTGTTCTCGATGGCAATCTCAACACCTTCTCTTCGGGCAACATTCAGTAAGGCGCGGACAGACTGCAGATTCAGTTGCCAATCCTTTCCAGGGTAAAATTGGCTGAGGCCTGTTCTGGAGCCGGGATGAAACAGCCACAGGCGACAATCTAGCTGCCCCGCAACAACAATCGAACGTTCCAGTCGCTTCAGGACTGTGCGGCGCAAAGCTGGGTCGGGAGCGGCTATGTTTATTCCTGCCCATGGTGCATGAACAACAAACTCTAGGTTACACGTTTCAGCTGTTTCGTTTAGTTTTTTTGCCCTTCTCTTGTTCAGCGTGTGCAGTCCTTCATCTGTCAATTCCACATGTTTCACGTCAACTTGGGTTAGACGCTTCAGAGCATAGTGGAAGGGCTTGTTTAGGCAGTAAAGCATTGACAAGCCGATTTCTGGTTTAGCCATGCTGACCATTCACTTCTATTTTTGGCGTGAAGACGCGTTTTTTCGTGTCTTTCTTGGCGGTCTTGGAGCAAGCCAATCGACTAGTTTTCGTGGGTTGCCGCAACTGATTTTAACGGTTATGGGTCCGAGAGGCGATTCTGCTGTGTGCTGGGAGAATGAGACGTGTCCTGCGTAGGCAACCTGCTTGTTTAGGTAGAAGGTTACTGATGTTTCGTTCATTCCGTTGCGGAACACTTTTCGTGCAGCAGCAAGAATCTGTTCTTGTTTAAGTAGAGTAGCCAGTTTGGTTAGTTCTTCGGTTCCTCGGGTCTCGGCTACGAGTAATTGTCCCCACGTTCTGGATTTAACAGTGAATGTTACGGCTCCGAAGAGGTTCTCCACTGCCTGTTTGATTTTCTCCAAGTCTTCGGTGGGGTTAACTTCTGCTTCAATGTGGACAACTATGTTATTTATTTCCCAGCACCTCCCTAGTGAACCGCATGATTTTCAGCTTCAAGTGTTCGATAGAGCCCTCATTTACTATCAGGTAGTCGGCAACAGAGATTACGGAGCCCATTCCGATTCCAAGTTCTCTTAGGTCTCTTTCCATGAATGTTTTCCAGTCTGGCGGGTCGTCGCTTCGTCTCCTCCGAAACAGGCGCCGGTACCTCGTTTTTGGGGATGCATGTATGGCTACGAGAATGAAACGGGGAAACTGTTTCTTGAATTCGTCTACCTCAACGAGGCTTCGAATGCCATCAATAACAACTATTCGGTGAGGATGATTCTGCAGTTTAGGGATGCACCGTTTGGCTATGGCTGCTGGTCCCTCCAGCTCTCTGAGGCTGAGCATTGTTTTGCCCAGATTTTGGGGTGTTGGCTGGAGGTTTCTTCGTTTGACTTCTTCTCTTACTTCGTCTCCCATGATTACGACGGGATAGCCCATTCGCTGAACGGTTCTTCGAAAGACTCCTTTGCCGGCTCCGGGCATTCCAGCTATGCCCACAACAACGTTATCGTTTATCACAAACCCCTCTCTCAGTTACACAATGATATAACGAAATATCATTCTGTTAAAAGCTAATAAAACAGTTGTTGGCAACCACACCTCGTAACAGGTTCTGTATGGTACTGGCTGGAAGCGAAAAGGTGGGCATGAACAGGGATAGAAGGGGTACGCTAGTTTATGGGATTCAGTTGTTTGGAGTTTACGCGTGCGATGCTGTCTACCAGTTCCTCTAGCTCCTGTACGGTTACACTCTTTATCGAAGTTATTGCACCATAACCTCCATACACATTGACAATGAAACCTTTGGAGGATTATCGGATTTAACTTGTATGAAGAAACAATACGTATTAGAAGTGATGTATTATTTCAGAATCAGAATTAAACCAAAGAATCGGAACAAAGCTTATCTGCATAACACACGATGTATATCGTACATGTTTTTCTTTAGCACAACAAAAAGGGGAAGAAGCCCAACAGAACCTTGAGTCGCCGTGCGCAAACGCGCAAAACCTGTATGGCTGGCGCAAACTCGGTTCTGGCGCCAAGGCGCCCAAATGGGCAACTGCCCCCTTCTTGGTAAGCAATAGCCCTAAAGCTTACCAAGGTTCCCCCTTTTTATCATCGAGACTCATCAAGTTGAGGCTAGCCGGATGGATTAAGTTATTAAAATGGTGCACATGAAAGAGTATACGGATAGTTTACGAGAGATTTGTTATGTCAGGAACCATCCGAAGTTTCTTAGCCTTCGACATTGAAGACCAGAGAATACTCAGAAGACTGGCAGAGGCTCAGGCTATGTTAGCCAACAGCGGCGCCGACCTGAAGCTGGTTAAGCCAGAGAACATTCACATGACAGTCAGGTTCTTGGGCGACATACAGCCGCCCATGGTCGACACCATACACGAAGAAATGAAACAAGTCTCCTTCACTCCCTTCACTGTAGAACTGGAAGGCTTAGGCGCTTTCCCAAAACCGAGTTATCCCAGGGTGGTCTGGGTTGGTATCAGAAAAGGCTCAAACGAACTAAAAGATGTTTTTGAGCAGCTGGAACCCCGCCTCAGAGGATTGGGCTTCAAACCAGACACGAAAGGCTTCAGTCCGCATTTGACGATAGCCAGAGTGAGAACAGGAAGAAACAAAGCTGGACTAGCCGAGCGGGTCAGAGAACTGGAAGACTACGAGTTGGGCACAGTAAAAGCTGAGTACCTGAGGTTAAAGAAGAGTGATTTGACGCCTAGAGGTCCAATTTACACGAATTTACGTGAGGTTTGCGGAAAATAAAGATATGATTATGGTGGTTTGTTGTGGCTTTTTCCATTGAAGAGATACGCGCTGAGGTTCTGAAGAGAGTCAACCCAAGCGAGAGCGATCGAAAAAAGGTTCAGGAATTAGCTAGGAAGTTGACGGAGAAGGTGAAAGTAGCCGCTAGGGAGAAGGGAGTGGAAGCGAATGTTCGGGTAGAGGGGTCCGTGGCTAAAAACACGTGGCTTAGAGACTGCCCCGAAATCGACGTATTCATACAGGTTCCAACAACCACTCCACGGGAAGCTTTTGGAACAGTATGTCTAGAAATCGAAAAAAAGGCCACCGAAGGCTACAGGCAGATTGAGAGGTTTGCAGAGCATCCCTACCTTGAGGCAGTCATAGATGATGTTTACGTTAACATTGTTCCCTGTTACAGTGTAAAGAAGGGCGAGTGGGCCAGCGCCACAGATAGGACACCCTTCCACACAGACTACGTCAAGCTGCATCTAAATGAACAGATGGGAGAAGAAGTCAGGCTACTGAAGCGGTTCATGAAAGGAGTGGGCGTTTACGGAGCAGAAATTAAAGTCGGAGGCTTCAGCGGATACCTCTGCGAACTCCTTGTCCTGAACTACGGCTCATTCACCGAAGTTTTACGGTCTGCAACAAACTGGAAAGAAAGAACAATCATAGATTACGAGAGGCACTATGAAGAAATAGAGGATGCAAAGAAAGTTTTTGATGAACCACTTGTTATGGTTGATCCAGTGGATAAGGGAAGAAACGTTGCGGCTGCGGTCAGAAAAGAAAGATTAGACGAGTTCATCGCAGCAGCCAGAGCATTCCTGAAAAATCCAGACATAAAGTTCTTTTACCCGCCAGAAACAGAAGCCCTAAACACCACAGAGTTGCTCAACAGGATAAACGCTCGAGGCTCAGCGATCGTATTCATCAAATTTGAGGGAGCAGCCCCAGTTCCGGATGTTCTCTGGGGGCAACTATACAGGTCTCAGAGGGCACTACGGAAGACGATTCAGCACCACGAATTCACAGTTTTACGCGATGATGTCTGGAGTAACGAAAAAAACGTGAACATTTTCATCTTTGAGGTAGAAAACCGTCTTCTTCCGAACATGAAAAGGCATCTTGGTCCACCCCTAAAGAATAAAGCGGATTGTGAGAGCTTTTTGCGAAAACATGCGGGAGCGGACTCAACGGTTTCTGGACCGCTCATAGAGGAGGGACGCTGGGTGGCTGACGTAAAGAGAAGGTACACGGATGTGGTGAAGTTGCTGAAAGAAAAGTTGGGGGACGGTGGAAGAAGTGTGGGCGTAGCTGAACTTGTTTCCGAATCTGTTGCCGACTCATTGGAGGTTTTGGTCAACGACGAAGCTTTGAAGCTGTATTCTGCGCACCCTGAATTTGCGAAGTTTTTGACAGAATACATTGAAGGGAATCCAAGATGGCTTACGTGAATCATATTAAGTTTTGAGCTAAGTTAACCAGAAATCAAAGTATTTATCGCTCGACAAACATTGGATATGTACCGTAATCTACATTTGTGAAAAGTTCTCGGAGATTATTTTGATGAGTCAGAAGAGAAACCAGTTTCTGGCACTCTTCGTGGGGGCGCTCCTCGTCTCCTCCATACTAGGGTACATATGGATTTCAGGCAATAATGAACCCGCTTTTACAGTAGGGGGAGACAAGGTTTCTCCAGACTTTTTTGTGGGTGTCGAGATGGCTTATGACGGAGTTGAAGACGCCAAAAAGCTAATCGACAAAATCAAAGATTACACGAACCTCTTCGTGATAGGCACCCCGGACATAACCCATAACATCACCAAACTTAACGAGGTCAGCCAATACGCCATCGACGCAGGCCTAAGCTTGGTACTCTTCATATATCCAACTCAGGAAGCAGCGTTTAACCAGTCACAATGGATCGCAGATGCCAGAACAAAGTGGGGCGACCGCTTCTTGGGAGTCTATGCCTATGACGAGTGGGGGGGCAATCAACTGGACGCAACATACGGCGAGGAGGACTACTGGAAAAGATTGGTTACAGAACAGGAAGCCGACAACTACGCTGAAGCCGCGGACTTGTACGTTAGAAAAATAAACGAGGGCGTTTTGCCCTACTATTCGCATCACATGAATCAGGGCGACTTGAAACTGTTCACAGCCGACTACGCACTCTACTGGTTCACCTACCAAGGAGGATACGACGTTATACTCGCCGAGTTCGGGTGGAACCACAGCAGACCATTAAACATTGCTCTTGCTAGGGGCGCAGCAACCATGCAGGATAAGGAGTGGGGGGCAATAATAACGTGGAGAGGGAGCACAGAGCCGTTCATGGAGTCAGGAGACGAACTCTATTATGACATGATTTTAGCGTACCTCAACGGAGCAAAATACATAGTCATCTTCAATTACCCCAACTTGGTTTCGCCCTATGGGCTGTTAACCGATGAACATTTTGATGCACTGCAAAGATTCTGGGATTACGTGAACGATTATTCACGAAACGAAATTTATGGTTCCGGCTCCAAGAGGATAGCGTATGTTCTTCCCAAAGATTACGGCTGGGGCTTCCGAGGGTTCGAGGACAAGGTTTGGGGGCTTTGGGTCGATGACTTATCGACGCGGATAGGGACGGATCTTAATTATCTCTTGGACACGCAGCATATCGGTTTGGACATCATTTATGACGACCCAGAATACTATGGAGCCTTAGACAATTACAGCAAGCTCATCTTCTGGAACGGAACAATAATCGAACAGAAAGATTAGTAGGCGTATAGGTTTCCGTAAGGACGAGACGAAACCGGAATCAGCTTGTTAAATTTGCTTTCCAAGATTTTTTCGGCGTCTAACCTGTAGTAGCTGCAGAACTCGTCAACTAAACTTCCTAGCACGCTGTAATCGTCTTCTGTAAGGTCCACAATCGTCACCTCTTCGCCCAAGTGACTGACTTCGCCTCTGATGTACATTGTTCCGCCATGCATCCCAGTTCCCACGAACCGGGCATCGTGACGGCGTTCCTTCATGTTTAGTCCCAACACCGCCAGCACTCCTCCTGCCATGTATTCGCCGAGGAAATCTTGGGCTGTTCCGCCAATCACTATTGTGGGTCTTTTGCCGAGGTATTCTTTCATGTGTATTCCAACGCGGTATCCAGCGTCGTCTCGGATGAAGATTTTTCCGCCCCGCATCGAGTGGCCAACTAGGTCACCGGCGCGTCCATGAACAACAATGCTTCCATGATCCATGGTGTTTCCGCATGCGTCCTGCACGTTTCCGTGAACAGTAATTTTTGGTCCACTCATGAAGGCTCCCAAGTCGTTGCCTGGAGTTCCGTAAATGTCGATGCTGAGGTGGTCGTCAAGGTCGGTGCCTATGTATCTTTGACCGTAAACGTTGCGTATTTCAATTTTTTCGATGCCGTTACCGTCCAGACTCCTGAGTAGACGGTTGAGGTCACGATAGTATATTCCGGTGGCATCAATCTTTGCCACTTTACCGGTTATGCTCAAGTTTTCTGGTGTCGTTTTTATCACATCTTTCAATACCATCTTTCTATTCACCAACCATTCTTACTCCCAAGATTTTCAGTTCCGTGTCAGTCAATCCCACGCCTCTGAGAAGCAAACGGTTTCCCCGCACGCTCTCGATAGCGTTTATGCCCATTCCGCCCATCATTTCCATAATCTCTAGGCTCCATCCACGAAGCAGCCCAACCAGACGTTTCGCGCCAATGTCAGGGTTAATCCGTTTAGTCAACCAAAGGTCAGTTGTTGCGATGCCCCAAGGACACTTGCCAGTGTAGCATTTCTGGCACACAGTGCATCCTAACGATACTAAGGCGGCGGTGGCGATGTAGCATGCGTCTGCGCCCAGAGCTATCGCCTTGAGAACGTCAGCGCTGCTCTTGATTCCGCCTGCAGCGATAACGGAAGCCTGGTTTCGTATTCCCTCGTCCCGTAATCGCTGGTCTACAGCTGCAAGAGCCATTTCGATGGGGATGCCTACGTTATCGCGTGTTATTCTGGGTGCGGCTCCGGTTCCTCCTCTTACACCATCCAATACTACGGCGTCTGCGCCTGCTCTGACTATGCCGCTGGCTATGGCTGCCGAGTTGTGCACTGCCGCAATCTTCACGAAAACGGGTTTTGTGTAGTCTGTGGCTTCTTTTAGTGCGTAGATTAGCTGTCTGAGGTCTTCGATGGAGTAAATGTCATGCTGTGGAGCAGGAGATAGGGCGTCTGTTCCCATGGGAATCATTCGTGTCTTGGAGATTTCGGCGCTCACTTTTTCTCCTGGAAGATGACCGCCAATTCCAGGCTTCGCTCCCTGCCCAATCTTGATTTCGATTGCAGCTCCAGCGTCAAGGTAATCGGGGTGTACTCCAAAGCGTCCAGATGCTACTTGGACTATGACGTTTTTTCCATACTTGTAAAGGCTCTTTTCGAGTCCTCCCTCGCCAGTGTTGTAGAATGTGCCAAATTCGCTGGCTGCCCGAGCCAACGACTTATGAACGTTGAGGCTCACTGAACCATAGGACATTGCAGAGAACATGATTGGCGTCTCAAGTCTAAGTTGAGGAGACAGTTCGGTCTTCAGCACAGCTTCGCCACTGCTAAAGTCCATGTCAAGCTTGTCAGGTTTTGAGCCAAGGTAGGTTCTCAGCTCCATTGGTTCTCTCAGCGGGTCAATGGACGGGTTGGTTACTTGGCTTGCATTCAGGAGAAGCCTGTCCCAGTATGTCAGGTTGGGTTTGTCGCATCCCATGCCAGTTAGGAGGACTCCTCCGGTTTCAGCCTGCTTCTTTATTCCCGTGAGAACTTCCTGTGTCCAGTTGGCATTAGACCTGTAGTGGTTTGGGTTCTCACGTATTGTTATGGCTTGAGTTGGACAGAAAGTGGCGCATCGCTGGCAGTTCACGCAGTTCTCGTTTCTGCTGTGCAGTACGTCATCTTCCTCATCATAGTAATGAGTGTCATAGCTGCATTGGTTCACGCAGACTTTGCAGCGTATACATTTGTCATTGTCGCGCTCTATGAGATACTCGGGCGAAACGTAACTCTTCATCTTCATTCCTCCTAAGCTGTGACATCCACCACTGGAGATTCTAGCCTTCCAATCACAGGCTCTCCTCCTCTTGGGCTCCAAACCCGGTCCAGCACTGGCGAAACTAGCCGTATCGCCGCCTCCTCCGAGGACAGAAACAGAAAATCATCCTTCTCTGCTGCAGTGAGGGGACGAAGCTTGATTCTGTCTGTGAGTCCAATCATTTCGCCTTCATGAGCCACTATGATTGTAAATGGTCCGTTCATCAAGAGACTGCCGTACGTCTGACGCAATGCCCTCAACGCAAGCTCGTTTTCTGGCATCATTGTTTTGATTTCTGACCACAAGGGCGGGGCAAGAATCTTGGAGACTATATCGATAGGCAAACCTTGCCGTCTCATGAGTAGATCGAAGGCGTATGCCATAACTTCTGTGTCAGTCTGCATTGTGCACTTGTATCCGAACATCTCCAAGTAGCGCTTGTTGATGCCGTAGGACGAGATTTCGCCGTTATGAACCACAGTCCAGTCCAGCATACTGAAGGGGTGTGCGCCTCCCCACCAGCCCGGAGTGTTCGTTGGAAACCTTCCATGACCAGTCCACATGTAACCTTCATACGCTTCCAAGCAGAAGTACTCCGCCACGTCCTCGGGGAAGCCGACTCCCTTGAAGACGCCCATGTTTTTTCCGCTAGAAAACACGAAGGCTTTGCCTGTTTCAGTGTTGATTCGCGTAACCTTCTCCATCACGAAATCGTCAGCGGTCTGACCATCCATCTTCGATGGTTTAGGCTGAACAAAATAGCGCCACATGATGGGCGGGTCACTGACGTTGGCTTCCTGTGTAGGCATCTCCTCTTCGTTGACGATGTTGAAGCATTCGCTGATAAGACGGGACATCTTCTTTTTTGCTTCTCTGTCAAGGAACATTATATGAAACGCGTAATCATCCTTGTATTCTGGGTAAATGCCGTAAGCCGCAAAGCCGCCGCCCAACCCGTTTCCTCTGTCATGCATGTTCGCCATTGCCCTAATCGGGTCTTTTGCCGAGAACCGTTCTCCCTTAAGGTTCATCATGCCGAATATGGAGCAGGCATCGAAGACCTTCTCGTCGCCGTGAGGGTTGTTAACTTTAGTTAGGTCCTTCATCTTAGTTCACCACAAACATTTCTTGTCTCAGCTGCTCTGGCAATGTGACGATGCCAAAATCTTCGGATAGAAGCATGTCCTTGATTTCGCTCACATCAACATGACGCTTCAGTAGCCGAAAGAATATTCCAGCTCTTTCAATGTCGCCCAAGAAGATGAATCCCACAATTTTATCATCTTTGAGCAGTATCTTTTTGTAAACAGTTTTTTCGGGCTTAAGCTCAACCAGCACTTCGTAGTCGCTGCTGTTGTCTGGGTTCACAGTTCCTACTGCGATGACGGGCAAATCGAAGTATTTCATGGAGCTCATGACGGTTCCTCCCTCGTATTCTGCCTGTTTGCCTGCCATGTTGTAGCCTGCTACTCGTCCTCCCAGATGAGCCAGAGGCCAGAGGGGCAGGAGCCGGTTTCCGTCTATTAGGAAGTCGTGGGCTTCGGCGACGTCTCCGCATGCGTACACGTCAGGTATGCTGGTGCGCATTGACCGGTCCACAACGATTCCCCTGTTCACTTTCACGGGTGTTTCTTTGACAAGTTCTGTTCTTGGGATGACTCCGATAGCGACAACCACAAGGTCGCAGGGGATTTCTGTGCCATCGGTCATCACCACAGCTCCGACAGAGGCTTCGTTGTCTTTTCTTCCCAGAATCCGCTGAACACTTTGACCAGTGATTACTGTGACTCCAGCTTCTGTGAGAACCTTTTCTGCGATCTCTGAAGCTGTCTTGTCCAGTATGAGGTTGAGTATGTCTTCTTTGAGTTCCACTAAAGTTACCTTTATTCCACGTTTCACCAGCGCCTCAGATGCGCTGACTCCGATTAATCCGCCGCCGATAACCACGGCGCTCTTGGACTGTTCCAGCTTGGCTTCTAAGCCTTTTGCGCTGGAAAGCTCTGTAAATGTGAATACTCCATCTTTTTCTCCGCCCTCCATTCTTGGAACAAACGGTTTTCCGCCAGTAGCGATTAGGAGCTTCTCATAATCGATTTTGTCTCCGCCATCAAGCTCAACCTGCTTTTTTGTGAAGTCTATTTTGGTTGCGGTTCTTCCAGTAAGTGCCTGAACGTTATGTTTTGTCCAGAACTGGTCGCCGCGGTACTTCATAGTATCCAATGTGGCTTCTCTGCTGACGTATTCGGAAATCATGGGACGGGAATACTGGGGAACTGTTTCGTCTGAAATTACTGTTAATGTTCCCGTGGGGTCTACTTCTCTGATGGCTTCCACTGCTCCTATGCCTCCCGCTGAGCCGCCGATAATCACATATCGCGCCATTACTGTTTCACCTCTTCGCAGACCAGCGCCTCGTTTGGGCAGTTAGCAACGCACGCGGGGACTTCCAAGTTTGGGCAGAGGTCGCATTTTGCGATGATTTTGCCTGAAGAATCAGGTTTTACGGCGCCATATGGGCAGACCATGATGCAGGTCCAGCAGCCTATGCATTTTTCTGCGTCGTGTGTTACTAGTCCGGTTTCTTTGTCGAGGGTCATTGCTCCGGCTAGGCAGGCGGTTACGCAGGGCGTGTCTTTGCATTGTTGGCATCTGATTGAGATTGAGTTTGGTTTGCTTGTTTCTACCCGTACTCGGCTGACTGGTCGGGGCTGTTCTTTTAGGTATGCTTTGATGGGGTCTTTGGATTTGGAGTGTTCTACTGTGCAGTAGACTTGACAGAGTCCGCAGCCTATGCAGGCTTCTTGTTTGATTGAGATGCGTTTCATCGTGTTTAGCCTCCTTCTCCCCCTTAACTAGCGGGCATACGGCAACCTATTGCCGATAGGCAAATCGTACACATGTTTATAAAGCTTTCTGAATAAATATTCAGATTACTATGACATGCTACTTTAGGCATTTGAATGAAATTTTCGAAAAAGCAGGAGTAACAATCACAAAAGAAAACAAACAAGACACCGACAGAGCCATCCACAGTATCGTCGGAGTCGAATACAAGAATTGCTCAGCAACATGGAAAGAAGTAAAGAAAAGAATCGCAGAAGACGAAGAAAGATTTGTAAACACACTTAAAAGCAAACTGACAAAAAACTCACAAAACTAAGTAACTGCAGAAGCAACATCTACCGCAATTCCCCCGTTTCTGGTTATGGAACATGGAATGCGGCGTGTGTTGTGTATTATTTGAGGTTTTACAAAAGGTGTGTTCCGCAGTTTTTGCAGCTTAGACCATCATTGTTGGTCTTCAAGAACAGTGGCCTGTAGGGTGTGAGGCGTCCACAGTTTTGGCATTTGGCAAACTTGAGTTGTTTTTCAGCTTTTGCGGTTAATGCTTCATGTAGCGCAGTGAAGATGGTGCTGTTCGGGTTTGTGTCTAAAGTCATACGGAAAGCACATCGTTGACGTTGAGTTGGCTTTTGATTGTGCTGTTGAAGCGTAGGCGGTTCATTCCAAATTCGTTGAGCCGGTTGCAGATTTGGTATAGTGATTCTTCTGTGCCATTTAGCAGGCTGTGTCCTTCTGCTGTTAAGGAGTAGACTTTTCTTGGTCGGTCATGTGTTAGGTCCCATTCGCTTTTGATGTAGCCTTTAGTTTCAAGATCACCGAGTAGGGGATATACTGTGCTCGGACCGAAATAAACGCCGAAGTTTCGGCGGATACTCGTGATGATTCCATACCCGTGAATGGAGTTTTCCTTCAATAATCCTAGGACAACCAGGTCGAGGAGACCTCGGACCAGTTTGGTTTCAGCTTTTCTCATTGTTTGGTTATTCATTTTTTTTATCTTCCTGTTGTAGTCATGTTATACGCATATACAATATGTCCCTTTCAAGACATATTACAGTATCAGTAAAACCAAAAACCCCGATTTAAAGGCTGATGTGACATCAGGTAATATCAAAGCATACCACAACACCGCATCATCACCAAAAGCAACCCACAAACCCCAAACAAACACCAAAACAGGCAACGATAACGACATAACGACACAAAATACAGACAGCCAATCCACAACACCACTCGATAACCGAACTGTAGACAGCTGTAGAACACAAACAACACAAAACAAAAAAAACTACAAAAAATCAACCCACCAAAATGCGGGGCAACTCTTTAAACTCGCACCAAAAATACTCCCGCTCATCTCTTCGTAATTTTTAATAAGTAAAATACTACATACAAGGTGAGATAGTAGGATTTTAGTAGTAGACTATATTCAACAAAAATGGCTGAAGGAGAAAACGTGTATGCGCAAGAGTGTAACTCAAAAGATATTGGAAGAGCACATAGTAAAAGGAAGGTTTGAACCGGGCAAAGAAATCGCAATTAAAATAGATCAGACGTTGACACAGGATGCAACGGGCACCATGGCATATCTTCAATTTGAGGCAATGGGGATGTCAAAGGTCAAAACTGAACTTTCTGTGAGTTATATCGATCATAATACAATCCAAGTGGGTTTTGAGAATGCGGATGATCATCGTTATCTTCAGTCAATCGCAGCTAAATATGGCATCTATCTGTCGAGAGCAGGAAACGGGATTTGCCATCAAGTTCACCTTGAGCGATTTGGAAAACCCGGAAAGACATTGTTAGGCTCTGACAGCCATACGCCAACTGCAGGCGGATTAGG
>Ga0307424_1000402_pt1 | contig 23126 bp, 18 predicted proteins | sample SalMarWE160320MG_FD_202157 | JGI IMG/M metagenome (GOLD analysis project Ga0307424, IMG submission 202157) | Salt marsh sediment microbial communities from the Plum Island Ecosystem LTER, Massachusetts, United States - WE1603-20 | ecosystem: Environmental > Aquatic > Marine > Intertidal zone >... | reverse complement strand
AGCGTTTACGAGAAAGATTCCCCAAAATTTGATCCGAGAATCCTGGAGATGGGTATTCCGGTCCTTGGGTTATGTTATGGGCATCAAATGATAGCCTATTTCTCTGATGGAAAAGTTGAGCCGGGGACAAAGAAGGAGTATGGAATAGCACATGTTACAGTCGATAAGCCTGTGGGTGTCCTCAAGGGGCTGAGCCGAAAAGAGAAAGTGTGGATGAGCCACGGGGACACAGTTTACGAGCTCCCTGAAGACTACGAGATGTTGGCATTCACGGAAAGCTGTCCAATCGCGGCTTATCGTCATAAAACGCGGCAGATATATGGGCTTCAGTGGCATCCCGAGGTGGTTCACACAGAAAACGGTATGCAAATGCTTAGAAACTTCATCTTTGAGGTTTGCAGGTGCGAAGCAAACTGGAGACCCGAATCGGTAATCGACAAGGCAGTCCAGGAAATAAAAGAGACAGTCGGCTCAGGAACAGCAATAATCGGCTTAAGCGGAGGAATAGACTCCAGCGTGGCTACGTTCATGGCGGCTAAAGCTCTTGGAGAACGGCTTTTGGCGATTTATGTTGACCACGGATTCATGCGCTTCGGCGAAACAGAATTTGTTGAAAACACATTCAAGAATCTTGGCGTCAATGTTGTCGCAGTTCATGCTGAGGAACGTTTTCTGAAGCGGCTTGAGGGCGTAATTGATCCTGAGGAGAAACGGAAAATCATTGGAGAAGAATTCATCAGGGTCTTTGAGGAAGCAGCCAAGAAGATAGACGCTGACTATCTTATACAGGGAACAATTTACCCTGACAGAATCGAGTCAGGCTTCAGGAAACACTCTGACACCATAAAGACTCACCATAACGTGGGAGGCTTACCAGAGAAGATAGAGTTCAAGGCAATAATCGAACCCTTGCGAGACCTCTACAAGGATGAGGTCAGAGAAATTGCCAAAATCATGGGCTTACCAGACAAACTGGTTCGCAGGCAGCCTTTTCCGGGTCCAGGTTTGGCAGTAAGAATCATCGGCGAATTGACAAAAGATAGGACCGAGTTGGTGCGGAAGGCGGACAAAATTGTTACAGATGAGATTGAAAAAGCTGAGCTTGGAGATGGTCTATGGCAGTATTTTGCGGTGTTAACGGAAACGAAGAGCACCGGAGTGAAGGGCGATTCCAGAGCTTACGGTTACACTGTTGCAGTTAGGATTGTTGAAAGCCAGGAAGCCATGACTGCAGGTTTTGCGAGGATTCCTTATGGTATTCTTGAGAGGATTTCCACAAGGATAACTAACGAGTTGCCTAAGGTAACGCGGGTCGTGTATGACATAACGCATAAGCCACCAGCAACCATAGAATGGGAATAAGAAATCAGTTAATCAACTGCAAATGTTTTCGTGAATGCCTGCTGTTGCGAAATTATTTGGGCAAAACGGCAAAGATGTAAATGGGGGCAGATTTGAGTGGAACTTGAAACAGTTAAAGTTGAGATGCCTGAGGATTGTAATGTTATCTTGGGCACGGCTCATTTTATAAAAACTGTCGAAGACATTTACGAAGCTTTAGTTAACGCTGTTCCAGGCATCAAATTTGGGGTAGGCTTCTGTGAAGCCTCTGGACCATGCCTTGTTAGAGCTGAGGGAAACGACGAAGAACTGAAGAAACTAGCCACGGACCATGCTTCTAAGCTGGAATGCGGGCACAGCTTCATTATCTTCCTGAAAAACGCTTATCCCATCAATGTTCTGGACAAGATTAAACAGGTGGCTGAAGTCTGCACAATCCACGCTGCAACAGCTAACCAGTTAGAGGTTATAGTTGCTGAGACCGAGCAGGGCAGAGGAATTCTTGGGGTCGTCGACGGCTTCAAGACCAAAGGAACCGAAACCGAAGAGGATGCTGCAGCTAGAAAGAGGTTTCTCCGTAAGATTGGGTACAAGCTGTAACATCGTCGCCTTCGCAGGGTCATAGCGTTTAGTGGCACGTAAGGTATCAAATGAAAAGAAGTTTTTCTGTTCAACAACATATATGCAAAAACTGCTGAAATTCGCACGGGCGTTCTCGTGGCAAGTACCGCACATAGATTTGCTCATATAAATATGAGACCAAACTTTTTTCATATGGCGGTTGGCTCGTTCTTCGCGGCTGCCATACTAGCGCATTTTCAGCTGTTTCGCTTGCTTGACGTTTCTGCGCTGGCTGCAATCAGCTTCTTCAATATGCTCTTTGTATTCCTCCTGTTTCCGCTAGATGGCACACTTTTCCGCAAACTGGTGCTGCTCTTTGCAGGAAACAGTGTAGGAGGCTCTGGTATATTATCCAGTCCTCTTTTGAGGATGCTTTTTTATTTCTGAATGCAGACACATTCAAGATAATAATTCTAGTCGCTAAGCCTCTCCTCGATTTTGTGTGGATAGTGTCCGTTTGGTCACTTAGTCTGTCTGTGCTTGCGTCCTACAAAAGAAAAACGGAAAGGACGAAAAAAAGTTGATGGGGCCCTGCTTCTTAACATCTATTTTGTTCCGATACTGGCTGCTTTAGCGTGGATACTCGGCGTAGCCCTGTTTCTGTTTCAGGCGATGGCGTGGATGAATCTTCTTTGGATGGCGGTGCCTATTTCTCTCTATAGTTCTGTGGGAAATTTTGCGCCCTTCCTTGAGGTGGGCATAGGCGCCTATCTTGATGGAAGAAACAGAATCTGCTGGCTGATACCCTACTGTTTTTGACATTCATGCTCAACGTGCTAATCTGCACAAAAGCATTCATTGACCTCTGCTTCTACAAGATTACAGGAAAGAAACCTCACACATGGTCAAAAACAGTCCACAACGGCAACGGAAACCACCACATCAACTTAAACCAAACAAAACACTCTTTTCTGGGCACCGTAACCAGATTCTGGCACCAACTTTAATTAAAAAATTGGCTCAATAGGGTATCTGAACTTCTACGGGGATGGCTGCGGAATGGGGTCTCAGTATATAGCGTATAAGCCTAAGAAAATCTTGAATACCCATAAGCATGCTGATTCGTGGTTCTGGGACAAATACTCCGCACATCCATACATAGGCTGCGAGCATGGATGCGAATACTGTTACAGCAGAGAAAGCAAGTATTCACGTTACAGTAATCCTGATGATTTTTCGAAAATCATCAAGATAAAAGAAAACGCCTCAGAACTACTAAGAAAGGAACTAGCCAAGGTTCCGAAAGACATTGTTATTGTAGGCGACTATCAACCCGTCGAAAAAGAAACAAGGCTGTCACGCCAAATGCTGCAGGTCTGCCTTGACATGGAGTTTCCAGTATCTCTTTTGGAGAAGTCTCCGCTGGTTCTAAGAGACATTGACCTGATAGAAGAGATCAACAAAAAAAGCTGGTCAGCCGTAAGTTTTTCGATTATAACCACCAAAGACGACAAAACAAGGGCGCTGTTCGAGCCAGGAGCGCCATCAGTCTCCAGCCGTTTTGATGCAATCAAAAGTTTTTCGGACAGAGGCATACTCGCTGGCGTAGCCTTCATGCCGATTCTGCCGTTCATCTATGACGATGACGATAATCTGGAGGCAGTTGTGAAGGCTACGGTGGAGCATGGTGGAAAGTTTGTTTTGGCTGGCGGATTGACTTTGGCGTCCACCCAGAAAGAGCATTACATGAAAGTTCTTGCACAGCAGTTTCCAGAGTTGACCCCGAAGTATCAAAGGTTGTATGGTGACGGGTATGGTCCAGAATGCAGCTATGCTGGGGAAATAGGCAAAAAAGTGAGCCACATATGCAAAAAGTATGGAATCAAGAATCGGATGCCACGGTACGTTCCCGACGAACCATGTGCTATTAACAAACGGCTATCCGAGAGGCTTCAAAACATGGTCTACCACATGGAACTGGAATGCACATCACAATACAGGATATGGGCGTACAGAAAGGCTGCATGGGCACTAGAGGACTTGACTGAAAGCGTTGCCGAAATCTACGCCAAAACCGGAAGAAAAGGTTTAGAGAACCTGAAGGATGTGGGAAAATCCTTGGCAACGGAGATTGAACGTCAACTCCAAGAAATCAGCGAAACTGGAGAGCACATGTTTTGAACCGCGAATGGGCAAGAAACATTGCGGAAAGATGCGTTGAAGCAGTAAACCGAGATGACCAAGAGGGCTTCTGGAATGTCCTGAATCCGGTTTTGGATGCGAAAGTTCCGTTTCCGCTTCTGGATGAAATTGGAAAACGGTTGGGCGAATCAGGAAAACTAGACAAGACAAGATACTTTCGGGTTTTTGACGAGATAGTTGCGACAGAAAAGATGGTGGGTTACGTTATTGTTGGTCAGGCTTTAGCCGCTTTTTTGGAAACAGAACTTGAAGCAAGCATAGACATGGCAAAAGAAGTCATCGTCAAGGGTCAGAAGTGGTATGTATGTGACATTGTGGGAGAGCGGGTGTTTGGTCAAGCCCTTGTCTTCCATTTTGGGTCTACAATCGTGTTATTAGAGCGGATGACCAGTTTGGAGGCGCCGGAGGTTAGGCGCAGCATCGGAGTTGCTGTTCATTTCTTTGCAAAAAGAAGACCCGAAGAAGCGGAGATGTTGAGGCGGCTGCTGTCTCTTCTGTCGCTTCTGATAGAGGATAAACGGGTTTTTGTTGTGAAGGGCGTGGGGTGGGGAATAAAAACCATCGGCAGATATCAACCGAATCTTGTTGAGGAGTATCTTCGAGAAACTTTAGAGACCAAACGAATCTCTAAATTGATGCTGCAGAAGGCTACAGCGTATTTGGATGAGAAAAGGAAAGAAAAACTTGTGACCTGTTGGCAGCATAGCGTTCACGAGCAGAGTAAACATGTGAATGTTGAATTAATTCGTAAAAATGTAGATTATGTATGAAGTTCAGATTTTTAGAAGGACAAAAGAATATGGGAAATTGGTAATATTTATATGTAAAGAAAACAACTGTGGTGTATAGACTTGTTACAGTATAAATAAAATTGAGGTGGTATGTTATGTCACAAGTTTCTTTACGTGTAGCTGAGGCCCAATCCCGTGATGTGGGCCGTGGAATAGCCAGAATAGACCCCAAAGTCAGTTCTGAGATCGGTCTTTCCGCTGGAGACGTTGTTGAGATCCACGGAAAGAAAAAAACTGCTGCAATATATTGGCCAGGATACCAAGAAGACACTGGTAAAGGCGTCATCCGCATAGACGGGTATACCAGAAACAACGCTGGCGCAGGCATAGACGAAAAAGTCGACGTGAAAAAGGTTGAAGCAAAAGAGGCAAAAAAGATCACTATTGCGCCTACAGAGCCGCTGCGGATAACTGGAGGAGAAGAGTATCTTAAGCAGATTCTGGAGAACCGCGTCATATCCAGAGGCGACTTTATACCCTTGGGAATTATGGGTCGCAGAATAAACTTGGTGGTGACAGGTGTTCAGCCGCCAGCAGCCGCAGTCATTGTAGTTCCGTCTACTCAAGTTATTTTAAGCGATAAACCAGCAAAAGTTTTGGCAACCGAGATTCCTCGGATATCTTATGAAGATATCGGCGGATTAACTGATGAAATAAAAAAGGTACGCGAAATGATTGAACTTCCTTTGCGGTATCCAGAGTTGTTTGAACGGCTGGGTGTAGAGGCACCGAAGGGCGTGCTTCTTCATGGACCGCCTGGAACAGGAAAAACTTTGTTGGCAAAAGCGGTAGCTAGCGAAACAAACGCGAACTTTTCTAGCATCAGTGGTCCTGAAATCATGAGCAAGTTTTATGGCGAAAGTGAAGGCAGGCTCAGAGAGATTTTTGAACAAGCCCAAGAGAACGCTCCTAGCATCATTTTCATTGACGAAATAGATTCGATAGCTCCAAAAAGAGAAGAAGTAACAGGTGAGGTGGAAAAACGGGTTGTTTCACAGCTTTTGTCGCTCATGGACGGGCTTCAATCCCGTGGCAAGGTTGTTGTTATCGGAGCAACCAACAGGCCAAACGCTTTAGACCCCGCTTTACGTAGACCAGGACGGTTTGACCGCGAAATAGAGATCGGAGTACCCAACAAGGATGGCAGGCTTCAGGTTTTGCAGATTCACACCAGAGGAATGCCCTTAGCGAAGGATGTGGATTTGAAACGTTTAGCTAATGTTACTCACGGTTTTGTTGGCGCCGACTTGGAGGCGTTAACCAAGGAGGCTGCTCTTCATGCACTCCGGAGAATACTTCCAGAGATCGATTTTGAGGCGGAAAGCGTGCCAGTGGAGATACTGAACAAAATCATAGTGGACATGAACGATTTCCAGGAATCATTGAAGGAGATTGAGCCGTCTGCAATGCGGGAAGTGCTGGTTGAAGTGCCTAACGTCAAATGGACAGACATCGGCGGCTTAGCAGAAGTAAAAGAGGAACTGCAAGAAGCTATTGAATGGCCTTTGAAGTATCCTGAAATCTTTGCTTACATGAACACTAGTCCGCCAAAGGGTGTGCTTTTGTATGGTCCTCCTGGAACAGGAAAAACTATGCTGGCTAAGGCGGTTGCTAACGAGAGCGAAGCGAACTTCATCAGCATCAAAGGTCCTGAGGTGCTGAGCAAGTGGGTTGGAGAATCCGAACGTGCAATAAGGGAAGTGTTCAGGAAGGCAAGGCAGTCAGCTCCGACAATCATATTCTTTGATGAGCTGGATTCGATAACACCTGTCAGAGGCACAGGAGCAGGCGGCTCACAAGTAACAGAACGTGTAATCAGCCAGATACTAACAGAACTGGATGGACTGGAAGAACTGAAGGACGTGGTTGTTATCGGAGCCACGAACAGGTTAGATATTGTTGATCCTGCTTTGCTGCGTCCCGGACGATTCGATAGGCTGTTGAATGTGCCGGTTCCGGACTTGGAAGCAAGAAAGGACATACTTAAGATTAATCTGGAAAAGAAGCACTTGACTAACGACGTGAAGATAGACGTGTTAGCGGAAAAAACTGAAGGATACTCTGGAGCGGACTTGGCTGCGTTAGCTAACACAACCGCGATGCTGGTCATCAAAGAGCACATAACCAAAAGTAAAACCATAGAGAAGGCAAAAGAGAACCTCAAAGACCTAAAAATCAGCATGAAAGATTTCGAAAAGACACTAGAAAAAATGAAGCCATCCTCCGCTGCAAAAAAACAACAACAATACCTACAATGAGATACTGATTTACCACGGGGGAGCGTTCCCCCACTAAACTCTTTTTTTGATTAACTATTTTGTTTAGCCATGACGCTGTTTGTCAATAAAGGCAATATCACAGTAGCGGTTTCAGAAGTATTTGAAGGTGAGATTGGTTTGAAGAGATGGGAATGTGTACAGGTTGGTCACCACAGTAATGTTGAAAAAAGAATTGAGGAATTCCAAGGCAGAGGCTGGAGCCTTCACACGTATTCTGCTGCTCAGCTACGAGGGTCAGAGATTAATCACTACTTACTATTCGAAAAAGACGAATAAACAATAGATTCAGCTAGTGACAAATGCACTCGCCACCAACGCAACCCGCGTGTACATACACTATTATTAAATAAGATTGTAAAACAGTTTGAGGGGTTGGTGTAGGACTTGAGGGTTGTTGCTGATCTTCACATTCACAGCAAATATAGCCGTGCTACAAGCCAGAACATGGACATAACAGAGATTACCCGTTTTGCGAAAATAAAAGGATTAACGCTTGTGGGCACTGGCGACTTCACCCACCCAAAATGGTTCAGCGAACTGTCTGAAGAATTAACAGAAGTTGCTGGCAGCAGCCTATACGGCTCAGCTAAACATCCAGAATCACCAATTCGTTACATGTTAACCGCCGAAGTTTGCACCATATTCACTGTTGACGAGAAATCAAAGAAGATACATCATGTCCTTTTTACGCCTAGCCTCGAAACAGCCACACAAATCAATGACCGTCTGAAACGCTACGGCGACCTAAGCGTGGACGGCAGACCATTCTTGGACATGACCGCCTCGCAGCTTGTGGAGGAAGTTATGGGGGTTTCTGACGAGAACGAAGTAGTTCCTGCTCATGTTTGGACTCCATGGTTCAGCCTTTTTGGAGCCTTCAGCGGCTTCGACACAGTAGAAGACTGCTACGAGGACATGACTAAGCACATTCATGCACTGGAAACGGGGCTTTCTTCGGACCCGCCAATGAACTGGAGACTAAGCACCCTAGACAGGTTTACGTTGATTTCTAACAGTGACTGCCACAGCCACTGGCCATGGAGAATCGGAAGAGAAGCCAACGTCTTCGAACTAGACCAATTAACGTATATGGAAGTGGTTGATGCCATACGCAAAAAAGACCCACACCGCTTCAAATATACCATAGAAACCAACCCCGCGTACGGCAAGTACCACTGGACAGGACACAGAAACTGCAACGTCTCGCTTCCGCCCCAAGAAGCAAAAAAGTATGGAAACCATTGTCCGGTTTGTGGCAGAAAACTCACCAGAGGAGTCGAGCAGCGAATTGAGGAGCTGGCTGACAGACCCGCCGACTACACGCCAGAAAATCCGATAGGCTACAAGCGGCTGCTGCCCCTCTCAGAGATCATAACTGCGGTTGTGGGTGTCAGCTATCCTGGAACCAAAAAGGTGTGGAGCATCTACAATCCGCTGATACAGAAGTTTGGAGACGAATACACTGTGCTCATCGATGCCTCTAAAGAAGAGATGAGCAAGATTGTTGACCCAAGGATTGCTGAGGCGATTGTCAGGGTCCGAGAAGAAAAAGCTCATGTAGTACCCGGGTATGATGGCGTGTATGGGCAGCTTGTGATCTTCGACGAAAAACAGGAAGCCACTCAGCAGCCGAAGCCTAAGCAGAAGAGCATGGCAGACTTCATGTAATTGAATACAGTTTTAAGACGGAACCCAACTCTTAATCGGCATACAATGAGGGTGTGGACGCGTTTTGAAGGACACGCTAACAAAAATTGTTGATCAGGGCAGAAGCCTAGGCGCAGAATACGTTGAAATCCGAGCACAAAACCTATTCAAGACCCTCTTGACGACCAAGGACGGCACAGTTGAGGGAGCAAAAGAGGGAACCGAAAACGGTGCGGGCGTCAGAGCCCTAGTTGATGGCGCTTGGGGCTTCGTGTCTCTCGGAACACTGGAACCTAAACTGCTTACAGATGCTGTTGATGAGGCGGTTCGGTTGGCGAAGGCGGCTAGCCTCAGGGTGAAGTCTCCTGTGAAGCTTGCTGACGCAAAGACTGTAGAAGACCGGGTGGTGGCTAATTCGAGGAAGAATCCGCGGGATGTTTCTATGGAACAGAAGATTTGTGATGTTTTGGCGATGGATAAGGCGGTCTTCGGTTATGACAGCAGAATAAAGAGCTGCACGATTAGCTACTTGGATGTGACAGGAACGAATATTTTTGTTAACAGCAACGGAACATGCATAGAACAGGACAAACTCTATGTCTGGTCACGGATTCTAGCCTCAGCACGAGAAAACAGCATCTTCGCATCTGCAAGAGAAGAAACAGGCTCCACGTCAGGCTACGAAATCTTTGACACGGAAACGCCAGAAAAGCTGGGCACAATGGTTGCCAAACGGGTAGTTGAGCAACTGAAGGCTAAAACGCCTAGGGGCGGAAGCTTTCCTGCGGTTATAGGACCCAACGTTGTGGGCGTTTTTATTCATGAGGCTATGGGGCACCTTGCAGAAGCGGACCTTACGTTGTCTGGTTCTGTGCTCTATGACAAGCTTAGAAAACAAATCGCATCAGAATCTGTAACAGTCTATGATGATGGCACAGTCGAAGGCGCCTTCGGATCCTTCAAGTATGACGATGAGGGAGTTCGAACCCAGAAAACGGCTCTGATTGACAAGGGAACGTTAACTGGGCTTATGCATAACCGCGAAACCGCCCACAAACTGAACATGGAGCCTACAGGGAATGCTCGTGCTGAGGACTTCCGTTTTGAGCCAATCATCAGGATGCGGAACACGTACCTTGCGGCAGGAGACAGCAGCTTCGAGGAGCTGATTGAAGACGTTGATTTTGGTTATTATCTTAAGAGTTTTCGTGGCGGTCAAGCGAACTTGGATGGGACGTTTCAGGTTGGCATACAGGAAGCCTACGAGATTGTCAAGGGCCAGATTGGAGACGCGGTCCGTAGTGCTTCGATTAGCGGGAACACTCTTGAAACGTTGCACCGGGTGGATGCTGTTGGCAGAGACTTTGAGTTGTGGCCTGGAAGATGCGGCAAGGGGCAGACAGCTTTCATCTGTGACGGCGGACCACACATCAGGGTAGGAGAGGTGACTATTGGTGGCGGAGCATAAAACCTCAGAACTGATTGACATTGGAGAGCGGGCAGTCAACTTTGCGCTTAGAAGTGGCGCGGAGGAGGCTGAGGCATTCCTGAGCATGAGTAGCGGCACTTCGATAGATATTGAGAGGGGACAAATCGTCAGAAGCGCCAAAAGCGTTGATCAGGGGTTAGGAGTGAGGGCAGTTTACGGGAAGGCGGTTGGTTTCTCTTACACAAACACGTTAACAATTAAGAACATCGAAGAGGCTGCATCAAGAGCATTCAGGGCTGCTAGAGCAAGCAGGCCAGACAAGAACTGGATTAATCTTCCCAGCGCAGGAAGGTATAGTGAAACAAACGGCACCTACGACAAGAGGATAGTTAACCTGTCTTCTGACGAGTTGGTGGAGATGACGGCGGACCTGTTGGGGGCGGTTGTCGATTATGATCGGCGGGTTTTGGCGGTGGATGGTGGAGTGGCAACGTCCCTGTTTAGCAGTGTTGTCGTTAATTCTCGTGGTGTTGAAGCCTCTGATGTGGGGACCGCGGTTGGCTGTTCCATGGAGACGATAGCACGGGATGGAGCGGATGTTACTCCGGCATGCTACGAAGTAAACACTAAACGAGTTTATGACATTGACCCGGTGGCTGTTGGAGTTGAGGCGGCTAGGCAGGCTGTTTCTTCTCTTGGGGCTAAGAAGATGGGGTCTGGAGCTTTTCCTGTGATTTTTACTCAGGCTGCGTTTCGTTCACTGCTGTATTATACTGTGATTAATGCGGTTAAGGCAGATTATGTTCAGAGGGAACGGTCAGCGTTCAAGGACAAGATTGGAGAGCAGGTTGCCTCAGAGCTTGTCACGGTGACTGATGATGGGCTTCTTGAGGGCGGGCTTCTGACAGGAAAGTTTGATGATGAAGGTGTTCCATGCCAGAAAACGTTGGTTATCGAGAAGGGCGTACTGAAGAATTTCCTGTATGACAACTTCACGGCAAACAAGGCTGGAACTGTGAGCACTGGAAACGCTTCAAGGTCAGGAGTTGCCTCTTACGCTTCTACGCCGGTTCTTGAGGCAAGCAACTTCGTGTTTAAAGAAGGAAACAAAACGCCTGAGCAGCTTGTAGGCGAGGTTAATGATGGGCTTATAGTGTATGGTGTTCAGGGCGCTCACAGCAGCAATCCGGAGAGCGGCGAATTCTCTGTGGTAGCTACTCCGGTATGGAAGATAGAGAACGGAACTGTTGCTTATTCTGTACGCGATGTTATGCTGACTGGCGTCTTCTTCAATGTTCTAAAGAATATCTCTGCTCTCGGCAATAACACTAGGAAACTGGGGCAGCTGGTTGCACCGTGGATAAAAGTAGAAAACGTCAAAGCCATCGGAAGAGGATGAAATACTAGAAAGACTGAGTGTTTTCCAGCGTCGTGGATACAAAAGCATCAACAAAATCCCAGATTAGCAGCCTATTTTCCCATCATGAACAGAGCCATTTCGATGTCTGCTATGCTGAAGGTGTATCCTTCACTGTTTAGGTAGTTTTGGATTACTTCTAGAGTCCAGATTAAGTGCTGATAGTTTTCGCCCCACCGTTCGTCTGAACAAATGTGTCCTGGCGTTTTAGGTCCTACAGGGCATTTGAGAACAGGCTTTTCATCGAACTGCAGAGTCTTTAGAGCGTTTCCAACTTGGCTGTCGTAGATGCAGAATCGGTTTTGGTCAAAAAGTCCAATAATTTTTGAGGCTTGACTAATTTCAATGCCGTCGATTGCCAGTAGTTCTTCAACGGCGTCAGATACTTTGCCCTGGTCAACAAACTCGAATACTTTTCGGGTTATTTCTAAGACTTTTTGTTCGTCACGCAAGGGAAACTTGCCAAAACCGCCCGAAGACATGATAAGGTCAAGAGTTACTAGGTCGATGCCGCCAGAGTTTTGGCTTCGAGAAAACTCTATAGATTCTGTTATTTCGTTGCGTTCTGTTAGGCAGGCTTGAGGTTCTTTATCGCTCCATGAATAGTTTTTTCTGGCTTCAATAATCTGTGATTTGTTGTCTTTAGCCCAATCTAAAATAACTTGTTTGTATTTTTTTAAAAACAGGTTCTTATCAACCAATTTTTCTTCGATTGTAGATTTCTCATTTTTCAAATCAGGTTTGCCTTCTTCAAGTTTCTTTTCCATTTGCCTATTGATTGAAAGAGAGTTTTTGCTCTTAAAGGTAACAGTTTTTGAGTAACATGTGGCTCTGAGCAAAAACACGTTTAGTTATAGTGGGAATAGGGTTGTATTAGCTCCGCCAGCTGGTTCTGTTCGTTGATACTAAGAGTTCTCGAATGATGATTCTGTATGTAATCACAGACTTCCTTTGGTGTGAAAACAGGGACTGTGGGCTGTTTCAGGTTCAGCGCTGCTTTTTCGTTAGCGAACACAATAAGCGGGTTTACAAAGAGGCGTGTGTGGAGCCGTCTTCCTATCAGGCTGCCAAGCAGGGCGGCGTTCCTTTTTGCTTGTTTGCTTGGGCTTCCAAGTTTTCCTCTATAGCCGCCGCCTTTTTTTCCAGTTTTCCATTGGCTCCAAGAGTCCCCGCTGCAGCTGATTGCGCCATTATTGTTTTTTGTTTCTATCACAAAAACGCCGTTTGAGCCAACAACCACGTGGTCTATGTCACCCCTTCTTCCCGGAAGCATCACATTATGAAAAATGTGATACCTGCCACGAAGAGCCTTCAAAGATTTTGCTACCCTTTCTTCAGCCTTTGCCCCTGACCTCCAGATTTTAAATTTCTGAAACAGAGGAAACGCTCCAACCAGAACCCCGCAGCCAACAAAAAAGAGGACAAAATTTCTAGTTTCATAACTGAAAAAGAAGAGTGAACAACTTGCTAAAAGAAGCAGCAAACCAAAATTTCTGAAACGATTTGCCTTTCTTCGTGTGCGAAACATCAGCCCATAATTCGTTAAAGAAGACTAAAAACAGTTGCGAATCAGGGCGCAATATTTTAGAGTAGGATGGCGCGGGGTGCGGGATTCGAACCCGCGTGGCCCTACGGACCACAGACTTAGCAGGCCTGCTCCCTACCAGGCTAGGAGAACCCCGCATAAGATACTGTGTTCAACGAGAAACCTAAAAAAAGTATCTGTCCGACCTGAAACCAAGTTTTTATAAAACCTCTGTATCCATAGTGTTGGAACATGGGCCGGTTGTCTAGTCCGGTAGGATGCAGCCCTTACGCGGCTGAGGTCGCAGGTTCAAATCCTGCTCGGCCCACCATCTCCACAAAAAACACTTTTCTGAAATCATATTAGGACACTAATAGAGGTACATTGTTGAAAACAGTCTTTTTTCTGTTTTTCCAAGCAACAACAAAAAAGCGTTACCTAAAAGCCAAATTATACTCTTACCTAGTAACAGCTCTAAAACTCCCCTCTTTTTCAGAAAGAAGCTTAAAATTTAGCTCCAAACCCAAACTAGAAACTTATTTGTCCTAAAACTATTTTTTCCTGTAGTTTGCGGGTATTGCTACTTTCTTTTTTTCTTTCTTCTTCATTTTCTTTTCTCTTAGGGCTTGTTTATGCTGTTCTATACCCGCAGTTTTTTCTTTCTTGCTTCTCTTGCTCAACTTTTTTCCTCCATCTAAAACAGGGACGTAAATAGTATCTTGTATGCGTAACTGCATTCGGAACAAGTATAAAATTGTTTTGAACAGATAGCTGTTTTCACCAAAACAGGGCGATGCCCCGCGCAAAATCCCCTTTTTTGTACGCCCTATTCTATTATCGATTGTACTCTGCCGACTTTGCCGTCTGTAAGTCTTACCTTGATTCCGTGGGGATGAGTTGGGCTGCTGGTGAGTATATCCTTGACGATGCCTTCGGTTAATTTACCGCTCCGCTGGTGCTGCTTCAAGACGATTTGTACGTGGATGCCAGACTTGATTTGGCTCCTCTGCTGATTAGGTTGCATTTCAGGTCATACATGCTTCGTGGCTTATAGCGCATTCGCACGAACATGCGCGATTCAAACTATGGTTATCTCCCGCAACTCCGCTTTTTTCAAGCTAACCTTTTGGATATTTGATAAAATGTAATAAATCAAATCAGCAGACATATAGGTGGAAGGTGTTGTGTATGGAAAGCTATTTGTTACTTGAATGTAGTTCGGGGATGGTATGGAAAGTTGCAGATGCCATAGTCTTAATCGAAGGAATAAAGATGGCACATACAGTAACTGGCAACTTTGATGTTATCGCATTTGCAGAGTTTTCCAACATCGATGAACTAACATCCATAATTCAAAACGTCCAAGCATTAAAAGGTGTCCAAAAAACTCAAACAGCAGTCGCAATGCCCAAAAAAGCTACCTGACCAAAACATTCACAAAACCAAAAGTCAACTAAACAGCTGATAGTTAACCTAAAAACTAAATTACACTCTCACATGGTGACGGTTCTAAACTCCCCCTTTTTTCACTATATTATGATTACGTGCATAAAGGAGCTTGTTAGAAGTTGATGAACATGAGCCTGCAGACTGGTGTTTAACAACTACTTTTTTGGATTTAATGAGTTAGAATTAGTATTACAGACGAAAAAAATCATAGGGGACGACTACTTCTAATAGCAGGTACATTATAAATGAGCTGTCAATCGACCGACAAACTATTTATAAATAGCTTGTCAATGTCACAAGATTTTATTCTCGTCAAAATAGGAGTTTGAAAATAACTAACTTACATTTTTTCTGGAAGTGGATGAGCGCAAATCGATTTAAAAGTAATTTAGATTTTTTTACTTTCACTGCGGTCTCCCCCCTCGTTTTGATGTCGTACAGACCCCAGCTTTATACTCTCTTTTAGCCAAGTAGGTTAACCCCTGTGGAGGAACCGAGATGAAGCAGTTAGAATACAAAAAGTTGGTAATTAGGCGATTAACTCACATTCAGAAGCTTGCTAAACAGAAAAAGTTCTCTGAAATCGAGTCTCTCATAAACAGCAATTATGTGTAAAAGGGGAGTTGTGGTTTTTGGGGACAGAATTAAGATGTAAAGAATGTGATCAGGTTCTTTTGGAGTTTGATGAGGTACCAAGTGACATATTATGGTATTCCAGGCTTAGGCACCGGTTAGGTGGAGAATGCCCAAAATGTGGTCACAAACTCCCCAACGTCTCAAAGTACGCTCGTAAGCTGCGGCTTGAAGTGAAATCGGCTATTCCAGTTCTTGCCAAATAAGCCAGTTATTATTCGAAGATCTGTAAGCGCTTGAGCGATTTCTTGTTTCTCCACTTTAAGGAAAGTGAAAAAAAAAATGTACCAGAATACGATCTTGAAGCCGGTTTCATCGCAATTAAGGTTGTCGCTGAACATCGAGAATGTTGATTGTCTATTTCCGGGTTTTATGCTTGGAGATTTTGCGGTTCTTCATGGATCGTCAGCAGTCCAATCTTTGTTGACACGGTTATGTGTTCGTGCTCAGCTTCCGTATCAGTTAGGCGGCTTAGAAACTAATGTGCTGTTTGTGGATGGCGGTAACAGTTTCAGGTTGTATGATGTTTCCGCTTTTGCGCAGGCTTGTGAGCTTGATCCCAGAGAGGTTTTGGGAAAAATTTTTGTTTCTAGGGCGTTTACAGCTTATCAGTTGACTTCGTTGGTTTTTGAGCAGCTGCAGAGCGCCATTGAAAGTTATGACTCGAAATTTGTTATCTTGCCAGATCTTGCTCAGTTGTATCTGGATAGTGATGTCCCAAAGAAAGAGGCACAGGAAGTTTTTCTGCAGTTGACTGGCTACATGGCTGATTTTGCAGAAAAGAATCGGGTAATTTTGGTCGCATCGAATACTCAGGGTTTTTGGTCTAAGGGTAGCAAGTTCTTCAAGGAGGTATTATGTGGGAGAGCTGATGTAGTTGCTTCAGTTAGGAAGTTAGGGGGCAGACAATGTTTTATTTTGGAGAAGCATCCGGTTTTCACTTTAGGGAAGGCTGAGTTTCCTTCGGGTGAGGTTACTCTTGCAGATTTTTTGGAGGGTTAGGTTGTGGGTAAAACTGTGGAGTCTTATCGTATGGCTTTGGATCATGAGGTGCAGCGGTGGAGCGGCTTTGTCCGGGCTTTACGAAAAGAGGATAGAGTTGTGTTTGATCAGTTGATGGACACTTGTCGTAACTTTGCTTCGGCTGGGAGCAATGCTACGCGTCCTGTGTTGTTTGAGGCGATGGTTATGTCTGTTCTTTTGCATCAGCAGAAGAGTTTGAATAAGCTAGAGAAGATGTTGCTTGCAGTCTCCCAACAATCAGAGTAATAGAAGGGTGAGAGGCTGGATTTTTGATGTCTATCCTTCAGCGCCTCGGCAAATGAATGTTTGGCTTATAGCCGAAGATGGCCAAAAATTACATTTGACTGACGCGTTTAGGCCTACAGTTTATGTTTCAGATAAAGAAAATGAATTGAATAGCCTTTTTTGCAGGTTCTTTTCTGATAGTGATGTGGATTCCGTTAGGTTTGTGGAGAAGTATGTTAATCCGAAAGTTTCTGGAAAATCAGAGGTTCTTGAGGTTGTTCTAAAGGATTATCGGAAAGTTTCTTTTTTTGTTCGTGGGGTTTTGCAGGCTGGCAGATATTTGCGTTATCGGGTGCATAATTGTGATTTGAGGCCTTCTCAGGTTTATTTGTATGAGCGGAACCTGTTTCCTCTTGCTTTTGTCGAAATTAAAGTTGATGATGCTGGTTTAGGGTACAGGCTTTTGGATTCTGTGGAACGTATCGATTACCCGGTTCCTCCGTTGAAGATTGTTCGGTTTGGTTTGGATGTTGCTAAGAAGAATCGGTTGGCGGCATTTAATGAGCCGCTGGAGAAGGCAGTTCTCTCTTGTGACGATTTAGAGGTTGTTGTGGATTCTGGCGATGAAAGAGACAAGCTGCTTCAGATTGTGGAGACTGTTCAGAGGCTGGATCCGGATGTTGTTTTGACGCGGGGTGGGGATTCTTTTGTTTTTCCTTATCTTGCGCGGCGGGCTTTAGTGAATAATGTTTTGGGCAGTTTTGTTTTGAGCAGGGACGGCTCTTCGCTTGTGGCTGAGAATAAGCGGGGGAGGAGCTATTTTTCGTATGGTAGGACTTTTTATCGGGCTCCGACTAGGCGGCTTTATGGTCGAGTCCATATCGATGAGGGTAATACGTTTATTTTAAGGGAAAGCGGTATCGAAGGGCTGATTGAGGTTGCCCGCAGTTGCAGGGTGCCTTTGCATAGAGCTGCTCGTTCTTCCATTGGAACTAGCATGTCTTCGCTTCAGAATTATCAAGCTTTGAAGGATGGGTTTCTTGTTCCTCGTAACAAGTATGTGGGTGAGGCGTTCAAGTCTGCTTATCAGCTGTTGGTTGGGGATCGGGGTGGGTTTGTGTATGAGCCTCGTATGGGTATTCATGAAGGGGTTGGGGAAGTTGATTTTTCTTCGATGTATCCTTCTTTGATGGCTAAATACAACATTTCTGCTGAGACGGTTCTTTGTAGTTGCTGTCCAGATTCTGGCTTGAGGATCCCTGAGCTGGGGTTCCATATCTGTGAGAAACGAAGGGGGATTGTTCCTAAAGTTTTGGAGTTTGCGGTCACGAAGAGGCTACGCTATAAACGGTTAGTCAAAGAAACAACAGATGAGCGACTGAGGGAGGTTTATGATAAGCGTCAATCGGCTTTGAAGTGGATTCTTGTGACCTGTTTTGGCTATCTCGGGTACAAGAACGCAAAGTTTGGTACTGTTGACGGTCACATGGGCGTGTGTGCCTTTGGGCGAGATACATTGTTGACGGCTTCCAGTTTGGCTGAGGATAGGGGTTTTAGGGTTATTCATGGGATTGTTGATTCGTTGTGGCTAAAAAAGGAAGGGGCATCTTCTGAGGATTATGTTAGATTATGTGAAGAGATAGGCAAGAAGGTGGATTTGCCTTTGGATTTTGCCGGAGTTTACAAGTGGATAGTTTTTCTTCCATCTAAGACGCATCCGAATGTTCCGGTTTTGAATCGCTATTATGGAGTTAAAGAGGATGGAAGCATTAAGGTCCGAGGTATTGAGGTAAGGAGAAAGGATACTACAAAGTTTGTCTATGATGCCCAGATAGAGATGATCAAAGTTCTTGCTTCTGCAGACGATTCTGAAGGTTTTGTTAAGAAAGTCCCTGATGCTTTAGAGGTAATTAAGCAATATAGAAGAAAGCTTCTCAATGGAGAAGTTCCAATATGGGATTTAATTGTCAGTAAACGCCTTTCAAAAGACTTAGAGAATTATACTCAGAAAGTCAGTCAAGTAATCGCTGGAGAACAACTAATGAAAGAAGGTTTTGAGGTTTCTGCTGGAAAAAGCGTCAAGTTTCTCTTTACTAGCTCAAAGAACAAAAGGTACAGACGAAGAGTCAAAGCCAAAGAACTGATCGAAGAAACAACCAATCCCGACCTTAACAAGTACCTCTTACTTCTATACTCAGCAGCCTCCAACATCCTAAGCCCATTAGGATACACTCCAAAAAGAGTCTATGACCATGTAAGAGGCTTCAAATACGCAAAACTTGCCTAAAGCAATTCTACAAAATATGGTGATTGCATATTTGAGTTGATTAAGAATGTTACCCCAAAAGTGGCATATAACTTAAAAAAATTCTGAAATTTAGAAGTTGATGAACATGAGCCTGCAGACTGATGATTAACCACTACTTTTTTGGAATTAACGAGTTAGAAATAGTAGTACAGACGAAAAAATCATAGGGGACTACTACTTCTAATTGCCGGTAGGTTATAAATGACTTGTCAATCTTTCAGCGATTTTGGAACAATAGTCGCGGCTAAGAAAACTAGAAAAACGGGAATTACTTGGTCTTAGATAACGGTTTGCCGACAGAAGTCAGATATCTATCTAGATCTTTTTTGGATATCACCCAATTTCTGCCCTGCTTATGTGCTCCCAGTGACCCCTTTCGGGCAAGCAAACTTAGGTATTCTTGGCTGTATGATGTCATTCTGGCGGCTTCGGAAAGAGTTAGGATTTTGGGCTCTTCCAAAGCATCGAGATATACATCTAAAGATTTTTCAACGCATCTTGCTATGAAGTTTACAAAAGGGGCACTGTTTCCTAAATCTGCTTCCATCAACGATTTCAGATATTTTGGGCGATCATTTTTTGGAACAATAGCAATGAATGGATATCCGTTTTTCATTAATGTAGCATTCATCAGAAGTCTGGCTGTTCTTCCATTTCCTTCTATGAATGGGTGTATCGAAACGAACCGGTGATGAAAAACTGCAGCAAGTTCTATTGGTGTGTATTCATCAGGATTTCTTCTTAACCAGTCTAAAAGTTCATCCATTCTAGGTTTGACTTCTGAACTGTGTGGTGGTTTAAAGGCAGCTCCACCTATCGTTACTCCTGTAGTTCGATAACATCCAGCATCGTCAATAATGTTGGACATTACCAGCTTGTGAAGACTAAGTATGTTTCCTTCGCATATTTCGCTCTTTTCCGAAACCAGATCCTCTATGAAGTTTATTGCTTTTGGGTGATTTTTTGCCTCTAGAACTTCTGTTATGCTCTTTCCGCCAATTGTAATTCCTTCTTGGATAATTAGCCTTGTCTCATGCAAGGTCAATGTGTTTCCTTCGATGGCGTTAGAATTGTATGTGTAGTTAATGCACAGTTGTTCTTTCAGTCTCTTTACAAGTGAAGCGGAAAGAGGCCTGCGGCTGTCCAGTCTTTTTTTCTTATCAAGCACTCTTTTGTGAATTCGCTTATTGATCAATGCCACTAGTTTTCCCTGAACATAATTGCGTGCATACGATATAAAAATATATCGTATTAGAGTTCAAATGATGTTAAACGATACTTCATTATATTGGATAATGGTCCACAAGAGAGCCGAACAAACATTTCGTGTTTACAACTCAAAAAAGCAACTTTACCCCTTTTTTCAGCATTGCACGTGTAAATAAAGGAGCTTATTAGAAGTTGATGAACAGTTTATTCAGATTAGTGTTTAACAACTTCTAACAAGTTGGATTAGAAGTAGTAATGATTGATAAAAAACATGGGGGGACAACTACTAGACACTAAGATAAGTTCACGCTTGATTTGGCTTGTTTTTTCGCTGCATTGATGTCATAGGCGTGTCTTTTTCTTTGAATAAGGAATTGAAGAAATGGATTTATTTTCCTGCTTATTTTGGATAGGTGTACCTATTTTGCGTTCTAAGTCTTTTAGTAACAAATCTCTGGTATTTGGTTGGTTTCTCCAATTCTGTTCAATATTTCTGCGCTCTACTGCTGAAATCTTGTCATTTTTTCTTAGTTCGTTTAGCAAATCCACTAATTCTGAATATTCATTTTGTTGTAATTCTATTGGTGATAAATGGTTTTGTGCATTTTTTAGTTGCGAATTGGTTTCGGATTTCAGATCATCATTTGTAATATATGGTGCGTAAAAATAAATATCAAAAAATCGACCATAAGGAACCAAGTGTTCTGTTCCATATTTTTTCAATGCAATTTGCCGAAAGCCTTCATCGACGTTTATGTTTTGTTTTATATATTTACTTAATTCGTTCAAAATGTGGATCCAGAACCTGTAATTCCATCGTCGGTTTTTGAATTCTTTGGAATTAGATAACCATGTACAGTCTCTGATCACTGAATCAAATGTTGGTGTTTGTCCCCATAGAATCATCAGAGGTTTTGTTATTGGCATGATTAGTTGGCCTTGGTTATTATTTAGATTGTCTTGGGGTTCGTTTATTGAACCAAGTTCTTTCCAAATAATTCTTAATTCTTTTTCGGGTATCTTGTCAAAATCCTTAAGGCTGAAATGTCTTATTCGATTATATGATTCGGATATTGTAGTAAGGGATTGGGAAAGTCTTTTGAAACTGGCTTCAAAACTGTATGGTCTGTTCCAATCCCATTTTTTTAATATGTTTCCAAGTTTTGAGAGTGTTCTTTCTATGTTGTCTTTATCAAGAATGTGATTGGTTTCATCCTCAATTTTTAATTTATAAAACCAAAAGTTACTAAATGTATGTGGCTTTTCTTTATTCTCGTCTCTTTCAAAAAGTCGCCACCTTTTTTCAAATTCTATGATATCAATCAATTGCAGTCAGCTGATGATTATGTGCAAATTGTTCTTTAATAAGTAATTCTGGCCCACACTGGAGATATCACCCGCATTTTCCCTTTTTTTGCGCGCGCTGAAAATACAGTCTATTTACGAAAAGGGTTTTATGAAACCAAAATCCATGCGTATACTATGTCGTCAACGTACATTGCTCCCAATTGTCCTTGTCCTGAGAAAGAGTGCCCACGTCACGGAAAATGCGAAGAATGCGTCAAGCATCACAACGAGAAAGGCGAGGACCCCTACTGTGCAAGATAACCGCCTTAAGAATCATGTATTTTCAGTTTTGCTGAGTGTAGCCGTAGCGACATCGCAAGTGAAATCACCCACAAGTCACGCACGCGCAGGTAAGCCTAAATTGAGATTTCTCTAGTGAAAGCTTGATACTTCACCCGAAAATTATCCCGCAAAATCTCCTTTTTTATGAGTGTGATTTCTCTAGAACCTTTTCAAAATATTCTTGGAATGCTTCTGAATTATATTCTATGTCATCTGGGAGTCTGCCCGCTGGAATCGTCTTGTCATTTTCAATTATATCAAACTCTCTCGTGGTGAAATCGAATATGACTTTGTTTATTGTCAGTGATAAGATAAATCCATCAGCATCATGGGTATAATGTTCGTAGTAGCGACAATTGTAGCATTTGTATTCGACATCATAATGTGGGAACCACTCACTAGGATCGTTATCATAAATTCCGCCATGAGTTCCCGGTTCGAAGACAGTTTCAATGTTTAATCTAGGTTCTATTATTTTTCCACAGCAAACAAAACTATTTTGTCGATAATGTGCTAGTAAATCTTTAGCCAGTTTCTTCATTTTGATTCTCAAATGAGTCGTGTTAACGAATACTATTTTTGAGTCTTTGAATGATTTGGGTTTTCTCTCAAAGTTATTGTTTAACAAACTTAACATTAATGAAGCTGAAAGATTTAGAACCTTACTTGCTCCTCTAACTCCATCAATGTAGAAGTATCCTGCTTCTTTTAGTTCTTTGATTTTGTGCCAGTTTACTTTCTCGAAGATTTTTCGATAGTCAGCAGATTTAGAGAAGAATCCGTATACTCTTGTGTATCTGCCCGTTTCTATAAATTCTTCTAATACTTTGGGCAGTCCCTTATTTAGCCAATATGTGGTAGTTTTGCCTTTCATTTGTTGTTCGTAATCATGGATTTTTTGAAATGGGTGCACAAAACCATAACCTGCAGACATAATAAGAAACTCATAAGAACCATTTTTGATCTCTTCTGCAATTTTTAATTTAAGGCCTGATGTGCGGTAGAAATGACCATCATATCTGCTTAATGCGGTAATTGGTTTGGATGAGACATCTATAATCCCCATGTTTGAAAATTTTTTGACAGCTGCATGCAATATTTTTTTGGTTCTTGGAATTCTACTGTCTAAATCGAAATCTTTTTCTAAAAATTTTTCAGTACTATTCTTCCTCTTGCAACACTGGAAAATCACAAGAGTATGCTTCATTCTTTCACCTTAACCATTGATCGTTAGATGCGTCTTACATTACTTTCAAGTTTTAGAAGGAAGTTGGGGTCAATATTTTTCTCTGTAACGTAATTCACATTCCAGAGCCCTGATTTTCTTATCTCGTTTTTACTAAGATGTCCAAGCCATGTCTTTGAAGGAGGGTCAACTTCTAGTGGTGTTTCAAAATAGCAATAATTGCTGAGTAGAATTATTGAATTTCGTTCAATGTAGGCACGATCGCTAGTTGG
>Ga0307424_1000401_pt1 | contig 23179 bp, 13 predicted proteins | sample SalMarWE160320MG_FD_202157 | JGI IMG/M metagenome (GOLD analysis project Ga0307424, IMG submission 202157) | Salt marsh sediment microbial communities from the Plum Island Ecosystem LTER, Massachusetts, United States - WE1603-20 | ecosystem: Environmental > Aquatic > Marine > Intertidal zone >... | reverse complement strand
TCGGTGCGTGTGTTCAGAGGCTTCCGGGTGCAGCACAACGACGCGCGCGGGCCGAGCAAGGGCGGCATCCGCTTCCACCCCCAGGAGAGCCTCGACACGGTGCGCGCCCTGGCCATGTGGATGACGTGGAAGTGCGCGGTCGTGGACATTCCCCTCGGCGGCGCGAAGGGAGGCGTGGTCTGTGACCCCCACGATCTGTCCATGCGGGAACAGGAGCGCCTCTGCCGCGGGTGGGTCCGGCAGATCGTACGCGACGTGGGCCCCGTCCGCGACGTCCCCGCGCCCGACGTGATGACGACGGCGCAGCACATGCTGTGGATGCTCGACGAGTACGAGACCATCGAGGGCGGCCGCATGCCCGGCTTCATCACCGGCAAGCCGGTCGGGATGGCGGGCTCCCTCGGCAGGAAGGAGGCGACCGGCTACGGCGTCGTCTTCACGATCCGCGAAGCGCTCAAAGAGATGGGGATCCCGGTCCGGGACACGAAGGCGGCGGTCCAGGGCTTCGGGAACGTGGCCCAGTACGCCATCGACCTCTACACGCAGATGGGCGGCGTCGTGACGTGCGTCTCCTGTTGGGATCAGAAGGCGCAGACGAGCTTCGCGTACAGAAAGACCTCGGGCGTCGTCCTCGAAGAGCTGCAGGCCATGACCGACTCCTTCGGCGGGATCGACCAAACCCGGGCGCGGGAGGCCGGATACGAAGTGCTGCCGGGCGAGGAGTGGCTGGCGCGGGACGTGGACATCCTCATCCCGGCCGCCCTGGAGAACCAGATCAACGCCGACACGGTCGGGCGAGTGGCCCCGCGCGTGAAGATCATCGCGGAGGGCGCGAACGGCCCCACCTCGCCGGAGGCGGACGCGGTTCTCGACGAACGCGGGATCTTCGTCATCCCCGACCTCCTCGCCAACGCCGGAGGCGTGACCTGCAGCTACTTCGAGCAGGTCCAGAGCAACATGAACTACTACTGGACCCGGGACGAAGTGCTGGGCAAGCTGGACCTCAAGATGACCGCGGCCTTCGTCGCGGTGAGCGACCTGGCGCGGTCGCGCAAGCTGTCGATGCGCAAGGCCGCGTACGTGATCGCGGTCGATCGCGTCGCCCAGGCGTGCCGGGACCGGGGGTGGGTGTGAGGAGCGCGACCAAGCGACCTGGAGGGTGACCGGATCATGACCTCGGCGCCGAGCGGCGACAGCCGGGGAGTTCCGCGATTCGACCGTCGGTTCTTCGCGTCCCAGGAGGTCGCTTCACGCATCGGGGGCGGGGCACTCGGGGGGAAGGCGGAGGGGCTGATCCGCATCAAGGATGCGCTGGCGGCGCGCTTCGCCGACCGTCCCATCGCGGGGATCGAGATGGCCATCCCGCGGATGGTCGTGCTGGGAACCGACGCCTTCGACTGGTTCATGGAGCGCGGAAGGCTCTACGAGATCGCCCTGTCGGGGGCCCCGGACGACCGGATCGCGCACGCCTTCCAGAAGGCCGACCTCCCTCCCGAGCTGCTCGGGGACCTTCGGGCGATCGTCGAAGAGGCGCATGCGCCACTTGCCGTGCGCTCGTCCAGCCTGCTCGAGGACGCCCTGGCCCATCCCTTCGCGGGCGTCTACGAGACCAAGATGATCCCGAACCACCAGCCCGACGCGAGCGCCCGCTTCACGAGCCTGGCCGAGGCGATCAAGCTCGTGTACGCCTCGGCCTTCCTGGCCGGCGCGAGGAGCTACCGCAGGGCGATCGGCGCCGATGACCGCGCCGAGAAGATGGCGGTGGTCATCCAGGAGATCGTCGGGGCCCGCCACGGCGAGCGCTTCTATCCGACGCTCTCCGCGGTATGCCGGTCCTTCAGCTACTACCCGATCGGCTCCGCCCGACCGGAGGATGGCGTGGCCCAGCTCGCGCTGGGGCTCGGAAAGACGATCGTGGATGGCGGGGTGTGCTGGTCCTATTGCCCCCGCTTCCCCGACGCCCCGGCGCCGTTCGCCTCCCCGCGGAGCATGCTCAAGGAGACCCAAACGCGGTTCTGGGCCGTGAACATGGGCCGGCCACCGGCCTACGACCCGATCGCGGAGGTGGAGTACCTCGCCGAGGCCGGGCTGCCGGACGGCGAGTACGACGGCACCCTGCGCTATGTCGTCTCCACGTACGACGCGGCTTCGGACCGACTCAGCCCGGGCACGGGACGCGCCGGGCCCCGCGTGCTGGATTTCAGCCCGTTGCTGCGGTTCCGCGAGTGGCCGCTGAACGAGGCGATCGTGGAGTTGGTCGCCCTCGCCGAAAGCTCCCTCGGAGCTCCGGCCGAGATCGAGCTGGCGGCTACCCTGCCGACCTCGGCCGACGGCATGGTCCGGCTGGGACTCGTGCAGGTACGCGCCATGTCGACCCCGTCCGCCGAGGTCGACGTGGGCGACGAGGACCTGTCGGGCCCCGGCCTGCTCCTCGCCTCGCGTCGGGTGATGGGGAACGGGGAGGTCGGCACCGTGCGTGACGTCGTGTACCTGAAGCCCGGGTCGTTCGACCCCCGCCAGTCCCGGGTCATCGCGGTGGAGGTCGCCGACCTGAACCGCCGGTTGATGGACGACGACCGACCCTACCTCCTCCTCGGCTTCGGGCGATGGGGAAGCTCGGACCCGTGGCTCGGCGTGCCGGTGACCTGGGGTCAGGTCGCCGGCGCGAAGGTCATCGTCGAGGCCACCCTCCCCGACGTCCGCATCGATCCGAGCCAGGGTTCGCACTTCTTCCACAACGTGTCGAGCCTGGGCGTCATGTACTTCTCCCTCGACCGCGCGGAACCGACCGACGTACAGTGGGCGTGGCTGGACGCGCTGCCCGCCATCACGGAGACGGACTTCGTGCGGCACGTGCGGCTGGACCATCCCCTGCGCGTCCGCGTCGACGGGCGCAGCGGGCGCGGCTTCGTACGGTGGGGCGGAGCCGTCCCGGACGGCGAGGCCCCGTGAGCCCGAACCGCGAGATCGACGACCTGCTCGGCCCCCTGCAGGAGCGCGCCAAGGAGCTGCGCTGCCTGTATCGCGTCTCGGAGGCCCTCGGGCGGATCGACGCACCGCTGGACGAGCTGTTCGCCAACGTACTGAACGCGATCCCGGAGGGATGGCAGTATCCGGGCGTGTGCCAACCGACGCTCCGGCTTCGCGACCGCACCTATCGGCTCCCGGACTTCCAGCCCTCCTCCTGGTTCCAGCGGGCCGAGGTGCGCGTGGACGGCGAGCCGGTGGGCGAGCTGAGCGTCTACTACACCGAGCGGCGACCGGACGCCGACGAGGGGCCCTTCCTGACCGAGGAGCGACAACTCCTGGCGACGCTGGCCGAGCGCATCGGTCTCTTTCTCCTCCAGCGCGAGCGGACCGCCGAGCGGCCCCGTGGGTGGTCATACGCCGCCGCCCGGGGTGACTGGCAGGTCGTTCTGGACTTCCTGCAGCGCTCGGACCCGCACCTGCTCCGCCGCCTGGCGATGAAGATGCTCAACCTCCTTCGCTGGAAGGGGATCGCCGAGGCCGAGGAGCTCTTCCACGGCACGACGGAGAGGGCCACGACAGAGGACGACAATCGCCCGCGCCCCCGGCTCGCCGCCCGGGCGACACCCCCCGCGAGCACGATCTTCGGAATCGCCGCCGGTTGCTGCAGCCCCGAGGAGATCCTCAACTACATCCAGATGTGGCTCAGTCAGGATCGGGTGAGCTTCCTCGTAACCACCCTCGAGGAACAGAGCTCGTCCCTGGGCGACATCACCGACGCGCTCGAGCGCTTCCAGGTGCTCGGGATGGAGGAGGACGAGCTTCCCGGCTCTGTGCGCATGATGCTGCGCGCCGCGCTCCTCCGGCGCTTCTTCACGGATCAAATCGAGTTCATCAACGCCGCGAAGGGGCTCGTCACCCTCGACGACTTCCACGGGCTGGTGGCTCGCGTCATCTATCCACCCAGGAGCCACGGCAAGCTGGGCGGAAAGAGCGCCGGTCTCTTCCTCGCGAGGAAGATCATCGAGGCGACGGCGGAATCCGAGTCGGTGCTCCACGACATCAGGGTGCCGCGCACCTGGCACATCACGTCGGACGGCGTGGTGGCGTTCGTGCGCTACAACAACCTGGACGACGTCTACGATCGCAAGTACATGGACATCGAGCAGGTCCGCCAGCAGTACCCCCACGTCGTCCAGGTCCTGCGCAGTTCCTCCTTCCCGCCCGAGCTGGTGAAGGGGCTGTCGGAGGCGCTGGACGACCTCGGCGAGAAGCCGCTCATCGTCCGGAGCTCGAGCCTTCTCGAGGACCGGGTGGGCTCGGCGTTCTCGGGGAAGTACAAGAGCCTCTTCCTCGCGAACCAGGGCACGAAGGCGGAGCGGCTACAGGCCCTCCAGGACGCGATCGCGGAGGTGTACGCGTCGATGTTCGGTCCGGATCCCATCGAGTACCGGGCCGAACGCAATCTCCTCGACGTGCACGAGGAGATGGGCATCATGATCCAGGAGGTGGTGGGCAAGCGCATCGGGCGCTACTACCTCCCTGCGTTCTCAGGCGTGGCGTTCACCAACAACGAGTTCCGCTGGTCACCGCGGATACGACGCGAGGACGGCCTGATGCGCCTCGTACCGGGCCTCGGGACCCGCGCGGTCGATCGTCTGAGCGACGACTACCCGATCCTGCTGGCCCCGGGCCAGCCCAACCTCAGGGTGAACACCACGCTGGACGAGATGGTGCGCTACTCGCCCAAGATGGTGGACCTCATCAACCTCGAGTCGAACGAGTTCCAGACGGTCGCGCTGTCGGACCTGCTGAAGGAGTGCGGCGACGACATCCCGTTGATCCGGCGCATGGTCTCCTTCGTCGACGGAGATCGCCTGAGGCGACCGCGCGGCCTCGCGGACCGGGTGGACGATGGCAGCGCGGTGGTCACGTTCGAGGGGCTCGCGTCGGAGACGGCCTTCCTGACCCGGATGGCCACGCTCATGCGGGTCCTGCAGGACCGCCTCGGCTACCCGGTGGACGTGGAGTTCGCCTCGGACGGGGACGACCTGTACCTCCTCCAGTGCCGTTCCCAGAGCTACGCCGGGCTGCACGCGCCGCCGCCGATTCCACGGGACACGCCCCCCGACCGTTTGCTCTTTTCCGCCCACCGGTACGTCTCGAACGGGCGCGCGGACCCCGTCACCCATGTCGTGTACGTGGATCCCGACGCCTATTCCGACCTCCCCGACCTGGACCAGCTCCGCGACGTGGGGCACGCCGTCGGCCGGCTCAACAAGGTGCTTCCGAAGAACCAGTTCATCCTGGTGGGGCCCGGACGTTGGGGGAGCCGCGGCGACATCCGTCTCGGCGTGAGCGTCGGCTACGCCGACATCAGCAACACCGCCGTGCTCGTCGAGATCGCGCGGCGCAAGGGCAACTACGTGCCGGACCTGTCGTTCGGCACGCACTTCTTCCAGGACCTGGTCGAGTCCGGGATCCGCTACCTCCCGCTTTACCCGGACGACGCCGGCAACCACTTCGACGAGGCCTTCCTGCGAAGCGCCCCGAACCTCCTCCCGGACCTCTTGCCCGACTTCGCACACCTGACCGGCGTCGTCCGGGTCGTCGACATCCCGGCCACGCGAAACGGCCTGGTCCTGAAGGTGCTGATGAACGGCGACCTCGAAGAGGCGGTGGGGATTCTCGCCGAGCCCGGCACCGCCGACTTCGTGGTCTCCGCTCCGCTTCGCGCCGCCCCGGGGGAGCCCACCTATCCGCCCACCCGACCGGCGGGGCTGGAGGATCACTGGGGCTGGCGACAGGCGATGGCTGAGCAGATCGCGCTGCAGCTCGACCCGGACCGCTTCGGCGTCCGGGGCGCCTGGGTCTACGGCAGCACCAGGAACGCGACGGCCGGACCTGACAGCGACCTGGACGTCCTCCTCCACTTCGAGGGCTCCGAAGGGCAGCGCCGCGACCTCCTGCTCTGGCTCGAGGGATGGGGTCGGGCGCTGACCGAGGCCAACTTCCTCCGAACCGGGCGCCGGATCGAGGTGCTCGACGCTACGCTGGTCACCGGCGAGGACATCGCCGAGCGTCGCGGGCTCGCCGCCAAGGTGCAGGCCGTCACCGACGCGGCTCGCCCCCTGGTGATCGGCGGCCCCGACGCGGACTACCCTCCAGCGTAGAGGGGATCCCCCCCGAGAAAGCCCTCCCCCGCACGAGGTCCGCGCGCTACCTTCGCCGGGTGGCGGAGTGGTCCCGGGCCCTCCGCCCGCTGAACGGGGGGGACCTGCCCTTCTTCCCGGAGGCAAGCCGTGGGAAAACCCGTCATCCTGGCCGTCGACGACGAGCCCGAGGTCCTGAACTTCATCGAGCGGGACCTGCGCCATCATTACGGCACGGTCTACCGTGTCATGAAGGCCTCCTCCGGCCGGGTCGCCCTCGATACCGTGCGGGAGCTCAAGAAGCGGGGCGCCGCCATCGCCCTCTTCCTGGTCGACGAGCGGATGCCCGAGATATCGGGCACGCAGTTCCTCGAGGAGGCGCTCAAGCTCTACCCCGACGCCCGTCGCGTCCTGCTCACCGCGTACGCAGACACCGACACGGCGATCACGGCGATCAACCAGATCGGTCTCGACCACTACCTCCTGAAGCCGTGGGAGCCGCCGAGCGAGCGCCTGTACCCGGTGCTTGACGACCTCCTCTCGGACTGGGTCGCCCGGGCCCGTCCGGCATACGACGGCATCCGTGTGGCCGGGGCAGCGCTCTCGCCCGCCAGTTACGCGCTCCGGGACTTCCTCGCGGGGAACCAGATCCCTTACCGGTGGCTCGACATCGCGACCGACGCCACGGCGCGCGAGCTCGTGGCCGCGGTGTCGGACGGTGCGCCCCGACTACCGGTGGTGTTCCTCCCCGACGGCACGGCGCTCGTACAACCCGGACACAGGGAGCTCGCGGAGCGGATCGGCCTGCAGACGCGCGCGCGCAACCCCTTCTACGACCTCGTCATCGTGGGGGGAGGGCCCGCCGGGCTCGCCGGCGCGGTCTACGCGACATCCGAGGGTCTGCGGACCGTGCTGGTGGAGCGCAACGCGACGGGCGGGCAGGCGGGGACGAGCTCCCGGATCGAGAACTACCTCGGCTTTCCCGGCGGCCTGAGCGGCGCGGACCTGGCCCGGCGCGCCACGATCCAGGCCCGGCGCTTCGGGGCGGAGATCCTCACGGCGCAGGAGGTCGTCGCGATCCGGCGCGACGACCCCTACCGCATCGTCACGCTGGGCGACGAAACCGAGGTCTCCTGCTACGCGGTGCTCTTCACGGCGGGGATGGAGGTGCGCCACCTGGACGTGCCGGGGATCGCCGACCTGGTCGGCGCGGGCGTCTACTACGGCGCCGCGCTGACCGAGGCGGCCGCCTACCGGGGCGGTCACGTGTTCGTCGTGGGCGGCGCCAACTCGGCGGGCCAGGGGGCGGTGTTCTTCTCCCGATATGCCCGGAAGGTCACGATGCTGGTGCGCGGCACCGGACTCCACGCCATGTCGCAGTATCTCGTCGACCGCATCGGCGAGACGGACAACATCGAGGTTCTCACGGAAACGTCGATCTCCGGAGCACGGGGCGCCGGCCGGCTCGAGGCGATCACCCTGGCGGACGCGGCCTCGGGGGAGGAGCGGGAGGTGCCCGCCGACGCGCTGTTCGTCTTCATCGGCACCGCGCCGCGCACGGGGATTCTCGCAGACCTGGTGGAGCGCGACCTCGACGGGTTCGTCCTGACCGGGCGCGATCTCCTGGTGGACGGCAAGCGGCCGAAGGGGTGGACCACCGACCGGGACCCCTTCCCCTTCGAGACCAGTGTGCCCGGCGTCTTCACCGCGGGCGACGCCCGCCACGGCTCCGGCAAGCGGGTGGCCGCGGCCGTGGGGGAGGGCTCCGCGACGGTCGGCGTGATCCACGAGTACCTCCAGACGGTCTAGGTACCGGTGGCCGACGCAGACCTCGTGAGCCGCCTCGCGGCCCTGCCGACCCTTGCCGCCATCCCCCGCGCCGAGCTCGAATGGATCGTAGCCCATGGATGGCCGTACCTCGGCGAGGCTGGCGACCTCCTGGCGCGGAAGGGCGAGCCGATCGATCACCTGTACATCCTCCTCGAAGGCCACATCGCGGTGCGCGTCGACCGGGGAGCCGGCCTTCGGCGGGCGATGGAATGGCGGACAGGGGACACGACCGGGTTGCTGCCCTACTCCCGCATGACCAGCCCACCGGGCGACACCTACCTCGAGGAGCGGACCGAGCTGCTGCTGGTGCACCACGACCACTTCCCGGGGATGATCCGCAGCTGCCCGTCCTTCACGGCCATGTGCGTGCACACGATGCTCGACCGTGCACGCGGCTTCAACACCAGCGACCTGCAGGATGAGAAGATGATCTCGCTGGGCAAGCTGGCCGCCGGTCTCGCCCACGAGCTGAACAACCCCGCGTCCGCGACGGTACGCGGCGCCAAGCTGCTCCTGACCGGTCTGACCGAAGCCGAGGAGGCCGCCCGCGCGCTGGGCGCCGCCGGCTTGACGGATGCGCAGCTGGCGGACATCGATGCGATGCGGTCGGTCTGTCTCGCGAAGCCGTTGGACGTCGTGCTGTCGCCGATCCAGCAGGTGGACCGCGAGGACGGGATCGCCGCGTGGCTCGAGCGGCACGAGTCGGACCCCGGGCACGCGGGGGCGCTGGCCGCCACGGCGGTCACGATCGAGGCGCTCGACATGCTCGCCGAAGCGGTCCCGGCCGAAACCCTCGACGTCGCGCTCCGCTGGGTCGCGTCCGGCTGCTCGATGCACGCGCTGGCCGTGGACGTCGAGCGGGCCGCCACGCGGATCCACGATCTGGTGGCGGCCGTCAAGCGGTTCACGCACATGGACCACCTCGCGGGACCGGACTACGTGGCGGTGGAGGGCGGCCTCAGGGACACCATCCGCGTCGTCGCTTCCAAGGCCAGGTCGAAGGGGGTGGCGATCGCGCTCGACGTAGAGCCCGGGCTACCCCTCGTCCACGCCACGGGTGGCGAGCTCAACCAGGTGTGGCTGAACCTCATCGACAACGCCCTCGACGCCGCTCCCCAAGACGGACACGTCGGCATCGACGCACGGCGTGAGCTGGACCGGGTGGTGGTGCGCGTCGTCGACGACGGCCCCGGCATCGCCCCCGAGGCGCTCCCGATGATCTTCGACCCCTTCTTCACGACCAAGCCCCCCGGACAGGGGACCGGACTCGGGCTCGACATCGCGCGAAGGCTGCTGGGCCGGTGGCACGGCGAGCTGTCCGTCGATTCGAAGCCGGGACGCACGGAGTTCCGGGTCTCCCTCGCGACGCGGGAGGGCTGACGTTCCCCGGGCTCGGGCCTCAGTCCGTTCCCTTGCGCAGCACCCGGCCAGACCGCACGTCCGTGAACACTCCGTCGTCCACGGCGACCTTCCCGTTCACGAGCACCCACGGGATTCCGACCGGGTACTGATGGGGGTTCTCGAACGTCGCCATGTCCTTCACCGTGGCGGGGTCGAACACCACGAGGTCGGCGAACCACCCCTCGCGCACCTCCCCGCGTGCGGTCAGCCCCATGCGGTGTGCCGGCATGCCGGACATCTTGTGGACGGCCTCCTCCAGGCCGAGCACGGCCTTCTCGCGCACGTAGACGCCGAGCACCCGCGGGAACGTTCCGTACCAGCGCGGGTGCGGATGCCCCTCTCCGGGCTGCGTCAGGCGTCCGTCCGAGGCGATCATCGTCATGGGATGACGCATGATCGCCTCCACGTCCCCCTCGTCCATGGCGTGGAAGATCGCGCTCGCACCGCCCCTGCGGATCACCTCCACGACCAGGCGCGCGCCGTTGGCCGGCGTGGGCTCCACACCCTCGCGCTCGGCCAGGTCCCAGAGCGTCTTCCCCTCCAGCGACTGGTCCCAGTCGACCAGCGCGAACTGCACGCGGTGCAGGTCGTTGCCGCCCCGGTCGTTCATGATGTTGAACTCGATTCCCGCCAGGATGCTGTCGGCCAGCGCAGGGTCGTCCATCCGCGCGAGGAAGTCCTTCGTCCCCCCTGCCAGCGCCCATGCCGGGACGAGCACCGTGATGCCCGTGTAGCTGGCCGTGTAGGGGTACTGGTCGATCATGACGTCCGTACCCGCCGCCCGCGCGGAGTCGACCATTGCGAGGGTGCGGGCCGAGGCGCCCCACATGGGTTGGCCCACGACCTTGTGGTGCGTGAGGACGACGGGGATGCGCGCGCGCCGGCCGATCTCCATCGCCTCCGCGACACCCTGGACGAGTCCGAGCCCCTCCTCGCGCAGATGCGAGGTGTAGATGCCGCCGCGCTCCCCGGCGACGCGCGACAGCGCGACGAGCTCGTCGAGCTTGGAGAACGCACCCGGGAGGTATTTCAGCCCGGTGGACATCCCCCACGCGCCCTCGTCCATGGACTGCGCGACCATGGCCTCCATGCGCTCGAGCTCCTCGGGCGTGGGATCCCGGTTCTCCAGGCCCATGACCGCCTGTCGGATGGTGTTGTGGCCGGCCAGGAAGCCCACGTTCATCCCCACGCCCACAGCCTGCACGGAGTCGAGGTAGGGCGCGAAGGGCCAGGGACCGCCTCCGTCCGGTCCGCCCAGGGCAGTGGTGACACCCTGGCGCACGTGGCTCTCCGCACCGGGCAGGCGCAGGAGGGGATCGAGGTGGGTGTGCAGGTCCACGAAGCCCGGGCTCACCACCTTGCCGGTCGCGTCGATCACCACCGCGGCGCCCGCCGGATCGAGGGGCGTGCGGGACACCCGCACGATGCGGTCTCCCCGCACGGCGACGTCGGCCGCGTAACCGGGGGCGCCGGTCCCGTCGACGACGGTTCCACCTCGAATGAGCACGTCCCAACCGGCGTCCGGCGTCCGGGCGCAGGAAAGCGAGAGGGCCACGGGGAGCAGAGCACCGAGAATCGGACCGCGCATGCGGCGGGGGCAGCTATCCATGGGGAGCCATCATACGGGGTGGCGGCCGATACGTCATCCGACGTTCGCCGGGGGCTTGCCATGATGTATAGCATCGTCATACATTCTTGCTTAGATGTATAGCAGCGTCATACATGATGGGGTCGCCATGCCGCCTACCGTCCTCGGCCAGTTCGAGCATCAGGTGCTCCTGGCCATCCTCCGCAGGGGATCGGAGTCCTACAGCGTGGAGGTCGTCGACGAGCTGGAGCGGCACACGGGCCGCGAGGTCGCGACCTCGGCGGTGTTCGTCGCGTTGCAGCGCCTCAAGGCGAAGGAGTTGCTGGACGACCGCCTGGTGGAGCCCGGCGACGAAGGAGGCCATGCGCGCCGTTACTTCCGCCTGACGGACGGGGCGCTCGAGGCGATGCGCGACTCGCGCCAGAGCTTCCTGAGCCTGTGGCGCGGCGTGGAATCGGCGCTGGACGAGCCGGGAGCGTAGCGCAGCATGCGCCGGCGCGAGGAGGTGCGCACCCCGCCCCGGCTGGCGCGCCGGATCCTCGCCGTCCTCGTCGGTTCGCGGCATGCGGATGACGTCGGGCCGGCGCTGTCGGAGCTCTACCGCGAGCGCCTCGAGCGGGACGGCCGCAGGACGGCCGGAAGGTGGTACTGGCGTCAGGTCGCGGGCTTCGGCCTCCGCTGGCGCGCGTTCAACACGGGTGGAAGGGGGAGAGGAACGATGGACGCTTGGACGCGGGACCTCAGGCTGGCGATCCGGTCCCTGACGCGGACGCCTGCCTTCACGGCCGTGGCAATCCTGACGCTCGCGCTCGGCATCGGAGCCAACACTGCCATCTTCAGCGTGATCCACGGCTCGCTTCTGCGTCGCCTTCCCTACGCCGAGCCCGACCGGCTGGTGTGGCTCTCCGACGGCCACCCCAGCTTCGGTGGCACGGGCGTCGACGAGTCCGTGCCCAACCTGACGGATCTTCGTGCCGGATCGAAGCTGATGCGGTCGTCGGCCATCTACCGTGTGCTCGGCGGGAACGTGGCGACCGGGGAACGGGCGGAGCGGATCCCGATCCTCTTCGCCTCCTCGGAGATGTTGGGCGTGCTCGGGATCCCGCCGGCACTGGGGAGGGATCTCCTCCCCGGCGACGACAACGTGGACGCGGAGACCGTGACGATCCTCACGGACGACCTGTGGCGCTCCTGGTTCGGCGCCGATCCCAAGGTCGTTGGGCGTACCGTCATCGTCGACGCCCGCCCGGTCCGCATCGTGGGGGTGCTCCCCCCGCAGTTCGCCTTCCCCGGTGAGCCGAAGCTCCTGCTCCCCCTCCAGCACGTGGGAGCCGACCTGAGCCGCAGGAACCGGGGATACTTCGGCGTCGCCCGGCTCGCACCGGGTGCGGACGTCGCGGGGCTCCGCGCCGAGCTGCAGGGCATCTTCGCGCGGCTCGAGAAGGCATATCCCGAGGCGAACGAAGGATGGTACACCTGGGCCGAGCCCCTGCGTGACTATGTGGTCGGACGCAACCAACGCTCGCTCCTCCTGCTGGGTGGGGCCGTCGCGCTCGTCCTCCTCATCGCCTGCGTGAACGTCGCCAACCTGCTGCTCGTGCGTGCGGAGACCCGCCACCACGAGCTGGCCGTGCGCTACTCCCTCGGCGCACGGCGTTCTGCCCTCGTCTCGCTCTTCCTCGGCGAGGGCCTGGTGCTGTCCCTGGCCGGGGGCGCGCTCGGCATGGCCTCGGCCTACTGGGGGGTGGACCTCCTGGTGGCACTCTACGGAGGGACGCTCGCGCGCGCCGACCTGATCGGCGTTGACGGCCTCGTGCTGGCCTTCGGCCTCGCGACGACCTTGCTGGTGGGACTCGCGGTCGGACTCGTCCCCCTCCTGCGCCTCCGCCCGGACGACCTCCGCGAATTCCTGACGGACGGTGCCCGCGGCGCATCCGTTCGGGGGAGCGCCGTGGGTAGGGTCCTGGTGGTGGCCGAGGTGGCGCTCGCCGTGCTCGTCGTGGCCGGCGCGGGACTCCTCGCCAACAGCATGTGGCGCCTCCAGCGGGTGGAGCTGGGCGTTTCCGACCCCGAGCGTGTGATGACGTTCACGATGTCCCTTCCGGCCGCGGCGTATCCCGATGCGGCGGCCATCGGTGGGTTCGCCGACGAGTTGGGCGCACGCCTCCAAGCCGTTCCGGGCGTCCGAGTGGTTGGCCTGGTCAACCGGCTGCCGCTCCTGGGCGGGGACAACACCAACGTGACCGTCTTCGGAGACCCGACCCGCGAGGCCGACTTCACGTCGGTCCGCCTCGTCACGCCCGGGTTTTTCGCGGCCGTGGGCGTGTCGCTCGTAGCGGGCCGATGGTTGCATGACGCCGAGTTCAGAGGGACCACCAGCTCGGTCGTCATCAATCAGACGCTCGCGCGCCGGCTCTTCGGTGGGGAGGACCCGCTGGGTCGACGCATCGACCCACACTTCCTGGACGGGGGGCTCGTCGTCGTCGGCGTGTGCGGCGACATCGCCGGAGGCCGACCCGACCGTCCAGCGCCGCCCGCCTTCTACTTCCCGCTCGCCACGGCCCTCCAGCTGTGGGCGTCGCAGCCTCGCCAAGCCAACGACTACTGGGGCATGAGCGCCCTCGTCCGGGCCGACGCGGATCCCCGCACATCGGTCCCCGCCTTCCGTCGGGCCGTCGCAGCCATCGATGCCTCGCTTCCCGTGAGCGATGTCCGGACCCTCCAGGACATCGCGGTCGACCGTCTGGGAACCCGTCGATTCGCCATGTCGCTCTTCGGAGTCTTCGCCGGCCTCGCGCTCCTCCTGGGCTCCGTGGGGATCTACGGGGTGATGTCGTTCGCCGTGGCACAGCGCTCGCGCGAGCTGGGCATGAGGCTGGCGCTCGGGGCGAGCCGCGGCTCCGTGCTGCGCCTGGTCCTGGGCCAGGGCGCCCGCCTGACGGCGCCGGGGCTGATCCTCGGCCTGGCTGCGGCGCTGGCCTCGGCGCGCGTCCTCGGCAACCTCCTGTTCGAGGTGAGCCCCCTGGACCCGTGGACGTACACGCTGGTCGCCGGCGTGCTGACCCTCGTGGCCCTGGCCGCCACGTCGGTGCCGGCCTTGAGGGCCACGCGCGTGGACCCGGTGACGAGCATCCGCGGCGAGTAGGAGCGACGCAGACCCGCGTCGGGGCAACGTCCGACCTGGCGCGCCGCCCCCCCGGTTGATTGGAGTGCCCCGATGCGCTAGAATGAATGAACGTTCATTCATTTCCCTGCCGGTGGACGGAGGTCCTCCCGTCCGCCAGGAAGACGTGATGGCCCAGGTCGGCGGCGCACCCGTGGTTCGGGACAAGGAAGCCCGCATCCTCGCGGCCGCGGTGCGGGTGTTCGCCCGCAACGGCTACCACGCCAGCACGATCGCCGCGGTGGCCGGGGAGGCCGGCGTCGCGACCGGCACGATCTATCTGTACTTCGAGGGCAAGCAGGACCTCCTGGTCACGCTCTTCCGGCGCCACCTCACCGACTACCTGGAGCGGTCTCGCCCCGCGCTGGCCGACACGGAGCCCGGTGTCCCACGCCTCCGTCTCCTGGCCGAGCGCCACCTGGCGTTCTTCGCCGGGGACCGGGAGCTGGCGACGGTCTTCCAGATCCACGTTCGCGAGCCGGATCCCGTGCTGGCCGAGGGAATCCGGCCGGCCGTGGCCGCCTACTTCGAGCTGATCGGAGCGGTGGTGGCCGCGGGCGTGGAGGCCGGGGCCTTCGCGCCCGACCTGGACGTGCGCCTGGCGCGCCAGGTCTTCTTCGGCGCGCTGGACGAGGTCGTGACCGGATGGCTCCGCTCCAAGCGCTCCTACGCACTCATGTCCACGCTGGACCCCGTGGCGACGATGCTCGCCCGGGCGTTCGGCGCCACCCTACCTGGAGACCCGTCGTGAAGGACTCCCCCGCACCCGACCGCGTCGGCCGAGCCGCCGTCCTGGGAGCAGGCGTCATGGGCGCCGCCATCGCCGCCCACCTGGCCAACGTCGGCATCCCCACGCTCCTGTTGGACATCCCCCCGAAGGACGGCGACGACAAGGACGCCGTGGCCCGCACCGGGCTCGAGCGGGCCCGGAAGAGCAAGCCGGCCTCGTTCTCGTCGTCACGCGCCCCCGCCCTCGTCGAGGTGGGCAACTTCGAGGAGGACCTTCCCCGGCTGGCCGAGTGCGACTGGATCGTCGAGGCCGTGATCGAGGACCTCGACATCAAGCGTTCGCTGTACGAGCGGGTCGCGCCCCACCTGGCGCCGCACGCCCTGCTGACGTCGAACACCTCGGGCCTCTCGGCCGCCGCGCTCTCGGATGCGCTGCCGGCCGAGTTGCGGCCGCGTTTCATGGTGACGCACTTCTTCAACCCGCCCCGCTACCTGGAGCTGCTCGAGTTGGTGCGCGGCCCGGAGACCGACGACGCGGTGGTGGCGTTCTTCGAGGACTTCGGGGAGCGTGTCCTCGGCAAGGGCATCGTCCACGCCAAGGACACGCCCAACTTCATCGCGAACCGCGTGGGGTGCTTCGGCATCTTCCACGTGATGCAGGTCATGCTCGAGAAGGGCTACACCGTCGCCGAGGTGGACAAGCTCACCGGAAGAGCCATCGGCCGGCCCGGGAGCGCCACCTTCCGCACGGCGGACCTGGTCGGCCTCGACACGCTGGCGCACGTGGCCCGCAACCTCCACGAACGGCTGGAGGACGATCCCCACCGCGACCTCTTCGACCCGCCGGACTTCATGAAGAAGCTGGTCGCGGCCGGCCGACTGGGCGAGAAGAGCGGCGAGGGCTTCTACAAGAAGGTCCGCGGCGCCGACGGGAAGAGCGAGATCCTCATGATCGATCCCGCCACCCTCGAGTACGTGCCGCAGGGCAAGGTCTCCTACGCGGCGCTGGAGATGGCGAAGACCGTGGACGACCTCCGTGAGCGGATCCACGGTCTCGTGCGCGCGGACGACGCGGCGGGAGCGTTCCTTTGGGAGGGGTTCTCCGCCACAGCCCGCTACGCCGCCGCGTGCATCCCCGAGATCGCCGATGACGTGGTGAACGTGGACCGGGCCATGCGGTGGGGCTTCGGGTGGGAGCTCGGCCCCTTCGAGCTGTGGGACGCCATGGGGTTCCGGTGGGCGTGCGAGCGGATGCTCGGCGAAGGACACGAGCTGCCCCCGCTGGCCCGCGCGCTGTACGACAGCGGGGCCGAGGGATTCTATCGGGCCGAGGCCGGCAGCCACGTGTTCTTCGCCGGCGACGCGACGTTCGCCCCCGTGCCCTCGCGTCCCGAGCACCTGGTCCTGGCCGATCTGAAGGCCGCGGGACGCGTCGTCCTGGAGAGACCGGACGCGTCGCTGGTGGACCTGGGCGACGGGGTCGCCTGCCTGGAGTTCCACACCAAGATGAACACGGTGGGGCCCGGCATCATCGACATGATGGAGCGGGCGCTGGACGACGTGGAGGCGCGCTGGCGAGGCCTGGTGATCGGCAACGACGCGCCCCAGTTCAGCGCCGGCGCCAACCTCCTCCTCATCCTCAACGAGCTGGACGACGACAATCCAGAGGACGTGGAGTGGATGCTCGAGCGCTTCCAGCGGGCGAACCAGCGGCTGCGTCGATGCAGCCGTCCGGTGGTGGCTGCGCCCCACGGCCTCACGCTGGGCGGGGGCTGCGAAATGGTGCTCGGCGCCGATGCCGCGGTAGCCTCGCTGGAGACGTACATCGGCCTCGTGGAGGTGGGCGCCGGGGTCGTCCCCGCGGGTGGTGGGTGCAAGGAGCTCGTGCGCCGCGCCGACGAAGCCGCGCCCAGCGCGCCCGGCACCGACCTCTTCCCCTGGATCCGGCGGATCTTCGAGACCGTCGGGATGGGAAAGGTCGCCACCAGCGCCCACGAGGCCCAGGAGATGGGCTTCCTGCGTGAAACGGACCGCGTGGTCGCCAGCCCGCGGCGCCTTCTCTACGAGGCGAAGCGGCAGGTCCTGGCCATGGCCGACGCCGGATACCGACCCTCCTCCGCACGCACGGACATCCGTGTGGTGGGCGAGCCGGGGCTGGCCGCCCTCCGCGTCGGGCTCGACCAGATGGAGCGCGCCGGCTTCATCAGCGCCCACGACAAGGTTGTGGGCGACGCCCTCGCCTGGGTGCTGTGCGGGGGCGAGGTGAGCCCGTCGTCCCGCGTGAGCGAGGACTACCTGCTGGACCTGGAGAAGGAGGCGTTCATGCGCCTGTGCGCTGAACCGAAGACGCTGGAGCGCATGGAGTACATCCTGAAGACCGGCAAACCGCTGAGGAATTGAGGTCAACCATCATGAGCAAGAAGAACGAGCCGGTCGTCGTCAGCGCGGTGCGCACCGCGGTGGGCAGGGCCTTCAAGGGAACGCTTCGGGAGACGCGTCCCGACGACCTGGGCGCCGCCTGCCTGACCGGCGCCCTGGAGCGCGCCGGCGGCTTCGACCCGGCGGACCTGGACGACATTGTCCTCGGCTGCGCGATGCCCGAGGGCCCGCAGGGCCTGAACGTCGCGCGCCTCACGCAGTTCCGCGCCGGCATCCCCTATCACGTGCCCGCCATCACGGTGAACCGCTTCTGCTCCAGCGGTCTGCAGTCCATCGCCATGGCCGCGGACCGGATCGCCACCGGACAGGCTTCGGTCGTCCTTGCCGGCGGGACCGAGTCGATGAGCATGGTGCCCATGACGGGGGAGCGCTTCGTGCCCAACCCGACGCTCGTCGCCGAGATGCCCGAGGCGTACATCTCGATGGGCCTCACCGCCGAGGAAGTCGCCTCCCGCTTCGACGTGTCGCGCGAGGACCAGGACGCCTTCGCGCTCGAGAGCCACCGCCGCGCGGTCGCGGCCCTCGACGCGGGCACGTTCGCCGAGGAGATCGTGCCTGTGGAGGTCGTCACGCGGACCCCGGGTCCGCGCGGGAAGAGCGAGGTGCGCACCTCGGTCTTCGACGTCGACGAGGGCCCGCGGCGGGATACCACCCCCGAGGCACTGGCCAAGCTCAGGCCCGTGTTCAAGGTCGGTGGGTCGGTGACGGCCGGGAATTCCTCCCAGACGTCAGACGGCGCGGCGGCGGCGCTGGTCATGAGCCGTGGTCGCGCCGAGGAGCTCGGGCTGGAGATCCTCGCGGTGCTGCGCGGCTACCAGGTGGCCGGCGTGCCGCCCGACATCATGGGCATCGGTCCCGTGGAGGCGATCCCCAAGCTCCTCGATTGGTGCGGGGTCTCCAAAGACGACATCGACCTCTTCGAGCTCAACGAGGCGTTCGCCTCGCAGGCCGTGTACTGCGTGCGCGAGCTCGGCCTCGACCCGGAGAAGGTCAACGTCCACGGTGGCGCCATCGCGCTGGGCCATCCGCTGGGGGCCACCGGCGCGAAGCTCACCGCGACCATCTTGCACGAGATGAAGCGCCGCGACGCCCACTATGGCGTCGTGTCGATGTGCATCGGCGGCGGCATGGGTGCCGCGGCCCTCTTCGAACGCCCCTGACGCGACGGAAGGCACCACCATGAGCACGACCGAGAAGACCATCGGCAGCGGGACGTTCCTCCTGGGCCCCACCGACCCCGCGGACGTCTTCGTCCCGGAGGAGTTCGACGAGGAGGCCCGCATGCTGGCGGGCAGCGTCGAGGACTTCGTCAAGGAGAAGGTGCTGCCCCGCTGGGAGGCCATCGACGCCCAGGAGGAAGGCCTGCTCGAGGGCCTGGTGCGCGAGACGGGCGAGCTGGGCGTGTTCGCCGTCGACGTCCCCGAGGCGTGGGGCGGGCTCGGAGCCCCCAAGACCACCGCCATCCTCGTGGCGGAGAAGGTCGGGATGGGCGGATCGTACGCTCCGGCGATCATGGTCCAGACCGGCATCGGCGGGCTCCCCATCCTCTACTTCGGCACCGAGGAGCAGCGCGCCCGCTACGTGGAGGGGATCCTCACCGGAGAGACGATCACGGCCTACGGCCTCACCGAGGCGGGTAGCGGCTCGGACGCTCTGGGTGCGCGCACGACCGCCGTCCTCGACCCCGAACGCGACGTCTACGTCCTCAACGGGTCGAAGCAGTTCATCACCAACGCCGGCTTCGCCGACCTCTTCATCGTCTTCGCCAAGGTGGACGGCGAGCACTTCACCGCATTCATCGTCGAGCGGGACTCACCCGGCTTCGCGGTGGGCCCCGAGGAGAAGAAGCTGGGCCTCAAGGGCTCCTCGACGTGCGCGCTCTCCTTCGACGACACACCGGTGCCCGCCGCGAACGTGCTGGGCGAGATCGGCAAGGGTCACAAGATCGCCTTCAACGTGCTGAACATCGGCAGGTTGAAGCTGAGCCCGGCCGTGTTGGGCGGAGGGAAGATCTCGCTGGCCTCCGGCGCCCGCTACGCCATGGAGCGCAAGCAGTTCGGCAAGCCGATCGCGTCATTTCCGCTCATCCAGCAGAAGCTGGCAGCAGCGTGTGCGCGCATCTACTGCCAGGAGACGATGGTCTACCGTACGGCCCACGACATCGACCGCCTCATCGAGGCGTCGGGGGATGCCGACAAGGCTGCGGCGACCGTCGCGGCGCTCCGGGAGCTGAGCGTGGAGTGCTCGATCAACAAGGTCTTCTCGAGCGAAGTCGTGGAGTTCGTCGCGGACGAGATGCTCCAGGTCCACGGGGGGTACGGCTTCATCGCCGAGTACTCCGCCGAGCGGTACTACCGCGACGCGCGCATCAACCGCATCTGGGAGGGCACCTCGGAGATCAATCGGATGCTCATCACGGGGATGCTCGTGGAGCGCGCGATGAAGGGCCAGCTCGCCCTCCTCCCCGCCATCAAGAAGGTCACCGACGAGCTGATGAGCCGGAGCGCGCGCGGCGACGGGCCTGAGGGCGCCCTCGGCGCCGAGCTCGCCGTCGTCGACCAGGCGCGCAGGCAGACATTGTTCGCGGCGGGCGTCGCCGCGCAGAAGCACGGACAGAGCCTGGAGGAGGAGCAGGAGGTCCTGGCCTGGCTCGCCGACATGGTCATCCAGACCTACGCCATGGAGAGCGCCGTCTTGCGTGCCGCGAAGGCCGACGCCCACGTGGACGAGAAGGGTGTGGCCGCCCGGCGCGCCGCGGCGCGGCTCGCCATCGAGACTGGCATGCCCATCGTCGAGGCCGCCGCGAAGCAGGTGCTCACGGCCTGCGCCGAGGGTGAAGAGCTGCGCAGCATGCTCTCCATGCACAGGAAGCTCACCCGCCGTGAGCCGTTCGACGTCCGCGCGGAGGGACGGCTGCTGGCAACCGCGGTGCTCGACGCGGAGGGGTATCCATTCGGCATGGCGTGAGCCCGCGACGCGAGGTCGGGCCGCATCCACACCCTGCGGACGCCGGCGTGGACCGGGTGTCTGGAGGATAGGCCGCGCTCGCGGGACCGAAGGGAGCCGCTCCGGGGTATACTTTTGATTAACTCGTAAATGGACCGAAGGCCTCGCGTGCTCCGATCCCGACCCTCCGTCAAGAGGTGCACCGACATGGCTCACGTGCAGATCACTCGGCCGGATGGCAAGCCGTCGCCCTATTTCTGGAGCGACAAGGAAACGGGCGACAAGGCGCATGTGACGGTCTACAAGAAGACCGAGCAAGGCATCACGCGGATGAAGGGCGTCCACTTCGACGCCATCCGCAACAAGGTGCGCCGGGACTGAAACCCTCGCGTTACCGCGGCCCGTCGGCCCGCACGATCCGGATCCCGAACACGGTGGCGATCTGGCTGTCGTCGTGTGACGCGAAGCGCAGCGTGACACGCTCCTTCCCGCGCGTCATCTCCTGGGGCACCGCGATCTCGACGTCGTAGAAGCGCCGGGGCCCGCCCCGCGCGACCTCCTGGGTCGTCAGACGCGCGCCGTCCACCAGGACGTCGAAGGCCGCCGGGGCCGCACGCCGGTCGTCGCTGAAGTACGTGAGGATCAGCGCCATGGGGTGGGCTGCGTCCACCGGGACCACGAAGGAGAACCAGCCGCGCCCGCGGCGACCCGGCCGCCCCTCGACGCGGGCCGCGCTCACCCCTTCGGAGCCCTGGTAGCCGAAGCGCCGCTCGAAGACGATCTCGCCGGGCTGGATCCATGCGACGGTGGCCGCCTCCAGGAGGCGCTGGCGCTCGGCCTCCGATGCGTACGCCGCCTTCCGCTCCTCCCACTCCCCCGGCGTGAACAGGTCCCAGTAGGCCGCGTACGTGCGCCGTTGGATCTCGTAGAACGGCGCCAGGTCCACCTCGCGCGCCGCTCCGGCGGCGTTGGGCTCCCTCCCCGCACCTTCCGTCCGGAAGTGTCCGGTCGTGTCGGTCGGCTTCACCCAATCCGAGACGTCGACATCCGCCTCGCGCACGAAGACCGGGGTCGAGGACGGGTCCCGCCCGTCGTCCTCGTCCCGACGTCCGCTCGGCTCCGGGCCGAGATCTCCCGCCAGGACGAGAGGGCCCCACATCAACGCAGCCCGGCCCGGGTCGTCGGGCAGCGCTTCGACGCGGAGCGGCTTCGGGAGGTCGATCTGGACGACGTCGCCGCTCCGCCACGTCCGCACGACGTCCACGTAGTCGCTCGCCTGGAAGTCCCAGGCATACAGGTCGGGGTCCGCGCCCCGCTCCGGGCGGCGGTCCACCTCGACCGCCTCTCCGTTCACCCGCACACCGAATCCCTCTCCGGCCCACCAGGGCCTGCGCAGGGAGAGGGTGAAGGCGCGGGGCGCGTCGGTGGCGACGCTCAGGCGAGCACGCTCCCCGGTGGGGAAGCCCGTCTCCATCGTGAGGCGCACGCCTGCGTCCGCCCAGTCGGCGGTCGACGGCACGTACAGGTTCACCCACAGGCGGTCGCCCGCCTCGTAGTAGATGCCGTCGCCGTGCAGGGCGTGGCTCTCCATTCCGGTCCCGACGCAACACGTGAAGTCCCGCTCCATGTCCTGATACTCGCGCGTCACCCCACGGCCCACCGGGACCATGTAGCACATGTCCCCCGCCGCCGGGTCGATGGAGCCGAGCACGTGGTTGAAGAGCGCGCGCTCGTGGAAGTCGGCGTAGGCCGCGTCCGGCACGAACTGGAAGAGGCGCCGGGTCAGCTTGATCATGTTGTAGACGTTGCACGACTCGGCCGTGCGTCCGTCGACACGGTCCCGCAGGCGCCCTGGCGGACCGAAGTACTCGTCGGTGCCGTGCCCACCGGTCGCGAAGCTGTGCCGGTGGGCCACCTCGTCCCAGAAGTACGCCGCGGCCATGAGGTCGGCCGGGTCGCCCCGCAGGGCGTACCGATCCGCCGAGCCGATGATCTTCGGGATCTGCGTGTTCCCGTGCTTGCCGCCCAGGTCGTCCTGGTGGCGGCGCAGCGGCTCCAGGAACGCGGTGTGCTCGAAGCGGTAGCTCAACGCGAGCCAGCGCTCGTCACCGGTATCCTCGAAGAGGTCGACGAGCACCTCGTTCATCCCGCCGAACTCGGTGTTCAGCATGTGCTGGACCTGCGCCGCGTCGAGGGGCTCTACGACGCGCTCAGCCCACGCGGCGAACTTCGCCTCGACGTCGAGCGCGGTACGGTTCCCCGCGAAGCGGTACGCGTCGCGCAGCCCGGCGAAGGTCTTGTGCAACGTGTACCACGGCGACCACTCGCCGTTCAGGTCGAAGGCCGCCGAGTGGATCTCACCCCGCGAGAGGCGCGCGAACGCGGCCTGCACGCCCTGGAGCGCGCCTACGAACCCGTCGCCGTGCCGGTCCTGCACCGCCTTCAGCTCATCGACCAGGTAGTCGGCCCGCTCCCTGAAGCGGGCGTCGCCCGTGGCCGCGTACATCAAGCTCACGGCGGATAGATAGTGCCCCGCGACGTGTCCCGTGAGGTTCCGGCCGCCGCCGTCCCACCCCCCGTACGGCTGGGCCTTCGGTTCCATGCCGGCGAGATCCCGGTAATACGCCAGCATCCGGTCGGGCTCGAGGGCGAGAAGGTAGGCGGCGTCGAGCTCCTGCGCGTGCTTCAGCGGCCCGCCCTGAAGGCGCACGGCGGAGAGCGGCAGGGGCCTCGCGCCGATGCGCTCCGCCGGGGGCAACACTCCCGCGGCGTCGACGCCCGCGGCCGCCAGCGCCGTGCGGGGAAGGAGCGAGGTCGCCCCCGCTCCGAGGCCGAGCTTCACCATCGTGCGTCGAGACAGCGTCATGGGACCTCCGCTTGGCGTGCCGTGCATTCCACAGGATAGTCGGCCACGCCCGCCGATGCATCCGGCCCCGAGCCCGCCCGCGCCCCACGCCGTGTCGC
>Ga0307424_1000399_pt1 | contig 23193 bp, 14 predicted proteins | sample SalMarWE160320MG_FD_202157 | JGI IMG/M metagenome (GOLD analysis project Ga0307424, IMG submission 202157) | Salt marsh sediment microbial communities from the Plum Island Ecosystem LTER, Massachusetts, United States - WE1603-20 | ecosystem: Environmental > Aquatic > Marine > Intertidal zone >... | reverse complement strand
CGCTTGGTGGCAAGATCGACCAGGTCCTCCAGCATCGGGCGGGCGACCGAGATCATGCCCGCGTCCACGAGCACCGAGGCGGCCAGCGATTCCGTGATGAAGCGCGCCCGCGCGCTCTCTTCGCGCTCGGCGCGCTTCTTCAGGAGCTCGACGCCACGCATCGGGTTGCCCGAGGCCGCCCACTCGAGCGCCTTCTCGTGCGTGGCCTCGCTCATGACGCGCTCCCGGTCGTAGTCGGGAGCCGCAGCCGTCGCGGCCCGGGCCTCGCCGTCGCCACCCGTCAGACCCTGGAGGCTCAGCCACTCGAGGGTCTCGACGTTGGCGGTCGGGGTGTCGTCCATGAGTGTGGAGGAGAGAAGCTTCGGCACGTCGCGCACGAGGGCCGCCAACTCTCCCTTGACGGCATCGGCGGCAGCACGGTAGGAGGACCCCAGCCCCTCCATCGCCGTAAGGAGGTAGCGCTGGAGATCCAGCCACCCGCGGCCCGAGGGCGTCGCCATCACCTCCTCCGCCGCGTCCACGAGCGCCTCCCAATCCCCGTTGAGCACCAGGGTCTTCAGGCGTTTGCGCAGCTCGGTGGGCGGAGCGTCCAGCAGGCGCACGTCGAGCGTGCCCCCACCCTTGCGCAGCTCGCCCCAACGCAGCCCACGCAGAAGGAGGTAGGGGGCAGGATCCGTCGGGTCCTCGTGACGCAGGAAGCGCGCGGCGCCGGCGATCCGCCGCTGCGCGTCCGCGGCATCCACCGGCTCCGGCGCGAGCCCACCCGGGGCACCGCTTCCGGCCGTCTCGGAGCCGCCCGACGATGCTGGGCCGGGAGCCCCGGCATCCGCGCTCGCCAGCTCGGGTGCCGCTTCCGCGACCGGATCCGGCTCGAGCTCGAGCTTCTTGTCCAGCAGCACCTGAACGGCCGTCGTCGCCCGGGCCAAGACCTCCTTGAGCTTGCCGAAGCTCGGCTTCTGGCCCTTCAACTCCTTGAATCGCTCCTTGACCAGCTCTTCGAGCGACGCGACGCCTTCCGTGCAGCTCTCCAGCTCGCCCCTCCACTTCTTGTAGCTGGCCTTGGGAGTCTCCGCGAACCCGCTCTCGAAGTTGGCGGACGTCGGCGCACGCGGATCCTCGTCGTCCCCGCCTTCCTTCTTGCTCTGCTTCGCGCCCGACTCCGCACCGGAGAAGGAGTCCTTGCGAAGGCCCTTCCACTCTTCGAAGTGGTGGATGTTGTGTCCCCAGTCCGTGATCGCCACGAACTTGATGGGCTCGTACTTGTCGTCCCTGGACGTGAAGCCCTCGCCGACGAATTCGAGGGTGAACGCGCGGTCCTCGATCTCTTCCGGATAGAGGTGATCCCAGAACTGGTCGAGGAGCCCCCGAATGAGCTTCAGCCCGGAGTCCAGCCCTAGGAAGCCTTCCAGATTCAGCAGCGCTTCGGTGAGCCAGATTGCGAGCGTCAGATCCTTCGACTCGTTCTCGAGGATGTTGGTCGCGAGCTCGACGACCTCTTCGAAGTCGTGTTCCGGGTTGCGTGCGTCGCGGAGCGCGGTGATTCGCGAGTAGTCGTCCTCGTACGCGACGTTCGCGCCTCCGGGGCGCTCCTCGGAGATCGGCGCCAGAAGACCCTCGGACAGGGGCATGGGGAGGTCAGCTCGAGGGAGCCGAGGGGCCCTCGATCTCGAGCTCGCGCAGCTCGAGGATCGGGAAGTCCTCGTCGTCGACCAGGAGCATCTTCTGGCCCATGGGCGCCTGCGAGCCATCCGGCAGATCGATCCACCGGGTGACCCGTCCCAGGCGGACGAGCTCGTCCTCGTCGCGCGACGCAGCCGGAGTCAGGACGGGAAGCAGCGCTTCACCGAGATCCACGCCATCGAGCGTCTCGCCGGCCTGCAGGTGGACGGGCGCCCACAGGAGGTCACGAAGCCGCTGCGGCGGCTCAACCGTGACCGACGTCAGGTGCTCGAACGGGATCCATGAGTACTGGCCGCCCAGGAAGAGCTCGAGACGCGCGCCCACGCGCGGGTCGGCGTCCTCGAGGCTCTCGAACGGCTTTCCGTTGAGCTTCCCCCGCACCGGGCGGGGCTCCCCCGTGGACTCCGGAAACGCACCCTCCGCGAACATCGACGCGCGATCCCGCTCGCACTCGAGCACCCGCCCGTAGGCGAGAATCCCTAGCGTGGCCTCCGGGTCGCTCCGCGCGAGCACGTCCAACTGCTTCGTGGCCCGCTCGTAGTCTCCGGCGAAGCAGAGCAGCTCGAAGAGGAACGTACGCCGCTGTACGTCGGTCGGCCGGTCCCGCACCTCCGCGTTGAGCGCCGCGATCGCCTCCGTGAGCTTGCCTTCCTGGTAGAGCGTCTTGGCGTCCAAAGCCCTCCCTCGGCAGGACGGAACCCGCCGCGGAGGCCGCCGCCCAGCTGGGTGGCGGTTCCTCCGCGGCGGAAATCCGACTCGGGGTCCTACTTCGTATTGGTGCGGATGTCCCAACTTCCGGGCACTGTCCCCTTCGCGGTCCCGTCCTCGTTCTGGATCTTGTAGTTGATGGTGACCTTGCCGAACGCGAACGAGACGGACTCCATCGGGATGGCGTCGCCACCCTGCGACCCGGCCCAGTTGATGCTGGTGACGAACAGCTCCTCGAACTCGTACACGAGGTAGTCCAGGGGCTCGTCGCCGCCCGCCTTGTACATGGTCAGCTTGGCCTTCGGGTAGTGCTTCCCCGAGCACATCTTCTGGAAGAGGTCGGTACTCGAGGCGTCGGTCATCTTCATGATCTGGAAATCCGACAGCGACACCCTGCCCGCGCCGCCTCCGCTTCCGTGGCCGACGCTGGCCGCGTTGTTCCCGCCGAACGAAAAGGACAGGACCTCGATCTGCTCCTCGTGGCCCTTCCGCGTCGCCTCGCCCTTGACGCCTTCCAATTCGAGCCAAGCATCCCAATCAGCCATGGTGTTCTCCTCTCCGGGGTTGTGTCTTCCGACGGCCAGTCACGGCCGCCTAGGCTTCAGGTACATCCGCCACCAGCCGCAACGAGAAGTCCACCGCGTCGAGCTGGAAGTGTGGCCGCAGGTACGCCACGGCCTGGTACTGCCCTGGAGCCCGCGGGTTCTCCACCACGTCGATGCGGGCATCGCTGAGGGGCTTCTTGGCCTTCTGCTCCTCGGAAGCGTCCTCGCTCAACAGGACGTATTCGCTGATCCAGTTCTGCAGCATCTTCTTCAGAGAGTCCTGCGTCTTGTAGCTGCCGATGTGGTCGCGCATCATGACCTTGAGGTAGTGCGCGAAGCGCGACACCGCGAAGATGTAGGGAAGCTGGGCCGAAATCGCGGCGTTGGCCGTCGCCGCATCGCCGCCCGTCCCGACGTACTCCTTGGGCTTCTGCGCCGACTGCACGCTGAAGAACACCGCATTCGCCGTATTCTTCTCGTTGGCGAGCGGAGCGAACCCGAGCTTCGCCATCTCCATCTCGTGGTCATCCGGGATCACCGTCTCGGTCGGGCATTTCATGGCAATATCACCCGAGTCCGTTTCGAACGTGTGGACCGGCAGTCCCTCGAGCTTCCCGCCCGAGGTCACGCCACGGATGCGCGCGCACCAACCGTGCTGCGCGAAAGCGCCCGTCACGCGGGCCGCCAGCCCCCACGCGGCGTTCCCCCACAGGTATTTGCCATGCTCCTTCCCGGAGACGTCCTCCTCGTAGTCGAAGGCGTCGATGGGATTTTGCTTGCCGAAGGGCTCACGGAGCAGCATGCGCGGCGCGGTCAGCGCGACGTAGCGCGAGTCCTCGCTGTCGCGGAAGGCGCGCCACTGCGCGTAGTCCGAGCCCTCGAACACGGAGGAGAGCTGGTACATGTTGCTCAGCTCCGTGAAGCTCTCCAAGCCGAACATCCCCGGAGCGGTCCCGGTGATGAAGGGAGCGTGGGCCGTGGCGGCGATCTTCGACATCGCGTCCAGGAGCTTGATGTCCTGGCCGGTCTTGTCGAACTCGAAGTCACCCAAGAGTGCTCCGTAGGGGTTCCCGCCGAAGACGTTGTACTCCTCCTGGTAGATCTTGCGGAACAGCTCGCTGCGGTCCACGCCCATCGCCGCGCGGCCCGCGGTGACGTCGCGCAGGAGCTCCTTCTTCGTGATCGGCAGGACCCGGACCTTGAGCATGGTGCTCGTCTCGGTGTTCGCGATCAGATAGCGGAGCCCCGTCCAGGTCGATTCGAGCTTCTGGAACTTCTCGTGGTGCATGATCTCGTTCAGCTGCGCGGTGACCAGACGATCGATCTCCGCGATCTGCTGATTGAGCATCGCCTCGGTGTCCGCACTGAACGTGACGGCGCCCTCGAGGACATCCTTCACGAACAGCTTGATCATCTCGCGACCACGCTGCTGGGCCTCCGTCTCCTTGCCGAACCGGCCCTCGTCGACGATCTGGTCGAGTAGGCTTCCTTCGGTGACTTCCGCCTCTGCCGCGGCCGCGGCCTGTTCCTGCTTGGGATCAGCCATTCTCGCCTCCCTCGGCGTCGATCTCCGCCTTCAGCTTGCCCTTCCCCTCCTCGTCGCCGAGCGCCTTCTGGATGGCCTGGTCGAGCTTGTAGTTGCTCGCCAGCTTGCCCCGCAGGTCGGCGAGCTGCGCCCGCTTGTCCAGCAGGGCCTTCAGCGGCTCGACCCGCTCGGCCACGCGGGCCGGCGAAAAGTCGTCGAAGCTCTCGAAGTTCAGATCGACACCGAGCTTTCCACCTTCCTCGGAGAGCTTGTTGTCGACCGAATAGGTGAGCTTCGGCTTGGTGGACTTGAGGACCTTGTCGAAGTTCTCCGGCCCGATCTCGATGAACTTGCGGTCCTTCAGGTCCGGAAGATCTCCTGAACCGTCCCCGGCGAGATCGGCCATCACGCCCATGATGAAGGGAAGCTCCCTCTTGACGATCGCGTCACCGACCTCGACGTCGTAGGAGATGTTGACCCGGGTGGGTCGTTGACGATTCCGCCGCTTTTGAAAGCTCTCCGCCATGATCAGGCTCCTGCGCGTGTTGGGCCCGCGCGAGTGGGGGGGAGGGTAGCCCCGGATCCTCCTGCGCGACGGACGCTGAGCTCGGAAGGATTCACAACTACATCTTCGCGTAGGGTCCTGTCAAGCGAGAGCGGACGCCCACCGACGCTCCTCACTGGACCGCCACAGGCGGCGGGACACCTGCGTCATGGGCCCCTCCACCAGGCTTCCAGGGGCCCGCGCGGCTCGGCCACCGAGCCGATCCACGGGATGCGCACGCGCGCTTCCCCCCGGAACGACAGGAGGGGCATGACCCCGCGCCCGATGACGCGCTCGACGGCGCTCGCGGTCCACACGGCGGCGGTGGGATGGGCGGCCACGTCCCCTTCTGCGAGCGCGTGGATCGGGCGGCCTCCGAACTCCGCCGGCCCTCCGGCGCGCAGGCCCCAGGCATGCTCCGCGAACGACCCCGCGAGCGCGGCGGCGCACATGAAGGCGGGGTTCCCCCACACGTACGGGTCCGTGGCCGGCGCCGAGCCGGACTCGCGCAGGGGCGCCGCCTCGTCGAGCGCCTCCAACTCGCACGGGTCGGTGGCGGGGCCGTAGGGCATCCTCGCCAGGAACGGCGGTGCCGCCAGCCCGACCGAGCTGGCCGCAGGCGTGCCGCGAAACGCATCCCAGACCGCCGTCACGTCGTCGAGCTCGGCATCGGGCTCTGCCAGGTCGTGGAACGTGGCCGCGCCCAACAGACCCGGACCTGCCGCCGACAGCCATGGAGCACCCAGCACGTGCGCGAGCATCGCGATCCGGTTCAGGAGCGCCACGTCACGCACGCCGTGCCCGAACTCGTACGCTCCGACCAGGAGCGCGGGCGCGGCCGCGGCGCACGGGCCGGGAAGCGGCTCGAGCAGGACGCGGAGGAGGGCGCTCTGCTCCAGGTCGTCCCTTCCGAAGTCGGCTTCGAGCTCGGAGCGCGTGACGTCGAGCACGTGAACGCGGACGCCCACGCTCGGGTCGGCGGTCGACAGGAGGAGCAGCAGCGACCGGAGCAGCCCCTCGAATTCCCGCACGGACGGGGCGCGGAGCACCCGGACCACCTGCTCTGCCGCCTCCCGCTCGAGTCGATCCCGAAGGGCCTCCTGTCCCGCCGTCTCCTCGCGCACCAGGTGGGGCGTGACCACCGAGCGGATCCATGGCTCGAGCTCGGGCAATGTGCCCGCGAGGGGTCGCTCGGTCTCGCGTGTCGAAGCCACGATGTCATCGAGCAGGCCCTTTCCCGGAACCGCCCGGGAAGTGCTCTCTTCGGCCTCCGCGGGCGCCGGGCTCGCCTCCGCTCCGGCCGGCCCCGGACCCAAGGGCCCCGGAGGCAGCCTATGACCCGACACCGCCGGCTCGATCGCTTCGATCAGCCCCCGAAGGTGAGGGAGCCGCTTTGCCAGCCGGTCCGGGTGGAGGTCCTCCAGCTCACGCACGTCGATGCGGACGCGCCCGGGTCCCTCGAGCTCGAAGTCGAGCGTGGGCCGCAGGCGCTCCAGCAGCTCCTCGACGGAGCGAACCAGGACGGGACGCCGCTCGGCGAGCGGACGGGCTTCGGTGCCCGGGGCGTGCCCCCGGCCGGAGAAGTCCCCGAGAACGAGCACGCAAAAGGGAGGCGCCCCCGAGAGAGAGGGGCTTTCGGTCTCGCCGTGTGGATCCACGGACAGGGAGACGCGCGCTCGATCCGGGTTCTGGTTCATCGTTCCCCTCGGTGGTGTCTGGCCGCGACCGACGACGGATGATATACGTCAGGGCGCCGTGCGAGGCCAAGGGGACGCTTCGGTCTCCATGCGGGTGCACCAGCCATGGTGGGGAAGCATGAAACAGATGCAGAGCGTCCTGTGGACGAAGGGGGTCCTGCTGAATCCGCAGCACCTCCAGACGCAGGACCGCTACCTGGAGGACAAGCTGGCGTTCCACGTCTCGAGCCTCGCGTTCTGCCCGTGGGGCTTGGTGGAGCTCGAGATAGACGCGGACGCGATCGAGGCAGGAGAGGTCAGGCTCGCGCACGCCGCCGGCCTCTTTCCGGACGGCCTGATGTTCGACATCCCGCGCGCCGACGAGGCGCCCGCTCCCCGTCCGATCGAAGGCCACTGGCAGCCCGACCAGAAGGCCATGACGATCCACCTGGCGATCCCCGAGTTCCGGAGCGGAGGACGGAACGTGTCGGCGAGCCGGGACGACGCCGGCACGCGCTTCTCGCCCGAGGTCCTGGCCGTGCGGGACGAGAACACGGGGAAGGGGGAGAAGGAGATCCTGGTCGCCCGCAAGAACTTCCGCCTTCTGTTCGAGGACGAGGCCGCCGAAGGCTCCACCACGATGCCGATCGCGCGCATCACGCGAACGGCCGCCGGTGAGGCCCGTCTCGATCCGACGTTCGTCCCCGAGATCCTCGACATCTCGGCCAGCGATCACGTGATGGCCATCGCGCGCCGGCTGGTGGAGATCCTCTCGGCGAGGAGCCAGGAGCTGGGCGGGATGCGTCGGCAGAAGAGCAAGAGCCTGGCGGAGTTTGGACGCCTGGACGTCGCGCATTTCTGGCTGCTCTACACGGTCAACTCCTACCTGCCCCTCTTCCGGCACCTGCAGGCGGAGCGGTCGCTGCCAACGGGAGCTTCGGGGCAGGTGCGTACGACGCGGGCCCATCCCGCGGAACTCTACCGCATCATGTCCGAGCTCGCCGCGGCGCTCATGACGTTCTCACCCTCCCGTCACCCGAGGGACCTCCCGCCTTACGACCACGCCGACCTCTCGGGGTGTCTCACCGAGCTGGACGCCGTTCTGCGGGAGCTGCTGGACACCGCCATCCCGACGAACTGCGTCACGCTCCGCCTGGAAGAGAAGGAGCGCTCCATCCACTCGACCTCCATCGACGACGACCGGCAGCTTGCGGCGGTACAGGCGTACCTGTCAGTCACGAGCGAGATGGACCAGAGCAGGCTCATCCAGAAGGCACCCGACTGGATCAAGGTGGCCTCGCGTGACCAGATCCGGGACCTGCTCAATCGGGCGGTGCCGGGCGTCGCGCTGCGCCACCAGCCCACGCCCCCGAGCGCCGTTCCGCTCAAGATGGGCTGCCAGTATTTCCACCTGGAGACGACCGGCCCGCTCTGGTCGAACGTCTTGCAGTCCCGCAGCCTGGCCGCCTGGGTTCCGTCGGAGATTCCCGACCCCGAGATCGAGCTGGTCCTCCTGCTGCCTCCCGAGAAGGAGTAGGGCGGCCGTCAGCCCGAGCGGAGCGCGAAGAAGACGATCAGGGCCGCGACCACCGCCACCGTCGCCACCAGCGCGATGATGACCGGCGTCCGCGACGCGGCCTTGGGCGGCGGCGGCGCCGGCGCCGGCGCGGGCGCGGGAGGCGGCGCACCGTAGGCCGAGGGGTCGGAGCCCGATCGGCCCATCGATGGCGGGACGGCCCCGCGAATCACGCGAGTGTAGTCGCTCGGCCCGGACGGGACCGGGGGCACGCTCAGCCGCCCTGCGGGCGGTGGCGGGGGCATCGCGCCTCCCGGTGGATGCGGTGCCGCGGTGTCCTCCGGCCGTCCCTTGCTCTGAAGTCGGTCGAGGTAGCTCCCCGAGCCGTACGCCCCGGCATCCGTCGGAGCCTCGGGCTGTGCGGGAGGGGACGGGGAACGTGACTGCCCCGAGTCCCGGTAGGCCCGCATGGCCTGCGTGTAGGGGCCGGGCGTCGCGCCCTGGTCCCCCGGGGGCGCCGGGGGCGGCTGCAGCGGGGCCATCGGTGGAGACGGCTCCATCCCCGACATCCCCGGAGGCGGAGGCGCCGGGGCCGGAGACGCAGGCGGTGGCGGCGTGTCCACCGGGCGCGCCGGGCGCGCCGCACCGAACGGAGTGGAGCCCGGACGAGGAGGTGGCGCGAGGCCACCCGGATACGGTGGAGGCGGCGCTCCCGGAGGCCGCGGCGCGTCGCCGGGACGGGGTGGCGGAGCGCCCCCGGGGCGTGGCGGCGCCAAGCCACCCGGAGGCGGCGGAGGCGAACCGCTCGGCGCCGGTGGCGGGGAGCCGAGCGGAGGCTGTGGCGGTGCACCCGAGCCCGGGCCTTCGGCCAAGGCGCCCATGATGCGGGTGAACGTGCCCGTGCCCCGCTCGCCGGGCGGCTCGGGCGACGATGGCTCCGGTGGGCGCGGAGCGGGCGGAGGAGTAGGTGGCGCGGTGGAGGCAGCCGGCGGCGAGGGTGGCCTGGATGTCGGCACCTCGCGCCTGGGCACCCCCGGGAACGGTGGCGGAGCCGTCGACGCGGGTGGTGGGGCAGCTGGTCGCTCCGGGACGGGGGGCAGACCGGCGGGCAGGCTCGGCCCCTCGGGCGTCGGAGGCGGAGCGGCCGGCGGCCCGTTCGGAGTGCCGAGCGCTCGGAACGCCCGTGTGAACTCCCCAGGGCCTTCCGACTCCGCCTCCTCCTCGGGCGCCATCGGCGGCTCGACCTCCGTGGTGTCTCCCGCGACCGGCGCCGCATCCTCGCCGGTCACTCCGGCCTCCAGCGGCGCCGACACGGCCTCTGGCGGACCCGATTCGGCCCCCGGCTCCTGCGGTGGAGCCGGCGGGCCCTCCGGCGACTGAACGCGGAAGATCCTCGTGAAGGCTCCGGGACCTTCCTTCTCGGGCTCGGCGACTCGCTGGTGCTCGGCCACCCACGCCTCGAAGGTGGAGAACGGCTCGATCACGTCTGTGACCACGACCTCGATCCCCTCGACATCCAGCACCTCACGCAGTGCCGCGGACCCGTCCGGGTCGAGCAGCGTCGCGTCGAACTCGGGCGCGAACTCTCCGCGGAAGACATGGACGAAGGCCGTGCCGCCGCGGGCGTCGGCCGCGAGATAGCTCACTATCTCGCCGTCGTTGAGCTGCTCCCGCAGCCGATATCGGGCCGTGAATTCGTCGCCGGTCATGGGTAGCAAAGGTACCCGGGGGTCCCTCGGAGGAGCAACCGTCCCACCCTTGCCAAGCGGCCGCGCGGGCCGGACTTTGCTCTTGGGGGTCTAGCGCGCGCGCTCGGCCTCCGATACCCGATCCTCGCCACACTCCGTGTCCTGACCCAGTGGGTGTTCCAACGCTCTCTCGCTTGGTGTGGACCGAGGGCATGCACCTCGCCCAGCACCATTTCCAGGCCCAGTGCCGGTACTTCGAGAGCGCGATGCACTTCGCGCTCTCGTCCGTCATGCAAGGCGTCCACGGCCTCGTGGCCGTGGAGCTGGATCACGACGCCCTCTGGAACGGCACCGTGTCGCTCGTCCGTGCGAGCGGCGTGATGCCGGACGGCCTCGCCTTCGACCTGGGCGATTCCGACCCACTGCCCCCGACGCGCGAGGTGTCCGACCTGCTGGAGGCGGGGAGCGAGGGAGCGACGGTTCACCTCGTCATCCCCCCCTACCGCACCAGCCACGCCAACACCGTGCTCGACGGCGAGTCGGCGGCGGAGCCCCGGCGCTACCAAGCGATGACGGTGCCCCTCTACGACGAGACCACGGGGACGGACGAGCGGCCGATCCAGGTCGGACGCCGGAACCTGCAGCTCCTCGGCGCGTCCGAGCTTCAGGACGATCACGTCAGCCTCCCGCTGGCGCGGGTGCGCCCCGACGGGAGCGGTCACTTCGTCTACGACCCTCAGTTCGTGCCGCCCACGCTGCGCATCGGGGCGAGCGCTCGCCTGACGGCGATCCTCGACGGCTTGATCGAGATCCTGGAGGCCAAGGGGGAATCGCTCCGCCGCCAACTCCCCGGTGCCGACACGATGTCGGAGAAGGCCGGACAGGAGTTGACCGGCCTGTGGCTGACGCACGCCATCTACTCGGGCCTCGGGCCCCTTCGCCACCATGCGCAGTTCGGCCGTGCGCATCCGCGCGACGTCTACGAGGATCTGGCTCGCCTGGCGGGGGCGCTGTGCACCTTCTCGCTCGAGTCCGACCCTCGTGACATCCCCCTGTACGACCACGATCAGCCGGGCGACGCGTTCGCCGCGCTCGACCGGCACATCCGCCGGCACCTCGAGGTGGTCATCCAGGAGCGCTACATCTCGGTGCCCCTGGCACGAACGGCGGCCAACCTCCACACCGCGGCACTCGCCGACAAGCGGACGCTCGGCCGGGCCGAGTGGGTGCTGAGGATCCGGTCGGGGGCGCCGTCGGCCACGGTCATCTCGGACGTCCCGCGGAAGGCGAAGGTCTGCTCGGCGGAGGACGTGATGCGTCTCGTGGGCAGCGCGGGGCTGCCGGCGCTCGGAATCGAGCACCTCTCCACGCTGCCTTCGGCCATCCCCACGCGCGTGGGCAGTCTGTACTTCCGGCTCGTGCGCGAGGGGCCGCCGTGGGACCTGATCAAGGTGCGCAGCTCGGTGGGCGTGTACCTCCCCGACTCCCTCGCGGACGCCGAGCTGGAGCTGCTGGTCCTTCCCGAATGACGTCTCCGCCGCGCCTGGAGGGCTGATGGAATCGCACGTCTCTGCCACGGTCACGATGCCCGCGGGGCACGCGCCCACGGGCCGTCTGGCTCTCGCGCTCCAGGAGGCGCTCACCGCGGTGGTGCGTCTGCGTGAAGGCCGGCAGGTCCCGAGCGACCCGGCGGCCTTTCGCGCGCGCATGAAGGATCTGCTCGCGAGCGCCGACCAGGAGGCCCGGCGCATGGGTTACCCGCCCGAGTTCGTGAAGGTGGCCGTGTACTGCGTGATCGCCTACCTCGACGAGACCGTGATGGGCACTCCCGGCCCGCTGGCGTCGGCGTGGGTGGGGCAGCCCCTGCAGGAGGAGGTCTTCGGCGACCACGTGGCGGGGGAGACCTTCTTCCGGTACCTGGAAGATCTGCTGTCCCGCCAGGACTCCCCCTTCGTGGCCGACGTTCTCGAGGTCCCCCTTCTCTGCATGCTCCTCGGCTTCAAGGGGCGCTACGGCTCCTCGGACGGGAGCGAGTTGAGGAGCCACGTCCGGGCGACGGAGGAAAAGATCTCGCGCATCCGCGGAGGGCGAGCCCTGTTGTCTCCGCGCGCCATTCCCCCGCAGGACGAGGGCGTCGTGCGAGGAGGCGACCCCTGGCTGCGCCGCCTGTCGCTCGGCCTGCTCGGATCGGCGATCGCCGTCATCCTCCTCTTCGTGCTCCTCCGGTTCGTCTCGCTTCCAGGCGGGGTGGACCGGATCCGTGAGATGGCCGGCTAGCCCGGCAACGACCCTCGCAAGGAGAGGCCGGTTCCGATGCCCCGACTGCGGACGCCCAAGCCCCGGACCCTAGCATTCGGTGTTCCCGCCCTCCTGTCCGTCGGCGTCCTCGGCTGGTACGTGGGCCGATGGCTGCACCTGTCGGGCTACATGCTCTGGGGCGTGAGGACGGTCCTGTGGATCCTCGGCGCCCTCATCGTCTACTTCCTGCTCAAGCTGTTCCGGCCGTCGGCGTCCCCTGCCGGGAAGTCCGCGCCCGACCCGGTGCTCGATCTCCTGGACCAGGCCCGCAAGCGCCTCAACGCTGCGGGCGTGCGTGGCCGGGGCGTCCTGGGCAAGCTTCCGGTGCTGCTCGTGCTCGGTCCGCGTGGGTCGGCGAAGTCCACCTTCGTCCAGCAGTCCGGACTCGACGCAGAGCACTTGGCCGGGAACCTCCTGTCGGGGGACATGATCGCTCCGACCGAGGCAGCCAACGTCTGGTACTACGAGCAGCACGTGGTCGTGGAGGCCGGCGGTGCCCTCGCGGTCGAGCCGACGCGATGGGCCCGCCTGGTACAGAAGCTTCAACCGAAGAAGTGGATCCCCGCCCTCCTCGGCCGACCGCAAGCGCCGCGGGTCGCGATCGTGTGCTTCAGCACGGAGGATCTCGTCGGCGGCGCAGAGTCGGTCGTCCCGGCGGCGCGCAACCTCCACGACCGACTGTCCGAGCTCTCGGAGAGCATCGGGATCCGCCTCCCCGTCTACGTGGTGTTCACGAAGGCCGACGCGATCCCGCACTTCACGGAGTTCGTGAAGAACTTCACAGCCGACGAGACCCACGAGCTACTCGGTACCACGCTGCGCACGCTCGCCGAGCCGGCGTCCGCCTCCTCCTACGGACAGCGCGAAACGGAGCGCCTTGCCGGCGCCTTCGACGACCTCTTCCGCTCCCTCGCCCATCGCCGGCCCACCGTGCTCTCCCGCGCCGGAAGCCTGGAGGGCAACGGTGCCGCGTACGAGTTCCCGCGCGAGTTCAGCAAGATCTCGAAGCCCGCGACCCAGTTCCTCGTCGAGCTGTGCAGGCCGAGCCAGCTCCGCGTGAGCCCGTTCCTGCGCGGCTTCTATTTCACGGGCGTGCGGCCGGTGGTCGTGGAGGGCGGAGCCGCGCCGGTCCAGGCGTCCACAGGGCCGGAGGCCGAACACGCGGCCGGCGCCACCCAGGTGTTCGACCTCCGTGCGATGCAGCAGCAGGCGGCCCGACAGGCAGCCCCCGCGGCCGGCCACCAGCGGCGGGTACCGCAGTGGGTCTTCCTCGACGGGATCCTGCGGCGGGTCGTGCTGCGGGACCGTGTCGCGATGGGGATCACGACGAGCGGGTTCGGGCTCTCGATCCTCCGACGTGCGTCCCTCGCGGTCGGCATCGCGTTCATGCTGTTCCTCGGCATCATGGTCATGGGCACACACCACCTCGAGGTGGGGCTGCAGCGTGACGTGCGCGAGGCCATCGCCGGCGTCCAGGACGTGACCGGGCCGGCGATCGGCCTCGCCTCCCTCCAGGATCTGCAGCGGCTCGACACGCTGCGCCAGGTCACGGAGAGACTGTCCCACTATGAGAACGGGCGTCGCCCCTTCCGCAGCCTCATGTTCATGTACACGGGGCGCAACCTGTATCCCATCGCGCGCGGGGTGTACTTCTCGCACTTCCGCTCCGTCCTGTTCAACCGGGCGTTCGACGACGTCCGCCAGACGCTCCAGGACCTGCCCGCCAGACCGACGCTGGACGAGTACGATCGGATCTACCAGTCGCTGAAGGCCTACGTGGAGATCACCGAGCGGCCGGACGAAGCCACGGCGCAGTTCTTCGGTGACGCCCTGACCCCGCACTGGGCGCAGACCGCCGACCCGGACTCGGCGCTCCTCGGGCTCGCGCAGCGGCAGTTCGCATTCTTCGGAGCCGAGCTCCCCCACGGAAACCCATACGCGGAGATCGAAAACACCGGATTGGTGAACACCGCCCGCTCGTTCCTCGCGGACAACACGAATGAGGATTCGTTCTACGGAAGCCTGCTCGCGCAGTGGAATCGCCTCCCGACGGCGCGCGTGGAGCGGGACCGCCCGGAGACCAGCGGGTTCCTGACCGGCTCCCCTGCCGTACCCGGTGCCTTCACGCGCACGGGTTGGGATTCGGTGCACGCGAGCCTGGCGGCCACCGGCGATGCGGCCAGCCTCGACCTGCACGTGGTGGGGACGGAGTTCTTCGACCGCCTCCGCTCGCGCGGGTTCGAGCCCCAGACCGTGGCCCCGCACCTCCAGGAGCGCTACGAGCAGGATTATCGGGACACCTGGGTGGGCTTCCTGACCAACACGCACCTGGAGAGCCGCGGGCTGCAGGGCGGCGAGCGCTGGCTGACCACCCTCGGCGGGAACCGATCCCCGCTGTTCCAGATGCTCGCCTACGTGGATTCCCAGACCACGGTGGGCAACCCGACCGTGGAGGCGCCGTTCGCGGCGGTGCGGAGCCTGGTGGGGCCCGATACCCTGCCGCAGATCTTCAGCGAGGGGAGCGGCCGGCCCTACCTCCTCAAGGTCCAGACGTTGGCGCAGGGCGTCGCGAGCCTCGCACAGGATCCGGGCGCGCCGTCCGTATCCGACCAGGTCCGTAGCGCGTCTTCGGACGGGCTGTCGTTCGTGCGCGGCATCGAGGTCGATTTCCCGACCGACCCGCCGGCGGCGCGGACGGCCAGCGGAGCGGTGAGCTCCCTCCTCGCCAGCCCGTTCCGGTGGGCTGATCAGCAGGTCGGGCAGGGACCGCAACTGGCCGCCAACCAGTTGGCCGCGGAGTTCTGCAGCCGCCAGGACAGCCGCGTGCTGGGCCGGTACCCGTTCCATGCCGGCGCGCAGGAGGCGTCGCTCCAGGACGTGGAGGCGCTCCTCAAGCCCGACGGCGGTGAGCTGAGCGCGTTCTTCCAGCAGGCCGAGGGGACCGGCGCTACGCTCAACCAGGCGTACGACAACTTCCGCAACCGGGCCCGGGACATCTCCAACGCGTTCTACCGGTCGGGCGGCGACGCTCCGGGCTTCAACATCCAGTTCCAGGTCCGCGGCTTCGAGGGGATCGACCGGGTGGAGTTGAGGGTGGACGGGCATTCCCGCACGTTCACGCCGACCCAACAGGAGCGGGAGACCTTCGTCTGGGATGCCTCACGTGCGGAGACGGCGAGCCTCGTGGCCCAGTCCGGCGATCGGCGCGAATCCCTGGACTTCAACGGGACGTGGGCGATCTTCCGGCTCTTCCATCAGGGGACCTGGCAGGGCACCGGCGGCAGCCCGTACCGTGTCACATGGACGATGCCCAGTGGCACCCGGGTCACCGCGGACGTGACCGTCCTCGGTGTGCCGATCCTCGATCGCGGCTACCTGTCGACGTTCTCTTGTCCGAGGCGCATCGCCCGATGACCGCTCGACCCGAAACGGCTCACGAGCCCGCCCCCTGCCCGAGGGGGGTGAGCGTACGAAGGAGATGTCGAATGCGATCGCTCCGCTACCTTCCGATCGTCCTGCTGGCGCTCCCGTCGGCGGCGTGTGGAGGCGGCGCACCGCCGCCGGTCGCGCCCAGCCGGCGCGCGGAGGCCATCCAGGACGCGGACCGCCTCTACCGTGACGACCGCACCGAGGTCGACTCGGCGCGGGTGGTGATCAACGATCCCGAGACGCTCAGGCTGTGGTGGCTGCGTGCCACCGCAGAGACGCCCGAGCCCAAACCCGAGATACCATCGGTGGACTTCCAGAGTCACTCGGTCCTCCTGGTGGCGGCGGGACGACGCAACGCGGGCGACCGCATCCGCGTGGACAGCGTCGGCTTCGAGATTCGACCGCAGTCCGGGGGAGGGCGGGACGAGGTGTGGTTCGCCATCGTGCGAACGGTCCCCGACTGCAACCCGTTCCCGGGGACCGCCTACCCGGTCGAGTTCGTACGCATCCCGAAGGTAGGCGCGGACCTGGAGTTCGTGGACCGGCTCGTGACCTGTCCGGGCGACGGGGCCGGGCGGCGTCCGCCTCCCGGCCCCGTGGATCCCGCGCTGAGCAGGGTGCCCGGCTCCTAGCGGACACCTCCCGGATCGCGAACGGCCGGAACCGCTCCGGGCGCGTTGGAGCCCGCGGGCTTCGGGATCGCGACGCTCAGCACGTTGCTCTGCAGCCCTGCCATGTCTGTGATGCTGACGTCCAGCGTGATCTGCGTCTGGGCTGCGAAGACGATGCAGTATTCGGCCGTGACGCTGCCGGCGGCGCCCGTTCCGTTCCTCGTCACGTCCTGGGCGTTCGTGCCGGTGCTCCCTGACGGGGAGAACGTGAAGTTCGCCGTGAACGGCACGGTGGTGCCAACGTCGCCGTTGGGGTCCGTGAAGTCGACCTTGAGGTCGATCTTGCTGCCGCCGTTGGCGCACAGAGTCGTGTCGTTGACCGCGACGATCGTCGGCACCGGGTTGGAGATTATCGGCGCAGGTGGGAGGAAGTCCGCCGCCAGGGTGACGCCGCTGTATGCCTGATAGCCGATCAGGAGCACGGTCCAGGGTCCGGCGTCGGGGTCGTCGACGTCACAGGCCTCGACGTTGGTCGGGTCGATGGAGATACAGGGCCAGGTGATCAACGAGCTGAGGCTCATCGGCGAAGTCGGGCGGGGTGAGCCCCAGAGATCGACGTCCCCCGCGCCGCCGGCCGTGGTCACATGGAAGGTCCCGGCCACCGGCTGTGGCCCGGTTGTCGCGACCGCGGGTGGCCCCCAGGTACCCTTCTCGAGGAGCGTGCCGCCCTTGGCGGACCCGAGCAGGCTGGACCCGGACATGATCGAGGAGTTTCGGACGGGAGAGGGAGGCGCCACGCCCGTCGGCACGCCGAACTCGAAGTAGCTGATGTCGCTGACTCCGCCACTGCGGCCGCCGATGGCCACGCCGGCATTCAAGGTCGTCAACGGAAGGATCCGGGCGTCCAGCGTCACCCCTTGATAGGCCTCCGTGCCGACGATCGCGATGTACCACCTCCCTGCCTGCGGGCTCAGAACCGAGCAGAAGTCCAGAGCATTGTAGATGTCCGGGGTCGCAACGGACGCGCAGTCGAACGTCGTCAGGGTCGGCTTCGACCCCAGTCGGATCGCAAGGTCGGCGTCTCCCGTACCGCCACGAATCCGTACCTGGAGCACCCGGTTCGCCGGCCCGCTCGGAACGTCGATGGAGTAGTAGGTGAAGCTACCGAAGGCACCCACCCGGTCCGGAAGCGGCACGCCTTCCTGCAATGCGGTCGGAGGCGGCGTCGCCTGCACCTGGGCCGCCGTCGCGGGCACGCCGTTCGATCCGAAACGGTTGCGCGCGAAGACGCGGACCTGCCAGGTCCCCTGGGCGGGCACCGCGAACGTCGCGGTGGTGCCGTCGGTCTCGAGCGACTGCGCGTTCGTGAACTGCGGGTTGTCGGCCCACTGCACCACGTAGCTCGTGGCACCCTGGACGCTGCCGTACGTGACGGTCACCGGATCGCCCGCTGAGACCTCCCCGGGCACGGTCAGTCCGGTGGGGACGAAGGAGCGCAGCGTCAGGCTCACCTGACGGGTCTGCCCTGCGACGACCGAGGTCGACGTCTCGGCGAACGACTCGAGGCGTCCGCCGGCGAACGCCTCGAGGGTGACCGTGTAGCTGCCGGGCAGCAGGTTGTCGATCGTCAGGGTTTGACCCGGCGAGATCGAGACCGTCCGCGGCGTCGGTCCCTCCAGGTGGAGCGTTCCGGCGTCCGGGTCGGGAGCGAGGCCGGGCTCGAGGAAGACGTTCAGCGCCAGGCTGGCCTGCATGCCCGGCTCCGTGCCCGTTTCTCCCGCCTCGCAGGCGGCCAGGGTGGCGACGGCGAGGATCGCCACCGCGCGACGCGCGTTCACAGTCCACCTCCGGGGAACGTCACAGTGATACTCCCGGTGGTCGGAGCGGGTGGGCCTCCGCCCCCACCTCCTCCGCCCCCACCCGCCAGCACCGCGGCTGCCACGCCGACGGCCGCGGCGCCGGCGCCGATCCACACCCACGGTGGCCCGCCGCCCCCGCCGCCGGCCTGCGCCGCCACGACGTCCTGCGCAGCACGTGCCAGGAGATCTTGCGCCAGGGCGATGGGTGCGACCCGGTCGGGTCCTGTGACCAGACCGATCAGTGCGCCGTTCAGGTCGAAGAGCGGGCTCCCACTCGCCCCCGCGGGGAGCGCCGGCGCGAGCCCAACGGGTCCCGCGGGCGGGCTGCGCCAACCCGAGAGGCGCGTGTGCGCGGAGGTCGCGTCTCCGCACCCCGGGCGGAAGAGCGACCACGCATGCTCTTCGTCGGCCACCCCGCTGGCCGGCGAAAGCGTGGGCTGTTGCGAGGCGCCGACTCGGAGGACGGCCAGGTCGAGCCCGGCGTCGCTGGCCGCCACCGAGACGTCCCGGTACGTCCCCGACGTGGTGACGACGGAGAGGCCCGTGTTCTGCCTCAGCGCGCTGCCCGCCGTGAGCACCAGTCCGCCGGCGCGCGTCATCAGCCCGTTCGCGCATACCTGCTGGCCGCCCTGCACGTACCGGATGGTCACCAGCGTCGGCGCCACCTGCTCCCGTGTGGCGGTGGACAGCTCCGGCGCGAGGTCGAACTCCAGCACGGTCGCCGCGCCCGGCAGGATCTCACGAGTGACGCGCAGCGTTTCGAACCCTGGCGCTTCGGCGACGATCTGGTACGTCGCCGGAGCGAGGGTGAGTGACCCGCCCGGCTCGACCGTTCCCCGCCCTTCCACGCTGACGGTCAGCGGAAGGGACCGTTCCGCGGTGGTCACCTCCAACGAGCCGGACGCATTTGCGTCGAAGCGGTCCGGCCACCGCCAGCTCGTCGTGATGTCGGGCGAGTCCGTCCCTCCCTCGGTCTGCACGGCCGGAACCGCCTGGTCGTAGGCGGCCACGGTGGACGGCGAGTAGTACGCGCGGTCGATGGCCCAGCGGCGCCCGTGGCGCGCCTCCCACCTCAGCCACAGCGCTCCTTCGGCGGTCTGCCCGCTGCCGATGAGGTTCTGCGCGAGGTCGAACACCCCGACCGCCCACAGGCTGTCGCGGACCCCGAGCCCCGGGTCGGCGGCACGCGAAAGCAGGTCGAGCCGTGTCGACTCGTCGAACTCGTTGCGGGCATCCTGGATCAGCTCTTCGCGGGTCTGCTGGGCCGCGAGCGGGCCAGCGCCGACCAACGTGAAGGCGGCCACGAGCCTCGCCATGTGGTTCGGTCTCATCGGTCTCACCTCATGCGCATGCGGATATTCAACTCGACCCGGGCTCCGGGGCGGACGTCGAATATCGTGTCCACGGGAATCATCGTCGGGTTCTCGAGGCGGAGGCTGTGCCGCCCGGGGGCGACCCGCAGGTCGAGGCCCGTCTGCTCACCCTGCGAAACGCCGTCGATGAACACGTTGGCCCACGACGGAACGATCCGAAGCACCAGGCGCCCGTTCGCGGGCGGAGGCGCCGCCGGGGCTCCGCTGACCGACACCGTCACCTCGCGACTCACGTTCCCCGCGCTCGCGGTGATCACGGCCCGTCCTGCGGCCCGCCCGGTCACGCGCCCGGTACGGTCCACCTGGGCGACCGAAGACGACGACGACCGCCAGGTGACGGGCTGTCCCACCATCGGCAGCCCGTTGCGATCCGTCACGTCTGCCTGGAGGCTCGCCGCCTCACCGATCCGCAGCTCGAGCTCGCCGACCGGCGACGCGCCGCCTTCGGCGCGCAGGACCACGTCGGCGGGCTCGGCCTCCACGTTGACGGTCACCTCCCGGCTCACCCCGTCCGCGCCGGCGCTGACGCGGCTCGTTCCCCGGCCCAGCGCGACCAGCACGCCCCCCGGATCGATGGAGGCCACGGCCGGATCGCTGGACCTCCATGTGATGGGCCGGTCCAGCGAAACACCCTCGGCGTCGGCCGCGGTGGCGGAGAGCCCCACGGTGTCGCCGAGCATGACCCGCAGCGGATCGGTGACCGCGGCGCCAGCGGAGCCGAGGATGTCGACCTCGGCCACGACCGCCGGTGGCGTTGGCCTGTTCGCCCACCACAGCGACACGGCGCCCAGGACGACCACCGCCGCCGGCAAGCCCACGACGAGCGCCCGCGGCCGCGGCTTCTTCCCCACCGCGGCCGGGCGTGGCGACGGCCGGGCGGTCCGCTCGTCGGCAGCAGGGCTCGGCGGCGGCGCCCAGGAAGGGGGCGTGCGGTCGTCGACCGTGGGCGGGGCCAGAGGCGTCCGGGCTTCCCCGGTGGCCCGGGACGTCGGCACCGTCACGCCGCCGGGCGTCCGCTCCGACGCGTCGGCGACGACGCGCACCAACGTGGCACCGCCCACGCCTTCGCAGTGGGCCAGCACGCTCACCGTACCGGTACGCTTCGCGGTGACGACGCCGTCGTCGGTCACGCTGGCTGTCCGTGGATCGCTGGAAGACCAGTGGACCCGGTGCGGGAGCGATTGTCCACGCTTGCTGCGCGGCTGCGCGGTCAGACGGGCGGAGGTCCCCACCGTGAGCTCCACGTCCCCCGGCTCGATGGCGATCTGAACCACCTGAGGCGGCTTCACCTCGACAGGGACCATCTCCTTCAGGCCGACCCCCTGCGCCGAGACGAGAGCCGAACCCGGTGCGACCGCCACGAGCTGTCCCGTCGAGGGATCCACCCGGACAATCGACGGGTCGGTGGTCTCCCACGTCACCTCCCGGCCGGGTTCCTCAGCCCCGTCGGGGAATTGGAACGTGGCCACGAGGCTCACCTCGTCGCCCACCTCCAGGTCGTCCGGCTGCGGTACGATGCGCATCGCGGTGGGCGTGCGCCGCGTCTCCGCACGGCCGCCGCCGTCAGGCGATCTCTGGGACTCCGCCGTCCTTCGGACCAGGCCTGCGAGCTCCTCGATGACGGGGTCGTCCGGCGGGAGCGGCCTGAGCCCGAGGGCCTTGATGGCGTCGCGGATGTCGGGCCAACGGTCACCGGGGAGCTTGCCGAGCATCCGCTCGGTGGCCGCCGCCAGCTCGGGCGGGCAGTCCGGTCGCACGTCCAGGATGGGCGGCACCGGCTCGGTCTGGTGCGCCATCAGCACCTGGTAGAAGGGCCCCGTGAAGGGTGGTGCGCCGGTGAGCATCGCGTAGACCACGCACCCGAGGGAGTACTGGTCGGACTCGTGCGTGACCGTGTGGCCACGGCACTGCTCCGGGCTCATGTACTCGGGCGTTCCCATGACCAGCCCGGTACGGGTCAGGCCGCTCGGGGCCTCGCTGACCTTCGAGATCCCGAAGTCCATCACGATCGGGAGACCCTCGGTGTCGAGCACGATGTTGGAGGGCTTGATGTCCCGATGGACGACGCGGCGCCCCGGACGGTGGGCGTAGGAAAGAGCGTGCCCCACGCGATAGAGTACGGCCTCCACGGCGGGGATCTGAAGCGGGCCGTACGTGCGCAGGATGCGGCTCAGCGACACGCCTTCGATGTAGTCCATCACGAAGTAGTGCAGGTCGCCGGCCCGGCCGACGTCGTACACGCTGACGATCGACTCATGACGGAGGGACGCGACCACCCGCGCCTCGCGCTGGAAGCGCTGCACCATCGCCTCGTCGGTCAGCCAGGTGGGCGACAGCACCTTGATGGCAACCGGCCGGTCGAGCTCCCGGTCGCGTGCCATGAAGACGATGCCCATCCCGCCGCGCCCGAGCTCGCGCACGAATTCGTACTTCCCGCCGCTTCCCTCGGCGACGCGCACCGGGATCGACGTCCACGAGTCGCCGAACCCGGCGTCCGTCGGCTCGGCACCGTAGCGCGCTCCACACGTGGAGCAATAGGCGTCACCCGGTAGGATGGGGCTGTGGCAGCTCTCGCAGGTGGTCCGCTCCCCCGTGGGGATCGTCTGGCGCGCCAGCAGCCGTCGCGACTCGCCCGTGCGGAGCTCCCTCGTCTGGATGCGCGTGCCGCACCAACTGCAGAACGCGTCCTCGGCGAAGATCTCCCGGTGACACGACGGGCACGAGGCGGTGCGGTGCTCCATGGACCCTGGAGATGAAGGCGACGGAAGTCACGCGCTCTGGCGCGCGGGGAGGGCCGACGGGTAGCTCGTGACGGAGGCCTCGAACGCCAGAATAGACGCGCCCCGGCGCGCGGGTCAAGGATCACCGGCGGCCGATGGACGGGTCGGCCACCGGGCCTGCCCTGTGCGTCTTTGACACAAGAAGCTAAGATAATTAGCTTTTTGGCTAGGTTGATGAGCTACCCAGGAGAGGATGATGTCCGGATCGACGAAGAACGCACCGCATCGAACCGCGCGCGCGTCGGCCAAGGCGCCGCGGACCCGCTACCTCGACCGACCCGGTGGTCGCATCGCCTACGACGTGGCCGGCACCGGACCACTCGTAGTGGGCGTGCCGGGGATGGGCGACCTCCGCTCGAACTTCCGGTACCTCGCGCCCGCGCTGCTCGATGCGGGCTATCGCGTGGCTACCATGGACCTTCGCGGACACGGCGAGAGCGACGCGACCTTCCACGCCTACGACGACGTCGCGGCCGGTGGGGACGTCCTCGCCCTCGTCGAGCATCTCGAGGGCCCGGCCGTCATCGTCGGGAACTCGATGGGCGCCGGCGCCGCCGTCTGGGCAGCCGCGGAAGATCCCGGCTCGGTTTCCGGTCTCGTCGTGGTCGGTCCGTTCGTGCGCAACGCCCCGGTGGGCTTCCTCAAGGTCCTCCTCTTCCGCCTGGCCCTGCTGCGGCCCTGGGGACGGCGGGCCTGGGACGCCTACATCCCCAGCCTCTACCCGGGCCGCGCGCCGGCCGATCTGGACGAGCACCGGGCGCGAATCCGCGAGAGCCTCCGCCGCCCCGGGCACTGGGCCGCCTTCGCGGCGACCACCCACAGCTCCCACGCCCCGGTGGAAGCGAGGCTCGACCAGGTGCGCGCACCGACGCTCGTGGTCATGGGTGACCGGGACCCCGACTTCCCCGACCCCGTCGCCGAAGCCGCGTGGGTGATGGAGCGACTGAACGGCACGTCGCTG